>ERZ791744.39-NODE-39-length-151237-cov-14.034826_pt1 | contig 151237 bp, 109 predicted proteins | sample MGYA00510039_ERZ791744 | MGnify/ENA primary metagenome ERZ791744 (study PRJEB30046, sample SAMN00791969) | human gut metagenome | study: EMG produced TPA metagenomics assembly of the A metagenome-wide association study of gut microbiota in type 2... | reverse complement strand
TTTTATACCCTAATAAGCTGCCGGAAAGTGAACGGGTATGCTCCGGAATATGTAATTCCTTCAACTTCTACAGGTACAACCTTTTTCTGTGTCTTCTTGAACCAGTCATAGAATGCCGTGTATGGAATATTGTTGCCAATGCAGAACGAGTTGATGGAAACCCCATTGGGCTCACCCTCGGTTTTGTAGAGGAACCACAGTCTTTCAAAATCTTTTTCGCTAAACATAATCTTTCGAGTTTTAAGTTTAGCACGAAGGTATGCGAAAGAGACATGCTAGTCAATACGCCAATTTTGGAAGCTTACCAATATTTTTCTATAATATCAAATTCTGTAAAGCCTAAAGTTGGGTGAATTTCTGAAATATTTTGTATCTTATCCATATCTTTGTTGGAGAATTTCCCCCGTTTTGGCCGTCTAACCTTTATTTTCGGAGGAGTACTTAAAGATACAAAAATCAACTAATTCACAACACTTTGTATATGAATTAGTTGAATAATTTTACACTATTTACTGGATGTCCCTATCCATCGAATGAATTTACAGATAGTATCCAAAAGAGATCGAACTACATTACTCACAATTCTCCAATAAATATGATCGTACCAAATTAAAATAATCAAATGTAAGGTTTTTATTTCCCCTTAATGGAAAATATATTATAGGCTGATGATTTGTAGGATAAAAAACAAAATATCTTTTAGGAGTTCCGGTTATTTTATCTATTGGCATATCAGATACATCCGCATCATTCTTATATGTAAAACCAGAAAGTTCACTTCTTAATCTCAATTTGTTATTCCTATTTTCCGGAAAAGATGTATATATAAAAACATGATTTCTTCCTATTACATTCTGAAAGGAATCAAGCAGTTCCAAATCTTCACTCACACATTTTTCACATATAGCATCAGAATACCTATATACCAACTTTTTTTCCATATCATTATTTCTTTTCATATTGGAAAGAACAAAAGGTATATACTCTAGATTTTCCAGCAAATGATCATTATATCTTATATAACTACCTTCTACCTTATTCGTCCTGTAGCATCCTGTCAAAACCAAAATAAGCAAGAATGCAATCATTTTTAGACTATCATTTGAACTCATAATAAAATACAGCTCCGTTAAAAGCATTGTCAGCTACATGCAGCCGACTGAATGGGGGGGAATTCCATAATTGATTACTCATACTGTCTATATCACCAGGAGGAAGGAAAAAATAAACTCCTTTTCCGTCACTTCCTGCATATTGTAGATTCATGCTTCCAAAGTCCACCTTGCTGCCAAGAAGATCATCAGTCAACCGACGCACGACAAAAGCACATTCTTTTGCTTTGTCATACAGAATATGGCTTCTGGAGAATCCTTGCATATAGGAAAGCAGGATATGCTTTTCACTTTCCATAAAGTCACTCATGCCCAAAGCCTTTCTACGGCTAAAAAGAACAGCCAGACTCTTATGGTCAGACCGGAACCCAAATTCCTTCAAATCATCCTCACTGACCCAGTTACGTGAGTTCAGGGTCAGATAAGGATATACTTTTCCATCTTTATCGAGTGCCATTACCTGATTGGCAAAAATAAGAGCCAGACGAAAGGTTCCGGATTCCGTCCCGAGAAATGCACTGCCGTTAAACATCAGTGGATGACAGCTTCCTTTATTATACCCGGAAGTCAGATATTGTTCCAGAATCTTTCCATCTGAAGGTTCTATCCTGTCAAGCAGAAATCTGGCCGCATGAGCTTCACCGATATTCAGACTCGGATGATAGCAATACAAACAAGATTGAGCATACTTGATATTCACATACTCGTTGGAGCAGTCAACCGATTTCTTATATTCTCCTTCACTGATGCTGTATGAATGTATTTTTCCACCTTTACCGTCAAGGATATAAATCAGCCCCTCTCCTGAATCACAGGTAAAATCAAGCAGATCGGCATACTCACCCTTACCATTTCCTTTAGCCCCTATGGCATGGAGAAACTTTCCATTTCTATCAAACACACATAACTGATGCCTGACATCCCTGTCCATGGCTATTACATAGTCACCGCAGATCTCCATTTTATCTATGGCACCCAACATAGCGGCAGAAGCTGTATCCAATAAACAAACAATCTTTCCGCTTTTAAACAAGGAAGACATTGGAAGTGTATCCACTACTTCCACAGAATCTATATTAACACAATAGGTAGCTGTGTCAACCTGTTCAGATTTGCCATAACAACCAACCAATAGGATTATGCTTGCAACAAGCATAATCCACAAGAAATCTGACTTTATGCTTCTCATAAGTTATTCACATGTTGTGGAAATCCTTTGATCATCCTCACCTATATATTGTCCGTAAAGACCATAATATTCTACAACCTTACCCTTACGACAAACTCCAGAAGAATTTCCCGCACAACCATAAGTAAAAATAACTTTATTCCCTCCATCGGTCAGATCTCCATACTTCACATCCATCAAATATTCACTACAAGGGCCATCAGAGAACTCACTATTAGCCAAAGCTTCTATTTCAAGTAATGAAATATTCATTTTTTTTCGGGAATATCTATCAAGAAAGATGTAATAAGAACACCTATAGCAACTCCCCAGTAAGTTAAATTAATTTTCTTTACGTCTCTCATATGCCAAAATTTCAAACAATATTTAATAACCCTTAATTCCGCAACTTCTTTCTAAAAAAATAATTTAAAGTGCTGAGTAATAATATATTGCCAAGTACTTTGTCATGTCAGAAGATTCACTTAACTTAATGTTGCAAATAAAAATCAAATAAATCTTCATCTGACATGGCTAAAGTACAAATAAAATCGGAGAAAATCACCCCTTTTGGCGGAATATTTTCAATCATGGAGCAATTTGATGCTCTTTTATCCAATGTGGTTGATTCGACATTAGGCTTGCGAAGCCGAACCATCGGTTATCAGTACAGTGAAATATTCCGTTCTCTTATGTGTGTGTACTTCTGCGGTGGTTCTTGCATTGAGGATGTCTCCACACATCTTATGAGGCATCTTTCCTGCCATTCCAGACTCAGCATATGCAGTGCTATACGATTATACGTGCCATAAAATAGTTGACTACCTCAAACATAACCTATACGTCTCCTGTCTCAGGGAAGTCATACGATTTCAATACATCCGATAAGATGAATGAAGAAGTTTACGGGATACAGTCCCGCAGTGGCGGTTATCGGTGATCATATTGTCAGCAATGAGAATCGTAACGGCAATGCCCATTTCCATCAGCAGGATACGCTTGAAAGAATATTTTCAAGGTTTGAAGAAAACGGCATCCATGTTGATAGCATGCGTATGGATTGCGGCTCCTGCTCGGAGGAAATTGTAGACACGGTCAAGGCGCATTGCAAGTATTTCTATATACGCGCCAACAGATATTCCGCTTTTTATGACGACATGTTCATTCTCAGAAGATGGAGGAGATCAACGGAATAGAATACGAACTGAACTCCATAGTCGTTGAGAAATAGAAAGGAAAACCGTACCGTCTTGTTATTCAAAGACAAAAAAGAACAAACAACATACAGGAAATATGGGAAGCACTACCTTCCGCGATAGCGTATTGTAATCTGCCTGTAGTAAATCTAACTTTGCCATATAAATTTTATGATATGGAAAGAGTAGAATACTACAGGCAGTTTTCTCTGCTTTAAAAAATTATGTGCTACAGGTCAACAATCCTATTCCTTCAGAGAGTATTGTTTGGAACATAAAGTCAACTGTAGCTTTGAACCCGTTGGCGGAATTAAAAGATTGAATAATGTATAGTATAAAGTTGTACATATATCAGATTTTTAGTGACTTATGGCATCAAATCTTTGAGTTATATAGTCTCTCTATGCGCAACTTATATAAAAATTCGTTAAGTTTCTGGAGATATGTAAGCAATTCTCCAAAGAGTTGGTTACGAAGCAGGGAAATGTTCTTCGTCCCAGTCCTGTACCCCATTCCTCTGATTTAGAGATCATAGCCATGAGTATGGCTGCCGAGTCGGAAGAGACAGACAGTGAAAACTGGCTTTTTGAAGCCAAGTTGAAAGAGTGTAAGGATTCCATCCCGAACCTTACCTCACGCCGTCAGTTCAATGACCGCCGTAAGTCTGTGAGTAATCTTCAAGAGAAGATACGCAGCCATATGGCTAATAAAATCTAAGTGATGTCATACACTCTTACGACCTCTCCAAGACAAGTGTTCACGATATTCATCACCTCAAGGACATAAAGACTATACATCACGATGCTGTATCATCGGCGACAAAGGCTATATCGGAGCAGAGGTGCAACTTGACCTGTTTGAAACAGCAAACGTCAAGCTCGAATGTCCATACAGACTCTACCAAAAGGATTGGAAGCCTACTTTTTCTCCATTAGCATACGCACCAAATTAATTCAGTCAACGGGTACAATTAGGTCGCAAAGGCTCTCACGATTGCTCAGTCGTCCGAACATCATACTTACGAACGAAATTGTTGAATTGAGTTCTGTTCATGTTCATAAGCAGCTTTCAATTTGACCGCTAAGCTACGAATTCAAATCCGTTTCATACTAAAACACTACTTAAACAACTGCATTTCAATAATTTCAAAAACCAATTAGCTAACTTTTATAGGGCAGTAGTGATCTTATATCAAACTGTTTCCGGCTTAACGGGTGGATGAACTGCTGATATTCATATCCCAATAGCGGTCGCAGAGTCCAAGATACTCCGTTTCGGGAACAGAACCGAACACGACTCCGTAAAAGGATGATTCACGCAACTTTGCCTGACGGACAGATTCCAGCAACTCATCCGTCGGAGGAGGCATTTCAAAATCTGAGATCAAAACCACGTCAGACCGTTTCCATCCGTTCGTCCGGATCAGTTGCAAAGCTTCCCGGACAGCCGGAGCTACATCTGTTCCTCCATCAAAACGCTGGTTCAGGAATTCAGCCAGCAGAGGCAGGTCTGCCTTCAGATCCTTGATCAGCAGGCAACGGATATCTTCTGCAAAATTGATCACATAACACTTGCGGCAGGTCGGTTCCGTCAGCCGGGCAATGGCAAGCACGGCTGACTTGGCAAGGATTTCCCGACGCCCCTGCATGGAACCGGAAGTGTCGACACAAATAATAAACGGCCCCTGTGAGCTCTCCGGTTTCCGTTCCGGCAACAAGGAAGCCTCAGCCTCCTGCGAACGGCTGTTAAAAAGCTGCAGACGCTTCTCAACGAAGCGCTGCATAAAGAGTGGACGCAATGTTTCTTCTGACAAATAACAATATTCAATGGGAAGAAGACTGTTCAAGTCATTCCCCAAAGCAATCCCTTCAATATCGCTTCTCACCGCATGATGAACCAGCTGTTCCTTCCGGATCCCCGAAAAAGAAGCAAATTCCCTTTTCTCTCCACGGCTGTTCCTGCCTAACAGCCGGACCAGTTCCTGCAAGTTCCGGTTATGTTCCCATTCCTTTTCATACGGAGCCAAAGAACGATACAGCTCGGGATGATTCAGCAGCAGCCAGCGCAACCGGGAGCCGATCACATTCTCCACCGTCTTCATCCCGCTTGCCTTATCCAGCAACACAAATCCTTCACAAAGCTCACGGATATGCAGATACTGGTAGTCAGATTCCTTTACCGTCAGCAGATGATGCCATTTATTCAGGAAAAACTCCTGCATCCGTTTTCTTTCTTCGCTCCATAACGGCAAACGTTCCAATGACTCGATGTAATAAGCCACATTCAGTTCCGATAAGGCATAGCGTTTTCGGAAAGCAGACTGCATCCGCCGGAGAAAATCCAGGAACAAATCGGGAGACAGATTCTCATTCTCATAAAAAGCATCCCATTCCGGAGTGTAACGCGAATAAAACTCCTGCAACGAAGGAGCAGTCTTCCGGTAATAAGTCCATACCTCGTCTTCCACTTCACGAGGCAAGACCGTCCCGCGGTGTAATGCTTCCTGCAGAACTTCGAAACTTTTAGTGCGAAGCTGCTCCAGATAACGTGTTTTCAGATCCTTCAGCCGGATACTCCTCGTTCTCTTTCCTGTATGCATGTTTCAGTTCATTCAATTCATTTCGATAACCAGCCACATCCGCCTGATGATGAGTCAGCATCTTCCGCATAATTTCCCGCTGGCGGGCACTCAGAAACAGATGAGATTCGCAATAGGCCTTCTCACGGGCAAACAAATCTTCACAATCATTTTCCACCCGCTGCAATTTCTGTTCAAGTTGTGCGAAACGGGCTGCCATATCTTCCTGCGGACGTACTTCAACCGGTGGAAGGGGCATACATCCGGGCACACACAGCAAAGGGTATTCATAGTCGTTGATAAATACGGAACGGCGTCCCCGGCGTAAAGTATAGATTTTATTCTGAGGGACTTTCCCGTGCAGCGATGCATCATATTTCTTCAGGACAAAGCAGGCCGACTTATACTTATCCTTTTGCAAGCAAAACTGTTTGCCCCGGTCATCAAGCAACTGATAATCGGAAGCAAAGATCAGTAATTTTCCGGCCATCCGAACCCGCTCCACCTGATAATAATACTGATCTACCAGCTGCAATCCCGGATCTTCATTTTCACGGACAACCGCATCCGAAGCCAGTTCGTCCTTCAAGGAACGCAATTCATCATCAATTCCTTTCAGATTCAACAAATAGCCTTCCGCACTGCGACGAATGGCCTTGCTGACCATTTCTTCAACCAGATCCATCTGTCCCACTTCGTTCCACAAACCATACATCAGCAGGAGACAGTCCGACAAATGAATGGTATCTTCCCCGTTCAGGAAAGCTGACGCACGAAGCAGTTTCACCAGTTTCTTCCAGCGGCGGTCTGAAACATAAAGTGACAGGTCTGCCGCATCTGCATTTTCCTGCCGGTGATTATATTCTTCGATTTCTTCCTTCAACAAATGAATGACTTCGAAAATGGAATAATGGATCTTCACTTCAGCGATCTTTCTTTGCCATCCGGCATATTCCTCTTCTCCGATAGCCAAAGCCGGATCTACCTCCGGATCTTCCTCGCTGACGGATGCAATCATGCGGTCAAAATCAGACAGATCTTCTATGCCTCCGACCAGTACCCGGACAAGAAAACGGTCCCACAATGCTTCCAGTCCCTGCCCGGAAGCCGGCAACTCATTCGAAGCCGCTACCAGCCCTTTCAAGGGAACCTTTATTTCAAAACGCCCGTTGCGGTACTTCTTTTCATTGATGACCGTAAGCAGGGAATTCTGAATAGCCGGGCCGGCCTTCCAGATTTCATCCAGAAAAACAACAGTCGCAGAAGGAAGATAGCCCTCAGTCACACGCTCATAGATATCATCGTCCTTCAGTCGGGAAATGGAAACCGGACCGAAAAGTTCATCCGGCGTACTGAAACGGGACATCAGATATTCAAACGATGTTCCCTCCCGAAAAGCCAGCTTCAACCGACGGGCCACCATACTCTTGGCCACTCCCGGAGGACCTAACAGAAAAATACTTTCACCGGCAACAGCAGACAACAGAGCCAGCGAAACGACATGTTCCTTACCGAAAACCTGTTCATTCAGCTGTTGCAGCAATTGATGAATACGGACTTTCAACGTTTCCATTTTACATATATATAAGGTGTAAACTTCTTATTCTGCATCAAGACATTGAGACTCTGTAACACCACAGACATAAAAATCAGTCCCAGGCCGATATAAAAACTGAAGTTCAGATCGCGGGCCTCACCAAACAGAATCATTGCTCCTATAATGCTGTAAATAGGCTCCAGGTTATAGGTCAGGTTGAAAGTGAAAGCCGAAATCTGCTTCAGCACCTGAATCTGAAGTATATAAAGCCATACCGTGCATACGGAAGCAAAGAGCAGCAAATAAATCCAGTCATTCATCGCCGGCAGTATACTGGCAACCGGGAAAAAATATAAATAAACCGGTAAGATGCAGGTCAGTCCCAGAAAACCTCCTCCCATTTCATAAAGCAGCATGGTACTGGCCGGATAACCGGCTGATACCTTCTTGTTACAGATGGTGAAAAGAGACGCCAGTGCCGATGAAACGACTCCCATCCCGATACCTGCCCGATAACGGGTGTCAAAATTAAAGATCAGAAAAATCCCCAACACCCCTAACAGGCTGAACAGCATTTCCCGCCAGGAAACCCGGTGACGGTTGATCAGCGGCTCAAACAAAGCCGTGAAAAAGCTCATCAATGAAAGACAGACCACCCCGATAGATACATTGGAAGCCTTGATACTTCCGTAAAAGAACAGCCAGTGAGCGGCCAGCAACAGGCCCACGGAAGCAATACGCTTCATATCATGCCACGGTACGCGATGCAACTTCTTCAGCATGATCAGAACAACATAAAAAATCAGCGTTGCCAATAACATGCGATACCACACCAGCAAACCTTCATTCAATGATATCAACCGGCCAAATATACCGGTTCCCCCGGCTATCAGGACCGAGAGATGGAGTTTTATAAATGCTTCTTTCATTTGTCTATTCCTAAAAAACACGGCAAAGGTACAACTTCAGTAACAAAAATAAAGAGATTCCCTATGGTTTTCTTAAAGATTGATTATATTTGCAGCTGAACTTGTCAAAAAAGTTCTTAATTAATTCAGAACACTAAAAAAAGATTCAACTATGGACTGCACAAAGATTATCGGAGAAAAAATAAAAGCACTGAGAACCGCTCAGGAAATTACTCTTGAAGAACTGGCAGAACGTACAGGACTGTCCAAAGAACAGATTGAAAGCATTGAACAGAACATCAACATACCTTCACTGGCTCCACTCGTAAAAATCGCACGGGCATTGGGAGTACGTCTCGGAACCTTCCTCGACGACCAGCCCAATGAAAACGGACCGGTAGTCTGCCGATGCGGAGAAGCAGATGACACGATCAGTTTCTCCAACAACTCCCCTGATGCACGTCAGAACCTTCATTACCATTCTTTGTCAAGAAGCAAAACAGACCGTCACATGGAGCCGTTTGTCATTGACATCGATCCGAATCCGGAAAACGGATTTACCCTTTCCGCACACGAAGGAGAAGAATTCATCATGGTGCTGGAAGGAGTTTTGGAAATCAATTACGGAAAATCGGTCTATGTACTTGAGAAAGGCGATACAATCTATTATGACTCCATCGTACCTCACCATGTACATGCTTTTGAAGGACAGTCTGCCCGCATTCTGGCCGTCATCTATACTCCCATCTAAAGAAACAGACTATGATGCAATTATCAGAACGTACTTTGGGAGACTGGCTTGAACACTGGGCTGCAACCACTCCCGACAAAGAATACATTGTTTACTCCGACCGCAACCTGCGGTTTACCTGGAAACAGTTTAACGAACGAGTAGATAACCTGGCAAAAGGCCTGCTGAGCATCGGCGTGGAAAAAGGAACCCATGTCGGTATCTGGGCACGGAATGTACCCGACTGGCTGACATTCCTCTATGCATGTGCCAAGATCGGTGCCGTAGCCGTTACGGTAAACACCAACTACAAACAGGCCGAACTGGAATATCTCTGCCAGAACTCGGATATGCACACCCTGTGTATCGTGGACGGAGAAAAAGACAGCAGTTTCGTTGACATGACGTACACCATGCTGCCCGAACTCAAGACCTTCCAGCGCGGACACCTGAAGAGCAAGCGCTTCCCTTACATGCGCAACGTAATCTATATCGGACAGGAAAAATACCGCGGCATGTATAACACGGCAGAAATCCTGCTGCTGGGAAAGAACATTGATGACGAAAAACTGGAAGAAGCCAAGAAGAAAGTAAGCTGTCACGATACCGTGAACATGCAATACACATCGGGAACTACCGGATTCCCCAAGGGAGTCATGCTGACACACTACAACATCGCCAACAATGGTTTCCTGACGGGCGAACACATGAAATTCACGGCAGATGACAAACTTTGCGTCTGCGTGCCGCTCTTCCACTGCTTCGGTGTAGTGCTCGCCACAATGAACTGTCTGACTCACGGATGTACAGAAGTAATGGTAGAACGATTCGACCCGCTGCTGGTTCTGGCATCCATCCACAAGGAACGGTGTACGGCTCTGTACGGAGTTCCCACCATGTTTATTGCCGAACTCCATCATCCCATGTTCGACATGTTCGATCTCTCCTGCCTGCGCACCGGCATCATGGCCGGATCACTCTGCCCGGTAGAACTCATGAAGCAGGTTGAAGAAAAGATGTTTATGAAGGTCACCAGTGTATATGGACTGACGGAAGCCTCTCCCGGTATGACACATACCCGTATTGACGACCCGGCCGAGGTGCGCTACACAACCGTCGGACGTGACTTTGAGTTTACGGAAGTAAAGGTCATCGACCCTGAAACAGGTGAAGAATGCCCCGTCGGTGTGCAGGGAGAAATGTGCAACCGCGGCTACAATACCATGAAAGGTTACTACAAGAACCCGGAAGCTACGGCTGAAGTCATCGACAAAAACGGATTCCTGCATTCAGGAGACCTGGGTGTAAAAGACGAAAACGGCAATTACCGGATCACCGGACGTATCAAAGACATGATCATCCGGGGAGGAGAAAACATCTACCCGCGCGAAATTGAAGAGTTTCTTTACCAGATGCCCGCCATCAAGGATGTTCAGGTGGCCGGAATCCCGTCAAAGAAATACGGAGAAGCTGTCGGGGCATTCATTATCCTGCATGAAGGATGCAGTCTCAATGAATTTGATGTACGCGAATTCTGCCAGGGAAAAATTGCCCGTTACAAAATTCCGAAATACATTTTCTTTGTCAAGGAATTCCCCATGACCGGAAGCGGAAAAATACAGAAGTTCAAGCTGAAGGATGTAGGTCTGGAACTCTGCCGCCAGCAGGGAATCGAGATCATCTGACGGATTTCCTCCACGGATCATCTGCACGGAAAAGGATATCCGGGAATATTTCGATATAAAAGACAGAGGCTGTCTCAGGATATATGAACTGAAACAGCCTCTGTCTTTTTCTTCTTCATCCGGTCAACTGCCTCCGTTTTTCCGGCAAAATGCAATGATTTCACTGAATAAAATTTCTGTTTCCACCGCACGAAACTCCAGTTTCAGGCAGCCGAAACTGGAGTTTCACCGAGAGAAAACAAAAGTTCCACCAGGTGAAAACAAAAGTTCCACCAGCAGGAAACAGAAGTTCCACCCAGTGGAACCAAAAGTTTCACCAGCACGATACAAAAAATTTCTCCAGACAAATCAGCTGAATTGCCTGCAGTTTCATCCGGATAATACCTGTAAATATCTGCTGACCGTCCTTATTCTTCTTCCCCATCTGCCTTCCGCAAGCGCCGGATAGCCAGATGATGCCCTTCATCCGCAGCCTTCCGGTACCAATAGAATGCCTTTTCCGGATCCGGATCTCCATTCCATCCTTCTTCATAAGCCTGCCCGATCCGATAATGGGCATAGGGATCTTCCGACAATCTGTAAGCCTGCATCGCCAAAGGTAAGGATACAGGAAAACCGGGGCCTCCTTTTCTGTACAGATCGCCCAGATTGGAAGGGGCATACATCCGGTCTCCGGCCGAAATTGCCTGTCGGAACCAATACTCGGCCTGGTGCTTGTCAACCGGAATACCGACGCCTTCCTGATACAGGGTTCCGATATCGTTCAGCACCACTCCGGCCACTTCTTTGCCCTGCCTGTAACCTTCAGCCAGCTGCAACAGGAGTTCCACGTCCTCGCGTGAAAAGCTCTCCCAGGTCTCGGCACCGTCAGTCTGCCAGGATTTCACCTTTCCGACCGGTACATGCTGGGGAACATCTACCTCCACTTCTCCATCATCCGTCACTCCAGGCGGAACACAAGATGCATCAGGCAGTGCATGAGGGAGCAATCCATGGCGCAGCAGATACTGTACATAGCCGTAGATACGGGGAGTGGAAGAATACAGATTCACTCCGAAACGGGACAAAATATCGAGAGAAACATACGTGTTTTCTATCACAGGAAACTCCAGATAATACCGGGGAACGAGAGAAAGCGTAGCCTTCAGCCAGGCAATCTCCTCACCGATACACAGGCTGATCCATTCTTCGTCAAAATGCTGATAGAGAGTCTTTCCGTCCTCCAGGCCTTCCACTTCTGCCTGCAAATGGATTCGCAGACAGTCCGCCAGATAGGGAAAGAAGCGATAATCCTCATAAGAAGCCAGGCCGTCGATCATCACCTGCCAGTTGCCTGCTCCGTCATCTGATATGACAAACAAGGTTGTGGAATGCTTCGGACGGGAAAAATAAAAATACCGGCAATGCTCATCGCAGCCTTCAAACTCCAGGGTCAGGGGCATTTCCAGTTCCCGAAGAAAATCTGCTATTTCCAGCCGCAAGGCTGAGTTCATCGATATCACTTGTTTCATGCCTGCAAACTTACGCAAAATCCACCGATTCTCCGTCAGTTTGCAGGAAAAACATATTGATTTTACCGCTCTTCAAGCGGATGGTAAACCACTTCTTCAAGCACGTTCTTGTAAGCCGGACGAATGATGCGGCGGCCCTCGAAGTTCAGTTCCTCAATGCGATGAGCCGTCCATCCTACGATACGGGCCATGGCAAACAGCGGCGTATAGATTTCGGGAGGAAGTCCCATCATTTCATAAATGAAGCCGGAATAAAAATCAACGTTCGAACAAACCTGCTTTTTGGTTCCCTTCACCCGCTTGAAACATTCGATAGCCCGCTGTTCAACCAGCTCCAAGAAAGCAAACTCTTTCTCACAGCCCTTTTCTGCCACCAGCTCACCGGCCAGTTCCTTCAACAAGACAGAACGCGGATCAGAAATCGTATACACCGCATGACCGATACCGTAAATCAGTCCGCTTCCGTCGTAGGCTTCCTTGTTCAGCATCCGGATCAGATAAGTATCAATCTCATCTACATTCGTCCAGTCTGAGATGACTTCCTTCAGGTGATGGAACATTTTGACCACCTGAATATTGGCTCCTCCGTGCAAAGGTCCCTTCAATGAACCGATGCCGGCTGCGATACTTGAGTAAGTATCCGTCCGGGTGGAACTGGTGACACGCACCGTAAAAGTAGAGTTGTTACCTCCCCCGTGCTCAGCCTGAAGCACCAGCAGGAGATCAAGCATACGGGCTTCCAGCGGCGTATATTCCTTCTTGATCATATACAGGAAATTTTCTGCCAGTGAAAGGTTCTCGTGAGGATGACGGATATGCAGTGAACGTCCGTGCATGCTGTGACGGTAAATGCTGTAAGCATAAGCAATGATGGTCGGGAACTTGGAGATCAGTTCAATGGACTGACGCATCAGGTTGTCACGTGAGATGTCATCGGGATTGGGATCAAACGTGTACATTTCGAGCACACTCCGCGCCAGAATGTTCATGATGTTCTGTCCCTCCAGATCAATAATGTTCATGGTTGTTTTCTTGTCGAGAGCCATGTTGTCATTGATCAGTTCCTTAAAAGCGTCCAGCTGCTCACTGTCCGGCAATTCGCCCGACAAAAGCAGATAGGCCACTTCCTCAAAGCCGAACCGCTTTTCTTTCAGCAGTGCATGAGCGATATCATCCAGATCATATCCCCGGTAAAACAACTTTCCGGGAATCGGCTTCAGTCCTTTTTCCGTGCGCTCATATCCCACGACATTACCGATCTTGGTCAGTCCGACCAATACGCCCGTACCGTCTTCATTGCGGAGCCCGCGCTTGACATTAAACTTCGTGAAAAGTTCATTGTCAATCCGGCACGCCTGTTTGGCACATTCCGATAACTTATATACAATGTATTCCTTCTTCATGATTCTTTTCTTTTACAACAGTTCTACGATGCGTTTTCCGAATTCATCCGTACCCAACGGTTTCCCTTCGGGCATAAAACGTGCCAGATCAGGCGTAGCCTCTCCCAGCGCAAAGGCCTTTTCAATGGCATCCGTAATCAGGCAAGCCGCTTCCTTCCAGCCCAGATATTCCAGCATCATCACAGACGACAGCAGAAGCGAACAGGGATTAACGACATTCTTTCCGGCAATGTTCGGCGCCGTTCCGTGAGTAGCTTCAAAGATGGCATGTCCTGTCTGGTAATTGATGTTCGCTCCCGGAGCAATTCCAATGCCGCCCACCATGGCAGCCAGCTGGTCGGATATATAATCTCCATTCAGGTTCAGGGTAGCAATGACTGAATATTCTTCCGGCATGAGCAGCGTATTCTGCAGGAATGCATCCGCAATGCAGTCTTTTACAATAACCTTTCCTTCATTGATCGCTTTGCCGACTGCTGCCTTGGCCGACTCCTCTCCCAGCTCCGCCTTTATTTTTTCATATTGATTCATGGTAAAGGTCTGGGAAGCAAATTCAGTCTCAGCCACTTCATATCCCCAGCGCTTGAAACCTCCTTCCGTAAACTTCATAATATTCCCTTTGTGAACCAGAGTCACGGAAGGAAGCTTGTGCTGAACAGCGTAGGCAATGGCCGCACGGACCAGACGGCGGGTTCCTTCCACTGATACCGGCTTGACTCCAAATGAAGAAGTCTCCGGAAAACGCACTTTGCTGACTCCCATCTCTTCATGCAGAAACTGATAGAATTTCCGGGCTTCAGGAGTTCCCTGTTCCCATTCGATCCCTGCATAAATATCTTCCGTATTTTCACGGAAAATATGCATGTTGACTTTTTCAGGAGCCTTGACAGGAGAAACCACTCCCCGAAACCAGCGGACCGGACGCAGGCAGACATACAGGTCGAGCGTCTGCCGCAGTGCTACATTCAACGAACGGATGCCTCCTCCCACCGGAGTGGTAAGCGGTCCTTTGATACCGACCAGATATTCACGAAATGCTTCCATCGTTGCTTCCGGAAGCCATTTTCCAGTCTGCTGAAAAGCTTTTCCTCCAGCCAGCACCTCTTTCCATTCGATGGAACGCTTGCCCAGATAAGCCAGTTCAACTGCCGCGTTTACAATTCTCTGACACACCGGAGTAATTTCGGCTCCCACGCCATCTCCTTCAATATAAGGAACAGTCACCCGGTCGGGTACACACAACTGTCCGTCTTTTATATATACTTTGCTCATCATTCGTTCTTTTATTCAGTGATACAAGTTCATTCCTTTGCACGGATGGTATTCAAGGCAGACCCGGCCTTGAACCAGCGGATCTGCATTTCATTGTAAGTATGTAAGGCTTCAAATGTTTCCGTAGTTCCGTCCTGATGTTTCAAGATAACATACAATAGTTTTCCCGGAGCAAACTGATTCAGTCCAAGCACAGAAATACGGTCGTGTTCCTGCACCTTATCATAGTCTTCCTTATTCCGGAAAGTCAGTGCCAGCATCCCCTGCTTCTTCAAATTAGTTTCATGAATACGGGCAAAGCTCTTTGCCAGAATAACCCGTACGTTCAGATAACGGGGTTCCATGGCAGCATGCTCCCGGCTGGAACCTTCTCCATAATTCTCTTCTGCAACGACAATGGAGGAAATACCTCGTGCCTTATATTGCTTGGCCACCGCAGAAACGGCCTCATAAGCTCCGGAAAGACGATTCCATACCCGATTCGTCTGACGGTTGAAAGCATTGACCGCTCCCATCAGCATATTGTCGGATATATTTTCCAGATGTCCGCGGAAGCGCAGCCACGGCCCGGCCATGGAAATATGGTCGGTCGTACATTTCCCCTGTGTCTTGATCAGCAACGGCATCTCCAGAAAATCATTGCCATCCCAGGGAGCAAAAGGCTCCAGCTTCTGCAGGCGCCGGGAGTCAGGACGAATGCTGACTTCCACCTTTCCTCCGTCGGCCGAAGGAGCTACATAACCGTTGTCATCCACGGTAAACCCGTCAACAGGTAACGTTTCTCCCACAGGAGGATCCAATTTCACCCGCTCTCCGTTTGAAGCAACCAAAGTATCCGTCAGTGGGTTAAAGCACAAATCACCAGCAATGGCAAAAGCCATGGCTATTTCCGGAGAAGCAACAAAAGCATGTGTATTCGGATTACCGTCTGCCCGTTTGGCAAAATTCCGGTTAAACGAAGTCACGATGGAATTCGGACGGGCCGGATCGTCTGTCTCCCGCTTCCACTGGCCGATGCAGGGACCACAGGCATTTGTCATAATTACTCCGCCCACTGCTTCAAAATCCGCAATCATTCCATCACGCTTCAGGGTGCAATACACTTGCTCTGAACCGGGATTGATGATCAGCGGAGCCGCCATCTTCAATCCTTTAGCCTTAACCTGGCGGGCCAGGGAAGCAGCACGGCTCAGATCCTGATAAGAAGAGTTCGTACACGATCCGATCAGCCCCACCTCCATACGCTGCGGGTAGCCGTTCTTTTTCACTTTCTCCGCAAAGTCTGATACAGGACAAGCTGCATCAGGCGTAAACGGTCCGTTCAGATAAGGTTCCAGTTCCGACAGATTAATGTCAATGATCCGGTCGTAATAAGTTTCCGGATCGGCCTCAACTTCAGGGTCTGCCTTCAGACAAGCAGCATTGGCACGGGCCAATACCGCAATCTCTTCACGGCCGGTAGCACAGAGATAGCGATCCATTTCGTCGTCAAAAGGAAAAACTGACGTAGTGGCCCCGACCTCAGCTCCCATGTTACAAATGGTAGCCTTTCCCGTAGCCGACAAAGAGGACGCACCTTCGCCAAAATATTCAATTACAGCATTCGTTCCTCCCTTGACCGTAAGTATTCCTGCCAGCTTCAGGATTACATCCTTCGGAGAAGCCCATCCGTTCAGACGTCCGGTCAGGCGGACTCCGATCAGTTTCGGCATCTTGAGTTCCCATTCCATTCCCGCCATCACGTCTACCGCATCTGCTCCTCCGACTCCAATGGCAATCATGCCGAGCCCGCCGGCATTCGGGGTATGTGAATCAGTTCCTACCATCATTCCTCCGGGAAAAGCATAATTCTCCAGCACTACCTGATGAATAATACCTGCTCCCGGCTTCCAAAAGCCAATGCCATACTTCTCGGCCACGCTACGCAGAAAGTCATATACTTCCTTATTGGCCTCGCAAGCCGCAGGCAGATCACTGCCAACTCCCTTACAGGCCTGTATCAGATGATCACAATGTACCGTAGCAGGCACAGCTGAACATGACTTGCCGGCATTCATAAACTGCAGCAGAGCCATCTGCGCCGTAGCATCTTGCATCGCAACACGATCAGGGCGGAAATTGACATAATCTTCTCCTCTCCGATAAATCGTCTGAATGCCTTCTTCATATAAATGGGCATACAAAATCTTTTCAGTTAAAGTCATGGGTCTTCCCAACTTCCCGGCAGCCAGATTTACTTTGGCCGCATAAGAGGCATAGAATGCCTTCAACATATCCATGTCGTAAATCATCGTTTTCAATCTTTTTCTTTACAAACGGAGGCAAATATAAGTATTGATATTCACAATAAGAAATAATACACCTTAATTTTTAGTCATATTGATATAAAATCAAGTAGAAATGAATAAATATTACAATTATAAAGCATATTATATTTCTTTTTGAACAAACAAATATTCTAAAGCATTTTTCCATTATTTTAGCGCAGACCATTTCGTTTTTCCATTGTTCTTGCTTATCTTTGAGAATTAACTACTTAATCATAAATCTTATGGAAACATACTTATTCTGGATGGTACCGGCCGCCTCACTGCTGGCATTGGCACTGGCCGGTTATTTTTACAAACAGATGATGAGAGAAAGTGAAGGTACTCCCATCATGGCAAAAATTGCCTCGCACGTCCGTCAGGGTGCGATGTCGTATCTGAAGCAGCAATACAAAGTTGTTACCTGGGTCTTTGTCGGACTGGTTATCCTTTTCGCCGTCATGGCGTATGGATTCAATTTGCAGAATCATTGGGTACCGGTAGCCTTTCTGACCGGAGGATTCTTTTCCGGACTTTCCGGATATCTGGGCATGAAAACAGCAACGTATGCTTCTGCACGTACGGCCAATGCCGCCCGCAATTCTCTGAACAAAGGACTTAGAGTAGCCTTCAGAAGTGGTGCCGTCATGGGACTGGTAGTTGTCGGACTGGGCCTGTTTGACATTTCTTTCTGGTACCTCTTACTTGAAAAGTGCATCCCGGCTGATGCCTTGAATCCGACATCCAAACTTTGCATCATTACAACCACCATGCTGACTTTCGGTATGGGAGCTTCCACCCAGGCCTTGTTTGCCCGTGTAGGAGGAGGTATTTATACCAAAGCTGCAGATGTGGGAGCAGATCTGGTGGGAAAAGTTGAAGCCGGCATTCCGGAAGACGATCCGCGTAACCCGGCCACCATCGCTGACAATGTGGGAGACAATGTTGGTGACGTAGCAGGTATGGGTGCAGACCTTTACGAATCATATTGTGGTTCCATCCTGGCAACAGCAGCACTAGGAGCTGCTACATTCATTGGAACCGGAGACACAGAAATGCAATTCAAAGCTGTCATTGCCCCCATGCTGATTGCAGCAGTAGGCATTGTACTTTCCATCATCGGTATCTTCTCCGTCCGCACTAAGGAAGATGCCAGTATGAGAGATTTGCTGAATGCCCTGGGATTTGGAACCAATCTGAGTTCGGCACTGATTGTCGTTGCGACCTTCCTGATCCTCTGGCTTCTGGGAATCAATAACTGGATTAATCTGTCACTGGCTGTTGTTATCGGACTGATTGTAGGAATAGTGATCGGCCGCTCCACAGAATATTACACTTCACAATCATACAAACCGACGCAGAAGCTTTCGGAAAGCGGAAAGACCGGTCCGGCAACCGTGATTATTTCCGGAATCGGACTGGGTATGATTTCTACTACAATTCCTGTACTTTCCGTCGTAGCCGGAATCATCCTTTCTTACTGGCTCGCATCCGGATTTGACTTCTCAAACATCGGCATGGGTCTTTACGGCATCGGTATTGCAGCTGTAGGTATGCTCTCCACTCTGGGAATCACACTGGCAACCGACGCTTATGGCCCGATTGCCGACAATGCCGGAGGAAATGCAGAAATGAGCGGATTGGGAGAAGAAGTTAGAAAACGGACCGATGCTCTGGATTCACTGGGCAACACAACTGCAGCCACAGGCAAAGGATTTGCCATTGGTTCTGCAGCTCTGACCGGACTGGCTTTGCTCGCCTCTTACATTGAAGAAATCCGTATCGGGCTGGAACGTCTGGGAAATACGGTTCTTGATCTTCCAGGCGGAATCCAGGTTCCTATCCATGAAGCCAGTTTCACTGACTTTATGATGTATTATGATGTTACCTTGATGAATCCGAAAGTACTTTCCGGCATGTTCATTGGAAGTATGATGGCTTTCCTTTTCTGCGGTCTGACCATGAATGCGGTAGGACGTGCAGCCGCTCACATGGTTGAAGAAGTACGTCGTCAGTTCCGTGAAATCAAAGGTATTCTGGAAGGAAAAGCAGAACCGGATTATGCCCGATGCGTACAAATTTCCACCCGGGGAGCACAGCATGAAATGGTATTTCCATCTCTGCTGGCAATCATCGCTCCTATTGCTACCGGACTGATCTTCGGCGTACCGGGAGTAATAGGTCTGCTGGTTGGAGGACTTTCCTCCGGATTTGTTCTTGCTATTTTCATGGCTAATGCAGGAGGCGCCTGGGACAATGCCAAGAAATTTGTAGAAGAAGGCAACTTTGGCGGAAAAGGAAGCGAAGTTCATCGGGCAACGGTAGTAGGAGATACAGTCGGTGATCCTTTCAAAGACACCTCAGGTCCCAGCCTTAATATCCTTATCAAACTGATGAGCATGGTAGCTATCGTTATGGCGGGCTTAACCGTTTCCTGGAGTCTGTTCTAACAAACATAAACAATATACCCGGAAAGCAAGTCTCACAACAAGACTTTACCTTCCGGGTATATTTTTCATGGTAAGAAATTACAGCCGGTCCCGGGTCAATACATCACAATGATGTTCCTGAAGAACCTTTATACAACGCTGCATGTCATTCGTCTTGATGACTACATGAGCGCGATCATTCTGCGCAAATGCATACATATACTCAATGAAAATCTGTTCTGCTGCCAGATATTCCAGAACAGTAGCCAAAGCACCCGGTACATTGGCACAACTCAGACAAACTACGTCTGTAGACATGACCGCAAAATCACGTTCACGAAGCACTTCCACAGCCTTGTCTACATCCGATACAATCAGACGCAAAATACCAAAGTCTGCAGATTCAGCCATACTGAATGCATGCATATTGATTCCATATTGCCCCAATGTACGAACGACATCATTAATTCTTCCGGTCTTGTTTTCCAAGAAAACTGATAACTGTTTAATTGTCATACACTCCTCATTTTGTAGATTATACCAATACACGCTTATCCCATACACGTTTTGATTTACCCTGACTCCGGACAATACTGTTCGGCTCCATCAGCTTCACATCAGCACTGATAGACAAGACACTTTTCAGCTTGTCTGACAAGGTCTTCTTCAGGTTCAACATAGCTCCCATATCGTCCGTAAAGAAGTCTTTCCGCACTTCCACCTGCACCTGAAGCGTATCCAGATTATTTACACGATCAACAACCAGCAAATATTGCGGTTCAAATTCCTTCATACCCAGAATTACGCTTTCCACTTGCGACGGGAATACATTGATACCCCGGATAATCAGCATATCATCACTTCGTCCCATAATAGGCGTCATGCGTACATTCGTCCGCCCACAAGGACATTCTCCGTCCATCAATGAGGTTAAGTCTTTCGTCCGATAACGGAGCAAAGGCATTCCTTCTTTCGTCAAAGTAGTAAACACCAGTTCGCCCGTTTTTCCATATGGAAGAGGTTCCAGGGTCTCAGGGTCAATTATTTCCGGGAAGAAATGATCTTCATTAATATGTGAGCCATGCTGTTCCTGACACTCATACGAAACGCCCGGTCCCATGATTTCACTTAAGCCGTAAATGTTATATCCTTTCAGTCCAAGACGTTCCTGGATTTCCTGCCGCATATTTTCTGTCCACGGCTCAGCTCCGAAAGCTCCGATACGCAAACCGAGTTCTTCTTTCTTTATTCCCATCTTTTCCACGACCTCTGCCAGATAAAGGGCATACGAAGGTGTACAGGCAATTCCCGTAATATGGAGATCGCGAATCAAGCGCATATGCTTTTCCGTATTTCCCGTAGAAGCCGGAATCACCGTAGCACCCAGATTCTCCACACCATAATGCGCTCCCAGACCTCCCGTGAAAAGACCATATCCATAACTTACGGAAAAAGTGTCATCACGTGTCACTCCATACGCAGAAAGACAACGCGACATAACTTCTGACCAGATAGAAAGGTCCCGACGCGTATAACCCACAATCGTCGGATTTCCTGTAGTTCCAGAAGAGGCATGCACCCGCACAATTTCAGAAGGGGGCGCAGCCTGCAGGCCATACGGATAATTGTCTCTCAAATCCTGTTTGGTCGTAAACGGAAGTTTTACAATATCATCAATCGTACGAATATCATCAGGCGACAAATCCATCTCCTGCATTCGTGAACGGTAAAAAGGTACATTATGATAAACGTATGTCACCAATTTCTGCAAACGTTTTCCCTGCAATTCACGCATTTGTTCGCGAGACATACATTCCTTATTCGTGTTCCAAATCATAGTTTTCGTTAATTAAAAAGCGTTATTATCAAAGGTGATCTTCATGGAAAGCTTTCATACGTTCCTCAAGAATCGGATAAAGTTCTTCACGCATCCGGGAAGTACAGGCTCGAACTCCCTGTTGTTCACTACCGGTTGTTGAAAGCGAAATGCTGCTTACTCCATAATACATCAGTTCACAAAGCAACTCTCCTCCAGTCATACCGGGATAACCAAGTGTAAAGAAGAAGCCATCACCAACAGGTTGAGTCACATCATGATCATATACAATTGTAAAACCATTGTCCGTAAAGATCTTCTTCATGCGAGCTGCCCTCCGTTCATACTCACGGGTATCCTCCACAAAGTTAATAGTTCCATCTACGGAGCGGTTCAACATTTCCGCCATTCCATACTGCGTAGTTGCCGTACATCCGGAAGTAATCATATACATAATTGAAGCGATGAAAGTCGGTCCGAACACACCCGAATCTTCATAACGCTCAGCTAAAGCCGGATATTGCTTATCAAACAATTTATCGGACACACAGGCTAAAGCGATACGCTGGCCTGCATAACTGAATATTTTCGAAGCGGAAAGCATCAAAATGTAATTATCCGTATAACGGGCTACCGTAGGCACAAAAGGAGCCTGATACGGACGACCGAAAGGATGACGGAAGTCCATACAGAAATATGCCTGATCTTCCATGACTACCGCATCATATTTTGTTGCCAACTCACCGATAATCTTCAGTTCTTCTTCTTCCAGGCAAATCCATGCCGGGTTATTGGGATTAGAATAGACAATGGCAGCAATATCACCGTCTTTAAGATATCCTTCCATCTTATCACGCAATGCCTGTCCGCGAAAATAATGAATATCAAACAGTTTCCAGCGAATGCCCAAGATACGCAACTGTGACTTCTGGATCGGGAAACCAGGATCAATGAACAGGACTTTGTCTTTTCCCGGAATGCGCTGGGTGCATGCAATAAACGCACCGAATGAGGCTGCCACTGAACCCGTTGTCGGCAAACAAGCACGAGGTGAGATATCAATGTCAATAAAAGCTTTCACAAAACGAGATGCTGCTTCCTTTAACTCCGGAACTCCTGCAGCTGCCGGATATTGTGCACCCAGTCCTTTATCCAGTGCAGCTTTTTCTGCTTCTATACCAATCCGATTGGCCGGCAAACCCGGAGAGCCCTGATCCATCCGGATAAAAGGAATTCCAGTCAGTTCCTCCAACCGGGAAGCAACCAGCAAAATGTCTCCAATTGTTGCATTCTGCAAGTCTGCTACTTTCATTTCTCTGGCAACAGAAGCTACCAGATCTTCATTAAAAACCTTGCTCATTCTGATTTTTCATTAAGTCCTTTCACATACTCATAACCGATATTAAACGCACGGTTATTCATTTCCACAACAGCTTCTCCTTTCGATGCAAAGATCCGTCCTACACTTGCACGCAACGTTTCTACATCCAGAATTTTCAGAAAAGCTGCTGCCGCTCCCAATAAAATAACATTCGCTGACTTCGGTACCTGATTCTCACGTGCCAGAGATTCAACGTCCAAAGCGACAACATGTGGCTGAGACTTCAGTTCTTCCTGCAAACAGGCTTCATCCGGATAGTTCGGAATATTCTTGAATGGAGCAGAAGAGGTAATAATCCAGCCTTCCTGCGACAAATAAGGTAAATAACGCAAGGCTTCCATCGGTTCAAGAGACAATATCAGATCAGCACTTCCCAATGGAATCAGGTCGGAAGCAATCGGTCCGTCAGACAGACGTAAATTAGACTGTACATCCCCACCACGCTGGCTCATTCCATGTACTTCTGCCTGTTTTAATGTAAGCCCCATGCGTGTCGCTGCTTCTCCGATAATGGTTGCAATGGAGAGGATTCCCTGTCCTCCTACTCCAGAAAGTATGATGTCTGTTTTCATTTTTTCTCTGCTCTTTTCTGTTTCAACTTACGATTCAAAGTCTGCATACATTCACGGCGCGGAATGATTACAGAAACCCCATTGTATTCTATTTCTTCCCGAATAATCCGAGTTATTTCATCCATATTTTTCGGCAAAGGCACAACTACGCGTACATGCTCCGGTTCAACTCCCAGTCCCAGACAAATAGCTTCAAACTTATTAGTGCCGGCAGAATCCTGTCCTCCCGTCATGGCTGTGGTGAGATTATCTGAAATTACCACAGTTATATTGGCCCGGTCATTAACGGCATCCAACAGGCCCGTCATACCAGAATGGGTAAAGGTTGAGTCACCAATAACAGCAATTGCAGGAAACAAACCTGCATCTGCAGCTCCCTTGGCCATTGTTATAGAAGCTCCCATATCGACACAACTAGCCAATGAACGGAAAGGAGGAAGAGCTCCCAATGTATAGCAGCCAATATCTCCAAAAATCTTGGCATCCGGATATTCAGCCACAACTTTGTTTAAAGCATCATAGACGTCTCTGTGTCCACACCCATTACATAAAGCAGGCGGCCGGGAAACGACTTGTTTTGCAGGAGCATAAACTTGTGTAACAGACATCCCCAAAGCCAGCCGAACATTGTCCGGATTCAACTCGCCTGTACGGGGAAGATCTCCACTCAGACGGCCTTTAACCTGATAAGCAGACGGTAAAATACCTTTCAGCTGTTCTTCGACAAAAGGCTGACCGTCTTCTACCACTAAGATTTCTCTGCAAGAAGCTGCCAATGCTGCTATTTTCTCAACAGGAAGCGGATATTGCGAAATCTTCAAGAGTGGATAAGGACAACCTTCCGGAAAATTTTCCATTACATAATTATATCCGATACCACATGCAATAATTCCTTTTTCAGCCATCTTCTCTTTTCCCTGCATGTAAAGATTATATGGAGAAGACTCTGACAGTGCCATTAATTGGGGCTGAACTTCGATTACCTCCAAATACCGACGACGTGCATTACCCGGTAACAGTACCCAGTCTGCAGGAACAGAAGGACGTCCGGTTCGGGTAACCTCCAAAAAGTTTTGTTTCACTGTCACCGCAGCCCGCGAATGAGCCATACGAGTTGTAATACGCATCAATACTGGCAATTTCTTTTCTTCCGACAATCGAAAAGCACCTTCCATCATATCATAGGCTTCCTGTTGGGAAGAAGGTTCCAGCATAGGAATCATAGCAAACTTACCATAAAAACGAGAGTCCTGTTCATTCTGAGATGAGTGCATGGAAGGATCATCAGCTGCCAATACCACAATACCACCATTGACACCAGTTATAGCTGAATTAACAAAAGCATCAGCACACACATTCATACCTACGTGCTTCATACATACCAAAGCACGACCACCCACATAGGAAACGCCCAGTGCAGCTTCCATAGCCGTCTTTTCATTGGTGCACCAAGTACTATGTAATTTGCGTTCCTGAGCCAAAGGAGAATCTTGAATATATTCGGTAATCTCTGTAGAAGGAGTGCCAGGATAGGCATAAACTCCCGAAATACCAGCATGGATAGCTCCTAAAGCTATCGCCTGGTCTCCCAATAATAAAAGTTTATCTGGATTGTTCATCATAATTATAGAAGGTATGTTAATTCTGTATAGATTATAAGATTTGATAAGGATCGGCATCGTCAAGTACAGGGAATTTTTTCCTGAATGCCTCAAGTACATCCATATCAATAGTTGCTTCAGCCGTACAAGATTTGTTATCTTCACAAGCTGCTAATGTATGTCCGTACGGATCTATCACGGCACTTCCCCCACAATATTGACATGCAGGATCTTCTCCTACCCGATTAACGGCAACTACATAACATTGATTTTCAATCGCCCTTGCCCGTAAAAGGATGTTCCATGCGTCAACTCTTGGAGTCGGCCAGCTTGCTACGTAAAGAATCATGTCGTAATCTTTACGATTTCGCGCCCAGACCGGAAAACGAAGATCATAGCAAACCTGTAATAAAATCCGTACACCCCGGAAATTTACAATAACCCTTTCAGCACCTGCCGTGAAAGACTTGTGCTCTCCACCATAGGTAAACAAATGTTTTTTATCATACCATTGTACCTGTCCATCCGGATGAACAAAATAAAATCGGTTGTAAAAATGTCTGTTTTCCTCTACTGCTATGCTCCCGGCTAAAGCAGCATTCAGTTCTGCAGCTTTTTGTTTCATCCATAGAAGTGTATCACTCCCCACAGGTTCTGCTATTCCTTCCGGCCGGGTACAAAAACCTGTAGAAAACATCTCGGGCAGCACAAATAAATCAGCTTCCCCACAACGGGCGAACATTTCATCCACTTTCTGCACATTGGCCTTGGGATTCGCCCAACTAATATCAGTTTGTAAGATTATAACTTTCATGTCTTCCATAAATCAGAAATGCCCCAAAGTTAACAAAATAATTAAATGCAGCCTATTTTTCTATCATTTTTTCGAAATAAGGGCCTTTCTCTACATCCTTACAGTCATACAAACAAAGGATAGAGAAAGGCCCTGACAGGTATTTCCCGTTTGATTATACCCAAACAATTTTACTCAGCAATCTCAACTCGATTAACACGTTCCAAAAGAAAACGGTTTTGATTCCAGTGAAAAGGCTTATAATCAGTATTCATACGGATCACATTGTTTCGGAATATCAGACCGTCAACCGACTTGGCATAAAGAACCGGAGCATCAAATATATCAAACTCATTATCTACAATCTGGATAGCTCCCGCTTTTCCACCATGGAAATAAGCAACCTGATGATCCAGGTCAGGAATTTCCGGATAAATAGAAATGACTGCATTCGTAAACTGGAACATATTTGTCAACGAATTAATGAAACGGTTTTTACGAATCACAACATCACGACAAGCTCCGGTTTCATACCATCCGTTACAGTCTCCGCAAAGCAAGATAGCAGTTCCTGAAGTATGATCAAACAAATTGTTTTCTACTACTGTTTTCTTTGGCGTACTGAACAAAGATCCTCTGGCACGATTATTACGGATCGTATTATCCGCAAAATACACTTCCGGAGTCCAGGTCAGGTTTTCAATACCAAAACTTTCACCTTCAGTCAACCAGTCACCAACAGGTTCGGAAAAACGTATTTCAAATTCCCGGGCTCCTTCCACTGATGGCTTGTCCAAAGGAGCAATCCGTTCAATCCGACTGGTATCACCAACGACTTCCATTATCTTAGAACGAACAAACTGTACTTCATCACCAACATATCCCCAGTCAAATCCCCAGGACTGATCATGCATATAACGACCAACCAATGTATATCTGTCAATCTGCTTGATAACCTTCAGGTAAGTACCATGCACATTAATTGCATCATCCATCATTCCCTCATACAAGCCTCCTGTAGACGTTATTTTTCCCTTACACTGAGAAAAATGAGTAGCATCAGCCTGAGTCGTGAAGTAACGCGGATCATTCTCTCCTTTCAGACATACGCCGAAACCATCAAGTGTAATATTCTCACACAATTGCGCCAGCAAGCCCATTCCCTGTGCATAATGTACTTTCACATTTTTCAATGTTGTATTCACGTTGTGTGACAAGAAAATACCAGGTGTCGGCCGGTCCCATGCACGCATGGCAACTACCGTTCCCGGTTGAAGACGTTTATCTTTCCATTGTGGAGCATACAATACATCCTTATCCACCTTTGTCACACCTTTAGTAGAGTAAAACAAATCACTGGTATTATACACTACATGGCGAGTATCTTTCTCAAAAGCTATTCCTGAACTGGGACGCAATTTCCATCCTTCTCCATAAGTTTCAAAAATAGAATCTTTTGTTATCTGATACACAACCCACGGAGCAACCCGGAATGTCATCCCCTTGTCTCCTTCATTTTTCAGGATTTCAACCTGGGCAATGTGTGGATTAGCAAAATCAATACTGAAATCTTTCAGTGTACAATTTGAGGTATGCAGCAAAGACACCGGAAGCATCTGTCCGTGAAAGACAAACTCTGCCCCATTTCCTTCAATAGTCAGATTCTGAAAATTTTCCAAAGCTAATCCAACTTTTTTAGGATTCGTCTGATCATGATTTGAAATATAATATTCACGTTCTACAGCATCATTCGGATAAAAATGATAGACACCAGGAGTAAAACGTAAAACCACCTCTTCCCCGGAAACTGCCTGCTTGCGAATCTTATCAAGTGCTTTTTCCACACGAGGAGACATATTCGTTTTCTTCCCGGGAACAACTCCTAAAGAAGTCATGTCAAACACTTGCTGTGCCCAAAGAGGCATACATAAACTGCCCAACAGGGCCATACATAAAATTTTAGTCTTCATGGTCATTCTTTCATTTTAAGGAATTTTGACGCGAAGATAGATATTTTTAAAAGGATATCCCCTCTATCACAGTAAAAAATACCTTAATATAGAGATACATTGCAAAATGTTTCGTATTTTTGTATCCAAATTGAGTTAATGTATTAACAAATGAACGTATTAGAACTAAGTGAACAGGAGATTATCAGACGTAACAGTCTGAATGAAATGAGAGCGATGGGCATTGACCCCTACCCTGCTGCCGAGTATGTAACCAACGCTTTTTCGACTGACATTAAAGCCGAATTCAAAGATGACGAAGCAGAACCGCGCAAAGTATCCGTAGCGGGACGTATCATGTCACGCCGCGTCATGGGTAAAGCTTCTTTCATTGAGTTACAGGATTCCAAAGGTCGTATTCAGATTTACATCACCCGTGACGACATTTGTCCGGATGAAAACAAGGATTTATACAACGTAGTATTTAAACGCCTGCTCGACTTGGGAGACTTTATCGGCATCGAAGGTTTCGTATTCCGCACACAAATGGGAGAAATCTCCATCCATGCACAGAAGTTAACGGTATTGTCAAAATCAATCCGCCCACTTCCTATTGTGAAATATAAAGATGGAGTAGCTTACGACAAATTCGAAGATCCGGAATTGCGTTACCGCCAACGTTATGTTGACTTAGTCGTTAACGATGGAGTTAAAGATATTTTCCTGAAACGCAATAAGGTTTATAACTCCATGCGTGAATACTTCAACTCGAAAGGATATATTGAAGTAGAAACTCCAATTTTGCAATCCATTGCCGGAGGTGCAGCCGCACGGCCTTTCATCACACACCACAATGCTTTGGATATACCTTTATATATGCGTATTGCCAGTGAACTTTACTTGAAACGTCTGATCGTAGGTGGATTCGAGGGAGTCTATGAAATTGGCAAGAACTTCCGTAATGAAGGTATGGACCGTACACATAATCCGGAATTTACCTGTATGGAAATCTACGTAGCCTATAAGGACTACAACTGGATGATGAAGTTTACAGAAAATATGATTGAAAAGATTTGTATGGATGTAAACGGTACAACGGAAGTTAAAGTGGGAGATAATATAATCAACTTTAAGGCGCCGTTCAAACGTGTGACCATGCTCGATTCCATCAAAGAATTCACCGGATATGATTTGACTGGCATGAATGAAGAACAAATCCGTGAAGTATGCCAGAAATTGAACATGGAAATTGATGATACAATGGGAAAAGGAAAGCTGATCGACGAAATCTTCGGAGAATTCTGCGAAGGAAACTACATTCAGCCGACCTTCATCACAGACTATCCGATTGAAATGTCCCCGCTGACCAAACGTCACCGCAATAATCCGGAACTGACCGAACGTTTCGAATTGATGGTTAACGGTAAAGAACTTTGCAACGCTTATTCAGAGTTAAATGACCCCATCGATCAGTTGGAACGTTTCGAAGAACAAATGCGTCTGAGTGAAAAGGGAGATGACGAAGCCATGATCATCGACAAAGACTTTGTCCGTGCTTTGGAATACGGTATGCCTCCGACTTCAGGTATGGGTATCGGAATGGACCGTCTGGTAATGCTGATGACCGGACAGAGCACAATTCAGGAAGTTCTGTTCTTCCCTCAAATGCGTCCTGAAAAAGTTATTCCGAAAGATGCTCCTGCTAAATTTATGGAGTTAGGTATTTCTGAAGACTGGGTTCCTGTCATCCAGAAAGCTGGTTATAACCTCGTATCAGACATGAAAGATGTTAACCCGCAAAAACTTCATCAGGATATCTGTGGTATAAACAAAAAGTATAAACTGGAACTGACCAATCCGTCCGTAGACGAAGTGGCAGGCTGGATACAAAAAATTTAATTAATTAGAAATTGAAAATTAAAAGCTTCTCCACTTGATGAAGCTTTTAATTTTTAATTTTTGGTTTTTAATTGATAGCCATGAAATTACCCGGGAAAATAGCAATTATGGGGGGAGGAAGCTGGGCTACCGCAATCGCAAAAATTATACTGACCCAAGCTGAATCAATAAACTGGTATATGCGCCGAGACGACCGGATTGAAGAATTCAAACGTTTAGGACATAACCCAGCTTATCTGACTAGTGTGCGCTTTGACATCCGTCGAATAAATTTTTCTTCGGATATTAATAAGGTGGTAAAGGAATCGGATACCCTTATTTTCGTAACTCCTTCGCCTTACTTGAAAAGTCACCTCAAAAAGCTAAAAACTAAACTCAAGGATAAATTCATCGTCACTGCCATCAAAGGAATTGTTCCAGATGAAAACTTAATCGTATCCGATTATTTCCATCAAATGTATGACGTTCCCGAAGAAAACATAGCCGTATTGGCGGGTCCCTGTCATGCTGAGGAAGTTGCACTGGAACGCCTGTCATATTTGACTGTAGGATGCAAGGACATTGAAAAAGCTAAAATGTTCGCAAAACAATTAGCCGGCCATTATATCAAAACCTCCGTAAATCCAGACGTTGCAGGTATTGAATATGCTTCCGTATTGAAAAATGTTTATGCCATTGCTGCTGGAATATGCAGCGGACTAAAATACGGAGACAATTTTCAAGCTGTATTGGTATCCAATGCCCTTCAGGAAATGAACCGTTTTCTGAATACGGTTCATCCTCTGGAACGTTGTACCAATGACTCTGCCTATCTGGGAGACCTGCTGGTTACTTCCTATTCTAACTTCAGTCGAAACCGCGTATTCGGTACCATGATCGGAAAAGGCTACTCGGTAAAAAGTGCACAAATTGAAATGGAAATGATCGCTGAAGGATATTATGGTACAAAATGTATAAAAGAGTTGAACAAGCACTTACACGTCAACATGCCTATCGTAGATGCTGTTTATAATATTCTGTATGAACGCATCTCACCAATGATTGAAATAAAGCTGCTGACCGACTCGTTCAGATAATGCTGAAACAAACAATTTTTCTAAAAACAGATACAGTATGGAAAATATCAAACTGAACATCGAAAAGACTTTAGAATTTATTTCCAAAGATAAATTAGCCGCTTACGCACCTAAAGTAAAGGCTTGTATGGAAACCCTGGAAAAAGGAACCGGACTGGGAAATGATTTTCTGGGATGGTTACATCTTCCTTCCTCTATTACTCAAGAACATCTGGCTGACTTGAAAGCTACAGCCCAGGTTTTACGCGAGAATTGTGATGTTGTTATTGTTGCAGGTATCGGTGGCAGTTATTTGGGAGCACGTGCTGTCATTGAAGCAATGTCAAACAGTTTCTTGTGGTTACAGGAAAAGAAAGCCGGACAACCGACAATTATTTTTGCCGGACATAATATCGGCGAAGATTATCTGTATGAACTGACTTCATTCTTAAAGGATAAGAAATTTGGTGTCATCAACATTTCTAAGTCTGGAACAACAACAGAGACAGCCTTAGCTTTCCGCCTGCTGAAGAAACAATGCGAAGAACAACGCGGAAAAGAAATGGCACGCAAAGTTATTGTAGCTGTAACAGATGCCAAGAAAGGTGCAGCTCGCGTAACAGCAGATAAAGAAGGTTACAAATCTTTCATTATTCCTGATAATGTAGGTGGACGTTTCTCTGTATTAACTCCGGTAGGATTACTTCCTATTGCCGTTGCAGGTATTGACATCGACCAGCTGGTTGCCGGTGCATGCAAAATGGAAGAAGTATGTGCTAACCCGAACATGGAAGAAAATCCTGCAGCCTTGTATGCTGCTACACGCAATGAGCTTTATCAGAATGGAAAGAAAATCGAAATTCTGGTCAACTTCCAGCCTAAGCTTCATTACTTCATGGAATGGTGGAAACAGCTTTATGGAGAATCTGAAGGTAAAGACCACAAAGGTATCTACCCAAGTTCAGTAGACTTCTCCACAGATTTGCACTCTATGGGACAATGGATTCAGGAAGGTGAACGTACTATCTTCGAAACTGTTGTTTCTGTTGAAACTCCCAACCATGAACTGCATGTTCCCTCAGACGAAGAAAACCTGGATGGCTTGAACTTCCTGGCTGGAAAACGTGTTGATGAAGTTAATAAGATGGCAGAGCTGGGTACTCAGTTAGCTCATGTAGACGGAGGAGTTCCCAATATGCGTGTCAGCGTGCCTGTTCTGAATGAATATTATCTGGGACAGCTGATCTATTTCTTCGAAAAAGCTTGTGGTATCAGTGGTTACCTGTTGGAAATCAATCCATTTAACCAGCCTGGTGTAGAAGCATATAAGAAAAATATGTTTGCCCTGTTAAACAAGCCTGGCTACGAAGAAGCATCCAAAGCTATTCGCGAAAGACTTAAAAAATAACAAGAAAACGGGCCGATAAGGCCATAAAAGGATGAAGAGGACACGTTCCAATAAAAGGATTGTGTCATCTTCATCCTTCCTTTATTTTAAAGCCGTCAGGCTTCATGTCCAACTAATCAATATACAACGTGTATAAATCATCCATAACATCCTATTTACAAACTCATTCCTACTCAAGAATCAATCTGAAGGCAGTTCTGTTTGACATGGATGGAGTTTTATTCGACTCTATGAAAAACCATGCGACAGCCTGGAACCTGGCCATGCAACAATACGGAATGACACTAAGCCGAGAAGAAGCCTATATGCACGAAGGACGCACAGGAGCTGGAACAATTAATATTGTAAGTCAGCGGGAACGAGGCTATGAGGCTAGTGAAGAAGAAATCAAACAAATCTATCAGACCAAAAGCGATATCTTCAATAAGCTTCCCAAAGCAGAACGTATGCCTGGAGCCTACGAGGTATTACAGAAAATTAAAAGCGAAGGACTGATACCCATGGTGGTGACCGGATCTGGGCAATTATCATTATTGGATAAACTAAACCACAACTTTCCGGATATCTTCAAACAAGAATTAATGGTAACTGCTTTCGATGTAAAATATGGAAAACCGAATCCGGAACCTTATTTAATGGCCCTTCAAAAAGCCAATATACAAGCTAATGAAGCGATTGTCATCGAAAATGCTCCTCTCGGTGTACGGGCTGGAGTAGCTGCCGGAATTTTCACCATAGCAGTTAATACAGGTCCGTTACCCGATTCTGCTCTGCTGGACGAAGGTGCCAACCTGCTTTTCCATTCCATGCCAGACTTCAATAGTCACTGGGAAGAAGTATATCAAGCTTTTTGAAACATTCATCTTTTTTCCAGTATCAAATATTGAAAAAAGCAGAAGATACCGAGTAAATCAGTCTCTTCTGCTTTTTGACAATAGCAACAATCTCGTCTAAAACAAACTTATACTGCTTTTATTTTTCAGAAAGTTTCTCCAGAATCTGATGACGAATTGCTCTGAAATGATCTCCATCTGTATCATACAACGTCCAATGGAATACCACCTGACGACATAGTTCTTTAGCCAGATCCGGTTCCTTTTGAGCCAACATCTGCAAAAGTGTATAATCAGCTATACCATCACGCATAGCTTCCAAACGAATAGAACTATACAATTTGCCATTCTTCGGATATACAATCCAGCTGTCTCCGCCTGGAAGCGTATTTCCACTTTCCAGATTCATCGTTGTTGTTTCTCCATAAGGATCACTGTTTTCTTTCCAGAAATTAAATCCCCAATGCAAATAGCCCGTAGCTCCGTAACGGAAGTTCAACCAATGAATCAAACGAGTTTTAATGGAGGGTAATTCGAGAAAACGATTTGCAAAGTTCCCCTGAGGAGCTAAACAAGTATAGAACCAAACTTCATCCCCTGCTTTCTGGCGCTCCTGATAAAAACTATATCCGTCTTTATAGAAATTCAATTGAGGGACCCAAATATCAACCGTATTTTCCAGATTATGTGTATGACAAGCTTCTATAATCCTCAGATCCGGACAAATATCTTTCACAAAACGAGCAATTTCCACATAACTCTTGAAATTGGACTCTATAGGTTCATCAGCAATATGCTGTACATAAATATCTTTTAATCCACGTTTTTGCAGATGCGACATCAAAGAAGGCAAAAATTGACGATAAAAGTTACTTGCTTTCTCAGAATTGATCGGATACTGAACCAACTTTTTGTTACCGTCTTTATCAACTTCAGGAACATATGCCTCAAAATTACTATCCCAATTACCTGCACGGGCAGCAATATGTCCTCCTTCAATCATTTTTAAAGCCCCAGCTTGACGAAATACGTCTATAAACCGGTCAAAATTTTTATAATCAAAAGAATACTTACCGGATTTCTCTGAAAATTCAATATGCTGTAGCGGAGAAACCAAGATTACATTTGTATAACATTCATGTAATTTAGAAGCCAACTCACCTACCATTTTCCAATACTCAGCCGAATAAGGTTCTACATCCTTTCCTCCATTGAAAACCTTCATTTTATCATCTGCAGTAGTGAACCAGTTCGTCACCCAAAGAGAAGGTTTTTCAATTGTAACCGGATAAACTTTCACATAAATCTCTCTAGTAAAAGAGAAGGGCTTATTTCCTGCCAATCCTTTTAAAGTTACTTCTGCACGATAACAACCTTCTTTAGCATCGACAGGAACAGGTAAAGTCACCCACATGGGCTGAGTCAGATCACGCTCCACCGACCAATTCTGTTCTTCACAGATAGGATCCGGATAATAACGAGAAAGAGAAAGAATTGCATCATTAGCCAGTTCGGGTGTCAAACGTCCCTCTTTCACATAATTCACAAACCCTTTACGCGAAACATTCATTGACGCTCCCTGTCCGGAACGAAAAGCAGTAACATCAAACTGAAGATCCTTCAAAGGCAAGCCACTGCGAACAGCAAACTGGAAAGTAGCATTTTCCCCTTTTGCCACTTCAACCGTATCCGTAAATTCAGGGAAGAAATTAGATTCTCTCAATACCTTCAGAAATGGATCTACTTGTTTAAAAGTTATAAGATCCGTGACTTCCTGAGCATTCAAATGACTGGTAATCCAACACACCAGCATGAAAGTGCCTATCCAAAATTTTTTCATAATATTAAATAGATTTTTATGATTAAATTAAATTGTCAGAAAGAAAAAAGCACAAAGGAAAAGGATATTCTCACGAACTTCCTTTTCCCTTATGCTATATCAAACGTTTATCAAAATTTCAGGAAAATACTCCTTACGTTCCATAAACGTTATATACTATTATCTGATTATTCCAATGCACGACCAGCAGTCATCGGCCAGTATGGATTCTGATACATAGAAGAAGTTTCTACATTATTTGGATCGGTAGCGGTCAAAGTGAAATCCTGTACGCCAAGCGGTTCCAGATAATATGCCTTCTTCCAGGTATATCCGTCAAACAACTGGTTGTTGATCTGAGTACGGCCCATCGGACGAATATACTTGCTAACAGAAGCTGCAGACATATTTGCATCACTACTACCATCAGCCTTCAGCTTAGGCATATTAGGTGCATTTTCATACTTCTTATAAGTTTCGTCCCAGAAGTTCATACCTTCCAGCATATAATGACCATTGATTGCCAAATCCCAGGAACGCCATCTCTTCAAGTCATCCCAACGCATACCTTCAGAGATAAACTCACAACGGCGTTCACGACGGATGTTATACAGAGTAGCATCTACCGGCTGATCACCAGAATAAACAGCCAAGTCACCATAAACTGTACCATTTACAATGTTAACTTCCTTAGCCAAGTCAGTATTAGCGATAGTCAACTCATAGTCTTCACTCACACCGGCACGTTTACGGATAGCCTTCCAATATTTCATTGCATCACCATCCAAACCATGGTTCTTTTCATAACATGCTTCAATGTAATTCAAATAAGCCTCAGCAGCACGGAAAACAACAGCACCGGTTGTACAGATCACAGTATTGCTTTGATACTGATCATAATCGTAGCTGTAATATTTACGCGGACGATAACCGGTAAAGTCCAGCAATTCCAAACTGTTAGTCAACAAAGGAATCGTATCCAAAGTAGTCACATCATTCTTCGCAGCTACTTTAGGATCTCTAGGATCACTTGCAGTAACATCATCTTCACCCATCACGAAGAGCTGCAAGCGCTCGTCACGTCCCTGTTTTTCCAAAGATACGGTTGTATCTCCCTGATAACCGGAATTATCAGCATACCAAGGCAAACCATTCTGCATCAGGAAAGACGTGATATAGCTACGTGACAATCCCAACTGGTCACCACCTGCAGACAAAATATAGCCGGCATCGTGTGTATAACCAATACTCAGGTTATATTCTTTCCACAACAGAACCTCAGAAATACTGCTCAAATTTTCAGAGCTGAACATATCAAAATAAGGGTTCCATCCATTGGTCTGTCCCAATGTCGGATTCATCTGATGAGAGTTTTCTGTCAAAGTACAATGATCAGCCACAGCTTTAGCTGAACTCATAGCTTCGGTCAGGAAGAAATCGATTTCACCAGCAATATCAAAAGTCTTTCCCTGATTGTATGACATGTTCTTACCAGGCCAGGATTCATCACCCGGAACACGACCAGTACCCTGATGATATCTTTCGAAAGTTGCTTCAAACAAAGCAACACGTGATTTCAACAATTGAGCAGTCTGCTTGTTGATACGCTGATTGTTCATATAACCCTGATCCTGCAGACGTGAAATAGCAGTATCCAGATCTTTCAAAATGAAACGGGCTACTTCATTACGCGGAGCACGAACAGCCAAAGCTTTCAATTCCTCTACATCATCAGAAAGAACTTTTTCAATGATCGGCATATCTCCATAACGTACCAAAGCCTGATAATAAGCCAATGCACGGAAGAAATAAGCTTCTCCGATATAATGCTTCAGAGTAGCTTCATCACCCTGAATAGTTCCTGCTTCTTCTTTCGGAAGAATCTGTTCCAACAACCAGTTCCAGGTACGGATACGGCTATAATAAGTTTCAAAGTTCTTTCCGGCAGGAACCAGTTTTTCACCGGCAAAATAGTTCAAGTCACCAGACTGAGAGAAAAGGTTATCGGTATTATTATCATTCAACGTCATACCGCTTCGCCAGTTCTTGTCATGGAACAAAGATTGTCCACGAGAGTTCTGCAGCCAGGAATAATAGTTGATAACGTATGCACCCACCTGATCTACGGTAGAGAAGTAAGCTTCAGGAGTTACACTGGTTATCGGCTCACGATCCAGAAAACTGTCGCAGGAAGCCAGAGTTGATGCACCCAAGCCAATCAGTGAGTATAGATAGATATGTTTTAAACTTAGTTTCATATTTGTATTTTTTAGAAGTTAACATTTACACCGACAGAAATAGTTCTTTGAAGCGGATACAATTTACCCGGTCCCCAGTCACCACCCAATGTTTCGGGATCGAAGATGGCACTGATACCTGTCAATGTCAGCAGGTTATCACCTGAAACATAGAAGCGAACTGATTCCATAGAAGCCTTCTGAGTCCAGCTCTTAGGCAAAGTATAACCAATCTGAACGTTCTTTACACGCAGGTATGCAGCATTCTGCAAATATCCTGTCTGAACCTGCTGGTTCTTGGTGATACCACCGAAATAAGGTTTCGGATAGTATGCATCCGGATTATCCGGTGTCCAGTAATCCAAATGTTCAGTGAAGCAAGCAGACTGCCATTCGTCACCGCTGGCACCCCAGAAATACGGGCCACTCAACCAGTAGTCACGTTTCATCACACCCTGCAAGAATACAGAGAAGTCAAGTCCTTTCCAAGATCCATCCAAAGTCAAACCGAAATTGTAACGAGCATAGCTGTTACCAATTACAGTCAAGTCGCCATGATCACCAAGAGTACTTGATCCAGAAGTAACTTCACCATCACCATTCAGGTCGGCATACATCACGTCACCAGCACCCCATTTAGAACCCCAGTTCGGTTTGTTGTTAGCCAGGTGAGCATCCATTTCTTCCTGAGTCTGAGCAATACCTACAGTAGTATAACCCCAGATAGTTCCATCCAGCTTACCAGCATACCAAGTGTTGATATCACCACTTTCATTCGGATACTTAGTTACCTCTCTCTGACCGTCAGCCAAAGTGAAACGTACACCATAGTTGAATTCATTGATGCGGTCTCTCCAAGACAACTCCATTTCCCAACCATAAGATTTCATATCGGCGTTGTTGATGGCAGGAGCAGAAGTACCCAGGATACCAGGCAATGTAGGAGCCGGACCTACCATATCATATGTATAACGCTGATAGTAGTCGAATGATCCGGTCAAGCGGTTGTTGAACAAACCAAAGTCAACACCGACGTTCCAGGATTCTACAGTTTCCCAAGTCAGCAAGCTACTTACGATACCCGGAGTACCAGCTGTATTCTGACGTACACCATTCAGCAACCAACCAGAGTTAGTAGTACCGGTAGGCATAGTCTGGAAGAACGGATACCAGGCATCTGTTTCGTTGTTACCCAACTGACCCCAAGATCCTCTCAGCTTCAATGTTCCAACCACACTGTTCAGCGGTTCAAAGAACTCTTCACGTGCGATATTCCATCCCAAAGAGAATGACGGGAACAAACCCCATCTCTTATCACCAATGAAACGAGAAGAACCATCATAACGCAAGTTGGCTTCCAACATATAGCGTTCTTTATAGTTATAGTTCACACGACCGAAGAAACCGGCAATAGCCAATTCTGAAGCGCTGTTATAAGTATTCTTATTGTCCTGAGTCGTATTCAATTCCGGCACGGTAGGAGTAATCAGGTCAGTACCGAAACCAGTCAAGCTACCATTCTTGTAAAGTTCCGCATTGAAACCGGCCATTACTTTGAAATAATGATCACCGATCGTCTTGGAATAGTCACTATAAATATTAGTTGAGAAATAATCCTCACTAGAACGATAGTCCTGAACTTCAGAATATCCGGCAGCACCACCGTTCCAAGACAACAGATAAGGCTGGTTGTTAGTGTCATAACCGTAGATAGGCAATACAGCCCAATGAGATTTTTCATTATACTGACGCAAACTACCTTCCAAATTGATATGCCAGTCCTTGATCGGTTCAAACACAAACTGAAGCTGATTGGTCATCCAGTTCTTTTCATTGTTCTGTTTACCACCTTCTCCCATCTGGGTAATTTCCATTTCAGGGAACCAGTGTCCATTCGGATCCCGAACCGGGTTGGTCGGCCAGCGACGGGCAATATTATGGAAGAACAGACCGGTCATATAAGTAGGACGGTCGTATGCTTCACGTGTCCATTTGTTGTTATAGTTCATGGTCACCCAATCAGCCAGCTTCACTGAAATCTTACTGTTCAATGTATAACGCTGGAATTCATCTGTTCCATGACGCAACAAACCGTTCTGATCCAGGAAGCTACCACTTAACAAATAGGTAACTTTTTCATTACCACCGCTGATGCTGAGGTTATGTTCCTGAGATGGAACCCAACTCTTATAGAATTCATCAAACCAGTTAGTATTGGCAAATGCACCTCCATAACTCTGCCAACGACCATTTGTTCCCGGCAGCGTACCATAATATTCCGGTTTGGTCGGATCGGTATATCCACCTTCCATGTAAGTTTTGATACGATTCATATCTTCTTCATCGAAGATCACAGTACCATGAGCATTACGGTTTGCTTCGTTGAAATAATTGGCAAAATCCCAAGAGTTAGTCATGCTAGGTTTCTGAATCGCATCTGAGAAACGAACGTTTCCAGAATAGTTAACTCTAGTCTTACCGCTGTTACCATTCTTAGTTGTAATCAAGATTACACCGAATGCTGCACGTGCACCATAGATAGAAGAAGAAGATGCATCCTTCAAAACTGATACGTTTGCGATATCATTCGGGTTTACAGTGTTCATATCACCTTCAACACCATCAATCAAGATCAACGGATTACCGCTAGAACCAGAACCGATTGTACCGGCACCACGAATATTGATACTCATTGAAGCATCCAAAGCACCACCACTGTTACCTACTGACATGTTCAAGCCCGGGATCTGTCCCTGAAGAGCCTGTGCTACATTCTGAACCGGACGAGATTCCAACACTTTAGAATCTACCATAGATACGGCACCAGTTACGTTTACTTTTTTCTGTGTTCCATAACCAACAACAACAACTTCATCCAAAAGCTGAGTGTCTTCTTTCAAGGTTACATTCAAAGGTGTACCTTTCCATTCAACTTCCATAGTTTGATATCCTACGAAAGAAACCTGCAAAACACTTCCCCGAGGAACATTATTCAAGGAGAAGTCTCCATCAAGACCGGTTATGGTACCATTGGTTGTACCTTTCACCATGACAGTTGCACCAATAATGGGTTCACCTGTAGCATCTTTTACGATACCAGTGCATGTACCTTTCTGCTGAATAGCGTCAATGCCTGTTACGCTTTCTCCAGATACTGCGTAAACTGTTCCCCCGCCAATAGCGGAAAGGAATAGCAACATACTGACTGATTTAAAGTTTTTAAACATAGATCCTTATTTATAATTATTAAAAAATTAAGGTTTCAAAGCTTTCTAATAATTTTTTGTTTTCAAGTTTTAGTCAAAGTTCTTCTTGGACTTTCGCTATCTTGAAGTCAAATAAATAAAAAACTTCATATTTAGATAAAATAAAGTTTTGATAAAAAAAGATATTTTATGAACAAAAAGAATATTGACAAACCGATTGGAATAGTTAATACTACCTGAACCTCTGGTTTTTAATTTTCTTAAATAACTCCAAGATATTTCATTTAGAAATATCAATTTGCCTTTGTAGTTCATACATCTATAGCTAAAAACAAAATAAATTGCACAAAATATAGAAAAAAAATAAAAAATAATGCTTTACTTTGCAATGTCATATTATTTATAGGGGAAAGAAAAATATCTACCCCATATAAATTTTGAAGGAATAAAGCCATACATAATAAAATAAGGAATTCAAATCCAATAAGAAAAATATGAGATTTATACCTTCTAAAATGAACATGAATTCAACAAATCAACAATTAACACGTTTGAATTCAGCAAAAACTAAGTTAGTACTGGAAACCTTAATTTTTTAATAATTATAAATAAGGATCTATGTTTAAGAACTTTAAATCTGTCAGTATGCTGCTATTCCTAGGTGGTATATCAACCGGAATAGCCAGTGCGATACCCGTCAGCGGTGTATCAGGAATGAACATTGTTCAGCAAGGCAGTGTTTGTAAAGGTGTAGTAAAAGATGCCAATGGTGAAACGATCATTGGTGCCTCTGTAGTTGTAAAAGGTACCACTAACGGTACAATTACTGGACTTGACGGAGACTTTGAAATCCCTAATGTAGAAAAGGGAACCACTATCGTTATTTCATTCGTAGGTTATCAAACTCAAGAAATCGTCTGGAATGGCCAGCCTATCAACATCACATTGCAAGACGATACCAAACTTTTGGACGAAGTAGTTGTTGTAGGTTACGGTACGCAGAAGAAAGTCAATTTAACAGGAGCTGTTTCTATGGTAGATTCGGAAGTATTGGCTTCACGTCCTGTGTCTAACGTATCACAAGCTCTGCAAGGCCAGATTCCGGGTTTGAACATGTCTGTAAGCAATAATGGTGGATCACTTGAATCAACCATGAACTTCAACATTCGTGGTACTGGTACCTTGGGATCGGGTTCGAGCGCTTCTCCATTAGTTTTGATTGATGGTGTAGAAGGTGACATGAATACTTTGAACCCGAATGATATCGAAAACATTTCCGTATTGAAGGATGCTTCTTCATCATCAATTTATGGTGCACGTGCAGCATTTGGTGTTATTTTGATTACTACCAAAAATGGTAAAGCTGGAAAGACTCACGTAAATTACTCTGGAAACGTTCGTTTCAACGATGGTATCGGTATTCCTAAAATGGCTAATTCATACGACTTTGCCACCATGTTCAATGCAGCTAACGTAAATGATGGTAAAGCTCCAATCTTTAATGATGCCTATATGCAGAACATTAAAGACTACATGGACGGCAAACTCACTCAGTCAACTGTTGCCAACGGAAATGTATGGGCAAAATGGAATGAAGGTGCCTATGATAATATTGACTGGTTCAATGAATTTTATAAAAGTTGGGTTCCCTCTCAGGAACATAACCTCAGCATCAGTGGCGGTAATGAAAAGACTCAATATGTTTTGAGTGGAAACTTCCTAGGTCAGAATGGTTTGTTACGTCATGGTAAAGACTATATGAACCGATATACCTTGAATGGTAAAATCACCACTCAATTGGCAAGTTGGGCCAAATTAACTTACACTACCCGATGGACTCGCGAAGATTACGGACGTCCAACTTATATGAACAACTTATTTTTCCATAATGTTGCCCGTAAATGGCCTATCCAGCCCGCATACGACCCGAATGGTTTCCCGATGAACGAAAGCGAAATCGAACAGATGGAAAACGGTGGTTTACAGACTAAGAATAAAGATTTCTATACCAATCAGCTGGCTGTTGTATTTGAACCGATCAAGGACTGGCATATCAATTTGGAAGGAACGGTCCGTACACAATCCGATTTCGAACACTGGGACGTACTTCCTGTTTATTATTGGGATATAAACGGTAATCAGCAGCCAATGGCCTGGGGCATGGGTGATGGAACTTACTCTCCGGGACAAAGCCGTGTCAATGAATATGGTTACAAAGAAAACTATTATGCAACCAATATATACACCGACTATTCCAAAACATTTGATAGCGGACACTATTTCAAAGTATTGCTCGGATTCAACGCAGAAAAATATTCTACCCGCAGCATTACCGGACAACGTGACGGGCTGATTTCTCCGGAAGTTCCGACATTGAATACCGCTGTTGATGCCGACATCGCAACAGGAGGATATGCACACAACGCTGTTGCCGGTTTCTTCGGTCGTATCAATTATACTTATAAAGATCGCTACATGGCTGAAATCAATGGCCGTTATGATGGTTCTTCTCGTTTCGTCGGAGACAAGAGATGGGGTTTCTTCCCTTCTTTCTCTTTAGGATGGAACATTGCACGTGAAGCATTCTTTGAAAAATTCGGTGAAAAGAGTACAATCTCTACCTTAAAGCTGAGAGCTTCATGGGGACAGCTTGGTAATACCAATACCAACAGCTGGTATCCGTTCTATCAGTCAATGCCAGTAGGAACCAACTATTCATGGATCGTCAACGGTTCTCTGCCCAGCTACTCTTCAAACCCGGGATTGGTTAGTTCTTTAATGACCTGGGAAACAATTCAGTCATGGGATTTAGGTCTTGACTTCGCTTTACTGAATAACCGCTTAACCGGTAGTGTAGGTTACTTTGTCCGCAAGACTTTGGACATGGTCGGTCCTGCTCCTGAATTGTCTTCTTTGCTGGGTACGACTGTTCCAAAAGTAAATAACTGTGATATGAAATCCTATGGTTTCGAACTTGAATTAGGATGGCGCGATCAGATTGGTGATTTCCAATATGGCGTATCATTCAACATGTCTGATGCTCAGCAGAAAATTACCCGTTATCCGAACCCGTCAAATTCATTGAACACCTATTATGAAGGTCAGATGCTGAATGAAATTTGGGGTTACACAACCATTGGTATTGCACAAAGCGATGCTGAAATGCAAGAACACTTGTCAAAAGTAGACCAAAGTGCACTTGGAAGCGGATGGGGTGCCGGTGATATCATGTATGCAGACCTGAATGGTGACGGACGTGTTAATACAGGTTCTTATACAACAGATGATCCGGGTGACCTGCGCGTAATCGGTAACTCAACTCCACGCTACAATTACGGCTTCACACTGGATGGTTCCTGGAAAGGATTTGACTTGCGTCTGTTCTTCCAGGGTATCGGCAAACGTGACTTGTGGCTGCCGGGTACTTACTTCTGGGGTACTAACGGAGGTATGTGGCAATCCAATGTATTTGAAGAACACCTGGACTATTGGACTCCTGAGAACCCGGATGCATACTATGCACGCCCGTCTTGGACAGGACGTAACCATCAGACTCAAACAGGTTACCTGCAGAATGGTGCCTACCTTCGTCTGAAGAACATCACTTTAGGTTATACATTGCCGAAAGCATGGACTCAGAAAGCCTCAATGGAAAATGTACGTATCTACATTTCTGGAGATAATCTGTTAACGTTTAGCCACGTAAGCAGTATATTCGATCCGGAAAACATCGGTTCACTCTATGGTGATGCCGGTAAGACCTATCCGTTACAACGTGTTATTTCAGTGGGTGTTAATATTAATTTCTAAATAACAAGCAAAAATGAAAACAACATATAAAAGTTTATTCGCAGCATGTATGCTGGCCGGATCCGGTTTAGCTATTACTTCATGCAATGACTTTCTGGATTTGGCTCCGCTGGATCAGGTAACTCCGGAGGTATATTTCCAGAATGCAGATCAACTTGGAGCTTACAGTATCTCCCAATACAATAGCATTTTTACAACTCCTAGTGGTTGGGGACAGGGAGCTATTCTGACAGGAGATGCAAATACAGATAATATGGTAAGCGGAGATGCCAACCAATCTTATTTTACCAAAGATTATTGGAAAGTTGCACAATCCGGAGATTTAGGCTTCAGCCTGATTCGTTATTGTAACTATTTCTTTGAAAATGTATTGCCTAAATACGAATCTGGAGTTTACGATAGTGACTTGACCAATGCCAAACACTATATCGGTGAAATGTATTTTATCCGTGCATGGGTCTATTTCTCCCGATTGAAAACTTATGGTGATTATCCGATCTTAACTGATGTAGTTACTGACAACAAGGAAGACTTGATTGCACATGGTAAGCGTATGCCTAGAAATGAAGTGGCAGACTTCATCCTCAGCGATCTGGATAAAGCCATTGACTTATTACAAGATCAAGGATTTGCAGCAAATAACCGTATCAATAAACAGGTTGCCCAACTTGTTAAATCACGCGTAGCCCTGTATGAAGCTTCTTTTGAAACCTATCATAAAGGTACAGGACGTGTACCGGGTGATGAAGGATGGCCAGGAGCTGCAATTCATCCTAACTATCAGTTTGATGTAGATGCACATATCAAGAATCTGCTTACTCAAGCCATGGAATCTGCACAAGTAGTAGCTGACGGTGTTACACTGACAGAAAATACAGGTGTGCTTGATCAGGATCCACTTGCTCCAACTAATGGATGGAATCCTTACTTCGAAATGTACAACAGTCAGGATCTGTCCGGAATCAGTGAAGTTCTAATGTGGAGAGCTTATGGTACTATCGGTTCATCCAACATCAATCATGGTGTCCCTGCATACATCGTAACCGGTGGTTATAATGGTTTGCTGAAAGGTTATATCGAAAGCTTCCTGATGGAAGATGGTCTGCCCATCTATGCTTCATCAGCAGAAAAGCCTTATATGGGTGATGAAACTTTGGATAATGTAAAAGCAAACCGTGACGGTCGTCTGCAATTGTTCGTATTCGGAGAAAGCAACAACCTTCCGATTCTGTCAACAGGTAATGACGACGTTCATAAATTCCTTCCGGTATTGGCTCCCAAACGTGCCAATGAAATGGGGGATATGACAGGTTACCGTATGCGTAAAGGAGAAAGCTTTGACAAAACTCAAAATGTATATGGTAAAGCTCAATCTACAACCGGACAAATCTTGTTCCGCGGTGTAGAAGCTTACCTGAACTACATCGAAGCTCAATACATGCGTGATGGAAAACTTGACAACACTTCTGACAAATATTGGAGAGCTGTCCGTACCCGTGCACATGTTGATCCTGATTACACCAAAACAATCAGAGCAACTGATATGAATCAGGAAGCTAAAGGTGACTGGGGTGCCTATTCACAGGGACAGTTGGTTGATGCTACAACTTACAACATCCGCCGTGAACGCCGTTGTGAATTCATCGGTGAAGGTATGCGTTGGAACGATTTGGTTCGCTGGTCTTCTATGGATCAACTGGTGAACAATAAGTTTATCCCTGAAGGATGTAACTTCTGGGCAAGCATGTACCAAACTGCAATCTATGACGGTGAAGGTTATGACGATACCAACGTAGTAACCTACATTGAAGGACCGAACAACGAAAAAGCCAATATCTCCTCACGTTCAGAAAGTACCTATATTCGTCCGTACAGAATCTTGAGTAACAATCCTGTATTCGACGGTTATACCTGGATGAATGCACATTACAATTCTCCGCTGCCAATCCGTGAAATCGAATTGCTTTCACCGGATGAATCAGTTGAAACATCTGTATTGTATCAGACTTGGGGATGGCCTACAACTCCGAATCTGGAAGCTGAAAAATAAAATTCAGTACCCATAAATAATCTGAGGGGGAATGACTGCAAATCAGAACAGTCATTCCCCTTTTCCTTTATTTTCGGTACTTTCCTATGAAAAGTCCCTTTTTTATTTGCCAATCATCGTAATCATTATATCTTTGCAGGTATAAACGAAAAATATTGACTTATTAAATATATTAACTAAATCGTTAACGACCATGAGAGTAATTATCGAACCAGACTACCAGTCATTGTCTAACTGGGCTGCAAATTATGTAGCAAACAAAATCAATGCTGCTAAACCAACAAAAGAAAAACCGTTTGTTCTCGGACTTCCTACCGGTTCTTCACCTCTTGGTATGTACAAAGCACTGATCGAACTCAACAAGAAAGGTGTTGTTTCATTCCAGAATGTAGTTACATTCAACATGGACGAATATGTAGGCCTGCCCGAATCACATCCGGAAAGCTATCACTCTTTCATGTTCAATAACTTCTTCAACCACATCGATATCTGCAAGGAAAACATCCATATCCTGAACGGAAATGCTGCTGACCTGGAAGCAGAATGCGAAAACTATGAAAAAGAAATCGAAAAGTTCGGTGGTATTGACTTGTTCCTCGGTGGAATCGGTCCTGACGGACATATCGCTTTTAACGAACCGGGTTCTTCTCTGTCTTCACGTACTCGTGTAAAGACTCTGACAACTGATACCATCATCGCTAACTCTCGTTTTTTTGAAAATGACGTGAACAAAGTGCCCAAAACTGCGTTAACAGTAGGTGTAGGTACTGTTCTTTCTGCTAAGGAAGTACTGATCATCTGTAACGGACACAACAAGGCACGTGCTTTGCAGCATGCTGTTGAAGGTGGCATCACTCAGATGTGGACTATCAGCGCATTGCAGATGCACCGCCATGGAATCATCGTTTGCGATGAAGCAGCAACAGACGAACTGAAAGTCGGTACATACAAATATTTCAAGGATATTGAAAAGAACAACCTGTAATCACGACCCGAGTACTGCGATTACAAGCTGACCGCATAAACGCAGCAAGGAATCTGTAAGTCTGGAAAGATTACAACATCCTTGCTGCGTTTTGCTTTTCTTATTAACTTAATCGAAGGAGGAACAACAACCATGAGAACAAACCTTAGTTCACAAATTTCACTGAACCATGTATCCCCCAGATACTACAAACCGGAAAATGCCGTTGAACGTTCAGTCTTGACCCGTCTGGAAAAAATTCCGACTGACATCTTCGAAACCATTGAAGAAGGTGTCAGACGCATAGCTGATGAAGTTGCAGCCAAAATTCAGGAACGCCAGCGTGAAGGGAAATTCTGTACACTGGCCATCGGTACCGGCACTTCACTGCGCCCGCTGTTTACAGAACTCGTACGCAGACATAAAGATGAAGGATTGAGCTTCCGCAATGTCGTTGTCTTCAACTTATATGAATTCTATCCTTTGACAGAAGGAAATGGAAGCACTTTCGGACAGCTGAACAGCCTGTTCCTGTCACAGACTGACATTGACCGCCAGAATGTATTCACCATAGACGGAAGTATTCCCCAGAATGCAATCAGTGAACACTGCCGCCTGTATGAACAGCGTATCCAGACTTTCGGAGGTATCGACATTGTTCTGATGGGAATCGGACGCGAGGGAAACATCGGTATGAACGAACCGGGATCACATGCCAGCTCTCCTACCCGACTGATTCTGCTGGACGCTACATCACGCTCAGAAGCTGCACGCAACTGGGGTGTAGACAATCTGCCTCCCTGCTCCATCACCATGGGAGTTCAGACTATCCTGAGTGCACGGAAAATCTATTTGCTGACATGGGGCGAAGACAAGGCAGACATCATTCAGAAAGCTGTCGAAGAAAATGTCAACGATACACTCCCGGCTTCATTCCTTCAGCTGCATAACAATGTAAATGTATGCATTGACCTGGCTGCTGCTTCTCACCTGACCCGCATCCAGCGTCCCTGGCTTGTAACCAGCTGTGAATGGAACGACAAACTGATCCGGAGCGCTATTGTATGGCTCTGCACATTACTGAACAAGCCTATCCTGAAGCTGACCAACAAAGACTACAACGAAAACGGTCTGAGTGAACTGCTCGCTCTTTACGGATCTGCCTATAATGTCAACATCAAGGTATTCAACGACCTTCAGCACACCATCACCGGATGGCCGGGTGGAAAACCCAATGCTGACGATACTTACCGCCCGGAACGTGCCAAACCATTCCCGAAACGCGTAGTAGTATTCTCTCCGCATCCGGACGATGATGTCATCTCCATGGGAGGAACACTGAGACGACTTGTACAGCAAGGTCACGAAGTTCATGTAGCTTACGAAACCTCAGGTAACATTGCGGTTGGCGATGAAGAAGTAACCCGCTTCATGCATTTCATCAACGGATTCAACCAGCTCTTTGACAACGGCCAAAACGAAACGATCTGCAACAAATATGCAGAAATCAAACAGTTCCTGGCTGCCAAGAAGGAAGGTGACATGGATACACGCGATATTCTGACCATCAAGGGACTGATCCGCCGCGGCGAAGCACGTACGGCTTGTACGTTCAACAATATCCCGCTTTCACGCTGCCATTTCCTTGATCTCCCGTTCTACGAAACCGGTAAGATTGAAAAGAATCCGATCAGCGAGGCTGACGTGGAAATCGTTCTCAATCTGCTTCGGGAAGTAAAACCGCATCAGATTTATGTAGCTGGTGACCTGGCTGACCCGCATGGTACACACCGCGTCTGCACAGATGCCGTATTTGCTGCAATTGATGAAGAAAAGAATGCAGGAGCTGAATGGCTCAAAGACTGCCGCATCTGGATGTATCGTGGTGCCTGGGCTGAATGGGAAATCGAAAACATCGAAATGGCTGTACCTTTGAGTCCGGAAGAACTCCGCGCCAAACGTAATTCCATCCTGAAGCACCAGTCTCAGATGGAAAGTGCTCCGTTCCTGGGCAACGATGAACGTTTGTTCTGGCAGCGTAGCGAAGACCGTAACCGTGGTACTGCAACTCTTTATGATCATCTGGGATTGGCAAGCTATGAAGCTATGGAAGCTTTCGTAGAATATAAACCGATCTGATCAGCTGATCCTTATCAGTAATAAGCAAACTCTCCGACTGTCTGCCTGACAACCGGAGAGTTTTTTTATTGGTCAGAGAAGATCTTTCCACCTGATTTGCTGGAAGACCAGCTGAGCCCCGCTTCCTTCATAAACGATTCCCAGCGTATCTTCATCAATGGAAGTAATGCATGAGTACCCGAAACCTCCCCAGTCATCCAGTGTCAGCCAGTATTTTTCAGGCCAGGTCATCCCGTTGTCAAAGCTGAGTTTCAGGGTAAGATGGTCACGCGACTGATAAGAATCGGGATTAAAGAAGGCCAGCAGGGTTTTCCGGCTTCCGTCTTCTGCCCGATACACATGCTTATGAACAGAAGCCATGCAAGTAGGCTCCGTCAGTACGGCATGCGAAGTCGGATGTTCTTTCCAGGTTGTTCCCAGATCGGAAGTCACACAGATTCTCCGCCCGTTAGGTGACTTCTTACCGTGATTCCGGTTATCCCGCATATTCAGCATGATGTCACCGTTATCCAGTTGAACGGCCATGCACTCCGTTGTATTGGAGTAAGCCGGATTACTGGCTATCCATGTTTTTCCTCCATCCTTACTGTAAGTTATATTGGAAAACGGCAGACCGTTCCGGTCACGTCCCTGAGTAGGGAAAACCAGCGTTCCGTCTTCCAGAGTTATCCCATGACCGGGAGCCGGAGCATAAAGCCACCATTCAGGCCGCTTGGTCTGCGAAGTGATGTTGACCGGTTCGCTCCAGGTCTTTCCGTCATCCGTACTTTTCGTAATCAGAAACTGGGCTGTCTCCTTAATCTCCAGCCCCGGTTGTGAACCTTTTTCAATCCATTGATGGATCCAGCGGGTACTGTCCTGCGTCAGCCCCTCTACCCATCGGCCAGTCTTTCCGTCCAGAACTCCATGCATCCACAAGCCGGCCACATACAAGGTTCCGGTCTTTTCATCACTCAGAATACAGGCATCACTCACACCGTTATATTTTTCAGGCAGATTTCCCCACTCTTTACGATCCAGCACCCGCTGCATGGGCTGCCAGGTCTTTCCGCCGTCTTCACTCCGGTTCAAAGCAATGTCTATATCTCCCTGCAAGTCTCTTCCTGATTCCCAGCGTGCATCATAAATGGCCAGCAAGGTTCCTTTCCGGGAAGTCACAAGCCCGGGAATGCGACTGGTATTTACTCCGTCCTGCTTGCTTTTGCGAAGAGCGATGCCGGTTCTAAGTCCTTCCGGATAAGTCGTTCCCAGATGAACCTTTCCGCTGTCAAATGTTACATCCGTACAGTTCAGGTTAACCCTTCCTGACAAGGGCAGTCCCTCACGTGTCTTAACCACAAAAGCCCAGTAACAGGTATCTGATAAAAGTGACTCATGGAGTCTGAAAGATCCCTGTCTCTCCGTCACTTTCGACACAGCAATCCGTTTATTCCGGTCCATTCTTCCCCGGACATTACAGGCATACAGTGATATTTCAGCTATCTGATCCAGACAGTCCGTTCCCTCAAAGGAATAAGAAAGCCCTGTCATACGATCCTTGCTGCCGGCCTGCCTGATTGCCTGCAGATATCCAACATGATTATTGTCCTCTCCGGAAAGAACCGGCAAACTGGCCCGATGAAAAGTGACATCGACCTGACCGGCAGCCGACAGGCAAACCAGCTGCCAGAATCCCCAAACTAAAAAGATACCGTTTTTTTTCATCATATTTTGATTTCGGTTTCAAACTCAAGGTTAAACCATTCATTTATTTTATAAGGCAAATAAATGAAAATAAAGTCATTCATGCAATTTCTTTGGCTTATCTTTGTTGCGTAAACTATGAAAAAAGATCTATGAACATGAAAAAGTATTATTGGGGAATAGGAGCAGCTCTGCTCTGTATTTTTGGGGGAACAGGATGTACCCGGCCAGTCCAGGAAACTCCGGCATCCGGATTCACTTCTGTCCGGAATGAAATACTGGTAGATTCACTCGGCAGAGAACTCGTTCTCAACGGGATCAACCACGTAACCAAATCTCCTGAGGACAGATATGTCTATCCAAATGATGAACAGCTTTTCAAAGAGTTCCGCAACTGGGGAATCAACTGCATCCGCTATGGCATCAACTGGGACGGTCTGGAACCGGAACCGGGACAATACAATGAAAGCTATCTCCAGGAAATTGACCGGAGAGTCCGTTGGGCAGAAGAAAACGGTATCTATCTTATTCTGGATATGCATCAGGATTTGTTCGGACGAAAATTCGGAAACGGTGCTCCGGAATGGGCTACGCTTGACGAATCCTTGCCTCATGCAACGGGAGAGGTCTGGAGCGACTCCTATCTGATCAGTCCGGCCGTACAGAAATCATTCGACAACTTCTGGGCCAATTCACCAGCCAAAGATGGAACCGGGATTCAGGATCATTACATCAATGTGTGGGGGATGCTGGCCGAAAGGTACGCAGACTGCAAGTCTGTCATCGGTTTTGACGTCATGAACGAACCTTTCATGGGAACGCAGGCACAGGCAGTTTTCCAGCAATTCATGGAAGGATATATACAGTATCTTCACAAACACGGGCAGACACAGGTTTCTCCGGAGGCAATGACTGCGGTATGGGATAATGAAGACCAGCGGGCAGAACTTATGAACCAGCTGACAGACAAAGAGGCTTTCACAGAAATACTTCATGCAGCTTCGGAAACCGTTTCCCGGTTCGAACAGAATGAATTGAGCCGCTTTTACCAGAAGCTGCGCGACAGAATCCGGCAGGCAGACAAGAACCATCTTCTGTTTCTGGAACATAATTATTTCTGCAACATGGGAATAAAGAGTTCCTTCCACATACCTGCTGACACAAACGGGAAACCTGATTCTCTGTGCGTCTATGCTGCTCATGCCTATGACTGGGTAGTGGATACAGATGCTGCCGTTAATCCGGGCTACGAACGTCTGGACTTTATCTTCAGTCAGCTTACGGCTTCTGCCAGAGAACGTCACCTGCCGGCACTGGTCGGAGAATGGGGCGCATTCTATCTGGGAAAAAGTTATCTGCAGTCTGCCCGGCATCAGATCGGCCTGATTGAAAAATACAAACTGGGACATACCTACTGGTGCTGGTGGAAAGACATTGAGACGCAAGATTATTTCAGTAGTGTCATTTCCCGTCCTTATCCGCAGGTAGTCAACGGACAACTCCTGTCCTACAGTTCCACAGACGGACTGACATGCCAGTGGAAAGAGGACAAGACATCTCCAGCTCCCACTCTGATATTCCTGCCTGATCTGAAGGCAGTTTCGCCGGAACAGATCCGGATAACTCCTGAATCATCCTGGGAACTGATTCCTCTGGAAAAAGGAAGTAAAGCCGGTTTCCTGAGCATTACGCCGACAGGAACAGTCCGGTCGCTCCAACTGAAATAAAGATCATTCGCATACGACCGTACGATGCCTTCGCTTTGGCTGGCCAATGCCAAAAAATCGACCGCACGATGGGGCCTCAACGAACGCTCGATGAAGCACAATCGACCGCACGATTCTGTCCCATCGTGCGGTCGATTCTGACAGCTTCTGAATAGAGCCCAATGCTATCTGAAAGAAAGCTCGATCTTAATCAATCTGCAAGGTAAAACCACCGCCCGGAGCCAGATGAACTTTCAACGGCTGTGCGGAACTTACGCTTACTTCTTCGCGCTTGTAATCGCGTGCAGTACGATGAGCATTCACTCCATCCTTGAAGAGAACAGCCTTGTGACTTCCTGAAGAAAGGAAAGACAGATCAACTTCCACATCGCGTGCATCCCAATTGTTCAGACCGCCGACAAACCAGGTATCTCCCTTGCGTCTGGCTGTTATGATATATTCTCCCATCTTGCCGTCCAGCACCACTGTTTCATCCCAGACCGTCGGAACCTGAGCAATGAAAGAAGTGGATTCCGGCTCACGCATATAATTGCTTGGGGAATCACACAGCATATTGAAAGGTGATTCCAGAACAATATACATGGCAAGCTGATGACAACGGGTACCCTGACTCATCGGTTCACTGTAACTTGGATAATAATTCTCACGGGTAGCATTACGCATGGCTCCCTGGGTATAGTCCATCGGACCGGCCACCTGACGAATAAACGGAATCATTACATCATAAGTAATCTGGTCAAATCCTGCCGGACGCCATTTCATCTGTTCCAGTCCATGCACTCCCTCAAAGTTCAATACATTGGGATAGGTACGGTTCAGTCCGGCCGGCTTATGCGTACCGTGCAAATCAAGAATCAGGTGATATTTGGCACACATGGCAGCTGCACGGTGATTGAAATCTGTCATCAGCTGGTCATCACGGTCCATAAAGTCAACCTTGAATCCTTTTACACCCATTTCAGAGAAATAACGGCATACATTCTCCATGTCGCGTTCGAAAGCATAATATCCTGCCCACAGAATAATGCCCACGTTACGGGCTGCCGCATAGTCTACCAGTTCTTTCAGGTCTATTTCCTTCACAACCTGCATCAGATCAGCCTTCAGGTTCACAGCCCATCCTTCATCCAGAATCACATATTCAATGCCATACTGAGAAGCAAAATCAATATAAGCCTTGTAGGTTGCATTGTTTACTCCGGTCTTGAAGTCTACGCCACAGAGGTTCCAGTCATTCCACCATTCCCAGGCTACTTTTCCCGGTTTGATCCAGGATGTATCTGATAATTTGGAAGGTTCAGCCAACAGATAGCTCAGATTGGATGCAGCCAGCTGTGTATCACGGGTAGTCACTACCGCTACACGCCAGGGGAAATTGCGCGGCCCGTCTACCTTCGCAATGTATTCTTCACGGGTTTGCACACGCATCTGCAGATTATTGTGTCCGCCTTGTTTCATGGTCTTGGGATAAGGAGCCTGTATGCCGCTCAACGAGTTGGAACCTTTCGCATTTGTCAGATACAGCCCCGGATAATTGTTCAAGTCTGTTTCGGTGATGCAAACCTTTACCTCCGGTGTGGCCTGAACAACCAGTGGCAGGAACATCAACCGTTCCTTGTTCAGCTGTGAAATAGGAGCGGTCGTATAGACATTCTCAAAAGAATTATGGAACTGCCCGTTGTAATCACCGTCTTTTCCCGCATTTACGTAAGGTACGCTGGCCGTTACGTCAGCCGGGAAGCGGTAATCAACTTCCTCATTCAAGATGCAGAAAGGCTTTTTGGCATGATTGACAAAACGGTAAGCCACCCCGTCATTATAGGCACGGAACACGACGCTGTAATCTCCCTTGAAACGGAGAGTCAGCTCATTGTAATAATCGCGTACACAACTGGAGCGATAAAAAGGAGCATCAATCTGCGTATCATTCTTCTTCTCCGTAACCTTGGCAAGACGAGCCTTGTCTCCCCATACCTTTCCGTTGTCCAGCGTTGCAGAGATCGGAGAAGGAGCCAGCACCTGCTGACCGTTACAGGAAATATCATACGTCAGTTTGTCTCCGACGGTAATGGTTGATTTCAGTTTTCCGTCGGGTGAAGACAGCAAAAGCTGTTTCTGCCCCTGTACAGAAAGTGCAAAGAGTGCACATGTGCAAGTTAGTAACAGATTCAATTTTTTCATATCAAATAAGATTAATAAACAGTTCAAGAAAGAAAGGAGGCATCATCAGATGCCTCCCCCTTCATACCCATCAAAACGGGCATCAGATAGAAACAACAATCTTAATCACCTAAAAAACTATCCTATCTGATATCTTATTTACATACAAATGTAATTTCTCCCGCATGGATCAAGTCTTTATGTGTCAGACGGTATTTGGAATATTTCTTACCGCCCAGACGGATCTGGTCAATATAACCGTCACCACCTTCCTTGCGGATCACCAGCTTGTCTGTTCCCCAATAAGCCGGATCAAGCTTGATGGTAATCTTGTCGAAGGTCGGAGTGGTCAGTGTATATTCCGGAACTCCCGGACAATCCGGATAGAAGCCCATCATGCTGAAAATAGCCCAGGAAGACATGGTTCCCGTATCTTCATTTCCCGGCAGTCCGTCAGGTTTCGTTGTATAATGTTTGGCCAGCAGTTCCTTCACCAGTTTCTGGGTTCTCCATTCTTCTCCCTTGAAATAGCTGAAAAGATAAGGATAGGCAATGTCCGGTTCATTGGCGGGATCATAATAGCCCTTGTCGAACACCATCTGGAGCTTGTTGACAAAACGTTTCTGTCCGCCCATCAGTTTTGCCAGTCCCTTCACATCGTGCGGCACGTAGAACGTATAGTTCCAGGAATTTCCTTCGTGGAAACCGGGGCTCGGTTCGAAGTTGGCACCCTGAAGCGGATCAAACGGGCCATAGAAAGTACCGTCAGGCAGGATCGGCCGCAATGTTCCAAACTCTTTACAGTAATAATGTTTGTATCCCATGGAGCGGTCGTAGAACAGTTTCGCATCCTCTGTCTTACCCAGAGCCTTGGCCAGTGTATACAGAGAATAGTCAGCAATGTAATATTCCAGTGCATGTGATACAGAATTGTCGTACTGCTCCATCAGCGGACAGTATCCTTTGGCAATGTAGTCGTCAATGTCGGGACGCATCAGATTGTCTTTGCCCGGAGTCGTAGCCGACTTGTACATTCCTTCGTATGCCAGATTGATGTCAAAGTCGCGCAAGCCTTTCATCCACGTGTCTACAATGACCGGAATGCTGGGGTCTCCTTCCATAGTGAGGGTTTCCCGGCCATAAAGTTCCCATTTGGGGAACCATCCGTGTTCCCGGTACATGTCAAGCATCGTACGGACCATATCCATCTGACGTTCCGGATAAACCAGTGTCATCAGCTGATGGAAGTTACGGTAAGTATCCCACAAAGAATACACGGTGTAACGGTTGCGGTCGGTTGTCAGAATCTTGTCTCCTTCCATCTGAGGATATTGTCCATTGACATCCTGCAGGATATTGGGATGAATCATTGTATGATAAAGGGCAGTGTAGAACACACCTTTCTGTTCTTCCGTACCTCCTTCCACCAGAATCCGGCTCAAGTCTTCATTCCATTTCTTGCGGGCCTGTGCACGGATCTGATCAAAAGTCGTACCGGCCGGCTGTTCCGTCTCAAGATTCAGGCGGGCATTCTCGATGCTGACGAAAGAAACTCCGATGCTGACTTCAATGGCCTCACCTTCTGTTGTGTCAAAGGTAAACCAGGCACCTACATCGTCTCCGCTCATTTCCTTGGAATAAGAAGTATAGAGTTTATACTTTCCGGAATATCCGTCCCATTCAGCTTCGACTCCCTGCATCGGCCGCTGGAGTTTCCAGTAACCGCGGGTGGCAGGGGCCTTGTCAATACGCATGACAAAATAAATGGGGAATACAGCCTGAGGATTGTAGCAGAACGTACCCAGCAACTTGGAGCCTTCAATCTCACGATCATTGACGAAACGCACAGTAGCTCCGGTTTCATTGGTCAGCCCTTCTCCCAGATTCATCAGCAGATTTCCCTGTCCGCGATGGAAGGTAAAACGGGCACGGCTCGTACGGGGAGTAGCCGTCATCTCACACTTGATGCCATACTTGGTCAGCATGTTTGAATAATATCCCGGGACAGCAACTTCGTCCGTATACTCACTTCCATACTGAGTGTACTTCACATTCAGCTCTCCCGAAGTCGGCATCAGCAACAGCGAACCCAGATCCGGACATCCCACCCCACTCAGGTTGACATGTGAAAAACCGGTCAGATACTTGTTGTTCACTTCATAAGGAGTAGACCACCACTGCTTGTCCTTGTCATATTTATTGTCTTCCGACCCCATTACATTGAACGGAGTAGCCGACATCATTCCCTGAGGAACTACGGCTCCCGGGTTGGTCGTTCCGTAATTGGTCGTACCCACAAAAGGATTGACATAATCCACCGGCTCCTGCGCTGAAACGAACAACGCAGAAGTCAGGGCTATGCCCATCAGTATATTCTTTCCTGTTTTCATAATTCAATCATTTATTTAACGACGATTTCGTCAGTAAACAATACACCGCCGAACTTATCGCTGGCCAATGCCTGATAACGGATGTAGCGGGCCGATGCCTCTCCTTCCCAGCCGAAGTTCTTGAAAGTAACAGCATCGTCTCTCACCACTTCATGCTTGATTTCAGCCAGCTGAGTGAACTCTTTTCCGTCATTGGATACGGAGATCACTACCCGTTCGGGCATAAACACTTCCGGTCCGCAGATCTGCATAAAGTCTGCTGCCACGGAATGAATCGGAGTTTCTTTCTCCAGATCAATGACCACATCCACACGGTCCTTGGTCACAAATCCCTGCCAAAGCTGGTCATTGTAGTTCCATCCTCCCCGGAGTCCGTCGGTCAGCGTTGCTTCTCCTGCAGCCGGATAGTTTTCCCAGTAAGGTGCGTTATAGGTCACTTTCTTACCGAGTGCCAGATGTTCCACCGGAGTCTCGGCTTCCTTACGGTTACCGATTTCATTCTTCAGCTCGAAAGGATGATAGCCTTTGGCTTTCAGTTCATCCACAATCTTCAGTGCACGACGGTGGAAATCTTCCCAGGACTTGTTTTCCGGTTTTGACCAGGCAACTTCAGCCAAGGCAATGGCACGGGGATAAAGCATATACTCAGCATGTTCCTCTGTCGGAACATATTCAGTCCACAAATTAGCCTGTACTCCGTACATCAGTTTAGCCTCATCAGCCGACAAGGAATCAGGAACCGGCTCATATCCATATACCTTCTTCAATGGCAAATATCCGCCAATGGCTTCCGGCTGTGAATACGGAGCATCCTGATAGCCGTCCAGGTAGCAATATTGTCCCGGGCTCATGATAGCCTTGTGTCCGGAACGGATCGCAGCCAGCCCGCCTTCCGTTCCTCTCCAGGACATCACCGTTGCATTCGGTGCCAGACCACCATCCAGGATTTCATCCCATCCCAGCAGTTTGCGTCCGTGACTGTTCAGGAAACGTTCCATCCGGTGAATGGAATAACTCTGCAATTCATTCACGTCTTTCAGTCCTTCCTTCTTCATACGTGCCTGACAGAGTTTGCAGTTCGGCCAGGAAGCCTTTCCGGCTTCATCTCCTCCGATATGGATATATTCGGAAGGGAAGAGCTCCATGACTTCAGTCAGAACGTTTTCCAGAAATTCAAACGTCTTTTCATTTCCGATACAGAAATCCGACTGCTTATAAGGCACATGCGTACACGACAGTTCCGGATAGGCTGTCAGCACTTCTTCCGAATGGGAAGGCATTTCGATCTCCGGAATAATGGTTACATAGTGTTTCTGTGCATAAGCCACCAGTTCCCGGATATCATCCTGTGTATAATAGCCACCCTGTGCACGGGGATCGGTTTCTTCACAATATTCCCGCTTTCCGTTCCACCAGTCTTTCCAGACAGCCTGCGGACGCCATGCCGCAAACTGGGTCAGACGCGGATACTTCTTGATTTCAATACGCCATCCGGCAGCATCGGTCAGATGCAGGTGAAGACGGTTGATCTTATAGTAAGACAACAAGTCAATCTGACGTTTCACAAATTCTTTACTGCGGAAATGACGGGACACATCCAGCATGATACCACGGTATTCAAAACGAGGTTCATCCTTTACGGTGACAGCAGTCATGCCTTCAGGAGCATCAGCAGCCATCTGCAAAAGAGTCTGCACACCATAGAAAAGTCCTGCACCGGACAAAGCTTCGATCCGCACTCCGTCGGAATTGACAGAAAGTACATATCCTTCCGGTGAAGTAATCCCTTCCAAAGCATCTGTCTGCTTCAGGACAACCTGATTTCCCGACTGGGAATCTGCCAGCTTCAGAGCCAGCGGAGAAGCCTGAAGATATTCAGCCAGAATACTCCGGTCGGCCTCCGGTGCTTCAATCCACAAAGAGGTAGAAGCATCCGGACGGAAAGATCCCCGCTGCCAGTTCACTTCCATCGGGACAGGTGTCACCGATAAAGTCTGTTCGGCTACGGGTGCGCATGCTGTAAACACAGAAGCTGAAAACAGCAACGCAGCCAGTGATTGATTTAATTTCAGTTTCATAACGATCAATTCAGAATAATTTCATCAACAAACAGGAATCCCGGATTGCCCTTACCGCCGTGCCATGACGGAATCTTGTGTTCAGGCTGTGCATAAACCTTCACGTAACGGGCTTTCACCGGAGCAAACTTCAGTTCATGAGTATAAACCTGATTCGGATCTGTTTCCTTCATCACCGGATATTTTTCAGAAGCTACTTCCTTGAACACCTTGTTGTCATCGGAAACAGATACAGAAATAGCACGTGCATCAAAGATCCAGTCACCTTTTTCTACGGCTGTATGCAGTGTCATGCTGCTGATTTCTGTCGGTTCCTTCAAGTCAATCACAGCTTCCATATCATTCTTGTAGAAAGCAATCCAACGGCCGGTCTTGTAGTTCAGGTTACCTGTCATACCGTCCACCAATACCGTAGCACCGGTAAATTCATACTGCTTGTTAATGGGCTGCAACATCGTGATCGGCTTCATGGATGATTTGCTGAAAGTAATTTCATCTTTCGTAATCCGTGAATTACCTTCCGGACGAACAGCTACCATACGCAATGTGCAAGCCTTGTCTATTTTGACTGTACCGGTATAAGCCTGTGAAGCGGCTGTCGGTTCAGTTCCGTCAAGTGTATAATAAATAGGTGCATTGTCAATAGTGCGTGCCGTTGCATCCAGCGTACCAGTTTCACTGTTCGGCTTGAGTTCGAGCATGACGTCGAAAATGTGCGAAGCATAGTTCCAGCCTTTCAGCTTATAGATATCCACCAGGCGGGTTACACGCTGCAGGAATGCTTCATAATTCTTATTTTCAGGAGCACACCATTGTGATTCACACAAAGCAGCCATACGGGGCAAAACCATATACTGAGCCTGCTTCAAGGTCGGAATATATTCCACCCACAAGTTAGCCTGTACACCGATGATGTATTTCTGTTCTTCCGGAGTCAGGGCTTTCGGCATCGGCTCATAGTTATATACCCGTTCCATAGGAAGGTATCCACCGATAGCCAACGGTTCATTGTCGGTATCTTTTGACTGATAATAGTCAAAATACAAATAAGTGTTCGGAGTCATGATTACATCATGTTTCTGCTTGGCAGCCTCAATACCGCCGCCTTCTCCACGCCAGGACATAACCGTTGCATTCGGAGCCAGTCCTCCTTCGAGCGTTTCATCCCATCCGATCATGCGGCGTCCCTTTTCATTCAGGAACTCTTCTGCCTCATGAATCACATAGCTTTGCAGACGTTCTTCTTTTGTATGTTTGGCATCCGACTTCAATCCCAGTGCCTTGATGCGGGCCTGACATTTCGGACATTTTTCCCATTGGGTCTTCGGACATTCGTCACCGCCCACATGGATATATTCTGACGGGAAGATATCCACGATCTCAGCCAGTACATCCTTCATAAACTGAATGGTCTGATCATTTCCGGCACAGAGAACATTGTCAGAAATACCCCACTGACGCCATACTTCATACGGACCTCCGGTACATCCCAGTTCCGGATAAGCAGCCAGGGCAGCCTGCATGTGACCGGGCAGGTCGATTTCCGGAATAACGGTAATGTAACGTTCTGCTGCATAAGCAATGATTTCCCTGGCATCTTCCTGCGTATAGAAGCCGCCGTAAGGCTTTCCGTCGTATTTGCCGGAATTGCGGCCAATCACGGTTTCAGAACGTTTTGAACCGATTTCAGTCAACTTCGGATATTTCTTGATCTCAATGCGCCATCCCTGATCATCCGTCAGATGCCAGTGGAAACGGTTGATATTATGCAACGCGAGCATGTCGATAAAGGTCTTCACCTCATCTACCGTAAAGAAATGACGGGATACATCCAGATGCATACCGCGATAGCTGAAACGGGGTTCATCATTGATTTCAACAGCCGGAAGTTCAATATTGGCTCCCTGAGCTACGTCAATAGACTTTCTCAGAGTCTGAATACCATAAAATACACCGGCTTCAGAAGGTGCTGCAATCGTCACCCCGTCTGCATTTACTTTCAGCTGGTAGCCTTCCTTGTTTTCACCAGCCAGTCCCAGTTTTAAGGTAATGCCGTTCTTTCCGCCATCACCTTCCTGAAGTTTCAGCTCCAGCCCTGTCTGTTCCTTCACATAAGCAGCCAGAAACTCTGCATTTCGACGCATCATTTCATTACCGGCCGGATAATAAACTACAGCTCCGTTTTTCAACAGATAAGAAGCCTGCTGTGCAGTTGTTATTTCCAAAGGCATGGGTACGACCTGATAATCGGCCACTACCGTTTCTCTAGTCGAGCAGGAAGCAAACAGCAAACCTGCCAGCGACAATCCCAACAAATGGGTTTTCGATAAAGGGTTCATCATATTGATTGATCTAATTTAAAAATGAATATACATTTAAGATTAATAAAACAACGGTCATTGTACATCACTCAGCTGATGGACAGTAACCTGCAAATGATCCAGTGACTTACCGTCCGGCGAAGTGATGATCACTTTTTTCTTTTGTCCCGGCAACAGATCAAAGAAGTTGTCTGAGAAACGCACTCCCTGAACCGGAACTTCAATAAAGATATCACGAGCCAGCTTGTCAGCCTTCACCGTCACTTCACAATAACCTTTCTTTTGCTTTACCTGCCACTGCAACGGTGTTTTAGGCAGAAGCTGATCCTTTGGATGGGCAAAATAATAGATTTCATCCGACAGGACTTCGCCCTTCTTCGATTTCACGACCATATGCATAAAGGTGGTCGCAGAATCACGGCCGGCAAGAGCCTGTTCCACCGGTTCCTGATAAAACAGTTTGGAAGTATTGGCCGGAAGCAGACCGTCGACTTTCTGTTTGCGGTAAACTTTTCCATTGAAGTCCATCAGTTCCAGATTCAGAGTCAGTTCCTCGTCTGTCAGCCGGTCGGACATGATGTAATAGGAAAGGTTATTTCCCTCCTTGATCGCATCGACCAGAACCGGTGCAAAGGCACGGCGGATCTGATAGTGCATAGCCTTCCAGTTTCCATAATAATCAATGGAAGACCAGGAAACAACCGGCCAGCTGTCGTTCAATTGCCAGGGAAGACTTCCCATGCAGTAAGGACGGTGACGGCGATGAGCTTCTATGCCATGACGCATCCCCTGCCCCTGCAAAATAAGACCGGCATAGATGAGATCCTCAAACTTTTCAGGTACCTTATAATATAGGGCCATAGTTTTCTTGATCAGGAAGTTTCCGATAGAAGCCTTCTGATGCGCATTCATCACCGGTGACTCCAGTTCATAATCTTCCGGGGACGCAAACATGCGGATGGTTTTCATTTCGGGAAAAGCCTGAAAGCCGTATTCGCTCATGAAACGGGGAATTTCCGTATCGAGACTTTCAAAAGGTTTCTGTCCATACCAGGTTCCCCAGTTATGGCTGTCTGCTATCTTCCAGCTTTCCGGACGTCCCCAGTTCGCTTCATAGGGAGAACCATGCATGTAAAAACGTCCCGGATCGTTTGCCGCAACCAGTTCGGGCAACAATTGGCGGAACAGGACATCATATCCTTCGGTCATTTCTTTCCAGACCACCGGACTGTATTTGTCCTTCCATCCCCAGTAACGCATTCCCTCATAGATTTCATTATTACCACACCACATAGCCAGAGAAGCGTGATTCCGCAGACGACGCATGTTGTAGACAGCTTCTTCGGATACCCGTTTCAGGAATGTCGGGTCATGAGGATAAGTCGTGCAGGCAAAGATAAAGTCCTGCCACACCAGAATACCATTGCGGTCGGCTTCCTCATAAAAGCGGTCATCTTCGTAGATACCACCTCCCCATACACGAACCATATTCATATTGGCAGCCCGAATATCTTCAAACAGACGGGCATAGCGTTCTCCCGTCATATTGGGAAGCAAAGCATCTCCCGGAATATAGTTAGATCCTTTGGCAAACATCGGTTTCCCGTTCACTTCAAAATAGAAACTCTTTCCGTCTTTATCATCTTCCATGACTACCCGGATTGAGCGGAGTCCGATCGCTTCTTCCCTGGAAGCAACTTCCTTCCCATCAACCGACACTGTTGCTGTAAAGGTATACAAGGCAGGATCTCCCCAGCCGTTAGGCATCCATAAATGCGGCTTTTCAATCCAGGCCGGCATTGACAAAGAATTCTTTCCGGGCTGGAGAACTACGGTCCGGGTCAGGGTATCAGCCTGCTCACCATAAGCATACACCACTTTTACCTGTGCTTCTTTCGGTGTAGTAGTAACATTATTTATTTCCAGCTGATTGTCTACCTTAGCAACCTGTTCCGTTACTTCCTGCTGACGTACAAAGAAATCATCAATGGCCGCCCCATTGCAGAAAGTCAGTTTCACAGGACGCCAGATACCGCTTGTTGCCAGACGGATTCCCCAGTCCCAGCCATATGAATAAGGAGCCTTACGGGTATAAACGCTCATGCGCTTTTCGCTGTGGTCATTGTCAGCCGGATAATTGAAACCATCCGTATCCCACTGGGGAGCCGTTTCCTCAACCGGAGAACGGAAACGAATCATCAGCCGGTTTTCTCCCTCGCGCAAAACATCTTTGACGGCCAGTTTATGGCCAACAAACATATTGTCTGCTTTCAATAGCAAGGAGCCATTCAGATAAACATCGGCATAGGTGTCCAGTCCTTCAAAAGTCAGCCATGCCGCATCACTCTTCAACTGATCAGCCGTCACTGTAAATACAGTCCGGTAAAGCCAGTCTTCTTTCTCTACCCACTGCACTTTCTGTTCGTTCATTCCATAAAACGGATCAGGCAGACGGCCATGATCCAGCAAATCCTGATGAACAGTGCCCGGCACACGTGCAGACATCCATTCATTGCTGCCAGCCTGTGAAAACTCCCAGCCTTTATCCAGTACATAAGTTTGTGACTGTGCAGAAGCCCCTGCTATCGCCATCAGCGACAACGTTCCTCCACACAAGAAAGTCATAATACTCTTTTTCAACATCTTTAATGTATTTATTAATTACCTGTCAAGCCACATCGGACATCTGGCGTTCTGCGTTTCTACATAATATCCAGATTAGAAAGTAAAAGTAAACAAAAAACTTCAGACTATAAAATATTAGTTCCTAAATTATTTAAGTCGCCTCTTTTTTATACAAATTTTGAATAAATCCCTCTGAACGAACCTTTCCGTCCGGCAAGAAGCAGTCCTACTGAATTTTATTCCGAGATTCCTTTCTCAAAACGCCTGTTATAATAAATCTTATTCGTATCTTTAAGCCGGAAAAAACAATCTGTTACAAATCCAGAAAATATTTTAATCCAAAAACCGATATGATAAAACGATTTTTCTATTCGCTCAGTCTGGTAGCAGCCCTCAGTCTTGGAAGCTGCACCTCAGAGGAACACTTCATCAAAGAAGCTGACTACCGGGCTAAAGTGGAGGCAGACTTTGCTGCCAAGCAACAAGTGTTCAGTCATGGAAACCTCTTTGATGTGTTCAAAGGCAACATGACGCAGGAAGAACGGGAAGCCATGATGTTCATGTATGCTTACATGGCAGGAAGTGATATCTCTGATTATTCCGGAGAATATTACCTGAACAATGTGCGCCATTCTCTTCAAAACCGCAAGGAAGCTTCATGGGGAAAACAGATTCCCGACATGATCTTCCGCCATTTTGTACTGCCCATCCGTGTGAACAACGAAAACATGGATAATGCACGCGAGGCTTTCCACAAAGAGCTCTGGCCGCGCGTCAAAGATCTGTCCATGCGTGATGCAGTGCTGGAAGTAAACCACTGGTGTCACGAAAAAGTTGTCTATACTCCTTCGGATATCCGTACCAGCGGTCCGATGGCCACGGTTAAAACTGCATACGGCCGCTGTGGAGAAGAATCCACCTTCCTGGTTGCTGCCCTTCGTTCAGTAGGAATTCCCGCACGTCAGGTCTACACTCCGCGCTGGGCGCATACAGACGATAACCATGCCTGGGTAGAAGCCTGGGTAGACGGCCAGTGGTATTTCCTGGGTGCCTGCGAACCGGAACCTGTCCTGAATCTGGGATGGTTCAATGCACCGGCAAGCCGAGGCATGCTTATGCACACCAAAGTGTTCGGCGCTTATAACGGACCGGAAGATGTCATGAAGCAGACTGCCAATTATACAGAAATCAATATCATCGACAACTATGGACAGAGCGCTCCGGCCGAAATCCTTGTCACCGGTACTGACCAGAAACCTGTAGCGGGAGCTGATGTAGAGTTCAAAGTATACAACTATGGAGAATTCTATACCGTAGCCCATAAAGTCAGCGACGAAAAAGGATGTGCAACCTTATCTGCCGGACTGGGAGACATGCTGGTATTTGCATCTGCCAACGGCAAGTTCGGTTTCCAGAAAGTTTCATTCGGCAAGGACAAACAAGTCAACATCGTTCTCGACAAACAGGAAGGAGATCCTGTCACTCTTCCGTTCGACATGGTTCCGCCGGCTGAAAAAGCCAACATCCCGGAAGTTACTCCGGAACAGCGCGCCGAGAATACCCGCAGAATGAATGAGGAAGACGCTATCCGCAATGCGTATGTAGCTTCCTTCCCGACAGAAGAAAAAGCAAAAGCATTCGCCGACGAACAGAAGCTGGATGCTGATAAGACAGTTGCCTGCATCATCAAATCAAGAGGAAACTACGCAGAAATCATGCAATTCCTGAAGAATGCCGTTGCCAAGAATATGGGCGAACGGGCTCTTGCACTGCTTTCTACCGTATCCGACAAAGACTTGCGCGACACTCCATGCAGCGTACTGGAAGATCACCTTTACAATACCGATGCACAGGCTGACGTGAATGAAGTACTTGCACCGCGCATCGAGAACGAACTGCTGACTCCGTATCGTTCTTACTTGCAGAAGAACATTCCGGCCAGCCTGGCGGAACAGTTCAAGAACGATCCGCAACAACTGGTCAACTGGTGCAAGGACAGTCTGACCGTACGCGATGACTTGAATACCGGAGCTGCCGTAGCTTCACCGGCAGGAACCTGGAACAGCCGTGTAACCGATAGCCGTTCCCGCGAAATCTTCTTCGTTGCAACTGCACGCAGCATGGGAATCCCTGCCTGGAAAGATGCAGTCAACGGCAACATCTACTACCGCCACAACGGAGAACTGACTCATGTAAACTTCGAGACCGCCGTAGCACAGCGCCCGTCAGAAGGTACACTGAAGGCTACCTACAAACCGATCTCACGTCTTAACAACCCGAAATATTATTCACACTTCAGTATTTCGAAGTATGACAACGGCAGTTTCCGTCTGCTGAACTATCCGGAAAATGCAACCTGGGAATCCCTGTTGAAGAATGGAACCCCGATTGAAACCGGATACTACATGCTTGTAACAGGAAGCCGCCTGGCAAACGGAAGTGTACTGAGCAACGTCACTTTCTTCACCATTGAAGAAGGAAAAACAACGACCGTTGACCTGGTGATGAGAGACAACGCTGAAGAAATCCGTGTCATCGGTAATTTCAATTCAGAAGCCACCTATCTGAATCCGGAAACGAAAGAAGAAGTTTCCATCCTTTCTACAACAGGACGCGGCTACTACATTGTAGGTGTACTGGGAGTCGGACAGGAACCGACCAACCATGCTTTGAAAGATATTGAAGTAAAGAAAGCTGACTATGAAAAATGGGGACGGAAAATCGTACTTCTGTTTACTGACGAAGCAGCCTATAAGAAGTTTGACCGCAAGGCATTCCCGAACCTGCCTTCAACCATCAGCTTCGGAATTGATACTGACGGAAAGATCCGCAAAGAAATTGCAACCAACATGAAGCTCAACAACGGCGGACAGTTGCCGGTATTCATCATTGGTGACACATTCAACCGGGTTGTATTCCAGTCTCAAGGATATACCATCGGTCTGGGTGAACAGATGCTGCACGTGATCCACGGCCTCTGATCCGGCTGAAAAAAGAACGAGACAAAAATAAAAAAGGTTTCGGCGTTTTTGATTAAACGCCGAAACCTTTTTGCTAAAAGCCCGCGGGCTTTTTCAGACAGCCTTAAAGCGAAGACTTCAAAGCCTGTATGGTATTGCGTACACGCTTGGCAGTTGTTACCGGATGCATATATTCATCCATATCAGTACCTCCCATCGACAAGGCAGGATTACGCAACTTCATCTGACTTTCCTTATTCTCACGTGCAGAGAAATGGAACTCCGAAGCTCCTGTCAAACGGGCCAGTTCCGCAATATTCGATTCATTGACACCACAACCCGGCATTATCACAATTCGTCCGTCGGCCTGTTTTACCAGATCAGCCAGCAATGCCGCTCCCTTGATAGCCACAGGCTGCTGTCCGGAAGTCAGCACACGGTCCACTCCCAGCTGAATCAGTGTTTCCAATACCTGCTTCGGATCTTTTACATAATCAAAAGCCCGATGGAAAGTCACAGCCATTCCTTCTGCCGCCTTCATCAGACGCTCCATAGCAGGCATATCCAGTTCACCCTCCGGAGTCAGACAACCAAACACCACTCCGTCAGCTCCTGCCTGACGAGCCATGCAAATATCTTCTTCCATGGTTTCAATCTCAACCGGTGAATAAAGGAAATCTCCTCCACGCGGACGAATAATCACATGCAAACGGATATCAATCAACTTGCGTGCCATACGGATTTCTCCATACGAAGGAGTTGTTCCACCTTCCGGAATAGCCGCGCACAATTCTACGCGGTTGGCTCCGCCTTCCTGTGCAGCCACACAACTTTCTGCTGAATTGGCACAGATTTCAAAAGCATAATTCATACAACTGTGATTTAATGGCTAATCTCTTAAAAAGAAAGACTCACTAAATTAGCCGATTTAGTGAGTCTTCATTATCAAATATTCTCAAAGTAGTACACCCGTGGGGAGTCGAACCCCAATCGATGGAACCGGAATCCATTATTCTATCCATTGAACTACGGGTGCATTCCTCAAATGCGCAGCAAAAATACAATTTCCTTAGCTTTCTTCCTAATGAATCGGCTAAAAAATTACAAAATCTTTTCTTTACCCCAACAGACAAAACTATCAAAACTTTCAATAAACAAAAGAAAAAGGAATCAAATTGACTACTTTACATAAAAATTAATTGCATATTTACAAAATATACCTATCTTTGCCAACGATTATCCATTAATATTAAAAAACTATGAGTTACCTTATAAAACCTACACACTATCAGCAACTGCTCGACATGAAACAGACTGAGCTGGGTATTAAGCAGATCAAAGAGTTCTTCCAGCAAAATCTGTCCTCCGAACTCCGTTTGCGCCGTGTCACGGCACCTTTATTTGTCCTGACAGGTATGGGTATCAACGACGACCTGAATGGTGTGGAACGTGCTGTTTCCTTTCCCATCAAGGATCTGGGCGACCAGCGTGCTGAAGTCGTGCACTCACTCGCCAAATGGAAAAGAGTTACTTTAGCTGATTATAACATTGAACCCGGATACGGAATCTACACCGACATGAATGCGATCCGGGCTGATGAAGAACTGGGCAACCTGCATTCACTTTACGTGGATCAATGGGATTGGGAACGGGTCATCACTCCCGAACAACGGAACATGGATTTCCTGAAAAACATCGTTACACGTATCTATGCGGCAATGCGACGCACGGAATACATGGTTTGCGAAATGTATCCGCAGATCACTCCTTTCCTGGCCAATGACATCCATTTTATCCACGCCGAAGAGCTCCTCCAAATGTATCCCGACAAAACTCCCAAAGAACGGGAAAGCCTGATCACCCAACATTACGGGGCAGTCTTCATCATCGGAATTGGTGGCAAACTGAGCAACGGACAGCCCCATGATCTGCGCGCACCGGACTATGATGACTGGTCGACCATTGATCCGAAAACCGGACTGGCCGGTCTCAACGGGGACTTGCTGGTATGGAATGACGTGCTCGACCGTGCCATGGAACTCTCATCCATGGGTATCCGTGTCAACAAGGAAGCCATGCTGAAACAGCTGGAACTGACAGGAAAAGAAGAACGCGAAAAACTGTACTTCCATCGTCGTCTGCTGGAAGGTTCTCTTCCGCTGAGCATTGGCGGCGGTATCGGGCAGTCCAGACTGTGTATGCTCTACCTGAAAAAAGCACATATCGGAGAAATACAAGCCAGCATCTGGCCGGAAGACATGCGGCAGGAATGCAGCCGCCTGAATATGCCTTTAATTTAACTCCTGTAAGCCGATCAATTATGAATGTACAAATAGAAGAAACCTGGAAAGAAGTACTTGCCCCCGAATTCGAAAAGGATTATTTTATCCGGTTGACTGATTTCGTAAGACAGGAATACCAGACAACCACGGTATATCCTCCAGGCAAACTGATATTCAACGCTTTTAATCTTTGTCCTTACAATAAAGTAAAAGTCGTTATCATCGGACAGGATCCTTATCACGGTCCGGGACAGGCTCATGGTCTCTGTTTCTCCGTGAATGACGGTGTTCCTTTTCCGCCCTCCCTGCAAAACATATTCAAAGAAATCCACGATGATCTGGGAACCCCTATTCCGGCTACCGGAAATCTGACCCGATGGGCCGAACAGGGAGTCCTGATGCTCAATGCTACACTGACAGTAAGAGCTCATCAGGCCGGCTCACATCAGCGCAAGGGATGGGAAGAATTCACGGATGCAGCCATCCGGGCACTTGCAGAAAAGCGGGAACACCTGGTCTTCATCCTGTGGGGATCATATGCACAAAAGAAAGGTGCTTTCATTGACCGGAACAAACACCTGGTACTGACATCTGTCCACCCCTCTCCTCTTTCAGCTTACAACGGCTTCTTCGGCAACCGGCATTTCAGCCGTGCCAACGAATACCTGATACAGCATGGGGAAACACCCATCGTATGGTAACACCGGTCTTCCCAAAACAAATCGCCTCCGTCCTGATCTGATAACCCAACAGGACGGAGGCGATTTGTTTCAGTCTGTCTACAATTAATACCAGGTAACGGAACTACCCGTATTGCTTCGCTGATCCCACTTCAAAGCATCGCGCAGCATACTGGAATTTGCCCGGATAGAGAAATTATATGAAGTAAACGGCCCGAAGACCAAACCACAACTCATATTAAAGCAGTGCAAGTCACGGGTAATATTCAACGTCGTCATAGACATTTCTTTCGAAGTAAAGTCGTAACCGCTTGAGTAACTCATATTCCACCGGCTTCCGATCTTGAAGTTTCCGGAAATATTCAACGAATGAGTCAGCTTATACGGATAACGCATCTTCTTGATATTGAACTTTTCCTTATCCTGATTCTCACGGATACTGTAGCTATAGCTCAAACTTAAACTCCATGGAAACTTAAAGGCCAGATATCCGTCCGAATCCATCGAAGCAGCTTCCGTTTTACGCATGTTGGAATTGGTCTTCTGCTGATCCGTTGTGCCGTCTTCTTTCTCTTCACCTTCTTCCGGATTTTCCTTATTCTTATCTTCTTTATCTTCTTTCTTGCCAAACAACTTCTTGAAAGTATCATTGTTCAACGTATAAGAGAATGATCCGCTATATCCCTGGAAACGTCCGAACCGGCCGTAAGACCATTCCGTCCGGTCACCGACCACGATATTTCCACTCTTATCGAACTGATAGGCATAAGTGGCAAACGAAGCATTCATGTTGAAAGTATAGTTGTTGGGGAACTTCAGACGCAAATTCATCTGCAAGTCACTCCATTTCTTATTGGCCATATCATACGACAAGTTAGCTCCCAGCTGGTCTATCAGACTCACTTTCTTATATCCAGTACTATCCTTGTCTGAACGCATCTTCATTTCCACATTGTTGTCAATCGAGAAACTGATATTCTGCGACATCGCCTTACCCGGAGTTCCGTAGGCCGCTCCTTCATACAGGGAATACTGTACCGTACGGACTTCACCATATTCATCCGTATAGGTATAGGTATCATAATAGCCGTAACGTGAAGCACCGAAGTTAGGAGTATAAGTATAACTTACCGTCGGAGTGAACACATGACGGATCTGCAGCTCCTTGCTCTTCATAAATAACGGCTTGTACATACCATACAGTTTCGTATTCATCTGCACGGACATATTGTAATCATAGACACGATTAAAGCCGTTGATGGTATCTCTTCGCACATGTCCGCTTGCCGTTGAAGCAGGATCATAACTCTGTTTTACTTTCCGCAAATACCAGCGTTCGGTATAATTGAACGAAGGTACAATATTAATATACTTGAATAAAGAGAAAGTTGCCGTTACCGGAATCTTATGCTGCATACCGTTATCCCACTGGTTCAGCGGAGTTTTAAACAGCAAATTATCCTTTGTACTGATTGAATTGGTCAAACTACCGGTATACTGGAAAGAAATCTTTTCATACCAGCGCTGGTCTCCGACTGACTTTTTACGCTTGAACGGATAAATACGGTTTAACGAAATATTCAAATCAGGCAATGTCATCGTCATGGATGAGTCACGGGTATTTTGCGTTACATTGAATGTACTCGATATATTCAAACCAATAGAAGGAAAACTGCGTGAATAACTGACACTGGAAGCTTTCGTATTCTGAGAATACTGGTTCGGATCATACAAGCTGGAAAGATTCGAGCGGTCATAACTACTGGTCGCAAAGTTTACACTGGCAGAGAAAGAACTGTTCGGATTAGCCTTGGCATCCTGCCGGTGGCTCCACTGTAACTTAAAGTCCTTGGATACCGAATAGTCCGGCATATTCTTTTCACCGGTCTTTGTCACCAGATAACTGAAATTGAAATTACCGCTGAACCTGTAGCGCTTGTTGTAATTAGAAGCAGCCGACACTCCCCACGAACCTTTCGTAAAGATTTCACCCAGCAGTTTCAAATCCATCCGGTCACTGATGGCAAAATAATATCCTCCGTCTCGCAGGTAGAAACCACGGTTCAATTCGTCTCCATAAGTCGGCATAATGAATCCGGACGAATAACTGCTGTTAAACGGGAAAAAGCCAAAAGGCACGGCAATAGGCAAAGGCACATCTTCCACCACCAGCTGCGCCGGTCCGAAGACCACATTCTTCTTCGGGCGTACTTTGGCCTGTGAAAGTCTCAGATAAAAATGCGGATGCTCATGATTGTCGCATGTCGTGTACATTCCGTTACGCATGAAAATGACATCATCTTCATTTTTCTTGGCATCCTGGCTGGTTACATAACCTTCCCCCTGCTGAGTTACAATGCTGTTGATAAAACCCTTCTTCGTCTTGAAGTTATATCGCATCACCTTTGACTCATAAGGAGTCTCACCGTCTTTAAAGACCGGAGTTCCTGATTCCACACCTGTCGTATCGGCAATACCACGTGCATATACCGTACTGCTGTCCATGTTCATGGTAATCAAGGCGGAAGTCAGTTCTATATTCTGATAGTTCACCTTACCATCACCAAACAAATGAGCATAACCTCCCTGCGTAAAGACGATTGAATCTGCTGCCTCATACTGGACAGGAGCATCCAGAGGCTCCTTCTTTTTCCGGGTTGTATCGGCAAGAGCCAGACTGTCTGCATACAGAGAGTCTCCCTGTACAGAATCCATCCGTTCGGCTGTTTCCGGATTTCCCCGTTGCCGCTTCCCTCTTACGCGCTGGGCCTCAGCATAAAATGAGCAGAAAAAGCCCACCACAAACAGCAATATCAGTGAATATGTAGTTCTTTTAAATGACGTCATTCAGTTGTTTTTTACGCAATTGCGGTGCAAAGGTAAATAATCTGTCGCAAATTCATGCGAAAGCCTTAACTTTTAATGCAATTTTAAGACTATAAAAAGAGTTCACACCAATGATCAAAGCGGATCAATCCTTCTTCACCATACTTGGCAATACTGTTCCGTGCTTTTTCCACACTCTTCTCCCGGTCTAGTTTCGTTTTGGAAAAGAATTTATCAGCAAAACAAATAATCTGTTCTTCCAGACTGAGCGGCACCATCTCACGATGCGGAACCGGTAAATTCTGTTCCAGAATACTTTGCAGGGAAAGACCGGCTCCTGTATGACGTTCGCACACCAGAGCATGTTTCGGAAAACCTTCAGCAGCCACAAGTTCTGATCCCAGATATCCATGACAAATATAAGGATACGTGCCAAAACAATGAATTCCATCCGTATCCGTCCTGAAAATTCCTATATCATGCAACATGGCTGCTTCCTCTACAAAAACCAGATCCAGATTCAGTTCCGGATGATTGCGGGCCATTGCCAGAGCCTTGTCCGCTACCGAACGGCTATGTGTCAGCAAAATATGTTTCAATTCATTCTCTTCCGGATAATATTTGTCTATTAAAGCTAAAGGATTCATAATTTTTTATGTTTATATTTGCAATCTACAAAACTACAAAAATAATCTAAGACATGATGAAATATATCACATTATTCCTTTGCGAACTGTTAATCTTCCTCTCTCCCGTCCTGGCTGTGAATCCCCAGATTCGGAATGGAGCTGACCAATTAGACATTCTGCTCCCTTTATTAAAAAACAAACGGACCGGTTTAGTGATCAATCAGACTTCCCGATGCGGAACAACTCCCTTGCCGGATGCCTTAAATACACAGGTAAAACTCATTCGGATTTTTGCTCCGGAACATGGCTTCCGGGGAACCGCTGACGCAGGAGAAACCATCCGGGACGGAAAAGATATCCGCACCGGACTTCCCATTATATCACTTTATGGCAAAAACAAAAAGCCGTTACCGGAACAATTGCAAGATCTGGATGTAATGGTATTCGACATTCAAGATGTAGGAGCCCGTTTCTACACCTATATCAGTACACTCTACTATGTCATGCAAGCCTGTGCAGAACAAGAAAAGGAAGTCATTGTCCTGGACCGCCCGAACCCCTGTGACTACGTAGACGGACCGGTATTGCGCCCCAACTGGAAAAGTTTCGTCGGAATGCTGCCCGTTCCGGTTCTTCATGGATGTACCGTCGGCGAATTAGCCCAAATGATCAATGGAGAAGGATGGCTGGGAAAGAATCTGTCCTGCCAACTGACCGTTATCCCAGTGAAAGGCTGGAAACACGGACAGCCCTATTCACTTCCTGTCAAACCGTCTCCCAATCTGCCCAACGACCGTGCCATTGCCTTATACCCGTCTCTCTGTCCTTTTGAAGGAACATCCGTCAGTATCGGACGTGGAACAGAATATCCTTTTCAGGTGATAGGAAGTCCATATACCAATGCCTTCAGCTTCCAGTTCACACCCTGTTCTCTAGAAGGTTTCGACAAGAACCCGCTCCACAAGGACCGCATCTGTTACGGAGTTGATTTCCGGGATCAGACAGCAACGCCAGCATCTGGGGCTCACACTTCCCGAACAACAACCAACGGAACCCTTCCTGAAGAAGCCGAACGCGACCTGCCTCAGGGATTCTCTCTCAAATACATACTGGAATTTTACCGGCTTTATCGGGCCAAAGCTGCTAAAGATAAAACCTTTAATGCTGAAAAAGAATTTTTCACCCGCCCTCGCTGGTTTGATTTATTGATGGGAACAGATCAGGTGCGACGGGATATCCTGCAAGGTAAAACAGAAAAAGAAATCAGGCAGTCCTGGCAACCCGCCCTGGAAAAGTACAAAGACATCCGAAAGAAATATCTGCTGTATCAGGAATAATAAAAGAAATCAGGCACGAAAATGCGATCCTACGCATTTCGTGCCTGATTGATAAGTTCAGCCAATGAACATTTATTTTTTCATCTTCTGCATTTTCTGCATCATGCCAGCCATTTTGCTGCCAGTCACCATCTTCATCATTTTACGGGTCTGATCAAACTGTTTCAGCAAACGGTTTACTTCCTGAATATTCGTTCCGCTACCTTTAGCGATACGTGTACGACGGCTGCCGTTCAGAATTTCAGGATGAGTACGTTCCTGCGGTGTCATGGAATAAATAATTGCTTCGATGCTCTTGAAGGCATTATCATCAATATCAATATCCTTGATGGCTTTACCTACACCCGGAATCATGGAAGCCAGTTCCTTCAGGTTACCCATCTTCTTGATTTGCTGAATCTGAGTCAGGAAGTCATTGAAGTCAAACTGATTCTTCTGGATTTTCTTCTGCAAGCGCTTTGCTTCCTCTTCATCGTATTGTTCCTGAGCACGTTCTACCAAAGATACGATATCACCCATTCCCAATATACGGTCAGCCATACGAGCCGGATGGAACTGATCTACTGCATCCAGTTTTTCACCGGTACCGACAAACTTAATCGGTTTGTTTACCACTGTACGGATAGACAAAGCCGCACCACCACGTGTATCACCATCCAACTTCGTCAGTACTACACCATTGAAGTCCAGACGTTCATTGAATTCACGTGCCGTATTCACGGCATCCTGTCCGGTCATCGCATCAACGACAAACAAAGTTTCATCCGGATTGATAGCATTCTTAATCGCTTCAATCTCATTCATCATCTGTTCATCGATAGCCAGACGACCTGCTGTATCGACAATAACCAGATCATATCCTTTTGCCTTTGCTTCCTGAATGGCATTCAATGCAATCTGTACAGGATTCTTGCTTTCCGGTTCGCTATACACAGGTACTTCAACCTGCTGTCCCAACACCTTCAACTGCTCGATTGCAGCCGGACGATAAACGTCACAAGCAACCAGCAAAGGCTTACGGTTCTTTTTCATCTTCAGCATGCGAGCCAGCTTTCCGGAGAATGTAGTCTTACCGGAACCTTGCAGACCTGACATCAGGATAACAGCCGGACGATTCTTCAATTCGATTTCAGCCGTATCACCACCCATCAGCTTGGTCAGCTCATCATGTACAATCTTTACCATCAACTGGCTAGGCTTTACGGCTGTCAATACATTTTGTCCCAAAGCCTTCTCCTTCACTGTATCCGTGAAGTTCTTTGCCACTTTATAGTTCACGTCGGCATCCAACAAAGCACGACGTACATCTTTCAGGGTCTCTGCAACATTGATTTCAGTGATCTTTCCTTCACCTTTCAATATCTTGAATGACCGCTCAAGTCTTTCACTTAAATTATCGAACATATATCTTTGCTTTATTATTTATTTACTTGTAACAATGCATTTTATCGCACGGGGTGCAAAAATACGTAAAATAACTGGAATAATCGAATAAATTTCAGAAGAATGACAATCTCTATCCGAAAAGCTCCTTATTTTCCGGAAGCCTGACGCTCTGCTTCGTAGGCTTCCATTTCCTTCCGGCTGCGACTGGCAGTCACCAGATATACTCCACCGAAAATCAATACAACGGCAATCCCCTTCACCAGATTAAAGGAATCCATTCCCCAGCAAATGGCTACGATGCAAGCAACAAGCGGCTGGATGTAATTGTACATTCCGGCTACGGTCGGCCGAAGATTCTTCTGCCCCACGACAACCAGCATATAACTGATAAAAGTGGCACCGATCACAATAAAAGCCAGTCCCCCGATCTCCGTCCATTGCAAACCAGCCCAGTTCACTTTCATCAGATCACTGGCAGAGAAAGGCAATGTACAAATAAAGGCATAAGTAAACATCCATTTCATAATGGTTACCAATGAATACTTATTTACAAAATCCTTATACAGAACAATGTACAGCGCATAACAACATTGAGCCAGCATAACCAGCAAATCACCCCAAATAGCTGTATCCTCATTTCCAACAGACGACTGAACACCTTGTCCGCTTCCTAAAATCAGCAACAAAGCTCCACCGGCTCCAGCCGCAATTCCCAGCACTTTCTTTCCCGTGATCGGTTCCTTTAAAATGACAGCTGCCAGCACCATGGCCCAGAGCGGCATGCTGGTTGTAATGATTGAAGCATCTCCCGGAGAGCTCAAGCTCACTCCGAAGATAAAACATCCCTGATTAAACACAATGGCCAGAAGGGAAGCAACGAACAAACTTGCCAGATCCTTATGATTCACATGTTCCGGCTTCTGAAAAAAGGAAGCAATCCAAAACAGCACCATTGCACCTCCAATACGCAGATCGGTGACAACCAATGGAGTTACAGCTCCACCAACCATTATAAACTTAGAAATCGGAGACATCAGTCCCCACATAACATTTGCTCCGAACATCGAAGCATGTCCCTTCCAACAAATCTTTTCCATTTTTACAATATAACACACAATACCTTAAATCTTCTTGTTTTGCCATCGGGCCTTTTTCAGATACAATAAACTGAAACCTAACATCAGCATATAATAAATCACTTCCGTTGTAAAACAAATGTGCACCGGAGCCCTAAGTATCATTCCTACAACGACCACATAAAGAGCATAAAAGACCTGCACTCCAATCTCAAGCACCAGGGCCGCCTGCGTATTTCCTGTTCCGGAGATTCCATTAAAATATACATTAGCCACAGCCGCAATCAGCATGGCACCGCACACTACATTCAATGCAGGAACAGACTCCATGACCAGAGCAGCCTCACTGGTATAGACTGAAAGAATGGCCTGAGGGAAAAGCAGACAGAGGATCACACATACAATCATAATCAGAAAAGACATCCGGGCAATGCGATGTAACAACCCGACAACCTTCAATACTCCTCCCGAACCGATCAGATTACTCACCAGCGTATTGGCGGTGGTAGAAAGAGCCTGTACGGGAATCAATAAAACAACGTAAACGCTCCGCACAATATTCGCAATCGCCAGCTGTCTCTGTCCCAGCCGCTCCAAAGCCATAAAGAAAACGAACCAAATGGCCATAGCCAAAAAATACTGTACCATTGTAAAACAGGATATACGCAAAATCCGTAATACCATTTCCGGATTGAAACGTCCAAAATGATTCAATCCGTATTTCTTCAGATCAACCTTCCAATACGTATAAACCAGATAAAACACCAGTGAGGAAGCCTCTGCTATTACCGAAGCCAAAGCTGCCCCCCGTACTCCCATTTTCGGAAAACCTAATTCACCGAAGACCAGCACATAATCCAGAAACACATTGACCAGAGCCATCACGATGGCATTCATTGTCAACACCTTTGTCCGTGTAATTCCGATATAAAGCCCCCGGAACATGACATTGACAAATGCAAAAAGGAATCCCCAGATACGCCAGACAAAAAATTCATAAGTTGCCGTAAATATGGCATCCGAAGTAATCAGCATCCTTATCAAAGGCTCAGCAAACCCATACATAAGTATCAGCAAAGCAACGGCCATACCCAAACTAAAGGCCGAACCTTGCCACATAATCGGTCCCACAGCCCGGAAGTTTCCTTCTCCATTCCGGCGGGCTATCAAAATCTGCGATCCGACACTGAAACCAAAAGCAACTGTATAGACACAAATATAAAGCAATCCTCCCATAGCTGCAGCTCCCAGTGCCACTTCACCGACATGCCCCAGAAAAGCCGTATCCGTTACATTGATTACATTTTGTGCCAAAAGCCCCAAGAATATGGGATATGTCACATTCCATATTTCCTTATTGGTATACATAAATATAAAATTCTTAAGAAATGTTTGTCTGATAAACTTATGCCTATGCAAAGATAGAGAATTCTGGTATATCTAAAAAATGAATATCTATCTTCATTCCCTTAAATACAGACAACGCATCTAAACCACTTAAGATTTCATCTGTTTATGAAAACAACTTATTAACTAATTATAAAATCAGAAAGATATGACATCAGTAAAAGTAAAATTCAGACCTTCCACTGTTATCGGAAAAATGGGATCTATATACTACCAAGTGATTCATGGACGCATGGTACGCCAGATCAGTACCAATTATAAAATACTTTCTTCCGAATGGAATCAGCAAGAAGAATACATTATTGATCCCCGTTCCTCTCAAAATCGTTTCTCAATTCTTCAAGACACCAGAGAAAAAATTAAATGGGATCAAGAACGGTTAATCAAAATCATTACATCGCTTGACAAGCGCCCTAGCGGATATACCGCAGATGAAATTGTCTTTCAATTTCACCAAAACGCCAAAGAACAATCCTTGTTCACTTTTATGCAATACATTATCAAACAATTAAAATCCCTATACAGAATACGTACAGCCGAAACCTATCAGACAACACTCAACAGCTTCATGACCTTCAGAGAAGGACATGACATCTTGTTCGATGACATAACCTCCGACCTCATACAAAGCTACCAGGCTCACTTACAGCAAAAAGGTATTTCAATGAACACTATTTCATTTTATATGCGTATCCTCCGGGCAACTTACAACCGTGCCGTAGACAAAGAACTGACCACCCAACACTATCCCTTCAGACATGTTTACACAGGTATAGGAAAGACCGTCAAACGCGCTGTTCCTTTCAAAACGATCAAACAATTAAAATTACAAGATTTGTCATATGATACCTCCCTCGATTTCGCCAGAGACATGTTTCTTTTCAGCTTCTACACCCGAGGCATGTCATTTATAGATATGGCCTATCTGAAGAAAAAAGATCTACATAATGAAGTATTGATCTATAGAAGAAGAAAAACCGGACAGCAATTATTTATCCGATGGGAGAAATGCATGCAAGATATCGTTGACAAATATGGTCCAACTCCTACGGAATACCTGCTACCTATTATACAACATCAAAAAGAAGAACTGAAGCAATATAGAAATGCGCTTCATCTGATTAATCACAAACTAAGAAAAATCTCCAAAATCCTGGAACTGCCATCTCATATCACAATGTATGTAGCCCGTCATTCCTGGGCCAGCATAGCTAAAAGCCAAAATATTCCGATTGGAGTAATAAGCGAAGGAATGGGACACGACTCTGAAAGCACAACACGAATCTATCTTGCCTCCCTCGACAATTCTATTATAGATAAAGCGAATAGAATGATAATCAATAAAATATAATCCACACTTGTTTTATAAATCACTCTATCTCTTATGAATAGATGGATTTTTCACGACAAAGATATAAAAACTATTATAAAGAGAGAAGGAATCTGTATTTAAAATTTGATTTTTAACTAAATGCCTAAAAAGATGTTTTAGTAAAAAAACTTCCAGGATGTATAATATGCTGTGTCTTAAAGATATATCACAGGCACTCCATCTCTTCATAAGAGATAGACCTTAAAAGACAGAAAACCAATGGACAAACTGCCCAGAAGCTATTATTATGAATAAAGTTCTAAACTTCATTTATAAAAGAGAGGTGCATATGAGTTCAATAAAAAGAAATCGAAGCACCAAACCAAACATAAATTAGAAAAAGTCTCGATGCCACTGTATAGTACAGATACTTCTTCTAAAGTCATTAAGGACAAAGTTCAGAACGAGCCTCAAAACCCAGGTCCGGAAGAGAAGATTTGTCCTCAAGACAGCCCAACCAACTCTTGGTGTTATCTTTTTGTCCATCATGCCAAAGTAGAAACTATTAATGAAAAACTAATATTAAAATTCAAAACATTCATTCATAAAAGTATTGCATACAAACGTGGTAAAAGCCATGTGAGGAAAACAGAACGGCCTACCATATCAGGTCTTATTTTCATTCAAGGAAACAGCCGGGAAATACAAAACTATCTGAACCAGATAGCATTTGATCTGTATCTTGTAAAGGATTGCAGTACCAAGAAAACAGCGATTATTCCTGATCGCGTCATGCAACCTTTCATGCAGCTTTCCCAAATAAATCCTCATCACATTCGCTTTATGCCCCACTCCTTTGATTATTATTCCCCAAACCATACACTAATTAAAATAACATCCGGAGTTCTGACCGGTATGGAAGGTTATTGCATCCGTATCGCCCGCGACAAGTGTCTGGTTACTACCGTCGGCAACATGACCGTAGCTATCGGAGGAATCAGTAAAGAAAGTTTTGAGAATGTTGACGAATACATCCGCCAGCGACAAGAAACACAAAACGAATCCCAGACCCTCACATATAATGATGAATTCGTTTCATTTCAGTCGGATATTGCCCAATGTTTTTTTTATCCCCAAAACCGTCTTGACCTGATGGTTTTGGCCCGAAGCCTGGAACAATGGATCATGAAATCCCGATACTGGATGTTGACAGAGGAATTATCGAATGCAGCTCAAGTACAGTTACTAATCCTAAAAGGGATCGGAAAATACTGTGAAAAGATATATTATAAGCTCCAGCCGGGAGAACTAAAAGAAATAGACAATCTGTGTCAGGAAACTCATAAAATCATAACGGCCATTGCAGAGCGATATGCCGATACCCAGCCGGAGCAGCAACAAAAACTGATAGCTGATGAACAAGCTATTTGCAAACGCTATCCGTTCCTGCCAATTTCCAAACTCTAAAATTATTAAAAGATGATCATAGCCGTAGACTTTGACGGAACCATCGTGGAACACCGATATCCACATATCGGAAAAGAGATTCCTTTTGCCATTGTAACTCTCAAGCAATTACAGGCAGAACATCATCAACTGATACTCTGGACCGTACGCGAAGGTAAATTACTGGACGAGGCAGTAGAATTCTGCCGGGAAAGAGGTCTGGAATTCTATGCAGTCAACAGCAACTACCCGGAAGAACAGACTAAAGAAACCCCCTCTACTCCTTGCAGAAAACTCAAAGCCGACCTGTTCATTGACGATCGCAATGTAGGCGGACTACCGGACTGGGGAGCTGTTTACGAAATGGTCACCCATAGATGGAGTTATGAACGCTATTTACAGGGGCTTCAGGGGAATGAAGAGAAAAGAAAGACATCATTTTGGAAACGCCTGATCAGCAGTAAATAAATGACTACACAACAGGAAAATACAAAACGCATCGCCAAGAATACCCTGATGCTTTACGTACGCATGCTCTTTGGCATGCTGGTATCCTTGTATACTTCTCGTGTAGTTTTGCAGGCATTAGGGGTAGAAGACTATGGTATATACAATGTGGTAGGAGGCTTCGTAGCCATGTTTTCCATGATATCTTCTTCTTTGTCTTCTTCTGTAAGCCGTTTTCTTACTTTCGAGTTAGGGCGAGGCGATATGGAACAGTTGAAGAAAGTCTTTTCTACCTCTCTTTGCATTCACTTGGCTTTGGCAGGTATTGTGTTTTTAGCGGCAGAAAGTGTGGGAGTCTGGTTCCTGAATACTCAGATGACCATTCCTGCCGATCGCCTTTATGCAGCCAACTGGGTTTTTCAAGCCTCTTTGGTAGCTTTTATGTTCGGTTTGTTCAGCGTACCCTATAATGCTTCCATTGTAGCCCATGAGCGGATGACAGCTTTTGCCTATATCGGAATATTAGATATTATTCTTCGTTTATTTATTATTCTGTTTATTGCCTATACTCCCTTTCATTTCGACCGGCTTATTGTCTATTCATTGCTGTTGGTCGTATTGGGGATTTCCATGCAAGCCGTCTATTGGATTTATTGCAAGCGACATTTTGAAGAATGTCGTTTACAGTTTCGGTTTTATCGCGATACATGGAAAACCATGAGTGCTTTTGCCGGTTGGACTTTTATAGGGTGTACAGCAGGCCTGTTGAAAGAACAGGGAGTCAATATCCTTCTGAATCTCTTTATAGGTCCTGTCATCAATGCTGCTCGTGCTATTGCTGGTTCTGTCAATAATGTGTTGTATTCTTTTGCCAGTAACTTTATGACAGCTCTCAATCCTCAGATTACCAAATCGTATGCAGCAGGCGATTACTCCTATATGTTTTCTCTTGTAGAGAGAGGATCTCGTTTCTCTTATTACATTTTATTGGTTTTTGCCTTACCTGTATTGTTCGAAACCGAGTTTATTCTTTCTTTATGGTTGAAAAACTATCCGGAACATACAGTTAATTTTGTGCGTTTAGTTCTGTTGGTTACTATGTGCGATGTTTTATCTAATACATTGATTAATCTTCAGACTGCTACTGGTAACATTCGTAACTACCAGATAGCTGTGGGTGGAATGTTGCTGATGAATTTCCCTCTTTCTTATTTATGTCTTAAAGTTGGTTTTCTTCCCGAGTCTGTTTTAATTGTGGCATTGGTTGTAGCCGTTTGTTGTCTGTTATTGCGTCTTTTATTCTTGCGTAGAATGGTTGGACTTCCCGTCCGTCGTTATTTATACAAAGTATGTGCTAATGTAGTTGTGGTTACCTCTGCTGCCTTGTTGCTTCCGCTTCTTTTTATGTGGCAAATGCAGGATGGTTTTTTACGTTTTTTTGTAGTGTCCTTATTGTCTGTGTTTTGTACAATCAGTTCTGTTTATTGGATAGGATGTACCTCGCATGAAAGAGATTTTATAAAGACTAAAATCTTAATAGTTATTAAAAATAAAATATGCTTACTTTAATAGATAAATCCCAATGTTGTGGTTGTACGGCATGTGCGAGTATTTGCCCTAAGCAGGCAATAACTATGCAACCGGATGGACTAGGCTTTCTTTATCCAGTTATTAATAGGGATAAATGTGTTGATTGTGGACTTTGTGAGGATGTATGTGCTTTTAATCCACATTATGAAAAGTCAGATTTTTTAGTTCCAGAAGTTTATGCCGTTCGTCATAAAGATATATCCGAAATAGAAACAAGTCAAAGTGGAGCTGCTTTTATTGCTTTGTCCGATTGGATTTTAGAACGAGGTGGTGTCGTGTATGGTGTAGGATATACCGACCATTTTCGGGCTATACATAAACGAGCTACGACGAAACAGCAACGTAATGAATTTAAAGGAAGTAAATATGTACAAAGCGATTTGAATACTGTTTTTTTTCAGGTTAAGGATGATTTAAAGCAAGATTTATATGTACTTTTTTCAGGGACTCCTTGTCAGACATCAGGGTTGCAGTCTTATTTAAAAAAGTTTAGAGTTAATGTCGAAAAACTATTTGTTATAGATTTGGTTTGTCATGGTGTACCTGCCCCTTATATTTGGCGTGATTATTTGGAGTATGTAGAGCGAAAAATAGGTGAGAAAGCAAAATCTGTCAACTTTAGGGATAAATCAAGGGGAGGATGGAATAGTCATTTTGAAACTTTTACATTTTCAAATAAGACGGTTATACGAACTACTTATAGAGATTTATTTTATTTAAATATAATGCTTCGTAATTCTTGTGGAAATTGTTATTTCACTAATTTAAATCGTCCTTCTGATTTAACTATTGCTGATTTTTGGGGGATTGAAAGAACTGGTATAGATTTTAATGTGGATAATAAAGGAGTTTCTTTGTTGTTAATAAATACTCTAAAAGGAAAGAATCTATTTGCTGAAATTGAAAATAGAATTGAATTTATACAAACAGAGGTGAAGAATTGTTTACAGCATAATTTACAGTTTTCTTCAATAATACACCCCTTAAGAGAGCAGTTTGAAGAGGATTATGCTAATAGAGGATTTATATATATTGGTAAAAAATATGGTAATTTAAGTTTTAGTTATCGTTTGTTTCAGTTATTGCGTAGTGCTAAACATAAACTTTTTCGATAATGAAAATAGGTATATTAACATTTCATTGTGCCATTAATTATGGTGCTGTATTGCAGGCTTATGCATTAAAAGAATTTTTAAAAAAAATGGGTCATGATGTTTATGTGATTGATTATAAGCCATATTATTTGATAAAGCCATATAGAATATTTCTATTTTCTTATAATTGTAATCTTTCAATAAAGCAATTGATTAAAAATTGGTTTTATGCATGTCTTGTTGTACCTATTCGGTGGAAAAGATATAGGGCGTTTAATTCTTTTGTTAAAAAAAGATTGAATCTATATGATTTAAATTTAAGTGATAACCGGAACGATTTTGATACTTTTGTTTTTGGAAGTGATCAGATTTGGAATACTCGATTAACTAATGGAGTTGATAAAGTTTTTTGGGGAGATTGTGTTGCTGTAAAAGGGAAGAAATTGATTGCTTATGCTGCAAGTGCAGGATATGAACAGAATTTAAAGACGGAAAATATTTTATCTTTCAAATCTGTATTAGATTCATTTTCGGCAGTAAGCGTAAGAGAAAGTTTTTTGCAAACTTTTTTTAAGAAACAATTTTATACCGATGTTCCGGTAGTATTAGATCCTGTACTATTAATAGGAAAATCTATTTTTGAACAACTTGCAGCTACGGTGGATTGCAGGTATCCTTATTTATTATTATTTCAATTTGAAAATGATAAATCTGTGTCTGAATATGCTACACAATTAGCGGAAAAAATGAATTTGAAACTGGTAGAAATAACTTCATCTACTAATGCTGTTAAAAATAAAAAATTAAAACAAACATTATCTCCTGAAAAATTTTTAGGCTATATAAAGAATGCAACCTATATAGTAACTACTTCTTTTCATGGAACAGCCTTATCTATTTTATTTGAAAAGAACTTTAATACAATTAGTTGTGGAAAACATATGAATGAACGTGCCTTATCGTTGTTGACTTTTTTGGGTATAAGAGAGCGTTTATGTTCAATAGATTCTGATGAAATATTAAATGTAACGATTGATTATACTTTAGTAAATGATAGATTGCAAAAAATTAGAAATGAATCAGAAAGCTTTTTGAGGATGGCATTGGATAAAGATTAATATTACTAACCTAAAAGTTGGAGCGTTAATTTTTTTAGCTATTGATTGTTTTGACTAAAATATTTGTAGATGAAGATAATATTAGTAACCCAAAATATGAATCTGTCAGGAGGGATAGAACGTGTACTTTCTGTGCAAGCTAATTATTGGTCAAAAGTAAAAAAATATGAGGTTTGCATTATTACTTGGGATGCAGATGAGCAAATTTCTTTTTATCCATTAGATAGTAATGTATTTATAAGAAATATAAAGGTAGGTGTTAGAAAGAAAATAATAGATAGAATACCTGGTATTAGTTTCTTAAGATATTTAAATCAGGCTAAAGAATTATTTCAAGTTGCTATAAAAGAGGAAAAACCTGATGTCATAGTTAGTATGATGCAGGGAATAGATTGTTATTTTTTATCATCAGTTGCAGGAGGTATTCCTATAATAGGTGTTAATCATATAACGTTGAAGATGCGTTTGGGAAAATTTGAATCAAAATTTATATGTAAAGTTAAGAAGCAACTAATTTTTTATTTGAAAATGAAGTTGTTTCGTCAGTATAATGCAATAGTAGCATTATCAAAAACTGATGCAAATAATTTTCTGAAATGTAAATTCCATTCTTTTTACATTCCTAATCCTCTTTCTTTCGACGGTTTAAGTGTTGATTTTAAACGATCCCGAAAAAAACATATTATAATGGTTGGACGGATAGATTATTTGAAAGGACAGGATCGTTTATTGCATATATGGTCGCGTTTAGCTTTTAATTATCCTGATTGGAAGTTAATTTTGGTAGGAGATGGGGATAATATAAACGTTCTTATGGAAATGATAGAAAAAATGAAATTACAAGATAGGGTTGATATCATTAAAAAGTCTAATAATATTCCAGCATTATTAATGAATGCTTCCATATCTGCCTTTACGTCAAGAGTAGAGAGTTTCGGTATGGTTATACTGGAGTCATTTTCTTGTGGATTGCCTGTTATTGCTTATGATTGTGAAAATGGACCTCGTGATTTGATAAAAGATGGATATAATGGTTTTCTGATAAAAGATAACAATGTGGAGGATTATTGTATGAAATTACAATATCTAATGAATTCGGAGGATGTAAGAAAGCAAATGGGTAAAAATGCTTTATCTTCAACTAGTGTATTTTCAATAGACAATGTGATGAATAAGTGGGATGATTTATTTTCTTATGTGTGTAATTAGTTTTTATTTAACTCAATCTTATGCCTAGTCTTTCTATAATTATTCCAGTATATAATGTAGAAAAATATTTGAAAGAATGTGTGAAAAGCGTATTGATGCAAAGCATTAAAGATTTTGAAATTTTATTAATTGATGATGGAAGTAAAGATTCATCAGGAAAGTTATGTGATGAAATAGCCTCGACAGACTCTCGTATCAGAGTTTATCATAAGCCTAATGGAGGTTTATCGTCTGCACGCAATTATGGAATAGATAGAGCTTTGGGTGAATATATTATATTTTTAGATTCTGATGATTTTTGGATAGATAAAGATATTTTATTTTTATTGGTAAAAAAGGCAGAATCACAAAATTTAGATGTTGTAAGAGGAGAGTTTGTAAATGTAGATGCAAAGGGAAAACAATTATATACTCCTGATTTGCCGGAAGAAAACTTAAATTTGAAGAATCAAATATTGAGTTCTTATGAGATGATGAAGTTTGTAATAAACGGTAGATTTTTTTCTTGGCTTTTTATGTTTCGTAAATCAGCTATTGGCTGTTTGCGTTTTGATGAAAATCGGAAATTTCAAGAGGATATAGATTTTGCAATTAAATTTTTTAGTAAGAATTATCGATGTGGTTATCTTCCTATCCAATTCTATGCGTATAGACAACGTGAAAATTCTATTATATCTACTCCACGTATCAGTAATCTAGCTAATTCTTTTGCTCTTTGTAATGTATTCTATGAATATGCATATAAAGTAGAAGATAAAAGATTGACTTCCTATTATTTATATAGGGGGATTATGATGTATTATTGGACATTAGAAACTGTTGCAAGTGATTTATATATAGATCGATATGAGGAATTGGAAAAGAACTTATCTTTAGTTGCTTTAAGAAAGAAAGTATATAATTGGACAAAGGAAGTTTCAAAAGTTCACTTTCCAATTCATCTGTATATTTCGCCTTATTGGGGAGTTTGTCTGTTTCGTTTACGTTGGTGGGGAGGAAAAATATTGCGTGCATTTAAAATAAAGAAGTAGTTTCTTTTTTAAGAATTTATAAGATGTTCATTAAGGTTTATAAGTATGAATATTTGTAAAATGAGCAATGTTATGTATAAAGTTTCTGTTATTATCCCTATATATAAAGTTGAAAAACATATAGAAAAATGTGTACGTTCACTTTTCGAGCAAACATTAAAAGAGGTAGAGTACATTTTTGTGGATGATGCTTCTCCGGATCGTAGTATAGACATCTTAAAACAGATTATGCTAGAGTATCCGGAAAGAGCTAAAAACAGTAAAATTATATACCATACCATAAATAAAGGACCGGCACAAGCCAGAAATTTTGGATTAGCAGAAGCTATTGGAGAATGTATAATATATTGTGATAGTGATGACTGGATGGAGCATACGATGTTGGAAGATATGTATCGTGTAATACAAGAGCAAAAGGTTGATATTGTAACTTGTGATTTTCGTATGGTTTATAATGATCATTATGTAGATTATCATACAATTGATTGGTCTGAGGATAAAATTGCTTCACTATGTAATTATATAGCTTATGGATGGACTGTATTATGGAATATACTTGTAAAGCGTGATATATATGTACAGAATAAATTGAAGTTTTTTGAGTCAGATTCTGCATATTGTGAAGATTTTAATTTATCTGTAAAAGTATTGTTTCATGCGGGGAAAGTTGTACATCTAAGTAAAATCTTATATAATTATAATCAAATGAATGTAGGCTCCATTATGCGTAGTTTGAATAAAAAAAAGATGCATGATGAGCAGGTAATGTATTTGGATGTAATAAATTATTTTAAGCTTCAAGGCGTCTATCCATTATATGAAAAACAATTATGTTGGCGAATACTGAAGAGTACCCAAGAATGGGTTTTGAGTACTTCCACGTATAATCAGTTTTTGAGCTTTTATCCAGATTGTCATCAGTATATTTGCTCTTGTCCTTTTATTAATACCAAATTGAAAATCATGATGTGGTGTTTGGTGCATCATTTAAGTTTGATTTCTCGATTTATGTTAGTGTTAAGATTCTTAAAACATGGAAAGATAAAATAATGAAATCAATAAATTATACAGCTGTTATTCGCACATTAGGTATAGCAGGAGATAAATACCAAACCTTATTGGATTCATTGAATAAGCAAACCATTCAACCCTCAAAGATTTTGGTATATATAGCAGAAGGGTATTCTATTCCGAAAGAAACAATTGGAAAAGAGCAATATATTTATGTGAAAAAAGGTATGGTTGCTCAACGTGCTTTGTCTTACACTGAAGTCGAAACAGAATATATTTTATTTTTGGATGATGATGTATATTTACCAAAAACAACTGTAGCACAGTTGTATCAGTATTTAGTAGATAATGACGCAGATGTAATATCTCCTGATGTCTTTCCAAATGCTGAACGCCCTACACTAGGTAAATGGATGATGAAACTTTCCGGAAGAATGGTAGATAGAAGGGATGATGGAAAGTGGGGATATAAAGTGATGCGTAATTCGGGATATTCGTATAATACTGATCCTAAATCTGGAGTATATTTATCACAGACTAATGCTGGCCCGTGTTTCTTCTGCAAAAAAGATGATTTTTTGAAAATTCATTTTGAAGAGGAGCTTTGGATGGATCAAATGAAATATGCTTTAGGGGATGATCAGGTGATGTACTATAAGATGTATTGCATGGGGTTGAAACAGTTGACTTGGTTCCATAGTGGAATAAAGCATTTGGATGCAGGAACTACAATGATGAGTGAAGAGAAAGAGAAGATGCTGATTTATTCCGATTTTCGCTTTAAGACTATTTTTTGGCATCGTTTTATTTATTTGCCTGATACGTGTAGGTTGAGTAGAGTTTGGAGTATGGTTTGCATTGGCTATGCACTTTTATTTACGCTACTGATATCTTTACTAAAGGGAAGAATGGATATTTTCAAACTAAAACTAAAGGCGATAAAAGATGCTATACATTTTATAAAAAGTGAGAAATACCGTGCTTTACCATTAATTAAAAAGATCGTATGATGAAAACAGTTCCTATAGTATTTGCTTTTGACAATAATTTAATTCTTCCGGCTTGTGTTTGTATTTCTTCTTTGTTGATGAATGCAAAAGAAGAGACGTTTTATGATATTTTTATTTTGCATTCTTCAAAGGTTGATTTGCATAAAGAACAGTTGGATGAATTGCCTAAGTATTTCAATCGTTGTCGGATTCAGTATCGTGTGGTAGATAATACTTTTGATCAGGCTTTTGAAATTAGAGGAATTACAACACCAACTTATTATCGTCTACTTATTCCAGAATTAGTTCCTGAATATGATAATATTATTTATTCAGATGTGGATGTAATTTTTCGATTCGATTTGTCGGATATTTATTTTCATACAGACTTAAATGATAGTTATGTGGCAGGTGTAAATGCATTAGTACCGTTTATTCCTGATATGAAAAAGTATTATTTGAAATTGGGGAACGTGAACATTGATAGCATTATCTATGCTGGAAATATTATATTAAACTCAAAAAAAATAAGAGAAGATAATTTGGTAGAGCGATTCAAGGAGTTGGCAAAAAACAAATTTCATTTTCAAGATTTAGATGTTCTAAATATAGCATGTAAGGGGAAGATTACATATTTAAAGCCTGTTTTCTGTTTGACAACCTATTTTTCTGAATTAGCTTTAAGACATAGGAATTTGTTACGTGATTTTTGGAGTGATAAAGATATAGACGAAGCTTTGACAGAAGGTATTGTTCATTATAACGGTCAGAAACCATGGAAAGGTATTTGTGTGAATTCCGATATCTGGTGGGAGTATTACCGGAAATCTCCTTTCTTTGATGAAAAATTCTATTTTGAGTTTTTTTATACACGTTTAAATGAGTTGGATCAGCTTTCACTATGGAAGCGTATCAAGATCTTAATTCGTTATTTTGTGTATGGTAAAAGGGAAATCTAAGAGTTAAAAGCTGATGGGATTTATAGTTAATATGGCTTGTGGCCTTGCTAACCGGATGTTTCAGTACAGCTATTATCTCTTCTTAAAAAAGCAGGGGTATAAGGTTACTGTTGATTTTTACCGTTCGGCTAAATTGGCACACGAAAAGGTGGCATGGAATTCAATTTTTCCGTATGCGGAAATAAAACAGGCTTCCCGTTTAAAGGTATTTTTATGGGGAGGAGGATCAGATCTTTGTTCCAAAGTACGTCGCAGGTATTTCCCTTCGTCTACGAATGTAAGAACTACTACAGGAGCTTTTGATGCCTCTTTACCGGCAAATACGGCTCGGAATGAATATATTATCGGGGTTTTCTTGAATGCTTCCATTGTGGAAGCTGTGGATGATGAAATAAAGAAATGTTTTACTTTTTTGCCGTTTACGGATGAAATGAATCTTCGTCTAAAAAAAGAAATAGAGGAATGCGAATCGGTAGCCATTCATGTGCGGAAGGGAAAAGATTATCAGAGCCGTATCTGGTACCAGAATACCTGCTCAATGGAGTATTACCGGAAAGCTATTCTACAGATGAAGGAAAAGTTGCAGCATTCTAAGTTTTATGTCTTTACTGATAACGTGGACTGGGTAAAGGAAAACTTTCAAGAGATAGACTATACACTGGTAGAGGGAAATCCGGCAGATGGCTATGGCAGTCATTTTGATATGCAGCTGATGAGTCTGTGCAAGCATAATATTATCTCGAACAGTACATATAGCTGGTGGAGTGCTTTTTTGAACCGTAATCCAGAAAAAGTGGTAATTGCCCCAGAAATCTGGTTTAATCCAGATTCATGCGATGAATTCAGGTCGGATAGAGCCTTGTGCAAAGGATGGATTGTATTATAAGGAAATATATTAAAATGAAATATAAAGTTTCGGTGATTATCCCTATCTATGGGGTGGAGAAGTTTATTGGTCGGTGTGCAGAAAAACTAATGCAACAGACTTTAAAAGAGGTGGAGTATATCTTTGTCAACGATGCGACTCCCGACCATAGTATGGAAGTGCTTCAGGAAGTACTAGCCCGTTATCCGGAGAGACAAGATAGTATGGTAATTACAGTTCATGAAACCAATAAAGGACTGCCGGCTGCCCGGAACACTGGGTTGCAGATGGCACAGGGAGAATATATTTTTCATTGTGATAGCGATGACTTTGTAGAGCCTGATATGCTGAAAACTTTATATACCGAGGCTATAAGGCATCAGGCAGATATTGTGTGGTGTGACTGGTTCTTGTCTTTTGAGAAAAACGAGCGCTATATGAAACAACCTTCTTTTGATACTTCGCAAGAGGCTTTAAAAGCCATGTTGGGTGGAGGAATGAAGTATAATGTATGGAATAAACTCGTAAAACGTAATCTTTATACAGATTATCAGGTTTCTTTTCCTTCCGGCTATGGGATGGGAGAGGATATGACCATGATGCTTTTGTTTGCACATGCCGATAAAGTACTTTATGTTCCAAAAGCTTTCTATCATTATGTAAAACTGAATACGGGAGCCATGAGCAATGTGTATTCAGATAAACATAAAGTAGAGTTGAAACATAATGTTAGTAGAATATCAGCTCTATTAACTCAGGTTTATGGAAATACACTGGAGAAAGAGATCGCATTCTTAAAGTTGGAAGCCAAGTTCCCGTTTCTTTTAATGGGTGATGTCAACTTTTATCGTTTGTGGAAAGAATGGTATCCGGAGGCAAACCGTTTTATTTTGCGTAACCGGAATATATCGGGACGCAGCCGGTGGTTGCAATGGTGTGCATGGAAAAATCAGTTTTGGTTGGTGTGGATATACAACTGGCTATTTCATATAGCTTATAAAATATTATATAGATAAAATTTATAAACTTATAAATTTGCTGACTCAAACTTATGTATAAGTATTTGGTTCATATTATATCGGTTATCCTAACTTCTTTTTATTTTTTCCCAATTGAAACTGTTTTTTTGCCGGGAATGAATACTAAAATGGCATTGGCGGGTATTGGGTTATTGATTTTGGGAAAACGTTTGGCACAAAGAAGGGATGCCGGTATAAACAAGAATTTCTTTGTATTGTCATTGTTAGCCTTGGGCATATCATTAATTAGTTTATTGACAATGACCATTAATAATACTCCGGATGCTTCGTTCCTGACCTATTTTGTTTCCATGTGGGTATGGATGGGAGGAGCTTATACTGTAGTGCGGTGGCTCGATACGGCCTATGGTTATGTTAATGTGCGTTTGGTCTGTAATCAACTGATAGCGGTATGTGTAATTCAGTGTTTGATTGCGTGGACTAAAGATGTATATCCACCTTTACAGGCATGGGTAGATAGTTTTGTGGGAGGAGAAGCGTTTATGGGAAATACCAAAGAGGCACGTTTGTCGGGAATTGGTGCGGCTTTGGATGTGGCTGGATTACGTTTTTCCGCAGTCGTTGTCATGATTGGTTATATCTTGTCGAAAGCAGAAGAGTTGTCGCACAAACAAGTGGTGACCTATCTTATTTCTTTTTTGATAATTGCGATCATTGGGAATATGATGTCTCGTACCACTACGGTAGGAGTAGGACTTGCATTAGTATATTGGATATATTCTACTAATCTTTTGAGTTTGAAGCAAAATATAAAGAATCAGAAACTTTGGTTTTGGTTAGGAGGTATCTTATGTGTGATAATCCCTGTATTTATCTATTTGTATTTTGCCAATGATACCTTTTATAAAAATATACGCTTTGGATTTGAAGGCTTCTTTAGTTTGTGGGAAACAGGTGAGTGGCAGACCAGTTCGAATGATATTTTATTAGAGCATATGGTGGTCTTTCCTGATAATTGGGTTACTTGGTTGATTGGAGATGGATATGCAGCAAATCCTATGGATAAGACTTTATCTTTTTTCGACCCATATTATACGGGTCCTATATATCATGGATATTATAAAGGGACAGATATCGGTTATTTACGCTATATCTTTTACTTTGGATTAGTCGGGACTTTTGTATTTGTATTTTTTATGTGGAAATCTGCATGGGCATGTATACATCGGTTTAAAAACTATAAGATGATGTTTTTAATGATATTATTAGTAAATTATATCGGATGGTTTAAAGTGTCTACTGATATCTTTTTGGTCTTTGCTATCTTCCTTGTATTGAGTAAAAAAGATGATGTGCAAACTGATAATATTCTTGAAAATGAGTAAAGCTGTTAGACAAATAGTTCGTTTTTTTAAAAGAGTAAGAAATCGCATCAGTTCCTATTATAATCTGTTGCGACTTAAAATGTATGGAGTACAATGCGGACGTCATTGTGTCATACATGGAAAACTTTATGTACATCTTTTTCCATCAGCCAAAGTAAAAATTGGAGATAATCTGTATTTTTCATCCGGATGGGGAGTGAATGCACTGTGTGCAAATCGGAGAGGAATGATTTACGCTACTCATGATGCATGTATTACAATTGGCAATAATGTGGGAATGAGTAGTGCAGTGCTTTGGACACATAAAAAGATTACTATCGGGAATCATGTAAAAATTGGTGGTAATTGTATCATTATCGATACAGATGCGCACAATATGGATTTTAAATTGCGTAGAAGCCCTTCTACCGATTGGGGAGTTTCATCTCCGGTAGTCATTGAAGATGATGTATTTATCGGTATGAATTGCCTTATTCTAAAAGGGGTTACTATTGGTGCACGGAGTATTATTGCTGCTGGCTCTGTTGTAACCAAAAGTATTCCTGCTGATTGTATTGCTGGTGGAAATCCCGCTAAGGTCATAAAACGAATTTCCGAATGAATACCTCCCATAAATTTAGATAGCCATTTAAATTCTATGAAACTCATCTATTGCACCCACTCCACATACAACCCTGGAGGTATGGAGCGCGTCCTCCTGAACAAGGTTACTTACCTTTCCCGGATTCCGGGCTGGGAAGTTTCCATTGTTACTACCGACCAGCATCAGAGACCTCCCTTCTATCCGTTTCCTCCAAATGTACGGATGACAGATCTGGGCATAAACTATTCAGACGATAATGAAAAAGGTGCATGGAAAAAGATCACCGGATATCTTCGTAAAAGAAAGGTACATAAACAGAAACTGACGGCATTACTTCAACAAGAAAAAGCAGATATTGTCATATCCCTCTACCCTTCTGAATCATCTTTCATCCCTTCCATCAAGGATGGCAGCAAGAAGGTTCTGGAATTACATTACTGCAAGTTTTTCCGCTTGCAATACAACCGAAAAGGAATATTAGGATGGATTGATAAATGGCGTACCCGGCAGGACGAACGAATCGTCCGCCGATTCGACAAATTTGTTGTACTGACTAATGAAGACTGGGAATACTGGGGGAAATTGCCTAATATGGAAGTTATCCCCAATGCTGCAATGCATGTAAGTGAACATTATTCAGACGTAACGGGAAAGAGGGTAATTGCCGTAGGAAGACTGGATTATCAGAAAGGATTTGACCGTCTGATTGAAGCCTGGCAGCTGATACAGCATTCTAAAAAGTTTGCTGACTGGAACCTGGATATTTTCGGTCAGGGAGAATGGCAGGAAATGCTTCAACAAATGATTGAAGAAAAAGGATTGCAAAAGTCTGTACGGATAAACAAACCTACTAAACAAATCGGGAATGAATACATCCAGAGTTCCATGCTGGTGATGAGTTCCAATTATGAAGGATTTCCTATGGTAATGATCGAAGCGATGGCTTGCGGACTGCCGGTCGTTTCATTTGATTTTAAATGTGGTCCGAAAGATATTATCCGACAGGGAGAGAATGGATTACTCGTTCCCAATGGAGACATAGAAAAGCTAGCTCACGCAATGATGGAAGTAATGGAAGATACAGAATATCGGAAAATGCTTTCTCAAAACGCCCGAAAAGTCGTTGCAACTTATTCTGAACAGGCCGTTATGGACAAATGGATGCGCTTGTTCACTGCTTTAACCCATTAATGAAAACGCTTTTACAGATTAATCCGGTTCTGAGAGTCAATACGTCAACCGGACGTATTATGCAGGAAATCGGAGAACTGGCTATGCAACACGGATGGAGAAGCTGCATAGCATACAGCAAAGGACGTGACGGAATCAAGTCATGCCAGTCGGAAGTGATTCCGGTCGGAAATAAATGGAGTACAATCTGGCATGGCTTGGAGACCCGACTGTTTGACCGGCACGGACTGGCTTCGAACGAGGCTACCCGACTATTTGTGAAACAGATTCAGGAATTGAAACCGGATGTGATTCATATTCACAATATTCACGGCTATTTCCTCAACTATCAGATCTTGTTTGATTTCCTGGCCAAAAGTAATATCCCGGTCGTCTGGACAGTTCACGACTGCTGGCTGTATACCGGACACTGTTATTACTACTCGTATGCCGGATGTAACAAATGGCAAACAGGATGTGGACATTGCCCACAAAAGAAGGAGTTTCCTGCAAGCTGGCTAATTGACCGGTCACATCAAAATTATGAAGACAAGAAACAGGCTTTTACTTCCCTACCCCTGGATCAGCTGACCATTGTTCCGGTTTCTGAATGGATCCGGGAAGAAATGCAGCATTCTTTCTTCCGAAACAATCAGTTTCATGTGATTCATAACGGGATCAATACCAATATATTCAATATTTATAATCCGGAACAGGTTAAGCAGAAATATGGATTGAACGGAAAACACATTCTGCTTGGTGTAGCCAGTATCTGGAGCCGGGAAAAAGGATTTGATGATTGTATTCAAATGGCCGACCTTTTACATCCTGATGAAATGCTTGTTTTAGTAGGAGTCCGGCCGGAACAACAGAAAAAACTTAAAAAAAACATGCTGGGCATTCCACGTACGGAAAATATCCACCAGCTGGCAGAACTATATGCTGCAGCTGACGCATTCATCAACCCGACGTGGCAGGACAATTACCCGACCGTCAATCTGGAAGCAATTGCCTGTGGCACACCGGTCGTAACATATCGCACAGGTGGAAGTATTGAAGCCATCACGGATCAGACTGGTTTCATCGTACCTCAGGGAAACGTGAAAGATATGCTGGAGGCAGCCCGCCTGATCAGTCAACGGGGAAAGGCTTACTATCAGCAGCCTTGCAGAACATATGCTTTGGAAAACTTCCGGAAAGAAGACCGCTATCAGGATTATCTGGACTTATACGACAAGCTGACAGAAAGGAATCCGTCAGCCAATATTTAAACCATGGAAAACAAACTGAATTTGGACGAGATTGAAAAACTCCCGGCCAAGGAAAGAGCATTGCTGAAAAAACGGCATGCACTTCACTGTAAATACGAAAAGGCTGTAACATTGTATGCTGACACCACATTGTCAACAAGAATTATAGCCCTACGTTGTGGAGTTACTCCCGGTGCTTTGGGAAATTACTTACGCCGTTACTGGCGGGAATTGGTTCTGCAACGGCATCAGATACCAGTGGAAAGTGAAGACTTGCAGTCGATTAAAATCTATTCAACCGGAAAACAAAACCGTGTGTCTCACGAAAGATACAAAGCAGCAGTAGAGGCTTGCGACATGATGAAATACATCGACTTGAATATTTCACAGGTGGCCCGCAAATTCGGCCTGAATGGTACTGCACTGGCCAATTTCATGAGAATACATTATGAGGAAATTCTTTCCCGGCGACAAAAGATACGTGAACGGCTGGGTATCAATGACAATATTCCCCGGGGGGCACGCCCTTCCTGCGTCCAGCAATACACGGATGCGGTTGAACTTTACCGTACAACGGAAATGACGATACCGGAAATTGCCGATAAATTCAAAGTCTCCGAAAGTGGCCTGATGCAACATTTACGTTTTTATCACAAAGACGTGCTTCAGCAAAAAAGAGCCATGCGTAAACGGGCGAAAGAAGAAAAGTATAAAAAAAGAGGAGGACTCCTGGGAAACGGACGGAAATATGAACCTTCCGCCCAAACAATCAATAAATACGCAGAAGCACTTACCCTGTACAAAAATACAGTAATGACTCTGAAAGAAATTGCAGATCAGACAGGAGTAACTACGGAAGGATTCCGTTTTTATCTGCATAAATGGCACAAAAATCTGGTACTGGATCATCTGGGAATAACTGACGAGAGCCAAAGTCCGAAAGACTTGAGAAAAGCCAGAAACCGTACCAAACGTACCTCACTCAAATATCAGGATGCAATTAACAGCATCAAACAGAATCCACGTTCCATTGCTCAGGTGGCCAATGAGTTCAACCTGCAACCGGAAAGTTTCCGCCAATACCTGCATAAATACGAACCGGAACTGATCAGTATCGTAGGAATGGGACAGAATGAGCAGGGAAAACGTACGATGTGCCGAAGTGAAAAGAAATACAAGAAAGCAATAGAACTGTATCAGACAACGACGGAAGATTTGAAATCCATCGCTACTCGTCTCGGACTGGTATATAACAGCATTGGCGGATATATCCGCAGAAATTATCCGGATGCCATCACTCTGCACAAGAAACTGATACAGGAACAGAAGACGACGTATAAACAGTAAGTATTCCAGGCAAATGATCCTCAAGCTATGAAACAAGAAGATCTGAAAATCTTGCAATTGGGAAAATTCTACCCGATCAGAGGCGGTGTAGAAAAAGTAATGTACGACCTGATGCTCGGTCTATCCGCGCGGAAGGTTGATTGTGATATGTTGTGTGCACTGGACAAAGGGGATAGCCAGATTATCCCCCTCAACGAACATGCCAGACTGATTGGAAGTCCTTCATGGGCTAAAATCGCCGCAACAATGATCTCACCGGCTATGATTCTGACCTTAAGAAAAATAAGCCGGAACTATTCGGTAATCCATGTACACCATCCAGACCCCATGGCCTGTCTGGCGTTATATTGCTCGGGTTACAAGGGGAAAGTTGTCCTTCACTGGCACAGCGACATCCAGAAACAGAAAATGCTGCTCCGATTTTACAAGCCGTTACAGAACTGGTTGCTGAAAAGAGCAGACAAGATTGTAGGAACAACACCGGTATATCTCCAGGAATCACCGTATCTGAAAGAGGTACAGGAGAAAACGGTCTGCCTGCCTATTGGTGTAGAAGCCATGAGGCCTTCACCTGAAGCCGTAGAAAGCATTCTTCAGCGTTATCAGGGAAAAAACATTGTTTTCTCACTGGGAAGACTCGTCACCTACAAAGGATACCGGTACCTGATAGAAGCAGCCCGCTATCTGGACGACAGGTATGTGATACTGATCGGAGGAACCGGTGAACTGAAAGATGAACTGGAAAACGAAATAGCAACTCTGGGAGTACAGGACAAAGTGAAACTTTTGGGACGGATCAGCGACGAAGACCTTCCGGCTTATTATGGTGCCTGCAAAGTTTTTTGCCTGAGCAGTATCCAGAAGACCGAAGCGTTCGGCATCGTACAAATTGAAGCCATGTCATGCAGCAAACCTTTGATAGCCACCCGCATTCCTCAGTCTGGGGTTTCCTGGGTCAATGCACATGGAGAGTCCGGCCTGAACGTAGCTCCTGAAAATGCCCGTGAACTGGCAGAAGCGATTCAGACTCTGACTCACGATGAAAACACTTATCGGAAATATACAGAGAATGCCGGAAAACGTTTTCAAAATCTATTTACTCAGAAAAAGATGATTGATCAATGTCTCAAAATCTATGAAAGCCTATGAATAATACCAAACTAAAAATCATGTCTATGTCAGAAGCCGAAATGATCAAAGACAACAAAAAATGCCGGGATATGATGTCGCCAGCCATCAACCGCATCAAACGGGGACTGGATATTTTGGGAAGTATTACAGGAATGATTGTTTTTTCACCGCTTTTCCTTCTCATTTATCTGGTCATAAAAATAGAAAACGGCGGTAAGGTTATTTTCAGCCAGGAACGGATTGGATATCAGGGTAAACCCTTCATCCTCTATAAATTCCGTTCGATGAAAGAATCGGCTGAAGCTGACGGAAAACCAGCTCTCTGCTGCCAGGGAGACAAACGCCTGACACGGGTCGGACGTTTCCTGCGTGAACACCATCTGGACGAATTGCCCCAACTCTGGAATGTCCTCAAAGGGGATATGAGTTTTGTCGGTCCTCGTCCGGAACGGAAATATTTTGTAGAACAGATCAAGGCGATCAATCCTGATTACGAATTGCTTTATCAATTACGTCCGGGACTGTTTTCGCCTGCAACCCTCTACAACGGATATACCGACAACATGGAAAAGATGTTACGACGGCTAAGAATGGATCTTGACTACCTGGCCCATCATACCTTATGGCTGGATACGAAGATCATTTTTCTGACCGTTCTGTCCATCCTCTCCGGAAAAAAGTTTTGAACCTGTCCCGAAAGGGAACCTACTAACAAAAACCAGACAAAGATGAAACCTAAATCCAACCTGCGACTTCGCAAAATCGGACGGCAATACATGATCGTAAACACCCGTCAGGAGAATGTTGACTTGTCCGATGTTTTCACACTGAACGAAACAGCTGCCGGATTATGGCAGCAGATGATTCAAGGAACAACTGCTCCGGAAGAACTGGCTGACTGGCTGTGCGAAATATATGAAGTCGACCGTGAAACAGCACTTCAAGATGTAAAAAAACAATTGGCTCAATGGAAAGCGTACGGACTGATCGATTAGAAGACACCGAGGTCCTGTTCATACTGGTGCGTGCCGGACTTTGGGAGAAAGTTCCTGAAAATCTTTCCCTGTTTCCCAGATCATCAGAAAGCTGGGAAAGGATTTTCAACCTGGCTCAGCGTCAGACAGTCACCGGCCTCGTCTATCAGGGATTGTGCCAGCTTCCGGACGAACTGCTTCCACCCGAACAGCAACTGCTTCATTGGGTGGCAACCATTGACCGGATCGAAAGAGCCAATCTCCGGATGAACCGGGTACTGACCGAACTTTACGGACTGTTTCACACCAACGGCCTGCACCCCGTTCTGCAGAAAGGACAAGGAATCGCCCGTTTTTACGAAAAACCGCTGCTGCGGGAATGTGGGGATATTGACTTTTATTTTTCCGACAAGGAAGAAAGCCGTCAGGCTGCTTCACTGGTCAGCCAGACGGGATGCCGTGTTTCTCCCAAAGCCGATGACAGTCTCTGCTATTATTGGAAAGGAGTCAACGTAGAACATCATACGCGTCTGACCGACCTGCACAGTCCGTTCATTCGAAAATACTTGTATAAACAGGAACAGGATCCCGCCAATCTGACAAGCTTCAGACTACCGGGAAACCCAACCGAGATAACCATTCCCTCTCCTTTGCTGAATCTGGTTCTGCTCAATACGCACATCATGAAGCATGCTTTCGGATGGGGAATCGGTCTGCGTCAGCTATGCGACCTGGCACGTGCCTATCACTGCCTGCAAACGGAAACTGACGGCAAGGCCCTGTATGACCTCTGCCGTAAAGCAGGAATCATCCGGTGGAACAGTCTGCTTCATGCCTTTCTGGTGAAACAGCTGGGTCTGTCTGATTCCAGTCTCCCCTATCCGGAAAAGACTGTTTCTCCGGAACCGCTGCTGGAGATTATTCTGCGGGGAGGAAACTTCGGTTTATACCACGCACAACGCAGGAATACAGCCGAAAACAAATGGAGCAGCAAGTTTCATACTTTCCGGTCTTTCCTTGGCAATATCCGTTTCTCCTGCCGCTACGCACCGCAGGAAGCATTTTGGACTTTTACGAACCTTTTAACCGGACAATTCAAATCATGACAGAATCTCAATATTGTGTAGCCGGATTCTTTTTCAGTCTCTCACTCCCGGACGGACAGGATGCTGACAGGCTGCTGCCCTCGTTCCGTCCCTTTCTGTGCGAAAAGAAACCGCAGGAAGAATCCATTTTCCAACTGACAGTCTTATCCGAAGCCGGACCGGAAATAGAAACTGCATCCACCCTCCTGGACCGGACCTTTAACGATATTGGTTATACCAGTCTGTATGCCTTTTCCGGAGGATATCAGGTTAGCATCAGCCCCTGGCCGGAAGGTCCCCAGCATATCCTTCAGGCTGACAGAGACTTTACTCAGGCTACGGCGACAATACTTTGGACGGATCCCTATGCAGGACATGTACTCAGCTCCATGCTGCGCATTGTCTTTTCACAGGCCATTCTCAACCGGGAAGCCGTTTCCATCCATGCTTCTGCTGTATATACAGACGGGATGGGCTACCTCTTCCTGGGAAAAAGCGGTACCGGGAAAAGTACACATGCAGCCCTGTGGACTTCCGTCTTCCCTCATTGCGAACTGCTGAACGACGATAACCCCACCCTCCGCCTTCAAGACGGTCAGGTGCTGGTTTACGGCACTCCGTGGAGCGGGAAAACTCCGTGTTATAAAAACCGGCATTTTCCCGTGGGTGGAATCGTGCGTCTGAAACAGGCACCGGCCAATCGATTCCACAGCCATCAGGATACGGAAGCCTTTATCGACCTGCTTCCCGGGTGCTCGGCCATCCGGCAGGATTCACACCTTTACGGGCAGCTGTGTGACACCCTGATACAGATCGCAACCCGCGTTCCGGTAGGCATGCTGGAATGTCGGCCTGACCGTGAGGCTGCTCAATTATGCCACCATGAAATCAACCGAATTAATCAATCTTATTAAACATAACTCATGAACAAAACATTCGTTTTTTTAAGCCTGATGATTGCCTTGCTGTTCTCGTCGTGTGCGTCACGCAAGGATTTCGTCTACCTGTCTGACATGCAGATGGGTGAAAAATATCCTTTCGATCCGAACCATGAAGTAGTCGTGCAAAGCGGTGACCGCCTGGGCATCACGGTAAGCTGTAAGAACCCGGAACTTGCCATCCCGTTCAATATTCAGGGAGGAAATTTCCAGGTAGACCGCAACGGCAATGTCTCGGCATCCGATGCCTCAGGAAGCAAGGAAAAAGGTTATTTTGTCGATGTGGAAGGCAACATCGACTTCCCGATTCTCGGAAAACTTCATGTAGACGGAATGTCTGTCAGCCAGGTAAAATCGCTGATTGAGAATCAGATCAAGGCAAGCAACTACATCAAGGATCCCCTTGTCACCATTGATGTCCTGAACTTCAAATACACCGTACTGGGAGCCGTAGGACGCAACGGAACCTTTACCTGCGACGGTGACCGCATCACGCTGCTGGAAGCGATTGCCAATGCCGGAGACCTGACTGCCAAAGCCCGGATCAACCGCGTGACCGTGATCCGTGAAAAAGGCAACGAACGCCAGATGTTCGTTCATGACCTGCGCAGCAAGGATATCTTCGACTCTCCCTGCTTCTACCTGCAGCAAAATGACATCGTCTATGTAGAACCGAAGTATCGCAAGAAAGACAACGAAGACCGCGGCTTCCAGGTCGTAACCGTCCTGCTCTCTCTTGTAACAACCGTCTGCTCGCTGATGTGGGCTCTTAAATAACAATAACCAGACTTTCAAACGACATGCAGACAAATCCATCCTCTGTAAACAAGAATGAGCAGAGCCTCAACGTACTGGACCTGCTCATGTACCTGACTTCCAAATGGAAGTGGTTTCTTTTTTCCGTACTGATATGCGGCGGCATCGCCTGGTATCAATACGCCAGTTCACCCAAAGTTTATTTCGGAAAAACAACCGTGATCATCAAAGATCCTTCGAACAAGACTTCTACCGCCGGACTGGACCGTTACGACAATTTCATCAACAAAGTGAACGTGGCTAACGAAATCCTGCAGTTCCGTTCCAAGAAACTGATGCGGGAAGTGGTACAGCGTGTTCATGCCGACATCAGTTACCAGAAGAAAAGCGGCCTTCACTACGACGAACTGTATACACAGTCTCCGGTAAATGTCAGCTTCCCCGATGCGCTTCCGGAACAATACCTTGGCTTTACCGTAACCATACAGGACAGTACCACTGTACTGTTGTCTGATTTTATCCGGGAAGAAGAAAAGTCCGAATACCAGGTCCGGATGAACGACACCCTGTCACTTCGCAGCGGAAATCTGGTGATTACCCCAACCAACTTCTTCAGCAAGGCCTGGACCAATGTTCCCATCAAGGTACGGAAACAACCTCTTGACGGTGTAGCTGCCCGCTATCAGGGAAATCTGGGCATCCGTCAGGAAGAAGACGAATCGTCTATCCTCACGCTCTCGCTGAAAGACAACTCCCCCAAACGGGCCGAAGACATCCTCAATACCCTGATCAACGTCTACAACGAAGAAGCCATTAAGGATAAGAATCAGGTAGCCATCAACACCGCCAACTTCATCAATGACCGTCTGATCATTATCAGTCAGGAACTGGGCGATGTTGAATCAGACCTGGAATCCTTCAAGCGCGACAATCAGGTGGTAGACATTGCTTCCTCGGCCAGCATGTACATGAGTGAATCGCAGAAATACAATGCTGACGCTCTGGAACTGGAAACCCAGTTGCGCCTGGCCAGGTATATCAAGGAATATCTCACCGACCCCAAGAAAGAAACTGACCTGATCCCGGCCAATACAGGCATCAGCGACATGAACATTGAGACCCAGATCACGGCCTACAATGCCACCAAGCTGAAACGCGACCGGCTGATCAGCGACAGCAGCGACAAGAACCCCGTAGTGGAAGAACTGAACAACACACTGCACGCCATGAAGCAAAGCATCATCCGTGCCGTCGACAATATGATTGTCAGCATCAACGTGAAGCGCAACGATGCACAAAGCCGCGAACAGCGTGCCCAGAGCCGGGTGGCTGCCATTCCGACCAAGGAACGCCAGATGCTTTCCATCGAGCGCCAGCAAAAGATCAAGGAAGCTCTTTACCTCTTCCTGCTTAACCGCCGCGAAGAGAATGCCCTGTCACAGGCCATGGCCGACAACAATGCCCGGGTCATTGACAGTGCAGAAAGTACCAGTTTCCCGATTTCCCCAAACCGGAACCGCATTCTTCTGCTCGGTGTCCTTATCGGTATCGCCCTGCCGGGAGCCGTCTTCCTCCTCATTCTGTTCATGGATACCCGCGTTCACAGCCGCAAGGATCTGGAGAAAGCAGTCAGTGTACCCTACCTGGGTGAAATACCGCTCGACAAGTCCATCCAGAAACATCACGACAAGAATGCACCCACTGTCCGGGAACAGGGTGACGACATCGTGTCGGAAGCTTTCCGCATCCTGCGTACCAATATGGCCTTCCTCTCCCGGAAAGACAACCCTGTGCAGGTCATCACCTTCACCTCATTCAACGTAGGTGCCGGAAAGACCTTCATTGCCCGCAATCTTTCCATGAGTCTGGCTTACACCCAAAAGCGCGTGATCATGATCGACCTGGACATCCGCAAGGGAACCCTGAGTCGCCACTATGGACATCACCATGTGGGTATCACCAACTATTTGTCCGATTCCACCATCCGCGTAGACGACATCATCCAGCGCCGGGAAGACTTCGACCTGATTGCCTCAGGAACCGTCGCTCCCAATCCGGCCGAACTGCTGATGGATGAACGTCTGGATGAGCTGATCCGGGAACTTCGTACCCGCTACGATTACATCATCGCCGATAATGTACCGGTAGGCATCATTGCCGATGCCACCATTGCCAACCGTATTGCCGACCTGACCCTCTTTGTGGTGCGTGCAGGCAAACTGGACCGTCGTCAGTTGCCTGACATTGAGCAACTCTATCAGGAAAAGAAACTGAAGAACATGGCTCTGGTACTGAACGGCGTAGATCCGCACCGGAACGGGTACGGTTATGGCTACGGTTACGGATATGGTTACGGCTACGGACACTATGGCTACGGAAACAACAAAAAAAGGAAGCGATAACTTCAAACTATAGTTTTAACATTTTAATTTTATTGTACAATGAAAAAAGAAAAGGAAAAAGCAAAGTATGAGTCTCCTTCCACGAAGAAGACTCAGGTAAACCTGGAAAGCGGGTTTATGTCTGCCTCGATTTTCGATAAGGAAAACGGGCAAGACGATGGCGTGTCCATAGACGGGCACGAAGTCGGGAATACCGGTGACTATACTGACATAGGCTGGGATAACGCCGGAACGCAAACTAACAGTGCTTGGTAATTAAATTAAACAAACTTAGTCATGAAAAGAATTGTGTATTCTTTATTTGCAGCCGCCTTGGTAGCCTTGAGCGGCTGTTCGGACGAGATTGCCGAAAATCCGGTAATACCGGCACAGACAGGTGATGAAATCACTTTCGGTTCGTCATTGACGGATGTACAGAACATCACTATCAGTCCATCATCGGGCACACAAACACGCACCATCTACGGTGACGACCCCGTAAACGGCGCATATCCCGTGTATTGGGAGGCTGGCGATCAGATTTCCATTTATTGCCCAGAGGCTGCCCAAGGTAACATTGTCAATTATAAGATTGTCCCTGATCAAAATGACGCAAGCACGTCATCGGCTGTAGTCAAGGTCAACGAAAATGAAGCCGGGCTGCAGTGGGGAACGGCAGAGGTACATCACTTCTCCGCTATCTATCCCGCCGAAAAGATTGAAGGTGTGGTGGAAGGCGGTAATCTAATTGTCAGCATTCCTGCCAATCAGGATCCGGTAAGTTGGAAATCAGAAAAAAACGAGCAGGGGGGAACTACCTGGACTGGAGTAGCCAATACCGACTATGCCTATATGTGGGCCTACGACACGCACAGTAAGAGTGATGGTGGCGACGTGGCATTGGAGTTCAAGCCATGGGTAACCATTCTTGATGTGGAGATTAACGGTCCTGAATCGGCCGGGGAAGAAATCAAAATGTCTGCAGTGCAGATAGTATCGTTGACTGGAGAAACGTTGAACGGTCGATTTGCTATCGACTTCAACCCGGTGGAGGACAATGAAAAGAACTACCCCGTTTACACAGAGCAAGGGAATCCGAACGCAACTCGTAGCCAGATTTCCATCCAGTTGTATAACCAAGAGCTGAACAACGGACAGGGTGACTTCATCACATTGAGGCAGAACGACAAGATTGTCATCCGCTTCTACCTGCTGCCGAAAGATACCAATTATGACACGAATAGCCGAACTGACCTGCAAGTACGTGTGACACCGTTCAACTCAGCCGTGTTGACCAGGACGCTGAATGCAGAAGCCGGAACGCAAACCGGCGGTATCCTTGCACATAAGGTGAACAAGGTCATCCTGCCCTCGGTAAGCAAGACAGGCCCTAACTACTGGATGTCGTCGCTCGACCCGAACATCTATGTGACCGAACTTTCGCTGCCGGGCAGCAAGATGTCGTATCAGACAGCGGAAAACGTAAGTGGACGTAATGCTGTTTATTATCAGGATTTGTCGATTGAAGAGCAGGTCACCAATGGTATCCGTGCATTCCAAATCCAAACAGCAAGCACAAATAATGTACCGTGGTATGAGTCAGGGTCTGCTTCAGACCAGGTATTATATATGACTGTCGCAGGCAATAAGACAAGTACTCGTTTCAAAGAAATCGTTGCAGAAATTGCCACAGGATTGAAAAATGCCGAAGCTGCGAGTAAAAACCAGGAATATGCCTTCATTTTGCTGACAGCATCATTGAGTGAATGTGACAATTATGGCCCGTTGGGGGATAGAACAGCTGGCAAGTTGGCGTGGATGGATGCCATCCGAAATGATTTGACAGAGATGGTTGCTAATGAGGAGACTTACAGGCTCTATACCGGTGAAATAACACCTACCACTACCATCGATGATGTGAAAGGACACATTATCATCAAGGTGAACTACAATGACGATGATATGGGTAACCACTTGACTGAAAATGACCGAATTCCTGCCATGTTTGCTAAATGGGGAGTGTTCGATGATGTGAGCACACCTTTCACCGAAACCTCTGCATACGCAATTAACTCGATGCGTTGGGGTACTTCCCATAATGTAAACAGCGGTGCCCTGCAATGGTTCTACCACGAGGCTACCAGCGTTGGTTATAACAACAATGGAGGTGAAGAAACTTATGCCCAGAAGATAGGCAACATCGAGGACATGTGGGAACGCAGCATTGGTTATTATAACAGCAACAGCGACCATAGCATGTGGTTCTTGAACGACCTCGGCGGTTGCTATGTAAACGGAATCTATAGTGGTGGTGAATCGCAAGATGGTGTAGATGCCTGGACACAGGAAGTAGGCCCGTATGCGACCCGATTGCTCCAGAATCGTACGGAAGACGCCACATTGGGTATCGTGCTTATCAACTATGCCAACCCGGAAAACCAATACTCCGGCAACCTGATTCAGACCATCATCAACAACAACTTCAACTTCGAGTTGCGTACGAGTGGTTCCGGGCAGGCTGAAACATACAATGCCACTTACCAAAACGGCGGCAACGCCATCGGCTGGGACAAGTAACACACCCTATTAAGGAGACTTTCATGGGACATATCCCGTGAAAGTTCTTTGTCATCAAGCATGAAATCATCATGAACCATTCAATTAGAACATATACCACAGCGGCAGCCTGCCTTTTGGGTCTTGCGGCCTGCCAAGAAGATTTATTGACGGGAGAAGGAACTAAATCTTACAATGCCAGCTACAGCAATGGTGGAAATGCAGTAGGTTGGGATGAATAATCCGCACTGAATATAAAGGTACTTCGCGGTTAGTATTACCGTGAAGTACCTTTTTGAAAAATAGGAAAGAAAACTCAAGAACAATAAATGAAAAACAACTTCATACTTTACGCTATTTTGTCCTGCTGCATGTTAGGATTAGAAGCTTGTAGGGAAGATTCTTTCGTGCAGAACGAAAGCAAGGGAAATGTAACGATTGTCGGTCACATGGGCGGTGATGTACAGACACGCACCTGCGTGGACAATTCTTCACCCGACGGTGTGGCCGGTATATTGTGGTCACCGAAAGATATCATTGGTGTATATGGTGACAAAGGCACAAAGAACGCTATGTTTGAATCTGCCAACACTGGCAATGTGGCAGAAGCTGAATTTAATGGAACGCTGGCAAGCGGTGAATATCCTACGTATGCCTATTATCCGTATGGAGCCGATAATGCCACTTCTGAGATAACTGCCCTGAAAGGTAACCTAAAGTTGGAGCAGACTTTCGACATGACAACAGGCAATCTGGAAGGTGACTATAAGGTGGGTACACCCACTTTCAAAACCTATGAAGGCAGATACGAGTTCGAGTTCGAACACCTGTTCTCTCTGCTCAAGTTCGACATCAACGCTACAGGAACGGCACTCGAAGGCGATGCGCTTGAAAGCATTATTCTGACTTTGCCTGAAGGCAGACGTCTGGGAGGCGAATTCACATTCGATGCCACATCGAAAGCCGTAACATGGACCGACGATGTGACCGGAACCAATGTACTGACAATGAACTGGAGTGACACTCCTGCCCTTGCCAGCGGAAAGAGCTATACAGGCTATATCACCTGTGCACCAGAAATACGCACCGGAGACCAGATAAAGATTACTATCCTGACGCAGAAGTTCAAGGCTGAATTTACCCGCACAGCGCTGGTTGATTTTGCCGCGAACACCTGCTACACATTCCCGCTTTCGCTGGAGAACTATAAGAACGACATGGTGGTAACCAACCGTCCGGTGTTTACATCGTTCTCTTTCGAGGCAAAGAATAATGCAGGTAAAATTATGGACAAAAAGCTGACATTTGATGGCAGTGCTACAAGACCGGTTGACAATGTTGCAGAAGTATTGACAGTGGGTCGTGACTCAGTTATCGGATGTATCCCTTATCTGCATGATTTCAAGTTGAAACCTACATTTGCTGTAAGCGATGGTACAACCGTAAAAATAGACGGAATGGAGCAGACAAGTGGCGTAAGTGAAGTTGATTTCAGTAAGCCTGTGCTCTATACGCTTTCCAACGGAGAAGAAACAAGAACGTTTACCGTTGTTGTCACCAACTCCGGCCTGCCGGTGGTTGTGCTGACACAGAGTGGCGGCGGAAGTGAATCCTGGGAAGAAGCAGGTATTAACGTACGCTCTAAAGATGCCGACTGGGTAGAAACAGATAAAATGGCGGTATATAACGCTGATGGTTCTGTGGATATGGAAGAGGCGCTTTGCGGAATCCGTTTGCGTGGCAATTCCACACAGAAGTTTCCGAAAAAACCTTTTGCCATTAAATTGGTTAGTAAGGCATCTGTTTTAGGTATGCCAAAACATAAACGCTGGGTGCTTCTTGCCAACTGGATGGATCGTACTATGTTGCGTAACTCTGTAGCCTTGAACATTGCGCACTGTGTGGATGCTGCATATGTGAATACTGAAGGGGATTATACCGGAGGTATAGGTTGGAGTCCCCGCGGATATAGTGTAGAAGTTGTGATGGACGGACGTCATGTCGGAAACTATTATCTGTGCGAGCAGATAAAGATTGACGGCGACCGTGTAGATATCAAAGACTGCATTGAAGACATCATAGGTGACGGCAATGCAAATCCGACGATGGCCGATTGCGGTTATCTACTTGAATTTGACGACAACTATGACGAGGTGGACAAATTCCGTACTGCACGCGGTTTGCCGTGTATGTTCAAGGACGAGGTCACTAAGTATAGTGCCGATATCTTCAATCAGGTAAAAGCCAGAATAGAAGCAGTAGAATCCAATCTGGAGGCCGGAAACTATGAGGCTGCTTATAGTGATTTGGATATCAACTCGGTAATCGACTACTTCTTTATTCAGGAACTTACATTCAACGACGAATACAAACACCCGAAGAGTGTGTATATGCTCATTGATGGTGACGGTAAGCTGACTGCAGGTCCTGTTTGGGATTTTGACTGGCAGACATTTATCAATTACGATAAAGTGCAGGCCATGAACAATAAGTATGGCGGTACTTATGATTGCCGCAATACGAATGAATGGCTGTATGGTAAATCGAAGTTGGCAGAAAAGCCTTGGTGGCCTGGTAGCGATTACGATTATGTAAACGACCAGCCCTATATGTGGTATCCTCTCCTTTTCAAGGATGCAAATTTCCGTGCTAAGGTACAGGAACGCTGGGCTGTCATCTATCCGCAATTGCTGAGTGTAGTTGCCAAAATAGATGAATTTGCCGCCTTAAACAAGGTATCAGAGCAGTTCAATTATGCCATGTGGCCTCTTGTTGGTTTGAAAAATTCTGTAGGCTCAGCTTTCAACGGCGATGAAGATATGAGTTTTGACGAAGCAATAGCAACGATGAAACAGGCTTATACCGAGCGTCTGGAATGGATGAACTCCAGCATCACAAGCGGATCTTTCGTAACAGATGCGAAATAAATAAAAGTACATTAATCAAAACATAATGTTATGATGAAAAAATCAATCTTTGCAGCCCTTACCTTAGCGGCTGCAAGTCCTGCTCTGGCTCAGTCGGAGCAGACAACACAAAACGGTGATATCACGGAAAAAGTGGAATACACCGATGACAAATATAAAGTGGAAACCAACCACTTCTGGGACAACTGGTTCATCACGGTGGGCGCAGGACCGCAGGTGATGTTCGGAGATCATGACAAACAGGTCGGATTCGGCAAACGTATTTCGCCCTCTCTGGACATTGCTGTCGGCAAATGGTTTACTCCGGGCGTCGGAATGCGACTGATGTACAACGGCCTTTCTCTCCGGGGAGCTACCCGCTGGGGAGCAGCTCACTCCACCGGAGAACAGGTGCCTGACTGGGGAGAGGGTATGTATTACTCCAAGTTCAAGTACTACAACGTACGGGCTGATGTGATGTTCAATCTGTCCAACCTGTTTTGCGGATACAAGGAAAAACGTATCTGGAACAGCAGTTTCTATGCAGGTGTAGGTTACATGCGTACCTGGGAAGCACCGACAGCCGGAAACATCACGCTGAGTGCAGGTTGGTTGAACTCCTTCCGTCTGTGTGATGCACTGGATGCCAACATTGACTTGCGGGCTTCCATGGTGGATGATGCCATTGACGGGGAAATCGGACAGTCCAAGTTTGATGGTCTGCTGGGAGCAACGGTCGGTCTGACTTACAAGTTCAAACGCCGCGGATGGGATCGCAGCAAGACGGTTACCCGTTATGACAATGCTGCCATCAATGACATGCGGGCTCAGTTGAACAAACTGACTGAAGAAAACGAACGTCTGCAGAAGGCCATTGCTGAAGGTAACCAGAAAGCAGCTGAAGTGGCTGTCAGGAAGGTTGCTTCCGGAAGCCTGATTGTCTTCGCCATGGGACAGAGTGAACTGTCAAACGAAGCACGTGTAAACCTGGGTATGCTGGCTGAAGTAATCAAGTCATCCGACTCGAATACGGTATATACCATCACCGGTTACTCGGATGCCGGTACCGGAAGCAAGAAGAGAAACGAACAGCTGAGCAAGGAACGTGCACAGGCTGTATTCGACTGCCTGACCAAAGAGTTCGGCGTTTCGGCTTCACAGCTTCGCATGGACTACAAGGGTGGAGTGGATAACATGTTCTACGATGATCCTCGTCTGAGCCGTGCCGTTATCACCCGTGGAGAATAATTCAGATTTTTAATTAAATTAGGTTCATGGATTCCTGCCGCGGACAGTCTTTACGGACTGTCCGGCGGTATGGAATCCATGTTTGTTTTCAGACAGTACATGACAGACCAACCAAATTCGGAGTTGAAAATCACACTTCCTAATGAAAGTATGCTTTCCGAAGTGACCAGCCTGCTCCAGACAGGACATCGGGTGAAACTGCGGGCCAGGGGAAACAGCATGCTTCCTTTTATCACAGGCGACAGGGACAGCATCATCCTGCAAAAGAAGAAAACGGTTCACAGAGGGGATATCGTGCTGGCACGGATTCCGGACAGGGGATATATTCTTCACCGGATCATTGCCATCCGGGATAATGAAATGACCCTGATGGGCGACGGCAACCTCCAGGCTACCGAACAGTGTAACCGGGACCAGATCTGCGGGACCGTCATAGAAATTATCCGCAACGGCCGTTACATCCGCTGTACCTCCGTAACAGAACAATGTAAAGCCTGGTTATGGATGTGGCTGCGACCGCTGCGGCGATACATGCTGGCCATCTGCCGGATAGAAAGGAGGTTGCATGTATAGAGACAGGGATAAGGAAATGCGGCTCAGGGAATGCCTGGGCTGGCTATGGAAAACTTCCGAAGGATTCCGTCTGCCTGCTGTACTCAACGGACTGACCGGCATCCTGCAGGTGAGTGTGTCACTTTGCTTCGTCTGGGTATGCAAGTATCTGATTGACATTGTCACCCGCCATACGGAAGCCAGTCTGTATACAGGCATCGCCTGTCTGATCGGATGTATCATCGCCCAGTTGCTGCTGTCAGTGATCAGCGCACGTCAGGGGAGCCGGATAGAGATCCGCTTCCGGAACCGGCTGCGCCACCAGCTCTTCGGACGTATTCTGGAAAGCCGCTGGATGGGAAGGGAAAAACTGCATTCGGGAGATATGCTCAACCGTCTGGTAGAGGATGTACCGGTCATTACGGCTGCTTTGTGCCGGAACATTCCGGCGCTCTTTGCCACGGGGGTACAACTGGCAGGGGCTTTGTATTTTCTCTACCGGCTGGATCCGCAGTTGACGGGACTGCTGTTGTTCATCACGCCGGTTGCCTTGCTCTTCAGCAAAACGTATGTACGCAGGATGAGACGGCTCTCACGGGAAATCCGTACCACGGACAGTCAGGTACAAAGTCACCTGCAGGAACAGATACAGCATCGCATCCTGATCCGCACACTGGAGTATACGGAACAGGCCGAACAGGCTCTGGCTGGCTTACAGGCTGATCTGCAAAGAAAGGTGATGCGGCGTACGGACTTCTCCATCTTCTCACGGATCATGGTACAGACAGGCTTTGCCGCCGGATATGCAACCGCCTTCTTATGGGGGATATTCGGTCTGTACGACGGTTCGGTCACCTTCGGTATGATGACCGCCTTTCTGCAGCTGGTTGCCCAGGTACAGCGTCCCATGGTGGAACTCAGCCGTCAGATTCCGGCTTTTATCCAGGTATTTACTGCCACCGAACGGCTGGAAGAGCTTTCATCCTTATCGCCGGAAGAACAGGGGGAAGCGGTCCGGTTACCAGGCAGACTGGGTATTTGCCTGAAAGACGTGGACTATTCCTATCCGGGCAGCAGCCGCAAAGTCTTGAAGGGATTCTCACACGACTTCCTGCCGGGAAGTCTTACGGCTGTGGTCGGTGAGACAGGAGCCGGAAAAAGTACGATGCTGCGACTGATGCTGGCTTTGCTGAAACCGGACCGCGGGTCTGTGACACTCTATAACGGGAAAGAAAGGGAAGAGGTGTCTCCCCTCACCCGCTGCAATTTGTCGTATGTGCCCCAGGGAAACACACTGATCAGCGGAACGATCCGGGATAACCTGCTGCTGGGAAAACCGGAGGCAACGGAAGCTGAACTGCAGGCTGCTCTGCATACGGCTGTTGCCGATTTTGTCATGACCTTACCGGAAGGACTGGATACGCTTTGCGGTGAACAGGGGGCAGGACTCAGTGAAGGCCAGGCACAACGGATTGCAATTGCCCGCGGCCTGCTCCGCCCCGGAAGCATCCTCCTGCTGGATGAACCGACTTCTTCCCTGGATGAAGAAACGGAACGGAAGCTGCTGGAACGACTTTCCCGGCAGGTACAGGACAAGACGCTGATCCTGATCACCCACCGGGAAACCATTGCGCAGCTCTGCACTTCGGCAGTAAGGCTGCATAAAGAAGATGCCTGATTAGATCTTACAGGGAGTTAAACTCATCCAGTGCCTGGAAAAAGGCTGCAATATTCTCCTGCGAAACCTGGGGAGGTACGTCACATCCTGTGGACAATACAAAGTTCCGGCAGGAAGCTGTAGCCTCCAGCAAGGCCAGGGTTTCTTTTCTGACAACCTCCGGAGAGGCCTGTTTCATAATTCCGACGGGATCTATGTTTCCCATGACCAACAGACTGGAAGGGCATTCCTGCAGGGCGCTCACCATATCTATGGCGTTCCCGAAATGCAGTGCAGCCGCCCCGCTCTCCACCATGGCCTGGGTACACTGTCCGGTGTTGCCGCAGTTATGAAGGATTACCGCAAAGTCATCGTCCTGCAAGATTTGTACGATCTGCCGGATAAACACGGTAGAATAGGCCATGCAGTCTTCATTGGAGAGCAGTCCGGCTGCCGGTTCTGCGATGAAGACTCCCGAAGCTCCCAGACGTTTCAGTTCTGCACAATACTTGAGAATAAATGCCGTACATTTATCCAGCAGCTGAAGAATCACTTCCGGATCTGTATAAATGGCAACCATGATTTCTGACATGTCATACAAACGTCCGGCCAGCGAGAAAGGACCGATGCATCCGGCCAGTACGGGACGGTCGGTGATATGTTCTACTGCCAGCCGGACAGCTTTCAGGTATTCGGGTACCCGTCCTGCCTGCAAATCGGGAACCTGCAAGGCTGCCACGGAGTCTGCATCACTGACCAGTCTGCCCACCACACTGGGTACTTCATCTTCCGGAAAGTTTATCTGACATCCGAAGGCTTCAGCTTCCACCGTCAGGTCCATGATGGTGGAAGTGGCAAAAGAGGGATAATGATCAGCCAGGTATCTGATGGCTTCGTAATGTACACGGCCGTCTGTCACGGCTTCAATTACCCGGTGTCCCGTCAGTTCTATTCCGGGATGGGTCATAACAGGAACAGCCACACGCTTGCTGTTCTGAAATATTTCATTGATCCATTGATTCATAACAAGTCCTCCTATTACTCTTTTTCACCTCTCAGGCACTCAGCTTGTTCAATGTTTCCACCAGATCCTGCGGACCGTCTGAATAATAGTCGACTCCGATCTGTCTGGCAAAATCCGCCGTCACGGGTGCTCCTCCGATAAATGTCTTGACTTCCGGATGTTTTTCCTTGAGCAGCTGATTAATCTTTTCCATGTGAATCATGGTGGTGGTCAGCAAGGCAGACATGCAGACAAAGGCTCCCGGATGCTGTTCCAGGGTTTCTTCAAATTTCTCAGCCTTTACATCCACTCCCAGATCAATCACCTCGTATCCGTTTCCTTCCACCATCATGGCTACCAGGTTCTTGCCGATATCATGCAAGTCTCCTTCCACGGTGCCGATAATGACTGTTCCCTTACGCTGCACGCTTCCGTCCTTAAAGAACTTCTTGAGATGATTCATCGCCGTTCCCATTGCCTTGGCACTCATCAGCACCTGGGGAACAAACACCTGATTGGCCTTGAATTTCACTCCGATACGTTCCATTCCGACAATCAGACCTTTCTGAAGAATATCTGACGGAGAAATTCCTTCATTCAGTGCCTGCAAGGTCAGCTCATCAGCTCCAGGCTGTCCTTTCATGGCAGGGGGATAAGGGGTTTTCTCGTTAATCTTACCCAACTCCACACATTTTGCAATTCGTTCTAACAACTCTTCCATATTTATAGACTTTAATTATTACCAAAATACATAATAAATCACACCCAGAATAGCCAGGATCACTCCGCTCAGGAGCTTGAAGGTCCAGGTGGTGGCAAACAGTCCCGGCTCCAGAATAATTGCTCTTTCATCTGTCTTCTTGCCGGACAACAGTCCAAACACCACGATCAGCAGTACGCAAAGGATAAAGACATAGGCCATCCGGTCAATAAAGGAGATCTCCGGGAAAAACAGCATAAGTACCAGCGAGAAGACAAAGGTTCCTGCAGCCGCAACCAGGGCTCCTTTCATCTCTGCCCGTTTCCAGAAGAATCCCATGACAAAGATGGCCAGGGCTCCCGGACTGATGAAACCGGTAAACTCCTGTATAAACTGGAAGGCCTGTTCCAGACCGGCCAGTGCAGGGGCGATCAGCACGGCCAGTACCAGACTGAAGAATCCGAAACAGCGGCCGACATTCACCAGACGTTTCTCCGGCACATCCTTTCCCGCAAAATATTCCTTGTAGATATCCATCGTGAAAATCGTCGTAATGCTGTTTACCATCGAGGCCAGCGAACTGACCACGGCTGCCACCAGCGCTGCGAATGCAATTCCTTTCACTCCCGAAGGGATAAAGTTATGCATCAGCCAGGGATAGGCCTGATCGGGCTTCTCCAGGGGGGCATCCAGGGCAAAAGCTACGATTCCGGGGATCACGACGATCAGGGGAAGAATCAGTTTCAGCAGACCGGCAAAGACGAGTCCCATACGGGCTTCCGAAAGGCTTTTGCCTGCCAGGGCACGCTGGATAATGTACTGATTGCATCCGAAATAATACAGGGCACTGACCCACAGTCCGCCCAGAATGACCCCGATTCCCGGCAAATATTTATAATCCGGATTGGAGGGATCAAGGATCATGTCAAACTTTTCCGGAACCTGCGCTATCAGTTTCTGCATTCCGGCTATAGCACCGGCATCTTCCGAATAGTGATTCAAGGCTATGTAGGTAGTCAGCAGACCGCCCCCGATCAGGAAGATCACCTGTACCATGTCGGTCAGTGCCACCGCTTTCAGTCCTCCATAGATGGCATAGGCTCCGGCAAAGACAGCCAGACAGACAATACTGAATCCGACCGGTATGTCGACCACTTTATGAATGGCCAGGGCTCCCAGATAAAGGATGGAGGTCAGATTGACAAAAATAAAAACCAGCAGCCAGAAGAATGCCATGAGAGTCTTGACTGGTTTTCCATAACGGATTTCCAGAAACTGAGGCATCGTATAAATTTTCGTCTTCAGGAAGATAGGCAGAAAAAATACGGCAACCACAATCAGGGAAGCGGCAGCTACAAACTCATAGGAAGCGATTCCCAGTCCGATGGCAAAGCCGGATCCGGACATGCCGATAAACTGCTCTGCCGATATATTGGACGCTATGACGGAAGCTCCGATCGCCCACCAGGGCAATGTATTCCCTGCCAGGAAATATTCCTTCGAGTCTTTTACGCCTCCTTTACGGGTACGGGAACACCAAAGGCCTATTACCACGATCAGGAGTACATAAACAATGAAGATGACACTGTCTAAAACGGAGAATGTGTTCATAATCTGCTCTTATCTTACACGCAAAATAATGCTGCCACTGATCACGTCTCCCACCTTAAGCGGTTTCCGGTAAGGCGCATAATGGCTGCCTAAAAACATTTCGTCGCCTGCTGTCACAAAGTCTGCCACCAGGAAGCAGGTCTTCTCTCCTTCTTTCCAGGAACGCCAGTGCTGCCGGCCGTCAGAAACAACCGTTACCCGGGACTGTCCTTCCACATCCTGCAATCCTGCATACCAGATGTTTCTACGGGTAGAACGGAAATCGTTGCTTCCCAGCTGGTTGAAGTCCTTGCTCCATGCCCAGGCCGGTTTGATACGGGGATTCTGTACGGCAGGTACTTCCGGATAAAAGCTCTTTGCCGTACCGGACGGACGGCTGATATGATCTGCCGGATAGACGCTCCAGAGTCCCTTTCTGCGCCAGAAGGTTTCTTCAAATCCGGCAGGGGTCTCAAAGACCATTCCCCATTGTCTCGGATTGACAGCCGTACGAACCGTAAACTGATAATCAACCCGGATCTCTCCGTTCGCATTGCATATCATTTCATACTGTCCGTCGAAACCGTCATACGATCCGCTGACTTTCAGACGGACGTCCTGTCCTTCTTCCGAAACTTCCACACCGGTTACTTTCCATCCTTTGCACAAATCATTGAATACCGGAGTCTCGGCATTATGGTTCGGATAGCATCCTCCGCCTGTCAGAGGTAGCGCCATCAGCCACGGACCTCCGGAAAGTATCTGTCTGTTGTCTTTCTCCACGGAAAGGATCATTCCGGTAGAACGGTCTACCAGACAGGTGAAGTTCTTTCCGTATATGCGAATACGGGATTTATCCTGTTTCACCTTCGTACGTTGTCTGGCAGGTGCTTCCACCTGATTCTGCTTCTGCTCACCCACCGGAATCAGATACTCATCGGCCACAAATCCTCTGGGGTCGACAAATTCCAGGCTCAGCTGATTGGAAGCAGAAGGATCACTGACCTCTACCACCAGTTGTCCACGGCCCTGAGGGGCTACATCAAGTACAGACATTCCGCTTTCCTTTCCGTAAGTCCAACGGATCTTCAGCTCGTTCAGGTTCGTATAAGTATAGCGGTTTTCCACATCAATCACCAGTTTCCGGGCGGGTTCCAGGGCTTCGGTATGTAACTTGACCGGACTATAGATCTTTTTCATGTCCCAGTACTCAGGCTTCGGACGGCGCCATCCGTCCACAGGTCCCCAGGCACCGTATCCCACAGCATTTCCGTCCGGCAACTGGAAAATGTCATCAATACCCGACCAGATTGAACCGCCGAGAACACCATCTGTTGCATACATGTTCTCCCACATCGGAGCCAGTGCCAGGGCCCAGTCACTGCGGATACCGGGATCAGTCACCAGTTCACTGCGGTTATAGACGTTCAGATGACAGTATTCTCCGTACGTCATCGGACGGTCACTTTTAGCCGCTTCCTGATACCCTCCCGGTCCGGGATAATGAATGTTGGCTATCGGAGCCGTACTGCCCTGATTGTTGAAACCGCCATAGGCCTGATCATGGAAAGCAAACGGACGGGTCGTATCCGCTTTCTTCATGTATTCGGCAACCTGTGCAAATCCTTTGTTCCAGTAGGATTCGTTGGCCATCGACCAGAAAATGACTGAAGGATGGTTCCGGTAGAAATGTACAGTTTCCATATCAGCCTGCAGAACGTAGTCATAATATTTTTCATCCTTATAATTCAGCTTCTGCCAGTTCTCATTGGCATGATGACCGATCCAGCATACAGGTGCTTCCAGTTCGACAAACAGCCCCAGTTCATCGCAATATTCAATGAACTCTTCTGCCGGAGGATAATGAGAGGTTCGGATGAAGTTACAGTTGGCAGCCCGATACAGTTCTGCATCGGCCTTCCATTCCTCATCGGTCAGAGAACGTCCGTAAAGAGGATGAGCCTCATGACGGCAGACTCCTCTCAACTTGACAGGACGGCCGTTGACCAGCAGACGGTTTCCCCGCACCTCCACTTCACGGAAGCCGAATTTTTTCTCAATCTGTGCTATGGAATTTTCTCCTTCATACAAATCCAGATGAAGCCGGTACAGGTTGGGATGCTCATTGTCCCACAGCAAAGGTGACTTCACGTCCATCTCCAGCCATCCCTTCCAGGTTTCTCCCGGAGCGATTTCCGGCAAGTTCAGGGAACCGGATGCCTCATGCTTGTCCAAAACGGCCTTCAAAGATACTTTCCGGGACGGACGGTCGGAGTCGTTTCTGACCGCTACATAAAGTTTCAGACGTGCATCCCGATAGTTCTCGTCCAGGTCTGTCTGAATACGCAGATCCGAGAGATGAATGTCAGGAACAGCGAACAGGGTAACCTTACGGGTGATACCTCCCAGCTGATGAGCGGCATATTGGGTAAGGCTTCCCAGCATATCGGCCAGCGATTCACTCCGCACCTGAAGAGACAGGACATTCGTTCCATCCTGCAAGGCATCCGTAATGTTTACTTCATACGGTGTCATTCCTCCCAGATGGGAACCTACCTGACGGTGGTTGACAAACACCTTATATTCACTATGAACTCCGTCAAAACGAAGGATGACCTGCTTGTCTTTCCAGTCCTGCGGAACTTCAAAGTTTTTCTGATAACGGGCAAATGCGGCTGAATCCACCTTAAAGCCCTGCATGCACCATTCTCCCGGTACCATAATGCGATGCCAGTCTTCTCCTTCCGCCTGTTCTGAGAACAGCCATTCCCCATTGAGGGAAAGCTGATTCCGGTAGACATCCTTCACGGAAGCCGGTACCGGGACATAGGTCGGCAACACCTGTTCCGCATCCACCTGAGTGTCTACCACATAAGCCTGAACCGACCTCAATGCCTCGCGTGACTCTTCAGACACGGCAGCCAGCTGTCCCGGATCGGAAGATAAAATCCGGATCTCGGAAATAATGGCATTAGGTCCCTTGACGGGATTCACCACCATCACGAACTGACCGTAGGCAAACGAATGACGGGGCAAATCGATTGTTTTCTTTACTACCTCTCCCGCCGGAAGATGGATAGACTCACAGACTGGATTTCCATCGGCGACAATTTCTATGATCCGTTCACTGTCGGCCAGAAAAGTCACTTCCATCCGATAGTCGGCATGAATATCCATCTTATCGAATGCATAGATCACCTTCCCGCCGAAATTGCAGGAACGCTGGGCCGTGCTGCCCGACAGTTCAGCCGGCATTTCATAATTTTCCCCCAAAACCAGATGAGGCTGTTTTCCTTTCTCGCCACAGTCGTCATAAGCCACTTCCACCCATTTCTTGTCTTGCGACCAGGAAGTCAGGGTCAGACTTAACAGACCTCCCAACAACAGTATCTTTTTCAATCTCATACACAGAATGCTTTTTCAGTATAACCAATCCTTTTTTACGGCAGTTTCCCGCTCTTGTCTGAATCTGTCTTTGCATTAACCGATGGTTCCTACAGTTTTCAGCAAATGGAAGAAATTCTCCATCGGAGTATCCAGCTGCACATGGTGAGTCGGAGCACAAATCCATCCTCCTCCCTTTCCTACAGAGTTTTTCAGCCATGCATATTCCTTTTCTATCTGTTCAGGAGTTCCCATGGGCAAGGTTGACTGAACCGCCACTCCCCCGAAGAAGCAAAGCTGATCTCCATATTTTTCCTGCAGGATCTCCGGATTCATACATTCCGTCTGGATAGGATTCAATACATCCAGACCGATTTCGATCAGATCGGGAATAATGTCGTAATTACAGCCGTCTGTATGATAAGCCACCTTGATATCCGGCTTAATTTCTTTCACCGTGCGGATGATATCGGCCATTCTGCCCTTGAAGAACTCGCGCCACAGTTCCGGATCAATCATCAGTGAATCCTGTGCTCCCATGTCATCACCCAGCCAGATCATGTCAACGCCTATCTGTGCCATCTTCTTAGCCACTTCCTTATGGAAGCCTCCGGTCTCATCCAGCAGGTGATTGGTCAGATCCGGATTGATATAAAAATCGGTCATCAGTGTATCAAGTCCTCTCAAAGCCCATGCAGACTCAAAGATGGTACAGTGAATACGCCCGATAATATAATATTCATCGCCATATTCCTTCACCAGACGCTCCACATTCTTATAAAGCTCCGGCCGGTGAGGATCGGGTGCCTTATAAGCCATTGCCAGTTCATCATTATCCCGCAGAGGATTCCGGGCAATGTTCGTATAATGTCCGATGCCAAACGGAGTTTCATAAGGATCAATCTTCCATTCGACACCCCATTCGTCCGTGTAAGGCTCCTGCTTCAAGTAATAGTTGGCAGACCATCCGACACTGGCCTGAAGCAAATCCTGTCCTGTCAGCTTCTCCAGCTCATATCCGTACCAGTCTCTGTGGTGTGGTTCCGAAAACTGTCTGGGAAGATGAAAGACTTCGCGTAAACGATCTGCAAATTCCGGAGTAAATGTGGCCTGAAAAGGAGGCCTGTCCGTTTCTTCATGATTTAAAGCTCTGATAACCCGTTCTCTATGTTTCATAATCGTATTAGTTTTTTACTGCTGACAAATTTACACGTTGCTTTTTAAATCGTTTTATAGTATATTTGCATGGTTGTGTGATTTATTTGCCTGAACAAAAAGATGAAAACAAACTCCTTACATCAGATGGAAGCTACCTTCGAAAAAGTAGAGAAGAGAAAAGGAACTTCATTTTCTGTGGTTTCGTACACGAATCCCTACTTTGCCGCACCTTTACATATCCATCCGGAATATGAACTGATTCTGATAGAGGAAGGCAAAGGACTCAGCTTCGTAGGCGATTCCATCCAAGATCTTTCTCCGGGCGACTTCATGCTGATCGGAAAGAATCTCCCCCATCTGTGGCTCAGCGCAGACGAATACTACCAGAACTCCGGACTGGTTTCACGGTCTGTCTATACCCAGTTTGATGACCGGATCTTTCCCGCCAGCTTACACGACATTCCCGAACTGGAGAATATTTATTCCCTCCTGAAGAAATCTCAGAAAGGGGTCTTCTTTACCGGAGGCAGCATTGAGGCTTTAAAAGAACTGTTCCGCTCCCTGGTTACCAAAGAAGGATTTGAAAAGATCGAAGGACTTTATACTTTACTCTACAGGCTAAGTTCCGAATGCAATCATGCAACCCTGACAACAGAGAACTATATCAACAGTGATTCGACAGAAGATCCGATTATCAACAAGGTGCATCTGTTTATCAACAAGAACTACCAGAACAATATCGCCCTGGAAGACATTGCGTGTAATGTCGGTATGAATCCAAGTGCACTTTGCAGATACTATAAAAAACATACCGGGAAAAGAATGTTTGAATACCTCACGGAACTGAGAATCTCATACGCAACCAAACTGCTGATCAACAAAAACATCAATATCAGCCAGGTGGCATACGACTGCGGCTACAACAGTCTCTCCCATTTCAATCATCAGTTCAAGCAGGTAACCGGCTATACCCCCAGTGAATACGCTCAAAAACTGTAATGCCCGTTGCAGCTGAATCGTGCGGTCGTTGCGGCCCAATCGTGCGGTCGTTGCTTTTGCATTGACCAGTCAATGCGAGGACATCGTGCAGTCGATTGACTATGCCTTGTTCCATAAAAAAGAGGGATTACAGCCACGGCTTCACAGCCGGTTCTCTGTAATCCCTCTCAAGACAAACTTTATTATTTATCCAGAAAAGCCTGTTAATTCAGAATCACACCTGCATCGCTGGTCGGATTCTGTGTCAGCGTACATCCGCTCGGATATGCATTGATCGCACTTTGCGGAATGTAATAAGTTACACGATAATCCGTAGCCGGAACATCTTCCATTGCATTGTGCGGACCCGGATAATGACGGGTCAACGGTTCACCGTTACGGAATACGTCATAGCTTCGCTCTGCCTGATAAGCCAATTCAAGCTGACGTTCCTTGTCGATAAGTTCAGGAGCATTATTAGCATCCAGAGAAGCATATCCGGCACCCGGAATAGAGCGTTCACGAATGGTATTCAGGTCAGTCAGGGCAGCACCGTAATTACCCAGTTTGGCATATGCTTCAGCACGGTTCAGGTAAATCTCACCCAATCGGGAAATAATCGGTGAATGCAGGTGAGATTCTTCACCTTCGTAAGAACACTTCGTAATGTAGAACATCGGATATACACGGTTCAATGACATCTGATAATCAATGACACCAGTATAGGTCTGTCCGTCGGAATACTGGATGGAATAGATCTGTTGGGAAGCATCCACCGGAGTCATCGCATAAGTCTTGTCCACACCGTCAATGGTTTCTGTACAAGTATAATTGCCTCCGTTCTGGTTCAGCTTAGCCTGCACGTAGTTGAAGTTGATCACATTGCCACTGGTATCATATACATTCTTGATGAAACGGAACACATTCGTATAATTTCCGTTATCATCCTGTACATACTGCGGAGCAATGAAGTTGGCACGTGCATCTACAATCTTTTTGCTGTCCGGACGCCAGTCGTTACGTCCTGTCTCATTCAGCAGGTCGAGATACTTGGCACTGGCATACATTTCGCCCCAACCCATACCTCCGACAACACCATACATACCGCCGATACCGTAATAATGGTCATATCCGGAGAACTCGGAAGCCACACGCTTCACTACGAAAATGGATTCCTTATTATTTTCAGGAACAATCGTATTATAAGTCATGAATTCATCGTGTCCCAACAGTTCATACTGACCGGATTCAATCACCTTAGTGGCATAATCAACGGCCAGCTGGGCATATTCCGCATTCGGATTGCTGTAAGTTCCACTCATATACAGGTAAACTCTGGAAAGCATGGCCTGTGCAGCTTCCTTGGATGCGTATGCCGGTCCCTTGTTCTCTGTAATCATGGCTTCTGCCTTCTTCAGGTCACTGATGGCCTGTTCATAAACTTCCTTCACAGTCGAACGGTCGGGCAACTGAAGATTGTCCATATCATCCGGAGTACCATTGACGATAGGCACACCCAGATTCTTGTCAGGAGCCTGATAATACGGACGGCCGAACGCACGGCACAGGTAGAAGTACATCATACCACGGATGTAATAACATTCACCCAGCTTACTGTCAATTTCCGGATCCTGTCCTTCTTCAATCATCTTGATGATATTTGAAGCCTGGGCAATGGCCTTATAGCCATAATCCCAGAAGTTCTGAAGACGGTAGTTGTTCGGAGTACGGGAGAAGGTTATGAATTCATAAAATGCATCGGTAGATGCACCACGGATCATCATATTATCACCAGCATATTCGCCGAGACGGTGCATCGGATCTGACCAGTCTTTCAACTGGGCATAAGCACCATCCACCAGACCGTCCAGGGAAGCCAAAGGATCATTCGTAATCTGTTCTGCAGACATGCTGCCTTTGGGCAGGCGTTCAATGTCACATGATGTCAATGTTCCGCACAGACAGGCGGTCACCAACAAAGAGGTTGATATAATCTTTTTCATACGAATCAGCTAATTAAAAGGTTAAGTTAATACCAAACATGTACTTGCGGGTAGAGGGATAAACACTCGGACCGGTAGAACCGATTACAGAACCTCCACTGGCCGGAATTTCAGGATCCACACCGGAATATCCGGTTACGCAGAACAGGTTTTCACCGGTAAAGAAGATACGCATATTCTGAATGTAGTATTTCGGCAACTTCAGGTTGTAACCGATAGTCAGTGAACGCAGCTTCAGATAGTCACCATCTTCCAGATAACGGGTAGAAGCTTTATTGGAGTTGGATGAGTTATTGTAGGAAGCAACAGGATGCGTAGCAATGTCACCCGGCTTTTCCCAACGGGTCCATCCGTCCATCAGTTTCATCTGGTTACGGTCTGTATAGGCACCATCAGAATCGTATTCCTGACGAGAATAGTTATAGATCTTGCCACCGATGGAGTAACCGAATACAGCTGTCAGATCAATGTTTTTCCATGCAAGAGTTGTATTGAATCCACCAAACAGTTTCGGAGTGGAAGCATCACAGATCACCTGATCTGCTTCTGCATAATTTTCAGTGATTTCACGTCCGGTGATATTTCCATTTTCATCTTTGGTATGCTTGTACCATTGCGGAGCTCCCGTTTCAGGATTGACACCTGCCCATTCTACCATGTAGAAGCTGTCGCTGTCATAGTCTTTTTTCAGAATCTTGTCGGCTTCACCGGCGATACCGATACCACCGCTACGAATGATTTCCGTATTGTTTCCATACAGTTCCTTGATACGGTTTCTGTTATGTCCCAGGTTCATTTCCACACTCCAGTTCCAGTCTCTGGTACGGATGATATCGCCACCGACAGTCAGTTCAATACCCTGGTTTTCCATTTCACCCACATTCTTCCAGCGGGAAGTTACACCGGTAAGACCGGATACAGGTACAGCAAACAGAATGTTGGAAGTATACTTGTAGTAATAATCGAATGAGAAGCGGAAACGTTCATGGAACATAGATGCATCTAAACCGACACCCGTCGTATAAGTCTTTTCCCAGGTAAGTTCCTTGTTACCGATCTGACTGATCAAAGCAGCGGAAGTTCCGTTATACTTTGCAGAGATAGAATAAAGGTCATACTGCGGATAAAGTGAACTTGGACGGTTACCTACCGTACCATAGGAAGCACGTAATTTCAGGTTGTTCACCCAATCAGCCTTGAACCATTTTTCACGGTTGATATTCCATCCGGCACTGACAGAGAAGAAGTTACCATATTTGTTTTCATCACCGAAATTGGAAGCACCATCCCGACGGAAAGAAACTTCACCCAGATAACGGTTGTCATAAGAATAAATTGCCTTGAAGAGATAAGACTGCATAGCCCATTCGCTCAGGCTTCCGCCTACATCTTCAGGAATCGCTGTAACATCAAGTACCTCAAATCCGGGTACAAAACCGGTACCGGTAGCTGAAATAGCCTTGCCCTGATAGTCATTGAATTCATACGCCAGCAAGGCATTCAATGAATGTTTATCCCACATTTTGTTGAAACGCAGAATCTGGTTGGTATAACGGCGTACGGTATTGCTCTGATATTCCTCCAAACGTCCGTTTACACCGGAAGCTCCCTCGCATCGGGGATCAGAATAAGAATTATAGTAATAACCGGTCCAGCGGAAATTATTGACAGAGTTAAAAGTCAGCCAGTCCGTAATCCGGATATCAAAATCAAAGTTTCCACTGAACTCATAGGTCTTGTAGTCTGTATGGTTACCATAGCTCAGGTCGTTCAAGTAGTTGGTTGACTGGCTGTTCACCCATCCGCTGTAACGGTCGGGAACCAGATTGCCGTTTTCATCATACGGACTGTCCCACGGGAACATAGAGTACATGGCTGTTACAGAATACTGGGCATCATGCGTATTACGCATTGCACCGGCAACAGACGGTTTGATGGTCAACCAGGAGAAAGGTTTGTAATTGGTACGATAACGGAAGTTGTAACGCTGCAGATCATATCCTTTCACTGCACCTTCTTCGTCATAGTAACCCATAGAGAAATAAGAATTGATTTTTTCACCGCCTCCGGAAAGAGAGACATTATATTCCTGAGTCACGCCGCTTTGAGTCGCCAGATCCCACCAGTCAAAATTGGCATTGCGCAAGTCTTCATTCCAGCGTGGAAAATTGATCTGGTCAGCATTGCTGAATGACTTATAGTAATCATACAATTCAGCACCGTCCATCATTTCCAGATTTCCATTATTCAATCTGCTGACACCGGCCTTGGCTGATACATTGATAGTCATCTTACCGCTCTTGCCGCTCTTGGTTGTTACCAGGATAACACCGTTGGCTCCCTGAGAACCATAAATAGCTGTAGATGCAGCATCTTTCAGGATGGTCATGGTTTCGATATCGGCAGGATTCAATTGTCCGGCTCCATCACCGACAATTACACCGTCGATTACCCACAACGGAGATGAACTACCGTTGATAGATGCCTTACCACGAACCATCACGGCACCGCTTGAACCCGGCTGACCGGAACCCGGAGCAACGAAAACTCCGGAAACTTTACCGTTCAACATGTTTTCCACATTGGCCGTAGTAACATCCTTCAGTTTATTTTCCTTGACTGTCTGTAAAGAACCGGTCAGACTTTCACGGCGCTGAGTACCGTAACCGACAACTACAACTTCATCCAGCGTTTCGGTGTCTTCCTTCAGGTTTACCTTCATGTTGGGTTCAGCCTTCACTTCAATGGTCTTATAGCCGACAAATGAAATCTGCAGGACAGCACCTGCCGGTGCATTCAGTTCATACACACCATCCAGGTCTGTAATCACCCCATTAGTCGTTCCCTTCACAATGACATTGGCACCAATCACAGGTTCACCAGTCGATGCGTCCAGAACCAAACCTTTTACCTTCATCGTCTGCTGGGTAATCTCATTGGGAGAGGCGGCTTCAACAGAAGTCGGAAGTGCAGCCATTGGCAAGGATGTACAACAGAATGCACCCGTCAAAATTGCCAGTCTGCCTCGGTAATTTACATTTCTTAGTTTCATAATATTAAAATTATATTAATAACAATGATTAATAGTTATCTAAATAAAGGTTACCACAAAGCTATAGAAAAAATTCAAATAAACAATAGAAAATATTAAATTTTATAATAACAACTTTCTTCTTTAGCCTGATCTGCTGAAAAAGGAAATCCCCCGCCCCAGCCTTCACAACGGAAAGCCGGAACAGAGGATTCATTCAAAGTCTGATCAATCAGACTTGCCAAACATATATTACCTCAGAAAATCTACCTGAGAAAAGGTTTCATAAACGCATTTTGATCAGTCCGGAAACCGGAGTTACCTCCAGTTCCTTGCAATAATCACCCCAGGCTATTTCAGGGTAGTCCCAGCGATTATTGACATAAAGGATCAGCTGGTCGTCCGACATCTTGTTCATTCTGCATCCCAGACTGCCTTCACGCGACAGAACGGTCAGCAAATGATTATCCGCAGTTTTCAGCTGATACTCATAAATGTTCTCTTTCATTCCCTTTGCCTTATTCGTCAACGGACGCTGACAGATGGCTCCCTTGTCTGAGAAATAGTAATAATTATAGGTATCCATATTCCAGGGCTGTTGCGGATCTTCCCCATATTCCACTTTTTTCTTATTATATAAAGGAGTCTGTCCTGCATTTCCTGCAAAATTATCTTCCGGGTAATAAGACCAGTACCCGTCACGTTTCCATTCCAGTTCTGCAAAATTATCCGTCAGATAGAACTTCAATCCGGCCTCTCTCAGCCAGCCGTTCGGTTCTCCCTGAGTCTGATAGTTGAATGTCACTGTTCCGTCAGCCTCCACTGTCATCTGAAGTTCCAGATCAACACCCAAATAGTTTCCGGAAAGGAAGACATGGCATTCCGAGCCTTTCAGCGCGTAACGAAAATCCTTCTTCTTCCAGTCCTTGTCGGCAACAATGTAGTTTCGGGCTTTGTCACGGACCTCTGCTCCGGTCAGGTGGTTCACATTCAAATCCAGATTCAGGAACGGACCTTTCTGGATGACAATTTCTCCATGTGAAGTTACGTTTTCCATCAGTCCGGTAGACTTGTTAAAAGGAATTTCAAAACCTTTTCCTTTTAACTTCAGATATCCGTCCGTATCCTCAACCATCAGCTTCAAATTGCCGGAAGCATTCAGATATTCCGGCCGGACCGGATTTCCTATGGCTATTTCTTCCGCATCAATCAGTCGTCCTTCTGCATCAAAGAATTCGAGCAGGAAGCTGTTTCCATTTTCCCAGGCCTGAGCCGGCACGCTCAACACACCTTTGTCATGCGGATTCAGATCAGGAAGAGTTACGTCAAAAGTCTGTCCCTTGTAAGTGGCCTTAGCCGTAAGCTCATTGAGATTCGTATGGTCAAAACGGTTAAAGACCGGCAGCAGTATCGGAGTATTTCTGGTAACATCTCCCACCTGAGTCTTCAGCACACGGACAGGAGAATATGCCTTCTTGGTTCCCCAGAACTCGGGCTTTTCTCTCCGCCATACATCTACGATTCCCCATTCACCGTAACCGACACAGTTGCCGTTAAAGTCTTTCGGCTTCTTGGTATAGGCAAACTCAATCCAGTAAGAGGTTCCTTTCTTCGGAACAGGCAGCATAAATGTTTCATCGGAATAACACCAGATAGCTCCTCCCAGGCCACCCGGCGCCTTAAACAGATTACTCCACATTTTATCCAGAGAGATTGCCCAGAATCCCCGGATATTGGGATCATCCTGCAAGGTCGTATACGTGTAGCAAGGAACATGCGCCCACTCATCAAACAGAGCCGGTTTTCCTTCTCCCTGGAAACCACGGGTAGAAACATTAAACTGGGACAATGTACCGTCGCAGCCGGGATAGTGCATGCTTAACAGGTCGAATGCTGTTTTTCCTTTTTCCACCAGTCCCGGGTAACTGAATATCACCGGACGGGTCTTGTCTTCATTCTTCAGCCAGTCATACGACAACTGGAAGTTCTTTCCATAAACGGATTCGTTACCGATCGACCAGAAAAGCACGGAAGCATGCGAACGGGAAGTAGCAACCATCTCTTCCAGCTGACCCAGATACTGGGCAGTAGCTTCCGGATCATCCTGACTCTTTCCGGGAGCATAATTCTTCTGACGGTAAGTATCCACAAAACAAACCGCCGTTTCACATTCTACATAAATACCTTCCCGGTCACAATATTTCAGGAAACTTTCTGTGGGAGGATAATGAGAAGTCCGGACAAAATTCATATTGGCACGCTTGAACAGCGCTGCATCCAGACTGTCCAGTTCCGGAGTAGAAGTACGCCCCAACGTAGGATGAATGTCATGACGGCAGGCTCCACGCAGCTTCACCTGCTTGCCATTGACCAGCATGCGGTCACCTTTCACTTCAATCTTCCGGAAACCGATTTCACGTTCAAACGAATATCCGCCGTCAGCCGACTGGACATTCACCTGCAAGACATAAAGGTTCGGATGTTCGGCATCCCACAACTCCGGACGGCTGATTCTGAAACGATGTTCATTGTCTCCCTGCTGACAGGCCAGAACACCGGACTCCAGACAAACCCGGCCGCTTTTCTTCTCCTTTAAGGTAAATGAAACCTTGGCAGAGGCAGACATGGAATAAACAATGCGCAGATCAGCATCCTGATAAGCATCATCCAGCAAGGTCTCAACAAAGAAATCCTGCATGTTGCTTTCCGGAAGCGCATAGAGGGAAACACCTCTCAAGATTCCTCCGATAGGATGATGGGCGTATCCTGAAGCATAAGATATGTCATTCAGCCAATCGGTTACTTCCAGACGGATTTCGTTTTTCTTTCCGATGCGGATCAAAGAGGTGATATCCGTTTCCCAGCGGGTAAATCCTCCGGCATGTTCGGCTGCCTGCTTGCCGTTGACCCACAGACGTGCATACGAATAAACTCCGTCAAAGCGTAAAATCACCTGCTTGCCCCGATAGTCAGCCGGCACAAGAACCGTCTTCTTATACAAAACCGGTTTATCATGCTCAATGCCATATCCCTGCATGGCCAGTTCCCCCGGAACCGTCACACGTTCCCATTTCTCTCCCGGAGCATACTGAAACTGCCACTCTCCGTTCAGGGAAATCACCTCGTCACGGACTCCCTCAACGACATCCGGCAGGGTACGCTGCACATTCTCCGCTTCCAGCATGCCTGCAAACCCCAGCAACAGCATGCTCAAAATTAAATGTTTCTTCATTTTCATATCCTGTTATCTTTAAAATTATTCATAAGGAAAAAACAAATGCTCACAATAGAAGTCCTGAAATTCCGCTACTGTTTCAAGCGGACAATAGACCAGGCGCTGCAAAATATCTTTCCAGCCGGCAGTGTCCTGTCCGGTCAAAGAAAGTTTGCATCCCCAAAGGGCTACATTGGGCAAGACCTGAAACCGGTCAGACGGAACCTGGGACAAAAGCCCCAGACGTTTGATTTTATCTACATTCAGGTGGTTGCCCAGTCCTCCTGTCACATACACACGGGTCAGATCTTCCATCCGGATTCCACTGTATTTCAGCAAGAAGGAAATGCCTGTTGCGATGGCAGCCTTGGCCAGTTGGAACTCACGAATATCGGCCAAAGTCAGGAACACTCCGTCCGCCAGCTGAAAATCTCCTGTATTTTCACCGGTTGTCATCCCTGTAAAATCAATGAAACCCTGCTGCAACAAACAATCAACGGCCTCAACCAGTCCGCTTCCACACAAGCCTTTGGGGGGTTCTCCTCCGATGGTAGTCACCACAAACTTTCCATCTTCAAACTCCACTCCGCTTATGGCCCCGTCGGAAGCCCGCATCCCACACGAAATATTAATACCTTCAAAAGCCGGCCCTGCAGCAGTAGAAGTACACCACAGTTTTTGCCGGTTGCCTGCAACCATCTCTCCATTGGTTCCCAGATCGATCAACAGGACATATTCATCAGAGTCAGCCATACCGCAGGCTTTGATTCCCGCCAGAATATCGCTTCCGATAAAATGACTGATGTTGGGAAGAAACTCAACGGAACAACGATCCGGCAGATCCCATCCTAATTCAGAAGGCAAGTACCTGTATCCGTCATTCAGCGGTGACTGAAAAGGTGCTGCGGACAAGGGACGGACGTCATAGCCTGCGAATAAATGGTGCATAACCGTATTGCCAACCAGCCGGATCCGGGATGGAATACAACCGGGACATTCACGGAGCAACTGAGCTATCTGTTTTCCGATCTCTTCACGCAACAAATCGCGCAGAAGAGCGGCCTGACGCTTATCCGACACCGCAAAGGCAATACGGGATATGATATCTGCTCCGTAGGTTGTCTGAGGATTGATTCCGCTACAGGTTGCAAGTACCTTTCCCGTATGCAACGCCACCAGCTGGGAAACGACCGTTGTGGATCCGACATCCACAGCAACGGCATATTCCTCTTTCCCGCCGTTTCCTGTAATCTCAGACTCATCCGTCTGTATGTCCATCGCCCCCTCAGGTATTTCGATGGTCAGGTCTTCCGTCAGCACCGTCAGACAGGCCAGACACCATTCCGAGGACAAATGTTTCCGTTCGAGGAATGCCCTGTGAACTTCCGTTTTCTCTACCTGTCCGGAAAGAATCCGTACCTTACAGTTACCGCACAGTCCTTTTCCCCCACAGGGAAATTCCAGATGACAGTTTTTCAGCACTTCATAAAGAGATGTCCCTCTGTCGGCAGAAAGAGTTACTCCCAAAGGTTCAATATGTAATAGACACTGCTTCATTTTTACCACTTTAAAGAACGATAAGCGCAATTAGGCAACCTGCAGTCTCCACAACCGCTTTCTTTATAAATCACCTGATCACCTATGCCGACAACTCCACTCATGGATTTTACAGGACGCATCAGCATGGAAGAGGACAAGGTAATTCCCCACTGGTCAGCACCGGACAAAGGCAACAGTTTTTCCTGCTCTTTCAAGTCCCAGCCACAATATCCGGGCCCCCAGTGAGAGGTGATCTTCAGATGATCTTTCGCCACTTCTTCCCGAAGTTCCTGTTTCAGCAGGCGCATCAGCTGCTCCAGGGCCCAGTTTGAAAGCTTATCCAGCCAGTAAGCCGTGATAAAATCAAACTCCTTATTATATTGTTCGATCAATCGGGAAATATCTTCACCTAACGTAATTGATACGACCGCCAATGACGACGATCCCCTCAAAGCATGAGCTATTTTGTATCCTGTATGAAAAGGTATACCTTCCAGCACAAATCCGTCTGCATCCAGATGAATGGTTTCATAGACTCTGTAGCCTCCTGCCGGATGGATAGTGCGATTGAATGCTTCAACGACTCCTTCCAACTGATCGGCCAATGAATCACTCAACTCCAGCAAGGCGCCTGCTTCATCTGTCGTAATATGTAAGTTATACACCATAGCACACAAGGTTAATAATACAATAGCAAAGATAGAGGTTTAAAAATAAACTGCTTGTCACAAAATTTGCACATTCTAACAATATATTTGCAAAGAGAACAAAGCAAGCAAACGAAACAGAATTCTCAAAAGCTACTTCGCCTCAAATAGTTACAAATAAAACAATTTCATTTTGAATGATTAGTAAGAAATAAAAGAACAAATATTTGGTTCACATGTCCTTTTAAACTACCTTTGCAGCCGAATTTTAAAGAGATTTACATGTCAACAAAGAAATTTTTGCTGATCGGTGCAGCGACACTGATCGTTTCAAATCCAACTTTTGCAGGAGACTATTTGACCAATACGAATCAGAATGCAGCTTTTCTCCGTATGGTGGCACGAGGAGCTTCCATCGATGTAGACGGAGTATACAGCAATCCCGCCGGACTGGCTTTTCTGCCTAAAGACGGATTCCACCTGTCACTGACAGGACAGAGTGCCTATCAGACCCGTGAAATTCATGCAAGTACTCCGCTTTGGACTCAAGATGGAAATATCACCGAGAAATATTATAAAGGAACAGCTTCAGCTCCGCTTATCCCCAGTTTCCACGGTGCTTACAAACGTGACAATTGGGTAATCTCTGCCGGATTTGCCATCACGGGCGGAGGAGGAAAAGCATCCTTCGACAACGGACTTCCCATGTTTGATGCCATGGCTGCAGGCCTGATTGCCCAGCAGTCACAAGGACTGGTCACTCCTTCCATGTATGACATCAATACGGCTATGGACGGAAAGCAATACATCTATGGTGTACAACTGGGATTGAGCTACAAAATCAATGACTGGCTGAGCGTGTTTGCCGGAGGACGCATGAACTATGTGAAAAGTGGCTACGAAGGTTACCTCATCGCAAAAATGAAAGAAAGTTATGGTGGAAAGACACTTGCTGATCTACAGCTGAAATGCGACCAGAGCGGATGGGGACTCACTCCGATCATCGGCATCGATGCAAAGTTGGGACGATGGAACCTGGCTGCCAAATATGAATTTAAGACCAACCTGAACATAGAAAACAAGACCGACAAACTGCTGGTGCCGGATGGTGTACCGGAATCCGTACTTAAGCCCTATGCAGACGGTGAACAGACACCGAGCGACATTCCGGTTTACCTCAGTGTAGCTGCCGGTTATGAAATCCTGCCTAACCTGAGAGCTTCAGTAGAATATCATTTCTTCGATGACAAACGTGCAGGTATGCTCAACGACCGCCAGAAAACCCTGACACACGGAACCCATGAATACCTGGCCGGTATCGAATGGGATATCGTCAAAATGCTGACTGTCAGCGGAGGATTCCAGAAGACCAGTTACGGACTGAGCGATGATTTCCAGACAGACACCAGCTTCTATTGCAGTTCTTACTCACTGGGATTCGGTGCCAGAGCCAGACTCAGCGAAGCATGGAGCATTGATATAGCTTATTTTTGGACAAATTATGAAGATTACGAAAAAAGCTCAGACAACTATAACGGTACAGGAATGCCGGGAACGGATGTATACAGCCGCACCAACAAGGTATTCGGACTGAGCCTCAACTATCAATTCTAAATACAGAACAAACACGCGAGCCGTCTGTCTGCAATTCTGCAACAGACGGCTTTTTTTATCCCGCTGTTCCAATATTCAGATAAAATAACACATCTGGCGAAAATAATTTCATCAAAATCACACCTGTCACATTTTTTTCTTAACTTTGCGCTGCATCTAAGAAAATAAGATTCAAACAACTTTTTAAAATAAGGAATTATGATGACTATTGACAAATTCAACTTTGCCGGCAAAAAGGCAATCGTTCGCGTTGACTTCAACGTACCTTTGAACGAAGAAGGTAAAATTACTGATGACACCCGTATCCGTGGTGCCCTGCCTACCCTGAAAAAAATCTTGGCTGACGGTGGTGCACTGATCATCATGTCACACATGGGTAAACCCAAAGGCAAAGTAAACGCTAAATATTCTCTGAGCCAGATCGTTGACGCTGTTGCTGCAGCTCTGGGTACTCCGGTTCAGTTTGCTCCGGACTGCGCTAAAGCACAGGAAGCTGCTGCTGCATTGAAACCGGGTGAAGTTCTGTTGCTGGAAAACCTGCGTTTCTATCCGGAAGAAGAAGGTAAGCCTGTAGGTATCGAAAAAGAAGATCCTGCTTACGAAGATGCAAAGAAAGCTATGAAGGCTTCTCAGAAAGAATTTGCCAAGACTCTGGCTTCTTACGCTGACTGCTATGTAATGGATGCTTTCGGTACTGCTCACCGTAAACACGCTTCTACTGCTGTTATCGCTGACTACTTCGATGCAGACCACAAGATGCTGGGTTACCTGATGGAAAAAGAAGTACAGGCTGTTGACAACGTATTGAAAGATATCAAACGTCCGTTCACTGCTATCATGGGTGGTTCTAAAGTATCTACTAAGATCGGTATCATCGAAAACCTGATGGATAAAGTAGACAACCTGATCCTCTGCGGTGGTATGGCATTTACTTTCGCAAAAGCACAGGGTGGTAAGATCGGTAACTCACTGGTTGAAGACGACAAACTGCAGCTGGCTTTGGATATCATCGAAAAAGCAAAAGCAAAAGGTGTAAACCTGGTTCTGGGTTGCGACTGCATCGCTGCTGATAAATTTGCTAATGATGCCAACACTCAGGTTTGCGACGACAAGAACATTCCTGACGGATGGATGGGTCTGGATGCAGGTCCTAAGACTCGCGAAGAATTCAAAGCTGCTATCAAGGGTGCTAAGACTATCCTGTGGAACGGTCCTGCCGGTGTATTCGAAATGGACAACTTCGCTGGTGGTTCTAAGGTAATCGCTGAAGCTATTGCTGAAGCTACTAAAGAAGGTGCTTTCTCATTGATCGGTGGTGGTGACTCTGTAGCTTGTATCAACAAGTTCGGTATGGCTGACCAGGTATCTTACATCTCTACTGGTGGTGGTGCTTTGCTGGAAGCTATCGAAGGCAAGATCCTGCCGGGTATCGCAGCTATCCGCGGTGACAAATAAGATTTGATTCTTATCAATCATACATTACCCCAGCAAGAAAATCTTGCTGGGGTATATTTTTGTTTTCACACATGGCAAGTACCATATCCTCATATCTGGCATTCTATTCCTGTCTTCAATCATAAATTTTCCTGTTGCAACGTAAATTTCTTGCAAAAATCATCGGCCATACAATAAATCTCTGTAACTTTATGTCCGGGGAACATAGGGGCTATCGTTTAAATGCTATAATTTGATACTATAAATTTACACTTTATTACCTCTAATATTCGGATAAATATATTAATATTTTTATCACGTTAAATTATTATGAAAACCATATTATCTGCTTTTTTATTGATATGTTGCAGTCTGACTTCACAGGCTCAGGTTTATCCGGTCAATGCTAATTTGGAAGACGAGAAATCCTTTTCCATGATTCTACTTCCTGACCCGCAAAGCTACATCAAGTTTGCAGCCAACCAGCCTCTCTTTGATTTACAGACCGCCTGGATTGCCAATAATATTGAAACACTTCATATTAAAAATGTACTTTGTACAGGAGATTTGGTAGAGCAAAACAGTATAATCCAGGCTGATGGTATCAATGGTGACCAAACAAGCCGGGAACAATGGGAAGCTGTTTCCCGTTCTTTCGAAAAACTCGATGGTAAAGTTCCTTACGTAGTATGTACGGGCAATCACGACTACGGCTACAAAGCTTCCGAGAAAAGATTCACACAGTTCCGATATTATTTTTATCCGGAACGCAACCGTTGTCTACAGGAATCATTAATTGCTGCCGGAAACAATTACGAAGGACTTCCTACTCTCGAAAACGCCGTATACGAATTCATTTCTGATACATGGGGAAAAATCCTTGTACTCAGTCTTGAGTTCGCACCAAGAGACGAAGCCATTGAATGGGCCAGACACATCATCGGGGATAAAAAATATAAGGACCATAAAGTGATACTGCTTACTCACTCTTTCCTGGATTATGAAGGCAAACGTTTTATTACGGAAAATTATCAGATGCAGGATGTGAACTATGCGGAAGCTTTATGGCAAAAACTGGTTTATCCTTCCGATAATATCAAGCTTGTAATTTGCGGTCACGAATGTCACATTACAGACTATGCACAACAAGTCAGTTTCCGGACGGACAAAAACCATTCAGGAAACGAAGTAGCCCAGATGATGTTCAACGCGCAAACAGCCGACGGTCAATGGTTTGGCAATGGAGGAGATTGCTGGCTGCGTATTCTTGAATTCAAACCGGACGGAAAAACAATTTCAGTACGTACTTTCTCTCCCTTATTTGCCCTTTCTCCAACGACCTGCCAATATGCATGGCGTAAACAACCCTTTGATCAGTTTAATATAACATTAACAGAAAAATGAAAAAGTATCTTTGTATCTATTGCCTATTATGCATGGCTACACTAGCCTGTGCACAAAACTTAAAGTTCAATGCCAACGGAAAGTTCAAAATCGTCCAGTTTACCGATGTACACTACATTTCTGATGATCCACGTTCTGACATAGCCATTGAACCCTACGGACGTTATACAGGTGGAAATACCGTTTACAACAATCTGTCCAACGGGGCCCGCATCATCGAACTGACTGAAGGAGAAAAAGGATTCCGCACCTGGATTCGTGTAAAGAATCATACGGAACAAGAAGTGACATTTCCAGAAAGTTTTTTAAAGCCAAACAAATAATTTCTACCAAAATAGACTGATTTCTAATACCATAACCAATTTACTGACCAAGCATGAAAAAACCTTCCAATCTGATACGTGCACTTTCTCTGTTATTTTTGCTCCCTGTCGTTCTAACCGTCCAGGCCGAAAAAAAATACAGTTTAGGAGGCAGATTGTTTCTAGATGGAGGTCTTTTTACAGCTTCTCCTGCCTGTTTCAATTCAGGTGTTGGCATATCAGACCTGCGTATTACGGGCAAAGCCGATTTTGGTGATGGATGGTACACCAAATTGGATGTAGGATTTGCTTCAAACAAAGTGAGACTGAAAGACGCCTTCTTGCAGAAAACGAAAAACGGACACATGCTGAGAATAGGCTATATGATAGGGATGTTCAGTCTGGACCAGTCTGTCAGTACCAATGATTATCTGTTCATGACTGGTGCCAACGTGGCAGAAATATTTTATCCCGGTCGAAGAATTGGAGCATCCTACACCTGGTCGAAATCAAAATTTTATGCATCAGGCAGCGTATTCTGCGGAGATGGTCTCAACTTCCATAACAATATCAAACAAGGAGTAAATGCTACATTACGTTTCGTCTACAGACCGTTGGACAATGCACATACCCTGCTTCACATCGGAACAGGTGGCCTGTACAAACGCCCGGATAAGAATACAGAAACCGGAGAGAGAAGCATTTCATTAAAAGGTACGGGAGACACATACCTGCCCGTACCTTTTGTATTCGACTCGACAATCAGCCACAGCCAATGCCAATATCAATGGAACATCGAATCCATCTTCCATCACCTTAAGTTCTTCCTGCAGGGAGAGGTTATGGGCATGATCATCAGGCGAAATAACAGCCCCAGCTACAATGCATATGGCGGATATACAGAAGGTGGATATTTATTTTAGGAAACCGGCTGGGATATGACCGAAGAGATGCCCTGCCATTATGCCCTGAAAATAAAAACTCACTAGCCATATTTGTACGCGTTAACCATACGGATCTGAATGATTCTGACCTGAAATGCGGCGCATTGACGGATCTTTCCGCCGGAATGAATTACTATCTTAACAAACATATTATCTTCCGGTTAAACTATTCGCATGTAAAGACAGACCAATATTCAGCCCTAGGGAAAGCACATTATAATGTATTACAATCCCGCATACAGATAAAGTTTTGAGTTGTTACTCATGTTCTTGCCAGACAGGATAACCAGTGCCTTCCGTCACCTTATTCTTCCGAAATCTGACTGTCTACAGGAAGCTCTCCCACCTCTTTCTCCTGCGGAAGTTTCAGGGTATAAAGGGCTGCATTCAGTTTACGGATCTGGTCACGCTTCAGTTTGCCCGGATTATAGACAAAACCTTCTACGACGACAATCCGGCCGTTCGTACGGTCCACACGGGCATGTGAAACGAAAGGACCTCCCATCGCATCGTTCTCCATCTCCCACAAACCACGTACTTCATATGCATAATCACCCTGCACCGCAATGTTACGTGCATCTACAAACATGGAATCAGCAGTCACCATATACATACCTTCTTTTGCTCCCGGAAGGTTGGCTTTCATCACAGAATCCCGTTTCTCTATGAAATATGCCTTTGTAAAGGTTTCCTTGCTGGCATACGGATAAGTATAGATAACAAAGTTCAGATCATTCAGGTTGCTGGAAGCCCACAGGAACTGCTGGCCGACCTTGTACGAAGCCAGTTCTACCGGCATCCAAATGTCACAGTCAAACAAGCTTTGCACCTTGGCTGACAAGACCTCATTATGCTTCTTCTTCAACAGCTTTACTTCCCGGTTCATTTCTGCACGGGTAAAGAAATCAATAATCACCTGCCCATGCCTGGATACATATTCGGCAAACTCTTCCTGACTCGGTGACTGGATAGTCATAATCATCTGTGGAGAAGCATACGCATCACGGGTATACTTGAATTTAGTCTGAGTATAAATGTCCTGAATATCCGCGATAATGATGTTGCGGAACAAGCGGGTACTACGGTTAAAAGACTCCGGACGAACTCTCGAAATCCGGAAAGAACGCTCCGGCTGGGGCAACCCCGGAACATCGGTATCAAGCACGTGGAAAAGCGCACTGTCCGGACTGTTCCAACATTGGTCATCAGCAACCACCAATACCTCATAAGGCCGGCCACTGGATACCGGAGTCACAATACTTTTACCCTCCTTATGGCAAGAAGCAAACACAAATATAACTGATATAAGACTTGAATAAAAGGCTAAAGGTTTCATAAATTTAAAGGTATCAATTCTAAAAATCGTTCGTAAGATTCAGTTTAAGCATATATCCTTTGCGCAATACCTGCTTGATATCATACACCACTCCTTCAGAAGCATCCGAAGGAATCTTCAACGAAACTGCAAAGTTTTCAGCCTTATTTTCCTCACGCAACTGCATGATTTTCGAAGAAAGTTCATCCAGCGAAAAATCCTTCAACTCTCCTGCCAACCTGTTGTCTACCCAGAACTGGATTCCATATCCCGGCAACGGAACACTCTTGTCGGCCACTCCTGCCGGAACATCCGCATATGCTTTCGGAGAAGCATAATAGAAACGGGAAGTCAGACATTTGTCCACCAGCTCCTGAGGATAAGTTTTCGAAAGTTCCTGCCTGGCCTCACCATACGCTTTCATCAGTTTCTGCTTGGCTGTAGTAATAGCTCCCATCTTCGCATTGCGGTCGGCTACAATACGGACAACAATGGGAAACATCTCCTTTTTCTGTTTTGAATACAGCTCAGCGAATGCGTCTGTCAGTTGCTTCCTGACCTTGTCCGTCATGGCTTCCCAATCAACAAGCTCCTTCTTTGAAACAGGATTTTCCGGCCCGAAAAGGAAGTGGTTCCGCTGGTTGCAATACAATTCCAGAACATACGCCTTTTCCGACGAAATATGATCCAGCATCAGATTGTCTGTGTCCCGCCGCTGTTCCGCATCCCTTACCACCAGTCGGGATTTCGCCTTTCCCTGATTCTTTGTCTGAAGAACTGCACTATAATCTGCTACCGTTTCTTTCACTTCCGGCTTCGCAAAGGCATACACTACCCCTGCAGCCAGAGGTACGGCCAACAAGACACGCAGCCGGACCCACTTGGTGTTTCTTTTTTTCGACATCATAGAAATACGTTTTTTAAGTGAACTGTGAGTAAAACCGCAAGCCATAGAGTAGAGCCTTGAACCCACTGCTTTCCTCACCAATAACAATTGATATATTTTTACATCGAAGCCTTGATCTAATACACCTTCATCGGCCTGATACTCATGAACACCACTAAGTTCATGCTTCAGTTTCCACACCAACGGATTCCACCAATGAAAGATTAAGATGAGCTGTATCAGCAGATTATCATAACAATGTCCGTAGCGGCAATGCATTTCCTCATGCAGACAGACCGGAGAGGATGCTTCATACTCCTGACGGCTCATGACGATATACGTCCCCCAGCTGAAAGAGCGGACAGGAATATCGTACAACACCCATCGTAGTCCATTACACTTTTTATACTCTTGCCGGTTTATCCAGCGGAACAGACGGAGATAGCCTGCAACCCATTGTAAGAAAACAAAAGTACATCCCGACAGATAAACCACCATCCATATCACAAGCCAGTCCCAATGACTGGTTTCCGGCCGAACAGTCTCTGCCATACCGGCAGCAGGAGCTGGTATTACTTCAACTGGCTGTTCCCATTCCTGCATAAGCCTGAAAGGAGACTGCACTAAAGGTTCATGCTCCAGTTCCAGAGAGACGAAAGGCAATAACAGACAGGTCAGCATTCCGCCCACCAGTACCCATCGGTTCAAAGAAAAACGAGTGGTCGAAGCGAAAAACAACTTATAGAACCCATAGAGCAATGTCAGGCAGAATGAGCTTTTCAGTAAATAGATCAAAAAGGCTACCATAAGTTCAAGATTTACGATCATTCTTTTCCTGCTCTATCTGAGCTATCAGCTGCTTCAGTTCTTCCAGGTCCATTTTCTCATCTTCAATAAACTGAGAAACAACCTTGGTATAAGAATTATCAAAATATTGGGCAACAATCTCCCCGATCGCCGAACCCTTGTATTCATTTTCAGTTATCTTAGCCTCGTAACGGTAGGTATTCCCAAACGCACGATAACTGACAAAACCCTTTTCTGCCAACAGTTTCACCAGGGTAGCTACCGTATTGTAATGTGGTTTAGGCTCCGGATAGAATGCCAGCATTTCACGAATGAACAAAGGACCTTCGGCCCATAAGATATTCATTATTTCTTCTTCTTTTGCCGTCAGTTTCTTCATAAACAGATCATTTAAGATTAATACAATACGAAGATATAAAATTTTTCAGACAAACAACTAAATATATTAGTAGATCTACTAATATTAATAGTAATTAACAACAAAAGCGAAAGTTCAGACAGTTTACTGAAAACGCAAGCAGATTTCAACAAATGAGCCGTATCAAAACCTTGTTTCAAGTAATGATACGGCTCATGTTCTTATCCTGACAGGATAATCTGATATTCCATCAAAATCTATCTAAAAATCATTCTGACACTTTTTTCACGACCAGAGTATGATTGTTGGTATCTCTCCATTCTGACAGAAGAGCGTAAAGTTCCTTATAATTTGCCGGAGTCTGCAACTGACGGTCAATGCGAATGGAACGTGTTACTTTCACTCCTCCTTTCACTGCCTTATAACTGAAGACTACTTTTCCGCACGCATTGCTTATTTCCTTGTCTGCATGTCCGGACCATTTCATTCCTTCAGGAAGACGGACTATGGTTTCCAATGCACAATCCACCATTCTCGGCAAAAGAATCTTTTCTGAAATACTTGTATTACCGGCATAAGCATAAAGTGAATGTACCGGAGTCGGATCAGACAAAGGAACGATTCCCCATCCATCTGCCAGCTCTTGCAATTTGTCACTCTTAACCTCCAGCGTATCAATTGTTCTTGCTTCCTTTGCACCCAGATAGGATTCCAGCATCAGTTTTTTGCCTTGCAGATCCGTAATGGTCATGAAAGGCTGCAAACAAGCTTCTTCCGTTCCTGTCAAAGCTACTTTCTCCGGCATTTTTTTGCTCTGACACACCAGTGACATAACCGTAGCCAGTCCCCGGTTTCCATCCACTGACGGACGTAAGGCACATACTGCAACTTCTGCTTCCAGTCCGGCAGCCCGCTGCAAAGTAACATCCAGATTAACCAGTTCCGCCTGAGTTCCATAGGCAGAAGTAATCACTTCCGATGCCGGACGTAACCGGTAACCGGCGTCCTGTAACGAAACATTGCAATGTCCCAGCTGATAAAGTCCCGCCATATAATTTGCAATGGCATTACGCATTGCCTGAGGATTGCCTTCCAGCCCCTGAGTCAGCTCAGCAACCTTTCCTTCTACTACGGAAGTATTGCCAACGGCAAACTGCTTCTGCAAATACTTCACCGCTTCTGTATATCCGGGCCATGTGGAAGCAACAAAAACCGGCATCATACCACTGGCTATGGCCTGCACAAGTCCCAAGTTTCCTCTTCCGGAAGGATAAGCATAAGGGCGGGGCGCTACATCTTTCAAAGTCCATATAAAGGACTTCATTCCATTTCCCTGGGCAATAACCGGTTTGGCCGATGCATTCAACAGCTCATAGCGAACGGATTTCCCAGCCGGAACATTCAACCGGAAGATAAATTCCTTGACAGGAGAAAGTTCCTTTACCGGACAACATACATCCAGTTCCGGCAAATATCCCGCCTTGCTCACAATGGAATAATCCAGATAAATCGTAGCTCCCAGTTCCAGTCCTGTATGTACAACCACCATTTCCTTCAGATGATTATATGCCGGAGCATTAGCCGCAGAAGACGGCAGCACTTCTACCAGTGCATTGGAAGGAGTCTTGATCACCGTACCATCCTTCTGACGCGTGTACGACTCATGGATGGTCAGTTCCTGAAATTCCGGATCATAAACGATAAATGTTTCTCCGTACAAACCATTCATCGCCGCATGAGTAAACAGAGTCAGTTCCTTCTGTACACGCAACTCCTGACTGCCGTCAGCACGTAAGGTATAAGTTTTCGAGAGTTTACGGAACTCCGCTTCCGATTCTGCCTTTACCGGTAAAACAGCCAGTAAAAGCATCCCTAATATTCCTATATAGATTGATAATGTCTTCATCACTTTTTCATTTTAAAACAGTTCGATACGCCGTTATTTCTTCAGTACTATATATTCCCCGCATTTCTTGGCAGCATTCACAGCCTTACGGAAACTGTCCCAGTCAGAAGCTTCATACACCCGTTTCTTCAACCGAAGAGAGGTCTTCAGCTGCAAACGGTTTCCGTCCTGTCCCAAGTATCCGGTAAATCCTGCACCCGGACCATCCAGATTTTCCAGCTTCTCGCCTCCCTGCAACTGATAGCCGGAAGGAATTCTCAATGTTTCTTCCAGTTCTACCAAACGGGAGCAGGCATCCTTGAATCCATATTTCCGTTCTTCCAGATTTGTATCTATCCGCAGATAAGATAAAACCTGTGTATAAAGATTATTCAGAACAAATGGTTTAAAAATCAGCACTCCCTGATCTGACTTCAGTGCATAGTCAGGGATTTCATAACGGAACGTCATGCGGATCGGTGCACGCTGGTAGTCTTTCGGTGAACGTCCATAATCTACGCCTTCCAGACGCGCCTTAGGAGATACATTCAGCAACTGGCGTTCCAGAGCGTTTTTCCATTCACTTTGGAAACCGGTTGTAAAGATCCGGCGGATATTGCTGTCACTCTGGCCTTCTGCCTCAATGGTGAAAGATCCTTTTAAAGTTCCCTTATCGTCCAGTACATTATTTGCCTGAATCCGTACATAATGGTTCTCAGGAGCAGAGATGGGAGTAATGCAAAGGTCGGTTCCCTCCGGTGTACCCGGCAGGTAATTCTGCTGCTGTTCGGCACTGCTCCACAATTCCCGGCAGAAAGGTACCCATGTCGGATCGAGCGGCATCATAGTACCGTCACTCAGTTTCACCACTGCCACACAATGGTTGAAATGATCGGCCGGAATCGTTTCTACCCGGCTTCCAGCCATTGTCATTGCCGGAAAGGCTTCAAATCCGGCCATCCGCAGGAATGCAATCAGTGTTCCTGCAATATCCTTACATACTCCACAACGGTCTGTATAATTCATTTTCAGGTTATGCAGTGTAAATCCTTCTCCTTTTCCCATGGAAATACCTGCATACCGGATGTTATCAGCCACCCAGTGAGTCAGTACCGCAACCTTTTCCAGTTCGGCTTTCTTTCCCCGGATCAGTTCATCCACCTTTTTCTGAGCTTCCGGTATAGCCGTGAAACTGCCATAGTCTTCATTGACTCCATAAAACCAGCGGGACTTTTCTTTCCAGTCCGGAGTTGTCGACATCATCAGTTTCGGAGCAGCATCATATAAGTCTACCATATTCGGCTCACGACGGAACGGCATCATTTCATTTTTTGCAAATGTATAGACCTTACGTCCATCCTCGTAGCGCATGGACGAACTGCAATCACCCTGATAGAACTGAAACTGGATTTCTTTTTCTGCCGGAAGACTTACCCGATATACCTTGCGCAAAGTCGGATCACTGCTCCAGAAAGGTACAATATCATAGAATTGTCCACGCATGGGAGGAATGAAACGGGAATCATCTCCTTCCTGAGGCATATCGCCCAGCAATGCATAAGTAAATCCTTTCTTATCAATTTCATAATCGATAATATCCCCCGGTTCCAGCTGTCCCAGTTCCAGCATGATCTGGCGGGCTCCCCAGTAAATAGCCCTTGCCGGAGCAGCATAATCGCATGTTTTGGACACATCCACCGGAGTGTATGTTCCATCCGAATGATAAATAGTGACCCGCTTGAATACAGCAGCTGCTGTCAACGGATCATAATCGTATTTCAAGACACGTTGCTGAAGTGCACCGACCGGTGTCTGTACCTGAACGGCCCGGCAAACGGCAAACGATCCCTGTCCGGTGGGTTCAACCGTTACACTCGTACTGTCTAATAAATTCACACAATGATAGCCTGCATATTTTTTATCCAGAGTTACAGGTCCTCCGCCTCTCCATGACTGGGCATACATACTTGTTCCCCCCAACAGCAGAACAGCCAGCCCCACGAGAGATAATTTTGTCTTTTTCATATTGAACAGGTTACTAATTATACATAACTGGCTAAAGATACATATTCTCCTGCAACCAGCCTAGCAATCGTGAATTTTTATTTTCAAGCCAGTGGAAAGTATCAAAATGACAGTTTGGAAATCTGACTTTTCAAGCGTTTTTCAGGTTCATTTTTGGGTCCAGGGTCCACTGGGTCCATAATGGACCCTCCACCGTAAGAGGAAATCAGCCATTTTTATCCCGAATGGCCAAAGACCCTGACGTTTTTAAAAAACATCGAGAGCTTTTCATCCAAACGCCGAAACAAACACAGGCACACGCCGAAACGTTTTTTGAATAACCGGGATTCAAAATCCAGCGCCTTTCCCTGTTTTCATTTTTTAAACTATGCACATAAAAAAAAGACATTATGCATACAGTTTTTCATTTTTATATATATATTTGTCAATACTTAATCTTCAAGCAAGGAATGAATCCATAACACAGACCAATTCTTTGCTAAAAGCGTATTGAAATTTGTATAAAACCAACTAAAAATAATAGCTATGACTCGTACAATTCAAAAATACGGCCTTTCCTGCCTTATATTTATCGTTGTTTTCTGTCTGATTTATTTCACAACTCAGGCTATGAGAATGAATGAACAAGAAAGCCTGTTTCTGAGCGTATTTTCAGGACTTTTCCTTTCGGCCAACTCCAAACTGATTTTGAGACAAAATAGTCTCAAAAACCACAAGGTATAAATAGTAACATTCTATAAAACAACACCTTATATCAGGATATTTAAAATCTGGAACAATTACAAGAGTTTTTTCTCTTACGGTAAAGGGTCCATTATGGACCCAGTGGACCCATGGACCCAAAATGACGCTGCTGACAAAGTCCTTATTCGGCTTTGCCAAGGGAACTAATTGTCACTATTTTTTAAACCTCCAAGAGATACAACTATGCTTTTATCCGGAAAGCAGGTTTCCGGATATGCAGCCAGTAAGCAGTCAGTACCAGAATGCCTGTCAGCACCCAGGATATCGGATAAACCATCATCAGCACATCATATCCTTTCCACAACGGAGACACGACATACACCCAGACTACCCGGAGCAGACAGGTTCCGAAAACCGTCAGCAGAGCCGGAGTCAGTGATTTGCCCATCCCCCGCAAGGAAGAGCCGGCAATCTCGTAACTGCTGGCAATGAATTGCAGAGCCAGTACAATGTGCATACGGATAGCTCCATAATGGTGTACCATCGGTACGTCCGAGAAGAATCCCAGAAAGAAATTGTCCTGCCAGGCAAAAAGCCAGTTAAAGGCGGCACAAAAAGCAACACTTGAAGCCATGCAGATCCAGAAGATCCGATGTACGCGATCCATTTTTCCGGCTCCGTAATTCTGGGCAATGAAACTGATCGCAGCTCCGTTGAATCCCTGAATAATGAAATAGCAGTAGTACTCAAAGTTGACTGCTGCAGCCGACCCGGCAATGGCATCGGCTCCGTAACTGTTAATGGATGACTGCACCACCACATTGGAGATCGAGAAAATCATGCCCTGGATGCCAGCCGGCACACCGATTCGCAGCATACGGCTTAATTCCGAGGAATAAATCTTCATCCGGTCAAAATGCAGACGGAACGGTTCCTGTTCTTTCCGCAGCAACCGGATGATCAATGTAGCACTCACCGCATTGGCTATGCCCGTTGCTACGGCTACTCCGGCTACCCCCATCTGAAATCCAATGACAAACAAAAGATTAAGCAGGGTGTTGATTACACCGGCAACCACCAGAATATATAACGGACGCCGCGTATCGCCCATGCTGCGCAAAATGGCTGATCCGAAATTAAATGCCATGATAAAAGGCATTCCCAGAAAATAAATCCGCAAATAGATCACGGCCTGATCCAGTACTTCCGGGGGAGTTCCCATCCAGGTCAGTATCGGCCGGGCAGCTACCTGTCCCAATACCAGCAGGAATAATCCGCTCAGGACAGCCACCAGCTGAACCGTACTGATGGAGCGGCGTATACTCCGGTCATCCTGCTGTCCGATGTGGTTGGAAATAATCGCACAGGCTCCCATGGAGATCCCCATAAACAGGTTGATGAGTAATCCGATGACCGGTGCGTTACTTCCAACAGCTGCAAGGGCTTCACTTCCGACAAAGTGTCCCACTACAGCCACATCGACTGAATTGAAAAGTTCCTGTAACAGACTGCTGGCTGCCAGCGGAAGGGCAAACACCAATATTTTCCTGAACAACGGCCCGTTCAGCATGTCAATTTCATTGCTTCGGGAACCTTGATTAACCTTGCTATCCATCTTTTTTTTACCTTAATCCAAAATGCGCGGCAAAGTTACAGTAAAATCGGGAATGCCTTCCGATAAAAAGCATTTTTAATACACTCTTACCTCTCCACTGGCTGCATCTCCCCTCTGAAGGCTGCCAATTTTACAACCATTTCTTTCTGATTACGCATAACAAGCAGCTCTCCGGATTTTCCTGCATATTCTTCTAAAAGCTGTTTGAAAGAAGCAGCCGTAGAAATCTCTTTCCCGCCAAATGACAGCAATAAATCTCCCGACCGAAGCCCCAGCTTATAAGCTTCAGATTCTGCAGGAACACGGTCAAGCGCCATACTGGCCTGACTGAATTTGGCTCCATAGGCCGAAAGCTCTTCACCTTTCACTTCTTTCAGAACAGCTCCCAGCCAGGTATATTCCGCAGAAACCTCATCCTGAATTTGCAGGACTATTTCGGGTATGTCAGGGGTACGGGCCAGCTTTTTCAGCTTTTCACTCTTCACTCCAAAATCGGTCATATCGAAATTGCGGAAACCAATCTTAAAAGCAGGAGACTCCGGTCTGACTCTGAAATCTCCCTGACCGGGATTTACAAACAGGGGATCTGCCGAAACGGAATGTGCATCAGCTCCATGAGCCGCAAATTTTCTCATTGCTGCCTGACCGGTTGCAAACAGATTATAGTCCAGTTCCTTTCCCCACCGGTCTGATTCTCCCAATGCGCTATTCATCACAGCAGGCTGATAGGCAGTAAACACTATATTATGCTTGAATACATCGTCACTGTTACGTACCCAGACATGTGGATGCAGCGAGTTGTTCAGTATAATATTATTTGTAGCCACACGATCATAACCTTCACGCATTTTCAAACCACCGTTGAGAAGCAGGTTGCAATAGATCCGATAAAAAGAAGAACCGTCATCCAGGTCAACATCCCAGCCATGATCACAACGCCAGCGGTTATAACGCAGTACATTAGGTTCCAGAACATCCCAATATTGCATATCCGGATGAAGAGCGACCTGATCGGATATGGTCACCACATCGGGAGTCCAGAAACGGTCACGTCCCCATGAATTAAAACTTCCGTGGTCTCCTGTCTCAAGAACCGTATTAAACACATCGCAGAATTCGATGATATGCCCGCCAAAGGTACCTTCGTTAATATTGATACCTGCACGCGGTACATCATAAATAGAACAATGACTCACGCGGATACGCTGTGACATGGAAATCTGTACGGGAGCCGTCTGTTTTTCATCACGTCCTGTCATGGTTATCAGGCAATCGTCCACCCAACAATCCTGAGGATAATTATCTCCCAAAGGACCGGGAGTCATATCCATCGTCTCGTAGTTCTGATTGCCATAACGAAACAGCGGGCTGCGGACCATGTCAGGATCTCCCACGAAAACAATCCCGTTGGCACCGCTGTGATGAATGTAACATCCTCTGACTGTCAGATAACGATTATAGTTATTCACAAAAATCGTATTCCCTCCCAAATGGTCAAATTCACAATTTTCAACCGAACACTCCTCTGCACCATTGAAAACAATGGCTCCGCCCCGATACATAGTCCAGTCTGAGCGCAATAATTGCTCTTTATTTTCCATAAAGGTCCGGGCTGTATGCTTAAAGGTAAGTCCCTGCAGATGAATCCCCCGTACAGGATTCTCCTTCGTTCCGTTGAATTCAATCAAATGTTTCAGACGTACAATTTCCACTTTAGCCTCATCCAGATCGATCTCCGGCAAAGGCATATAGTATAACACCCGTTGGCGGAATTAAAATAGCGCATATTTAACTCGGCCAATGGGCTTTTCAT
>ERZ791744.32-NODE-32-length-169358-cov-12.091209_pt1 | contig 169358 bp, 155 predicted proteins | sample MGYA00510039_ERZ791744 | MGnify/ENA primary metagenome ERZ791744 (study PRJEB30046, sample SAMN00791969) | human gut metagenome | study: EMG produced TPA metagenomics assembly of the A metagenome-wide association study of gut microbiota in type 2... | reverse complement strand
GAGTCCCGCAGGGACATCCGGTGATCGTAGATTATTTCTATCATGAGGAAATCCGAGGGACAGAGAATACAGGAAAAAGAAATCGTTAATCTAAACGAAAATTAAACTGATGATGGTGGAGAGATTTATTTATCGCCATTTGAAATCGAGAAGTTCTTGTTTGAAAAATAGAGAAATTGTAAAATTGAAGAAAAAAGAAATGCACAGTTCTTAGCTTATCGGGAGCTGTGCATTTTTGTAAATAAATACTTTTAATTAGCCGATTACGGCGTCCTCTGCTGTAAAATGTTCCAGAGAATTTTCTTTTACCTGAATGCAGATATAAGTAATTCCGGAAATATCGGATGCAAAAAACTGACGCTTTGCAGCAGGTGCGATTTTTAACCAGTCTCCAGTCGAAAGACTGATTTCTTCTCCATCAATTATGGCTTTGCCGTTACCTGAAAGAATTCCATAGATTTCTTCATTTTCTTTATGAGAATGAACAAATGGGACATTTGCTCCTGCAGGTAGTTCGTTTAAACTGATTTCTGCACCTGTTAAAGACAACTTTTCATGCAGCTCAATTCGGTTTTCCTTTCCAATAGTTGTTTTTGTGTAATTTGCCATAATAATACCTCCATAGTTAATTTGTAGTTTCTGGTTGCTTGGTATTAGTATAGTGTGAGACACATACAAAAACAAGTACGCACCTTTTTGTAACTGTACACTCAAAAATGAATGTGTTACAATAGACTCGGAGGTGAGAATTATGCGAGCAAAAGAAGAATTACCGGAATGCCCAGTTGCAACAGCAGTATCTCTTATCGGAGGAAAATGGAAACTGCTGATTTTGCGTAACTTGAAAGAGCGTCCATGGAGATTCAATGAGCTACAACGAAGTATAGATGGTATTTCACAAAAGGTTTTGACAGATAGTTTAAGACAAATGATGAGTGATGGACTGGCATATCGCCACGATTACCATGAGCAGCCACCGAGAGTCGAATACGGATTAACGGAACTCGGAACAAAAATGCTTCCAATTGTTAATTCACTTGCTGACTTTGGTAACTACTATAAATCACTTATTGAACAGAATTAAGTACGTTAGTATTTGAAAAGCTCGAACAATCGGAAGTTGTGGAGGATATTAAAATGGCGCAGATAATATGGGATGGCAATAAAAACTGGGAAAACGTTTGGGACGGTAAGCAGCCGTGGGACAGAGAGATTGAAGAAAAAAGCATTCCTGAAAATGCAGTTCTAATTGACAGACCAGATGACATAATTAAAGCATCAATTCCATACATGATTATCCCTTGTATTGTATGCTTTGTTGCAATTTTTACAAAAAAGGCGCAATCAGATGAATTTATATTTAATTTATGGTTTATGCCGCTGTCATTTATTATTGGCTTTTTTGTTGCGATGCCGTTACATGAATTTCTTCATGCTATAAGTTATCCAAAGGGGGCAAAAGTTTATATAGGAGTATCTCTAAAACAGTTGAGAGCATATGCTGCATCCTCAGCAGCACTTAGCAGAGGACGATATATAATGATGTCATTGGAACCTTTGATTCCGGGGATAATCTTTCTTGCTGTTTTCGTGGTCTGCCCGATTTCAATGAAGTGGTTGATGACAATATGTGTAGTTCCTTCGTTTATGGGACTAATTTCTCCAGCACCCGATTATATGGATGTTTTAATCATATTGCGAAAGGTGCCGAAGGGGGCAATGATTCAGGCAACAGAAAATGGATTGGTTTGGTATCTCTAATACGACAGATTCCAATTTGACGGAGTAATGGATATGAAAATACGAGAAGTGAATGAGAATAAAAAGCAGTTTATATCATTATTGCTATTAGCTGATGAGCAGGAAAATATGATTGATCGCTATCTTGAAAAAGGTACTATGTATGCACTTGAAGATGGTAATGTAAAAGCTGAATGTGTTGTCACCGATGAAGGTAATGAAATACTTGAAATCAAGAATATCGCAGTTGATCCGGAAAATCAGGGAAAGGGCTATGGCAAAGCATTAATTGACTTCCTTGCAAGTAAATATGCAGATGAATATTCTATTTTGCAAGTTGGAACAGGTGACAGCCCGTTGACCGTACCGTTTTATGAAAAATGCGGATTTGTCCGATCTCACAATATTCCGAATTTCTTTACGGACAATTATGACCACCCAATTTATGAGTGTGGTGTACAGTTAATAGATATGGTATATTTGCAAAGATGTTTATAACTTCCAGTTTAAGAAGTTTATGGGGACTGTCCCAAAGGTGACATCATATTGAATTAAGAAGAAAAACAGTAAGAAGGGACAGAGAGTAAATATGAGCTTTCTGTCTTTCTTTTGCCTTGCATATCAATAATTGATCCAGTAGACCAATTTTGATTCGTGTGGAATTATGTTTTGTTCAGTTGCATCTGGCTCAGTTGAGACCGGACAAAATGATTGAGGACAGACACGTCAATTTGAATTGTTTATTTTCATAAAATGTGTTACAATCAAGTTAGCTGGAACTAATTATATTGCAAAAAAGGTAAATGTATGAGTGAAAGAATAAAACCTACTATCAGTGGCAGTGCTGAGACAATGCTCCAGAGCTTTTATGCCAGAGCCCAATATTCCAAAAGTAAACATAATAAATTCTATGATGCAAAGGCGGTAGAATTAGTCGACAAAATTGATTATGATTTTTCTACAGCGGCTAGGGATTCTACTATGGGGAAAGGGGTAATTGCCAGAACGGTAGTTTTTGATGAATTAGTAAAGAATTTTATAGAGAAAAATCCTTATTGTACGGTGGTCAATATTGCCTGTGGTCTGGATACGAGATTTTATCGCATGGATAATGGTAAAATCACCTGGTACAATCTGGACCTGCCAGAAACGATAGCAATCCGCAATCAGATTTTCGAGGAATCAGGACGTGTTTCTACGATAGGAATTTCTGCTCTTGATCCTGCATGGGCAAAAGAAGTAAAAGTGCGAGGGAAAATGCTTTTTATCATTGAAGGATTATCCATGTATCTGACAGCAGAAGAAAATGGTAAGATATTAAAAATAATAAAGGATAACTTTGATAATGCCTATATTCTTATGGAATGTCTGGCAAAGACATGGGTAAAGAAAGAAGGAATAGAAAAATCCATACAGCAAACAGGCTCAAAATTTGTTTTCGGGGCAGATCATTTTGAAGAACTTGGGAATATGACAGAGGGATATCACAAAATAAAAGACGATAATATTCTTCGCGGCATGGAATTATTTTCACTTGCATATAGACTTTTTGCGTTATTACCGATTGCAAAAAAGGTTACGCAGAAGATTCTGATATTTGAAAAGGACTAACTTTTGTTGGAGATGGCAATGAAGGAATGTTTGCATTCGAGAAGCAAATGCGTGTGTGAAATTCCAGTTTGCCGAATAAAGGAGCAGTACTTATGAAAAAATTCTTTTTGCCAGTATACACTATAGTGGTATTTTCAATCGTTATTTGGTTTGCTTTATATGGAGAACATCGTGATTCGAGGTTTTATGTCTCTATTTTGATACTTGCAATCATTGGGAAATTTATTGCTTCACACATAGCTGAAGAAAAATAGTAATAGATGTAGAATTGCCAGAGAGTTTGACATAGGTGATTAATAATAATGAGGTGGCATATGTATCTTATATCAGCATATTTTGATGAACATGTAACAAAGGGATTGCAGAGGTTAATTGATAATATTGCAAAAGAAACAGGTAATACTTATATGATTGAGAATAATGTTCCTCCGCATCTGACAATTTCAAGCTTCGAAACAAGAAAACCTGATAATCTTAAGGAAGAATTCATGAAGCTTAATAAAATAGGTGCAGGAGAGATAAATATATTTTCAATCGGACAGTTTCTGCCGTATGTTATGTATGCTACACCTGTTCTGGACGAATATTTAATGCATCTTTCCAATGAGGTGTATGATATATTTTCTGCAAGAGAAGATGTAACAATTAATCGTTGTTACAAACCATATAACTGGTTTCCACACATAACATTGGGAAAGAAACTTGAAAAAGAACAGATGATAATGGCAATGAGAGTATTACAGACACATTTTGTTCCAATAAAAGGGAAAATAGTAAGGGTTGGATTGTCACAGACTAATCCACATAAGGATATTATACAATTTAATATATGATAGTGTAACCGGGGGAGGGAGAATGGATTTTAGTTGATACTGAAGATGAGATGGTGGCTATTTTTTTACAACAGAGGATATATTTTATGCAACAACAGAAATTATTAAGTCTTATAAGACAGGCAATAGAAGATTACAACATGATAGAGGAAGGCGATAAGATTGCCGTTGGAGTATCAGGTGGCAAGGATTCGCTTGCATTGCTGTATGCAATGAAGATACTTAACAGATTTTATCCGAAGAAGTTTGAACTATATGCAATCACCTGTAATGTTGGCTTTGAGGGAATGGATTTTACAGGAGTGAGGCAGTTCTGTGAGAGCATAAATGTGCCATATGAACAGGTTGATACAGAGATTGCGAAGATTGTCTTTGAGGATAATAAAGATGAAAGACCATGTTCACTGTGTGCGAAGCTTAGAAAAGGCGCAATGTATAAGAGGCTTGGAGAGCTTGGAATCAATAAGATTGCATATGCACATAATAAGGACGATTTTATAGAAACAGCATTAATGTCTCTTATATATGAAGGGCGGTTTTACGCATTTCCACCAGTTACATATCTGCCGGAGGCAGGGGTTACGGTTATACGGCCAATGATGTATGCACCGGAAAAGGGTGTAGCTAATTTTGTGATTAATCAGGGAATCAAGGTTGTTAAGAACACCTGTCCGGTTGATGGTTCGACTAAGAGGGAATATGCCAAGCAGCTTATGGAGCAGATTAATAGAGATAATCCGGGAACTAAGGACAGAATTATGCATGCAGTTGTGAACGGAAGATTTGAGGACTGGCCAGAAGTGCATAGAAATTAAAAATAACTGTTGATACAACACCAATGAGATAATAGAATAATATTAAATCTATTTATAAGGAGATACGAACATGAGAAGATTTTATGAAGGCAATGATAACAAGGGTTATCAGGAAGTTGTAGATAAAGAAGCTGGCTTGGAATTAATAGGTTTTGATTTGATAAGACTTGAGCCGGGTGAAAATGCGGTTTATGAATCAGAGGAATATGAAATAGGACTTGTTATTTTACAGGGAACATGCAGTGTTAAGGTTGATGATGTCACATTTGACAAGCTTGGCTCAAGAAGAAGCGTGTTTGACGGCAAGCCAACAACTGTTTATGTTCCAAGAGATTCTAAGTATGAAGTTACAGCAACCGGAAGCATGATGCTTGAAATCGGTGTGTGCAAGGTTAAAGCAAGAAAGAAGTATGAAGCTTTTGTAATAGATGCAGGTGATGTTACAACTGAACACAGAGGCAAGCTTAACTGGCAGAGAGATGTTAATGATATTATCACTTCAAAATATGAGGGAAAGGTTGACAGAATCGTGCTTGGCGAGACTTACAGCATGCCGGGACAGTGGTCAAGTTATCCATCACATAAGCATGATACAGATAATCTTCCATTTGAGGTAAATATGGAGGAAATCTATCATTTCAAGGTGAATCCAGGTCAGGGCTTTGGTATTCAGGTAATGTATAGTGACGATATGTCATTAAGAGAGAGTTACATAATAAAGAATGGTGACAGCGTAGCGATTAAGAATGGCTATCATCCGGTAGCAGCAGCACCGGGATATCAGGTATATTATCTCTGGGTAATGGCAGGTGTTGATACAAGACAGCTTACACCTTGTGATGACCCTGACCACGCATGGGTAAAGGCTGTTGAGAAGATGGTGTAATGTATTTTGAACAAGGCATATGTGGAATCAGATATGAATTAAAAGCTGAACATTAAAGGCTGAATATTAAGAAAAATATTGAAACTTTTTATCGATAATGATATATTTAGTGTATAAAATTTTAACAGATTCGAGGTAAAATAATAATGATTTACGCATCACTTAATGCAAAAAAAGGTAACTATCAGTACCCAGCAGCTATTAATACTGCACTTGAATTTCTTGCAAAGCCAGAGACAGCTGAGCTTCCAGTAGGAAGATATGAACTTGATGGAGATAACATTTTTGTTCTTATTCAGGATCAGACAACAGCTCCAGTTGAGAATAAGCGTGCAGAAAGTCACAGAAATTATATTGATATTCAGTATCTTTTCACAGGAAAAGAAGTTCAGGGATATGCACCACTTCTTCCAGGAGTTACAGGTGAAGAGCCAGCTGGTAAAGACAATATCTTTTATGAGACAGTAGAGAATGAGCAGTTCGTTACATTACATCCTGGTGAATTTACAGTATACTTTACTAATGATATCCACCGCCCTAATTGTACAATGGATGAGCCTGTTAATATCCATAAGGCAGTTGTTAAGATTAAGGAAAGTCTTATTAAGTAATTGGAATAGTTGACTTGTTGATACAATATAATATTTAAAACAGAAGCACCATAAGAAGCGAATGCAACGTATTCTTCTGGTGCTTTTTTTGCCTCAAATCCTTAGTAGGAAAAGGACAGAATAAATGGAAAAATGTTGCTATTAGTTATATATGCTTGTATAATACAGTTAGAAGTTTGTTATTAATTTAACATGTGATGGGGGTTATTTAATATGTTAGCAGAGCAGGTATTGGCATTAATTATTTTCATTTCTATGTTTGTATTGATAGTTCTTGATAAGATAGAGAGGCATTATGTGACGCTTGGATGTGGGGCATTGACGCTGATTGGGGTATTTGGAATTATCATGAAGTCGCCGGAGGCGGTTATTAGTATTCTTAATTTAAGAAGCATTTTTACATCAGGTTTCTGGTATCAGTCTGGGGCTGCTGAAGAGGCAGTAACAGGGATTAACTGGTCGACCATTATATTTATTGCGGGTATGATGATTATGGTTGAGGTTATGGCTGCCGCCGGATTTTTCAGATGGCTGTGTATGCTTCTGGCTAAGGCTGTACACTATCGTACAAGAGCATTGTTTATTACATTTATGATAATGTCTTTTGGACTGGCTATGTTTATAGACAGTATAACGGTTATATTGTTCCTTGCGGCTGTATCTATTGAGCTTGCCAAGCTGCTAAAGTTTAATCCGGTGCCAATGATTTTATCAGAGATATTCTGTGCTAATCTGGGCGGCTCGGCAACAATGTGCGGGGATCCGCCTAATATAATTATTGGTACGTCACTTAACTTTTCATTTTCAACATTTATTACGCATACAGGACTGATTGCAGTAATCAGTCTGGTATTTATTGTGGTATATTTTCTTATAGCATATAGAAAAGAACTGGAATCATCACCAGATATTGATAAACTGGCTGAATCTATGCCAAGTCCGGCAGAGACTATTACTAACAGAAGGGATTTTGCATTAAGCTGTGTTATATTCATGTGTGCAGTTGTAATGCTTGTAACGCATGCGCTGACAGGACTTACGGTTGCATTTATAGGACTTGTTATAGCAATATTTTCACTTATTGTATCAGGCAGGAAGGCTTTACATATGTTGAAGTCTATTGATTATAAAACACTTTTGTTCTTTTTAGGACTGTTTATCGTTGTAGGTGGGCTTGAACAGACGGGAATATTAGAGATTATTGCTGCATTTATAGGCCGTGTGAGCAAAGGTAATCTTAAACTTATGGTTGCAATTATTATTATTATTTCAGCATTTGCAAGTGCACTTATTGATAATATTCCTTTTGCAGCAACTATGGTACCGGTTATTAAGAGTTTGGCTGCGACACAGGGGGTTGACCTTTCTGTTCTTGCGTGGGCACTTTCTATGGGAACTGATGTAGGTGGAAGTGCAACACCTATAGGTGCATCTGCTAATGTTGTCGGAACATCAGTTGCAGCTAAGAATGGTTATATGATTGGTTGGGGTAAGTATTGCCGCACAGCTGTTCCGGCAACTATAATAGTTGTGCTTATATCTATGGTGTGCATATTTGTAAGGTATTGTTAATTCTTCGTGCACAAAATGTGTACAGAAATGGGGGTTTTATGGGAGAACAGTTGATTATTTCTATAAGTCGTGAATATGGAAGTGGAGGACATGAGATAGCAAGGAAGCTGGCTGACAGATTAGAACTTGCATTTTATGACAGATGCATGTTGGACGAGATTGCAGAACAGATGAATGCTGATGTGTCAGATTTTCACAAATATGATGAAAAGCCGGGAAACCGTCTCCTGTCGAGGCGTGTAGGTAATCACACCAATTCTTATGAGGAGATTATTGCCCAGTTTCAGTTTGATTATATCCGTAAGAAAGCTGAGAGCGGAGAATCATTTGTAGTAGTCGGCAGATGTTCAGAGAATGTACTTAAGGATTATGACTGCCTTATATCCGTATTTGTAACAGGTGATAAGGAGCATAAGATACAGAGAGTTATGGAGCATTTTGACTTATCCGAATCAGAGGCATATACTAAAATGCGTAGACACGACAGAACAAGAAAACAGTATCATAACAGATACTCAGAAGGTAAATGGGGAGATGCAACATATTATGATATGTGTATCAACAGCAGTCCTCTGGGAATAGAGAAAACTGTTAATGTTCTGGAGAATTATGTGAAAGAAAGAACAGGTAATCAGGAGCTTTAATTATGAAATACACAATAGACACACATACTCATACACTTGTAAGCGGTCATGCATATAACACAATTGATGAGATGGCAGCTTACGCAGCAGGTATAGGAGTTACGCACCTTGCGATAACTGACCATGCACCCAAGATGCCGGGAAGCGCAGGTATATTATATTTTTCTAATATGAAGATAATTCCAAGAGAAAAATGTGGTGTCAGGATATATATGGGTTGTGAAGCTAATATTATGGACTATGATGGAAATATTGATCTTAAAGAATATGGACTTAAGGGCTGTGATGTTGTAATAGCAAGCCTTCATATTCCATGTATCAAGCCCGGAAGTATAGAGCAGAATACGAATGCATTAATTAAAGCAATGGATAATCCATATGTTAATATTATAGGACACCCTGATGATTCAAGGTATCCTGTCGATTATGAAAAGCTTGTAAAGGCCGCTAAGGAAAAGCATGTGCTTCTTGAACTTAATAATACATCATTGAATCCGGATGGCCCAAGACAGGGAGCTTTTGAGAATGATGTTAAGATGCTTAACATATGTAAGGAATTAGGAGTCTGCATATCTATAGGAAGTGATGCACATATAAAAGAGGGAATATGTGAATTTGACAGAGCCTATAAGGTTATAGAAGATACACAGTTTCCAGAAGAACTTATTGTTAATAGTGATTACAGTTTATATGAATCATATATTGGAAAGAAGAATTAAAATCTTATAAGTTCTACAAGAAATACTGCCACACATGATGCTATTGCAACAGTTGTAAGACCTTTGCCTTTCAAAGCAAATATTACGGCTGTCAAAAGTCCTGCAGCTGCACCAACCCACCAGCTGGTTGCATAGAATATTGCAGGAATTGTCATTGCTGTAAGAACTGCATAAGGTATGTAATAAAGAAAAGAACGGATAAAGCGGTTGTTAATCTTTTCCTTAATTGCAGTGAAAGGTATAACTCTTATAAGGTAGGTTGTGCCTGCAAGTATAAGCAGATATATAAAGAAAATACTGTTTTTCATAAGTTCCTCCAATAAGATTAATTATTGCTGTTATCAGCTTCATCAGATACCGGAAAGAATATTGAACCGATAATGGCAGCTGTGATAGCAACAATTGTTATTGTTATACCGCTGGAAATCTTAGAAAGAAGCGGTATATAGTAGAATAAGCAGCTAAGTATAATTGCAATGGTTACGACAATCAGGACGGAGCGAGCTTTCTTCATCTCTGGAACAACCACGGCAACGAACATTCCATAGATTGCAACACTTAAAGCACTCATAAGGCGGTCTGGAAGGATATTTCCAAGAATAGCACCAATAAATGTGCCTAATGCCCAGCCCAGATAAGGCAGGGTAGCAAGTCCTGCAAAGTAGCTGCGCTTGATTTCGTCTTCTTTAGTTGCTACTGCAAATATTTCATCAGTTATAAAGAAACCGAGAAGCCAGCGGTATATGCCACTGAAACGGCTATCGGCTTTCTGTCCGATTGATATAGACATGAAAGAGTACCTTATATTAATAGTAATCTGTGATATAAGCATCTGAATATACTGTCCTGGATGAATCATAATGCCGATTCCTGCAAACTGTCCGGCAGAGGTTACTGTTGTCATAGATATGAGAACGGCCTGCCACCAGCTAAGACCAAAGGATACAGCCATAATTCCAAAGGTAAAAGAAACTGACAGGTATCCGAGTGCAATTGGTATGCCGGTTATTAGTCCGCGTTTATAATTATTCATTCTATTTATCTCCATGTATACAATGTCTAGGTTAATATAGTAAAGTCATTTTTATATTCTATCATACATTTGCCATAAAATCACTTGAGAAATATTAATAAATTGATGAATACATAATATTAAAAAGGGCAGAGAAAGCGGCTATCTGCCAGCTTTCTCTGCCTGTTTGTTATTGTACATATTTTTATCTGCTTTATCAAAGAGTGTCCTTAATGTGCAATTCTCATAATCAGAAGAGAATGCACAACCATGAGCATAACTTATCTTAAAAGCTTTTCCAAGCTCATTGAATTCGGATATTTCTTTGTCAAGCTGTCTGAGAATATCAGTAACTTCATCCTTAGTAGTGTTATATATTACGGCAATAAATTCATCGCCACCATATCGCCCAACAAAATCGTTAGAAGGAACAGCATTTCTTAAAAGCCTTGCAAAATTAAGAATTAACTGGTCACCAACGGAATGACCTAGTGTATCATTAGCCTTCTTAAGATTATTGAGATCAAACATAATACATGCAGTAGAATCAGTAATAAATTGTGAGGTTCTGAATATTTCTTCACATTTACTCTTGTTGGGAAGACCTGTGTGCAGGTCAAGAAATGCCTGCTTTTCAAGCTGTTTATTCTTTTTGGTAATTATGATTGCATGAATGGAATGATTAATTATATATATAATTATAATGACCATATCTATTGCAGTGAATGTTTCAAACAATCTTATATTGTCGGCAATTCTTTCAGAATACTTTTCAGCAGCAGAAACAGTCTGGTCAGCAAGCTGGAAATATTCTTCACTGAGATTTACAATATCAGTGTTTTCATAACCATATTCACGGACTTTATATATTTCGTTCTTAAGCAGAATCCAGAAAGCAATCTGTGTATCAAGCTTTTTTTCATAATCATTGTCATCAAGCTTGACAAGATTATAATCGCCATCTTCATATTTAAGATCTTCAAGAATTCCATCAAGATAATCAATGAGTTCATCATTAGGATTACCAGTGATTTCAAGCTTGACTTCTCTTTGAGTAGCGCCTCTGACAAGACCGGTATAGTTAATAACTCTGGCAGTTCCCTGTAATTTTCCTATAAGAACCATCATTATTGCAACAAGAACAATAAGAATAATGAGAAGACAGCTTTCAATAACAGTATTGATTGTTTTTATATGTTTTCTGTGTTTGTGTTTTTTCATATCTCACCTTATAAAATAATTGTTATATAAGTACCATAAAATCGGTACTTTAGTACTATATCAATATGCTGTTTAAATGTCAATAAAATAAATATAAATTATGAATGAATTTGATTGAAAATGAATGAAAGTGGTGATGACATTTATCAGTATGCAAGTATACATATGTTGTGCATTGACACATAAGTATTGCAATATTAAAATTAATTCGTTTGGATTTTCTAACTGGACAGATAATAAATTATACAGGTTAAATATTGGAGGAATCATATATGTCAGATATAAAGCTTGGAAGTCATGTGGGAATGGCAGGTAAGGAAATGTTTCTTGCATCTGCGAAGGAAGCAGTTTCTTATGGGGCTAATGTATTTATGTTATACACAGGTGCGCCACAGAATACAAGAAGAAAAGAAATAAGTGAGCTTAATATAGAAGCTGGCTGGAAGTATGCTAAGGAACATGGGATAGAGGAGATTATTGTACATGCACCTTATATAATCAATCTTGCAAATACAATTAAGCCGGAGACTTATGAGCTTGCTGTTGAATTTCTAGAAAAAGAAATTATAAGGACTGCTGCCATGGGAAGCCATATAATGGTGCTTCATCCGGGAAGCCATGTCAATGCCGGAGTTGAAGCCGGAACCGCACAGATTATCAAAGGACTTAATACAGTGCTTAACCAGAACAATGATGATGTATATATTGCACTTGAGACAATGGCTGGCAAGGGAAGCGAGATAGGCAGGACATTTGAAGAGCTTAAGGCAATCTATGATGGCGTTGACAAGAAGGACAGATTGAGAGTGTGCTTTGATACATGTCATGTTAATGATGCAGGTTATGATTTAGTTAATCATTATGATGAAGTATTTGCAGAATTTGACAAAGTGATTGGTCTTGACCAGATAGCGGTATTTCATATCAATGACAGCATGAATCCGCTTGGAGCGCATAAGGACAGACATGCCAACATTGATAAGGGAAACATAGGATATGAGACTCTTCACAGACTTGTCCATGATGAAAGATTCTTAGATGTTCCTAAGATTCTTGAGACTCCATGGGTAGCAGTTGAGGGAACTGATAAGAAAGAGCCTCCTTATAAGGAAGAGATAGCGTGGCTTTTAGAGAAATAATGTGAAAATGCTGTTTTTTCGTTTTATTATGATTTTTGAACTGTTTTTTTGTATTTATATTAGTACAATCTGGATATAATGGGTTCATAATCACAATGAACGGAGGAATAGAATATGCTAAGACACAAGAAACATGCATCGGCCTTTATCGCATTTTTGATGGCTTTTGCACTCATCTTCACTAGTTCTGGTATTGGCTCTCTTACATTTACGAAAGCCGATGATACACAGACGATTTACTATAATGGTGAATCAATTACTCTTTCAGAGCATGCATTATATGTAAACCAAAATTTAGCTTCTTCAAGCGGATATTCATATAAGACACTTCAGGAAGCAGTAGCTAATGCAATTCCTGGCACAAAGGATAATCCAACAATTATTTATCTTGAGCCGGATGTATATTGGACTGACGATTATACTAAGACAGAAGATCGTGATAAGAATGATCTTATAGGTCTTATAATTCCACAGGCTTATATAACACTTGTAGGAATGACTGGTAATCGTGATGATGTAGTAATTGCATCAGACAGAGGACAGAATGCAGGAGCTAATGGTAACTTTAACACAATTGGTGTAGGCGACGGATTTCATGCAAAAGACCTTACAATCGGAAATTATTGTAATGTAGATCTAGTGTATGAAAGAGATACTACTAAGAATCATACTAAGAGACAGGAAGCTGTTACACAGGCACAGGCTGTTACTAAAGTTCCTGGCATTACAGATATGGATGAATGGTTCTTTGAAAATTGTAACATTATATCAAGACTTAATCTTTTCTCAAGAGATGACAGACCTAAGCGTTCTCTTATAAAAGATTGTCATCTTGAGTGTACAGATGATTCGCTTGGAACCGGTTATATAACGATATTTGAAAATTGTACGTTTAGCCTGTTTTCTAATACTCCTTGTGGTGGAGCATCATTCTATATGCAGGCATTCTTAGGCTGTGAATTTACAACACAGTTATCAGATAATAAAACAATTACATTATGTAAGAATACAAAACCGTTTGCTTTTATTGACTGTGATTTTAAGGGCGACATGACTGGTATGGAATGGAAACAGAGTAATTTTTCTGATGATATAAGACAGATTGTTTCTAATAATACTCTTAATGGACAGCCATTGACAATCAGTCCTGATTATACAGATTTATCAGTAACTCCTGATGGAGAGCAGATGAAAGCATTTAAGTATAATGGGGAATATAATATATATAATCTCTTAAATGGTGCGGGTTATGATGAATGGGATCCGTTAAATCAGAAGGATTATATGCCAACCGGTGTATGGAATATCCAGTTTGACTATCCAGGAATTGCTAAGGATGTTGTTCCGGTACTTCAGGGAAATGTTTCTGATTCACTTCAGGTTACGCCTGTTGTTCTTGGTGGCAATGACAAGACTGTAACATGGAGTACTGAAGACGATACGCTTGTTATTGAACCACAGGCTGATGGTACTGTAATAGTAAAGGGTGACAATTCAACATTAGACAATAAGAAAGGCTGTCTTGTTGCAACAGCAACCAACGGAATGAAGAAAGTATTACATTTTACAGTTACTCCTAAGATATTTGAGGCACCTGTATTATCAGAAAAACCTGTTTTATCAGCACCTGAGAATGGAATGATTAATGTAACATATGCATTTACAGATAATAGTGAAGCAGCAGACGAAAGTATAATTAACTGGTATCGTGCTACAGACAAAGAAGGAACAGATAAAGTCCTCGTTGCACAGACAACATATGTAGATAGTGATGCTAAGCCATACTCTTCATATGTACTCCGCTTAGATGATGTTAATCATTATATTATCTGTGAAGTTATACCAAAGCGTTCGAATTCAGTAGAAGGCAGTTCAGTATTTACTGCAGCTTCTGAACTTATCACGTCAGCATATGTAGCAGATGAACAGAAACAGTCATATAATGTTGATCTTGAGCATCTTGCATATATTGAAGCTGAGAATGATACAGAAGAGAATAATTATGAATGGAAAAACACACTTGAAGCTGGTAATTGGTATGGAGGATTCTATCTGCCTGCTGAATACAGAGAAGGTGGAGAGTGGAGTGACAAAGCATATAAGCCTGTTTCAGGGGAGCTTCCATATACATACGCACAGGGAGCATCAGGCGCATCAGGAACTACGGGACTTCAGACAACTACACAGGGTGCAAGACTTGTATATGTTGATGATACTGCACGAAAAGATATGTCAATGACATTGACTCTTTCTCCTCATAAAACAGGAGCACAGGGCTTCGGTAGTGCTAAACAGTTCATAGATATTTATTTCAAATATGATGCAAAAACAATGACTGGTTATGGCTTAAGAATTGCCAGAGTACCATCTATAAGTGATCCGGCCCTTAGTAGCTTTGCAGCTAAGTCATGTACATTTACATTGATGGAATATAAGAATGGAGTTGCAATTCCGCTTGAGGATTCAGTCATATCAACAGCATTTCTTCCAGGATGCACAATTAAGCTTGATGTGACTGGCAATACATTTACAGCAGATGTTACAACAACATCATCTCAGGACTCAGCAAGCAGTATCATGCCTCATGAGGTACATTTAAGCCATGTATTTGAGAATGAAGTAAACAGTTACAGTGGAATAGGATTCCAGCATACAGGTACATCTGGTGCAGGAAAGTCTGGTAACAGAGTTACTATTCATTCTGTAAGCGTAGATTACAAGGGTGTAACAGGAGAAGTTATTGATGTACCAGATAATGACATTAATAATGGTAATGATGATATTAATAAAGATACAGATGACAGAGAAGATGTTCCAGATAGTTCAGTTGATGTAGTGCCAACAGGAGATTCATCTGATATGAGAATTCTTATTATGTTAATGGCAGTATCCGGATTAGCTATTGGAATGACTGTTGCAAAATCAAAAAATTCTCTAAAAGCATTTAAGTAACACAAAACTTGATATGATTTAGAATAAAATAATCAGCCCCGCCTGTTATATATCATATGTGGTATATTGCAGACGGGGTTTTAATATGGGTAAAATTCTGTTAAACTGTAGGAAAGTAAGTTGTGAAAGGCGGAATAATATGTCAATACCAGCAAGTGAAGCAAAGTCAAGATTAATAGAGGGTAATAAAAGATTTATTAATGCTACAAGCAATCCGGGAGATGTTTCATTGGAAAGACGAGTTGAAACCCTAAAGAATGGTCAGCACCCATATGCGATTGTTCTGTGCTGTTCGGATTCAAGGCAGGTACCGGAAGCAATATTCTCAGCGGGAATAGGGGAACTTTTTGTCATCCGCGTGGCAGGAAATGTAGTGGATTCGCATCAGCTTGGAAGTATTGAATATGCAGCAGACCATCTTGACTGTAAGCTGGTGGTTGTACTTGGGCATAATCATTGCGGTGCAGTTGAAGCGGCAATAAAGCATGACCCTGACGGACATATCAAGTATATAACTGACGATATCAGGGAAGCTATTATGGAAGAGAAAGATGAGTATATTGCAACATGTCTTAATGTAAAGCATAGTGTTAAGGTGATAGAGGATAATACAGATATGAAGCTGCTTGAGGAAAAGGGGCTTGAGGTTATCGGGGCTGTGTACCATCTTGAGGACGGGCATGTGGAGTTTTTGGAGTAAAGAATGGAAGAATGTAGAGTTGTTGCAATTAATAATTTAATATCGTATATATCACCTACAGAGAACCCATTGTCAGCTAATGTCGTGATGATTCAGGGAAAGGATGCATTATGGTTGTATGATGTTGGTAATCATCCAGACATTCCTGCGATAATAGACACATATAGCAATGGAAGAAAAGTTAATGCTATCTTGTCACATTTTCACGAGGATCATACCGGTAATCTTCCGTGTATGAGCGTTGATGAGGTGTATCAGGGAAAGTATACCCATAGGCACACTGGCATGGGAATAGTCGTAGAAGATGACATTTATATTCAGGACGGAGATGTGTCACTTCACATATTTCCACTGCCTTCAAGCCATGCAAAGGGCTGTGTTGCGTTGGAAGTAAACGAAGAGTGGTGCTTTCTTGGAGATGCATTATATGCTATGCAGAAATGCGGACATAACTTGTACAATGCAGGCATATTAAAAGAACAAATAAATGTATTACAGAACATTAAAGCGGAGAAATTCATGCTGAGTCACAGGACACCTTTTGAAAAGCCAAAGGGGATTATTATGAGGTGGCTTGATGAGATATATGACAGAAGGGTTAAGGGAGAGGTGTATATTGAGATCTAAATATCATTTTATTATAATCGGTTCAGGCTGGCGGGCCTTATATTATGTACGCGTAGCAAAGGCTCTGCCTGAAATATTCTGTATTGATGCGATGTATTGCAGGACGCAGGAGAAAGCGGACTTAATTGCCGGTCAGTATCAGATACATACAACTACATCTATAGAAGAATGCGCGGCATATAAACCTGATTTTGCAGTTGTGGCTGTTAAGAAGGACGCCATATGTGATGTTTCAATGGAATGGCTTGACCGTGGAATAACTGTTTTATCAGAGACTCCGGCGGCACTTGATATGGATTCGCTTAATAAACTGTATTCTTATTACAAATGTGGTAAAAAACAGGTGGTTGCTGAACAGTACAGGGAGTATCCTAATATTAAAGCATCATTAAAGCTTATTAATGAAGGAATTATTGGTGATGTCAGCTGTGTAAATGTGTCACTGGCGCATGAATATCATGGAATAAGTCTTATAAGAGCATTTCTTGGAGTTAATCCGGGAGAGAAGTATACAGTTTCAGCTAAGACATATGAGTTTCCTACAACACAGACTCTTACAAGATATGATAAGTTCACTGATGGCAGGATTGCAGGAAAGAAAAGATGCGTCGCCACATTTGAATTCGAAAGCGGGAAAGTGGCATGGTATGATTTTGATTCGGAGCAGTACAGGTCACCAATCAGGAAGAATACGCTTAAAGTTCAGGGTGTAAGAGGTGAGCTTGTTGATGACTGTGTATATTATCTTGATGAGAATAATGAAGGTCAGGTTGGCAGAATCATAACGGATTCCCATGTGATTAATACAGGAAATTCTAATCCTAATTTTGAGAAGATTCGTGAAATTAAGAAAATTTCATTTGATAATAAGATTATATATGAGCCGGAATTTGGATTGTATGGTCTGTCAGAAGATGAAACAGCAATCGCAGTGATGATGAAGAATACGGCAGAGTATAGCAGAGGAAATGCGTCTGCACCATATAGTATGGAGGATGCCCTTGCAGATGCGTATGCCGCCATCTTACTGAAGAAGGCTGTGGAAACAGGAGAAGTGGTGCATAGTTAATATAATGAAACGGGGTACATGGTATGCAGAAAGAATTGTTAAAGGTGGCACTTATAGGTGTAGGAAGTGTTGGAAAGAAATATGCCAGAATGATAACAGCGGGAGAAGTTCCGCATATGAAATTATCAGCTGTGGTTATAAGAAGAGATGAACTTATTGAATGGGGCGAATCACTTGTTAATACTGATGGTGATAATGCAAGGATATTCAGGAGTGCAGAAGAATTATTTGAGACAGGAGAATCATGTTATGATGCAGTTATTATAGCAACTCCTCATAAAACTCATAAAGAACTGGCTTTGAAAGCATTTGCAAAGGGAAAAGCAGTGTTATGTGATAAGCCGGCAGCGGCAGATGTAGGTGAAGCACTTGCAATGCAGAAGGCTGCCAGTGAAAGTGGCAGAATATATGGAATGATATTTCATCAGAGGCTTTACCCTAAATACATCAGGATTAAGCAGATGATAGATAATGGTGAATTAGGAGATATAAAGAGAGTATGTCTTATTAATTCACGATATTTAAGAACCTCATACTATCATAAATCTGGCTCATGGAGAAGCAGCTTTGCAGGTGAAGGCGGTGGAGCACTTATCAATCAGGGACAGCATATTCTTGATATGTATCAGTACCTGTTTGGAATGCCACAGAAACTTTTTGCAGCGATTCCATTTGGAAAATACAACGACTTTATAGTAGATGATGAGGCTACTATCGTTATGGAATACGACAATGGAAAGACAGGCACATTTATACTATCCACAGGCGAAGCCTGTCACGAAGAGCGACTTGAGATTATAGGAACGAAGGCAAGAATTCTTCTGGAAGACGACACGCTCACCATTACAAGACACAGAGATGTATGTGAGTATATCAAGAACGAAGAAGTCAACTCAAGGCAGAATATGACATTTACAGAGGAAACTATACAGTTCGAGAAGGCATCTGAGCCATATGCACAGTTATTTGAAAACTTTGCAAATGCGGTGCTTAAAGGTGATGAGTCTTATCTGACCGTTAAGGGTAGTGAGGGAATTAATTCACTCATGTTGTGTGCCAGTGCCTATTATTCAGCATGCAAAGGCATAAAAGTAGAACTTCCGCTTGAAGCCTCAGATTATAAAGAGCTTATGGATGAATTGATTAAGAAAGAAGAGGGAGAATAGATTCAGTCTATTCTTCCTCTTCTTCGTTGTTAAAGCCGTGGAGCAGAAAATCGTTCCACCTGGCATTAGTTTCTTCAAGCTCTTTTTTCTGCATGATACGGTTTCTGTCGCTTAGAATGGAAATCATTTCATCAGCTATCTCCTCAACAGGAGGGTGGTCGTAATGATAGAGATAACCAATCATGCGGCTGGCAGTGAAATCAGTATTGAGATTCTTAGTGACAATATCACAGAAATTTTTCTCATAACCTCTTTGCAGCATTAATTCATATAATTGTCTGCTTAAATCTGATTTGGGTTTCATAAAATGTGACTCCTTGTTTGTGGTGCGTAATATGTCTGTTTATTATAGCATAAATATTTGAAAAACATAATGTATTGTGATATATTACATTTGTAATGATGTAGCATTAAAATAGTGTGCTATATGAATATGGAGGTATTTTTTATGTCAAGTACAATTCAAGTAAGAGTGGATGACGATTTGAAGATTAAATCAGATAATTTATTTAAAGAATTAGGAACAGATACTACAACGGCTATAAGAATGTTTTTAACACAGGCAGTTGCTAATAATGGATTTCCATTTGAGATAAAGAAAGTGGCAGCTAATCCTTACATTGCTATTTCGGAAAAGGAAGTTCTTGACAGATTAGCAAAGTCAAGAGATCAGTCAAAGAATGGAGAATATTCAGAAGCAGGTGATTTTGTTGCAGATATGAGGACAAAGTATGGCATATAAAGTGGTTGTTACTAATGATGCTAAAGAAAATATGCAAGAGTATATTGAATACATATTATATGAAAAAAAGAATCATCAGGTAGCAGGAAGTCTCCTTGATGATTTTGAATATACTAAAGATATATTAGCAGAGGTCGCAGGAAGTTTAAAATTATGTGATAACGAAAAATTGAGAAGTTTAGGATATAGAAGGATAGGCTTTAAATTCCATAGATATTTTATGTTGTATAGAGTGGAAGATACAACTGTTTATATAGATGGGATTTTTCATGAGTTACAGGATTTTGAGAATAAGATTAACTGAGGGATAATAAATATGGCAAGATATAATTTTAGTAAAACAATTGTACATAGTGGGTTGAATAAAACAAAAACAATATATGGAAATTCAAGATATGAGATTGCATATAAAGAACAGATACAAATAAAACAATGGGAAGAACAGTGGCAGAGAAAATTGCAAATCGAAAGAAATAGAAAAATTGCAGAAGAAAAAAGATTAGAAAGAGAAAATAGAGCAAAGGATGATCAAAGAGCTATATTAAATGCTCAGATATTAACCAAGCAGGCAGAGGAACAACGCGCTGATATAGGTAATATATTAATCAATTCGCTGGAATGCGAATTGTATGATTTTGAGAAGTTAAAGAAAAAAGATTATTTTTCAAAAAATAAACCATATATGTCAAAAAAATATGAAATTCCAAGAGAGCCATTGCCTTCAGATTCAAAATATAATCCAAAGTTGAATTTTTGGGCAGTATTATCTGGTAAAAAACAAAGGGAATTTAATGAAAAAAACAGACAAGTATATAATGATGATCATAAAGATTGGGAAAAAATTAAAAATGAAATTATAGAGAAAAATAAATATATAGATGAAATATATGAACACCAGATGTTATTATGGAAAGAGGAAAAAAAACAATTTGAAAATGAACAACAAGAATATAATCATGGTATAGATGAATTTAGAAATGAAGTTGCAAATGGTAATTCTGTTGATGAATTTGTTTCTATTATTTTAAATGATATTAAATTGCCAATAAATTTTATACCTACATATGATGTTTTATATGATAAAGCTACAAGAAATGTTGTTATTGATGTGAATTTGCCATTAGTTACAGATTATCCTAATTTAAAATCTGTTGCGTATATCAAGTCAAGGCATGAATATAAGGAAAGTTATTTTAATGATGTTCAAATGCAGAAAATGTATGATGATTCTATTTACAAAATAATATTGATGTATATAAACAGAGTGTTTAATATCAATAATCAATTTGATTTGATAGATAATATAGTTTTGAATGGATTTGTAGAATCTATAGATAAGACAACGGGCAATGAATTTACAGCATATATTTTATCTATTAGTATAGCAAGAGAAAATTTCAAAATACTTAATTTAAAGTCAATTGATGCAAGAGAATGGTTTAAGAAAGAAAAAGGAATATCAGCAGCTAAAATAGCACAAATTACACCTATACAACCAATACAAAGATTGAATAAGGAAGATAAAAGGTTTGTTGAGGGGTATAATGTTGTAAACGAAATAAATGATGAAGTTAATTTGGCATCAATAGATTGGCAGGATTTTGAAAATTTGATAAGAGAAATTTTTCAAGAAGAATTTAATAGTTCAGGAGGAGAAGTAAAAATAACTCAGGCAAGCAGAGATGGAGGGGTAGATGCTGTTGTTTTTGACCCAGACCCAATAAGAGGTGGCAAGATTGTAATTCAGGCAAAAAGATATACAAATGTTGTTGGTGTATCTGCAGTAAGAGATTTATATGGAACATTGATGAATGAGGGAGCAATGAAAGGAATTCTTGTTACAACATCAAATTATGGTAATGATGCGTATGAATTTGCAAAGGGTAAACCAATTCAGCTTATAAATGGGGCTGAACTATTAGGGTTATTAGAAAAACATGGACATAAAGCTAAGATAGATTTAAAAGAAGCTAAATTAATAAATAAGGGTAATAATAACTTAATCTGACCATATAAATTTAACTCAAAATGACAATGTACACATGTCACTTTATCTGTTATTCTTATGTGCAATTAAAGTATGTTGATATAGGAGGCAGATAAAATGGAAGCACAACAGACACAGTTAGTACAGCAGGGGATTAAGAAAGAAGGATTTCATATTACTGTAACACAGATGTGTATAACAGCAGTATTTATGGCACTTACATGTGTTGCAACAATGGTGGTACAGATTCCTATTCCTTTGGGATATGCACATTTGGGAGACAGCGTAATACTTATATGTGCATTTTTCTTCGGACCAGTTGTTGGCGCACTCGCAGGAGGAATCGGTTCTGCAATGGCAGATATATTAACTGGATTTGCAGTATGGGCACTTCCAACACTTATAATAAAGACCATCATGCCAATAATAGCATGCGCAATATTTGGCAATATGAAAAGTAAGTTTGACAGATGTAAGGTTATTTCAGTAAGAGGAATTGTTGGTGCAGTTGTTACATTACTTTTCATGACATTAGGATATGTTGTATTTGGTGCAATAATAGCAGGCAGCTTTGCAGCAGGATTAGCTTCGGCACCAGGACTTCTTCTTAAGTCGGTAGTTAATATGGTTGTATATCTTTTTGTGGCAACAGGAATGTCTAAGATTCTTGGCAGAAATAATAATTGATTACAAGTAGAGGAGAATAGATATATAGTCTGTAGGGTGGTACTTTTGGGTATCACCCTTTTTCGTGGTTGATACACGAGGAAGTTTTTACTTCCTTATACATTATTAAGTTTATAATGTTTAATAGCTGCTGTTATGCTATGATATAATTAAATCAATTGGTAGTATTAGCATATAATAATAGTATTGTAGATGTTAAAAGGTAGACTATAAAAACAGATGTGGAGATAGAAAATGATTAAAGCATTTTTTCTGGATTTTTACGGAACAGTGGTACATGAAGATGGAGAAGTGGTAAAGAAAATCTCACAGTTAATATATGAAACTGGAAAAGCAGAGAGTCCATCAGAAGTAGACTCTTTTTGGTGGAAGGATTTTCAGAATTTATTTAATAATTCGTATGGGAATACATTTGAAACACAAAGAGCGTTAGAAAAGAAGTCTATTAAACATACATTGGAAAAGTTTGCTTCAAATGAGAATATTGATAAGTTAAGTAATTATATGTTTGAACATTGGGTGAAACCTCCTATTTTTGAGGAGTCAAAGAAGTTTTTTGAAATTAGTCCATTACCTATTTATATAGTATCAAATATTGATGCTAATGATGTTTTAAGAGCAATAGAATTTCATCAATTATCCCCATCGGGAATATTTACATCTGAGGATGCCAAAGCCTATAAGCCAAGAAAAGAGTTATTTGAGCTTGCATTGAATACCACGGGATTGCATGCTGATGAAGTGATTCATATAGGCGATTCTTTAAGTAGTGATGTAAAAGGTGCTTCGTCAGTTGGAATTAAAGCAATTTGGTTAAATAGATTTAACAAAGAGAATTCATGTGGTGTAGATAGTATAACAAATTTGTTAGAGGCATTAGATAAATTGGAGTAAAGTATTTTAATATAAGGAAATGCAAACGATGCTTAGATTAGTGGGATTGGGAGATAATGCTGGCTAAGGTTTTCCAACAATTCTTGATGTATGGAAATCAGAAGGATGGGTTGAACCACAATTAATAGAGGTTACAAATCTTAATCAGGTGACACTTGTGATGAAGATGGAAAAGGAATTTGATGAAGAATTTTGGCACAAAACCACATGATACCTATCAGTAGTCGCAAATCCAAAGCCTTTATAGGTCAAAAATCATATCGACTACTATATTAGTTGCAAATTACACCTATAAAGTAACTATGATCAGCAATCTTATAGGAAATCCAACTCTAAAACCACATTTTAGACAGCGTAAGAGGGCAAATCGATAAAGTCCATATAATGGTGTAAATTACAAATTTATATAAAAAAGAGCCGAGAGCTCATCTTTCAGTTATAATTAAGTTACCACACAAAAACATAATTGAAAGGATGAAACTCATGGCTCAATTACATTTTACATTAGATAGTGATTTTTTTGTAGGACTTTTTTCAGAAACTAAGGATGAAGCTTTTGGCAAACTTATGGAAGCTTTACTTAATCAGGTTCTTCAGGCTGAATCTACTGAACAGCTTGGAGCAAGTAATTACGAACGATCTCAAGAACGTTCTGATTATAGAAATGGAGTTAGGACAAGAACATTAACCACCCGTATTGGAAAGATTGAATTACAGGTTCCAAGACATCGTAATGTTCCATTTAAAACTTCCTTGTTCGAAAATTATCAGCGTAATGAACAGGCTTTAATTACAACAATGATGGAAATGGTTGTGCAAGGCGTATCAACCAGAAATATAAAAAAAGTAACTGAAGAGCTTTGTGGAGAATCTTTTTCAAAATCTGCTGTTTCTGAAATCTGCAAGGAACTAGATGTCCCTGTTAAGCATTTCAAAGAGCGCTTATTGCCGGAACACTATCCGTTTATTATTGTTGATGCGATATATTTAAAAGCTCGTGAAGATCATCGTGTTAAATCAAAAGCGTTGTTTGTTGCAATTGGAATAAACAATACCGGGCACAAAGAAGTCCTGGGATTTGAAGTTTATGATTCAGAGAAAGTGAACACCTGGAGAGACTTTTTTGAAAATCTTAAAAGTCGCGGTTTGCGCGGTGTAGATATTGTAATATCTGACGCACACGCGGGGCTTGTTGAAGCAATAAAGGAGAGTTTCTCTGGCTCTTCATGGCAGCGATGTCAGGCTCACTTTACAAGAAACATCATAGATAAGTGTCCTAAAAAATACAGCACTGGTTTAGCTTCTGAGTTACGAGACATGTTTAACGCAGCTACTATTGAAGAGGCCCGTCGTTTAAAAGAATCTATATACGATGAATATCAGGATGTTGCAAATGAAGCAATGACTGTCCTTGATGAAGGATTTGAAGATAGTATTACCATCATGGCACTTCCCTCAAAATATCGTATAGCATTAAGAACCAGCAACATAATAGAACGCGAGAACAGAGAAATCAGAAGACGCGAAAAAGTCATTCAGATTTTTCCTAATACAGAATCTATTATTAGATTAATTGGTGCAGTCCTTCAAGATGATCATAATGAATGGAGTGTAGGTCATAAAATCTTTGATATGAAAGAGTACTATGAACTAAGCTCCATTCAGTCAAATCTTTTGAAGATAAAAGTAGCGTAGATAAAACCACATAACTGAAAGATGAATTTACACACAAATTTGGACTTGACTGGCAAATCAGCCTATAAGATGCAATATATTTATTTTCTTATAGGAAGCCCTGCCTCAAAAAGCCAAGATTTACCACTACATCCCCCAAAAATGAGAAAAAAGCCGCCAGCAATTAAGCTGGCGGCTTAAATTAACACTTACATGAGGTATAGCAACAATCACCGATGGTGGAAGAGTTGTTTGTCAGCGTACATTGCTGAGTCAGCATTTTTTACTATTTCAATAATATCGATTCCGTTGCCGGATGCAACACCGACAGCACTTTTAAAAACAATCCGTTAAATATACGAATACACGCATAACTTATATTTTAACATTTAGTTAAATCGATTTCCAGCTTTTTTAATTCTTTTAATTCTCTTATAGTAAAGTATCCGCATACGATAGCAGCGGCAGCGTCTGCTATAGGTCCGGCATACATAACACCGTCAATTCCCATGAATATAGGAAATATAATGATAAGTGGCAGCAGGAAAATAATCTGCCTTGTAAGCGACATAAATACACCAAGCTGTGATTTGCCAATTGAGTTAAAGAAATTGGAAGTTACAGGCTGGATGCCATTAACAATTGTCAGAAACATATATATTCTGAAATATCTTTCAGAGAATTTAAAGTACAGGTCACTTCCGTTACCAAATATGCTGATAATCTGTCTTGGGAATATCTGGAAGCATGCAAATGCGATTAAAGACAGGGCAGAAGCTGCACCAAGTGCAAGAAGATAAGTTTTTCCTACACGGGCGTACTTCTTTGCACCATAGTTAAAACCTATAACAGGCTGTGTTCCCTGAGATATTCCGATAACAAATGACATGAAAATCATATTAACTTTAGTTATAATTCCGGCGCAGGCAAGAGGAATGTCTCCACCGTATATTGATTGTGCGCCGTAGTGTGACAGCGTATTGTTCATAACAATCTGTACAACGGTCATTGCAATCTGATTAAAGCAGGCACTTGCTCCAAGAATAAATATTTTCTTACAGTGGGCAGCAGATACAATAAAACTTTCCCTGCTAAGTTTAATTGTCTTAAAATGAAACATATAACGCAGACTGATTGAAAATGAAATTATCTGGCCTGTAATTGTTGCAAGAGCAGCACCAGTCATTCCCATGTTAAAGACAAAGATAAACAATGGGTCAAGAATAGTATTTACTATGGCACCAGCAAGCATAGATATCATGGAATATCGTGGGCTTCCATCTGCAAGAATAAGCTTGCTCATACCAGTGTTGGCAATTAAGAAGGGAAAGCCAAACGCAGTGATTCTTGTATATGCCTTTGCATAAGGAAGTACATCTTTAGTTGCACCAAAGAATTTAAGCATAGGTGTTAAGAATATAGTGGTTACAAGGAACAGAAATATTCCAAACAATGCCATAAGCACAATACCATTGCCGGCATATTTTTCAGATTCGTTCTTTTCACCGGCACCAAGATACAGCGAGAAATTAGTCGCACTTCCTATACCGAGAAGAAGCGATATAGCTGTACATGTTGTTGAAAGTGGAAATGCAATATTAGTCGCAGCATTTCCAAGCATGCCGATTCCCTGACCGATAAATATCTGGTCGACAATATTGTAAAGCGCTGTCACAAGCATTGAAATAATGCATGGAATTGCAAAACCAACAAGCAGAGTGGATTCTTTTTTATATCCAAGCGGATTATCTTTTGTGTTCATAGTCGCTGACTGATTATTCATAATAAAACCTCTTAATTATTATACAATATTATTAAAAACTGATAATAGCATAATTGATATCATAACATATTATGTTAATAAATGTGTAGCCAGATTATTAAAATGTGCTGTTATATGCTTTGCGTTTGTGATATAATTCATGTCATGTAAACATATAAAGCCGGAGGGAAATATGGATAATTATTCAATTAACACAAAATGCGTCCAGGCAGGCTATACTCCTGGAAATGGTGAACCAAGACAGATTCCTATAATCCAGTCTACTACATTTAAGTATGATACAAGTGAGGATATGGGAAAACTTTTTGACCTTGAAGCAAGTGGATATTTCTACACAAGACTTCAGAATCCAACTAATGATTATGTGGCAGCTAAGATTGCAGCCCTTGAAGGTGGAAGTGCAGCAATGCTTACATCATCAGGACAGGCAGCTAATTTCTTTGCTTTATTTAACATTTGCGAAGCTGGAAGCCATATAGTAGCATCATCTTCTATATATGGAGGAACATTTAACCTTATTGATGTTACTTTGAAGAAGATGGGAATTGAAGCAACATTTGTTGACCCTGACTGCACAGAGGAAGAACTTAATGCAGCGTTCAAGGACAACACAAGAGCAGTATTTGGTGAGACAATTGCCAATCCTGCACTTACAGTATTAGATATTGAGAAGTTTGCAAATGCAGCACATGCACACGGTGTACCACTTATCGTTGATAATACATTCCCAACACCAGTTAATTGCAGACCAATTGAATGGGGAGCAGATATTGTAACACATTCAACAACTAAATATATGGACGGACATGGAGCAGCAGTCGGTGGAGCTATTGTAGACAGCGGAAAGTTTGACTGGATGGCACATGCAGACAAGTTCCCTGGACTCTGCACACCTGATGAATCATATCATGGAATTACATATGCCGAGAAGTTCGGTAAAGAAGGCGCATTTATAACAAAATGTACTTCGCAGCTTATGAGAGATTTAGGCTGTATACAGTCTCCACAGAATGCATTTATATTAAATCTTGGTCTTGAATCACTTCATGTGCGTATGCCAAGACATGTTGAAAACGGACAGGCTGTTGCAGAATTTCTTGAGAAGCAGGATAAGGTTGAATTCGTTAATTATCCGGGACTTCCTTCTAACAAGTACTATGAGACAGCTAAGAAGTACATGCCAGATGGCGGCTGCGGAGTAGTTTCATTCGAGTTAAAGGGTGGAAGAGAGGCTGCAGAGAAGTTTATGAAGAATCTGAAGCTTGCAGCTATCGAAACACATGTAGCAGATGCGAGAACATGTTGTCTTAACCCTGCAACATCAACACACAGACAGATGAATGATGAACAGCTTAAAGCCGCTGGAATTCCAGCAGGACTTATCCGTATCTCATGTGGTCTTGAGGATAAGAAGGATCTGATTGCGGATATTGCACAGGCGCTGGAGGCTATTTGATTTAAGTAAGAAATATTTTTATATGAATAAAGTCGTTAAAATGATGGGATTTTTATGGATAAAAGTCATCATTTTGACGACTTTTTATTTACAATGAGGGGATAAAGTAATAAATTATTTATAAATGTTAATTTAAGGAGCAATTATTATGGTAAAGCATGTTATTTTATGGAAATTAAAGGACGAGCTTGCAGGAGAAGAAAAAGAGCAGGTTAAGGCAGGTATTAAGGAAGGACTTGAAGGTCTTGCAGGGCAGATTCCAGGACTTATAGAGGTAAAAGTAAGAACAGAGTGCCTTCCAAGCTCAACAGCAGATGTAATGTTGGATACAACATTTGACAGCGTGGAAAGTTTAAAGGGTTATGCCGTACATCCTAAGCATGTGGCAGTTGCAGACAGCAAGGTAAGACCTTACACAGCAGTAAGGTCATGCATGGATTACGAAATATAGTAATTAACTAACAGCAATATTGGAGGAACTAACAATGGAACATATTTCAAGAAATGACGCATTTGAATTACTTAAGAAGTACAATAAAGACCCATTTCACATTCAGCATGCATTAACGGTTGAGGCTGTTATGAAGTGGTATGCCAACGAATTAGGATATGGCGATGATGCGGAGTATTGGGGAATCGTAGGACTTCTTCATGATATTGATTTCGAGCTTTATCCTGAACAGCATTGTATCAAAGCACCAGAACTTTTAAGAGAGGGCGGCGTATCAGAGGATATAATTCATGGAGTAGTTTCTCATGGCTATGGAATTACAGTTGATGTTGCACCTGAGCATGAGATGGAAAAAGTGCTTTTTGCAGCGGACGAGCTTACAGGACTTATATGGGCAGCAGCACTTATGCGTCCATCAAAGAGTACTAAGGACATGGAGCTTAAGTCATTAAAGAAGAAATATAAGAGCAAGGGCTTTGCTGCGGGATGTTCAAGAGAGGTAATTGAGCGTGGAGCAGAGCAGCTTGGCTGGGGACTTGATGAACTTCTGACGAAGACTCTTGCATCAATGGCAGCCTCAGAAGACACTATTAATGAAGAGATGGAGAAGGAAAATGTTTAATACTCCAACAGATTGTTACAATTATATAATTGAGAATGACCTTGAAATGCCAGTGCTTGGAGCGATGATGAATCATGTTGGCGGATATTCAATAGCAGAGATTGCGGACGGAAGATTCCATAACAGGGATGGTGAAGTCTCATTTTCATCACCAGGTTATAAGATAAACATTCCTGTTACTGATGATGAAATAGTTACGGCAGTGCTTAATGGGCTGTATGTAAGTGCATTTTTATCAAGAAATCAGGATAAGTACCAGATACATTTTCTTGTATCGGGATATCCTGTCAATATGAAATGCCGCTACGAGGAGCATATTGCAAAAGGTGTGGTAAAATACATGATAATGTCTACTATTGTTGCGTGCAGATTAGATAGTGAGAAAAAACTGAAAGAATATATAGCAGATTAAATAAGAGAGCCAGGATATACGGACTGACAATGGGGTTGAAGTTCGTATATCCCGGCTCTCTTTATGAGGGGGAAAAATGTTTTTCAAACATCCGATGACTGCTGTATTGGGAGATTAGACAGCCATCTTTTTTATGAAAAAGTTTGTCTGTTGTCTTTCGACATTGTTAATATTAAATGGGAAATGTGAAAATGAGTTGGAAAGTTTGTGAGAATTTTGTGAATTATATAAACAAAAAAGAAATTAATATGTAAATTAATAGAATGTAAATGTTTGAACATATGCTGTGTTGGAGTATAATTGCAAAGTGAATTGGACGCTATTCACCCCGAATAAAAAACTTAATAGGAAGGACATAATACACATGAGAGAATTAAGTAACAGATCAGCAAATTTTACAGACTCTGTCATCAGAAGAATGACAAGAGTTGCTAATAAATATGGTGCAGTTAATTTATCGCAGGGATTTCCTGATTTTGACCCACCAAAGGCTATAACAGACAGGCTTGCAAGAGTTGCAGGCGAAGGACCTCATCAGTATGCATTGACATGGGGAGCTAAGAATTTCAGAGATGCAGTTGCTAAGAAATATGAACATTTTTCTGGTGTTAAGATTGACCCTGAGACAGAGATTGTTGTCACATGCGGAAGTACAGAGGCAATGATGGCTACAATGCTCAGTATTACTAATCCGGGAGAGAAAGTCGTAATATTCTCGCCTTTCTATGAGAATTACGGTGCAGATACAATTCTTTCAGGTGCAGAGCCGATATATGTTCCATTAGTTCCACCAGAATTTCATTTTGATAAGGAAAAGTTAGAAGATGCATTTAAGCAGGGTGCTAAGGCATTAATTCTGTGCAATCCTTCCAACCCATGCGGTAAGGTGTTCACAATGGAGGAAATGCAGACAATTGCTGAACTTGCAAAGAAATATGACGCATATGTTGTTACAGATGAAGTGTATGAGCATATTGTATATGCACCTAATAAGCATATTTATATGCAGGCGCTTGAGGGCATGAGAGAAAGAACAATTGTGTGCAATTCACTGTCTAAGACATACTCAATAACAGGATGGAGATTAGGTTATGTTATTGCTAACCCACAGATAATCGACAGAGTTAAAAAGGTACATGATTTCCTTACAGTTGGTGCAGCCGCACCATTGATGGAGGCAGCAGTTGTGGGATTAGAGTTTGGTGATGGATATTATGATGAACTTGCCGCACATTATGCACATATGAAAGAGGTATTTGTAGGCGGTCTTAAGAAGCTGGGATTAAAATACACAGACCCACAGGGGGCATATTATGTGCTTGTTGATGTGAGTGAATTCGGAGTTAAAGATGATGTGAAATTTTGCGAATGGATGACACAGTTCGTTGGTGTGGCGGCAGTTCCGGGGTCAAGCTTTTTCAGGGAAGATGTGCATAATCTTGTGAGATTTCATTTCGCAAAGCAGGACGATACACTTAATGAAGCAATAAAGAGACTGGCAACACTTAAAGAAAAAGCGATGAATGCCAAGAATGTGGACTGGAGATAATTCATGGAAATATACTTAAAACCGATAATTTCAGCGTGTTATGTGTTCCCGGTTCTTGCCGTGCTTTTCACACTGCCGTACATAATATACGAATATCATAAATATGGCTCGATACTTGTAATAAGAACAGGGGTTGTGTACACATTTATATTCTACATGATTACCTCATATTTTATGACAGTGCTGCCGCTGCCTCCGATTGATTCAGTGACACCGGATTCAGCATGTATGCTGTTAGTGCCATTTGATGCGGTAAGAAGAGTCATTGCTACTGCGAATGTTACTTTATCGAATCCGGCAACATATATTAATCTGTTCAAATGTGGTGACTTCTGGCAGATTGCTTTCAATATTCTGCTGTTAGTGCCATTTGGTGTGTATCTGAGATACTATTTTAAGAGAAAATGGTGGCAGGTGCTTATAATGTCATTCTGCTACAGCCTGTTTTTTGAGCTTACGCAGTTGTCAGGCTTGTATGGAATATATCCTTATCCATACAGATTCTTTGAAGTGGACGACCTGATATGTAACACACTTGGAGGAATGGTGGGCTTCTGGGTTATGCCGGCGGTTGTTTTCATGCTTCCAAAGCGTGACAGAATGGATGAGGTTGCTTACAACAGAGGACAGATTGTGTCGGAATTCAGGAGAATAATAGCATGGGCGTTGGATATGCTTGTGATAATGGCTCCGGTTGCCGTATTTTTTGCAATAGATAAAGAAAAGTTTATGAATGCTGTGTACGATGTAAGATATCTGGTTGTCATAGCTGTATATATAGTTATTACATTTACAATAGTTACAGCAGTTACTAAGGGAAGAACTATAGGCAAGGCACTTGTTAATATAAGACTAGTGAGGGCAGATAGTAAGAAAACTGATAACAAGACTGCTGATTACGAAGCTGAGAATATTGAGGCTGATACTCACAGGAGAGTGAATGTTTTCAGGCTTATGGGAAGATATTTTATTCTGTATGTTTTAAGCCTGCCTTCTCCTGTATATGCATATAATCTTTATCATGTGGCACTTAAGGCTGATGGTTGGAGATTCTCTGTCAGTATAGCAGTATGTCTATTGTGCCTTATGGTTACGGCATATTTTGCGATAGATTTCATATTATGTCTGTTCAGCAGTACACGGCAGATGTTTTATGACAGGGTGATGGGAATTACGCATGTCAATATGGTGAAGCAGAAGGAAAAGATATCAAAATAAATTGAAAAACATAACAAAATAAACTCAAAAAATACATTGACATGTTAGAACTGACATGTTAGTATACACATAGCAAATAATTATGCAAATATGGTACAGAATAATAATGTTGTTATGTAAAAGGAGGATTTTTGTTATGGATATGACATTGAGATGGTATGGACCAGGATACGACAGCGTAACACTTAAGCAGATCAGACAGATTCCAGGCGTAAAGAATGTTATTACAACGCTTTTTGGTAAGCAGGCTGGGGAGCGGTGGCTTCCAGAGGAAATAGCGGAGCTTAAAAGGATTGTTGAAGATGCCGGGTTGGGAATCGCTGGTATTGAATCTGTTAATGTGTCAGATGATATTAAGATTGGCACAGCTAAGGCAGATGAGCACATTGACAATTATATAAAGACTCTGCAGGCTCTTGGAGAAGCGGATATTCATGTGGTATGTTACAATTTTATGCCTGTATTTGACTGGACACGATCAGAACTTGCAAGAGAAAGAGCTGATGGTTCAACGGTGCTTGCATATAATCAGGATACAGTTGATATGATTGATCCGGAGCATATGAAGGAATCAGTTGCAAAGATGTCTAATGGATTCGTAATGCCAGGATGGGAACCAGAGCGTCTTGACAGATTAAAAGAACTTTTTGAAATGTATAAAGATGTTGACGCAGAAAAGCTGTTTAATAATCTGGTATATTTTCTGGAAGCAATTGGTCCGGTATGTGAGAAGTATGATATAAAGATGGGGATTCATCCGGATGATCCTGCGTGGCCTATATTTGGACTTCCAAGAATTATGACAGGTAAGGATTCTGTTACAAAACTTCTTGATGCTGTAAATAAACCATATAACGGAATAACACTTTGTACGGGTTCATTTGGCTCTAACCAGAATAATGATATTTGTGAGATTATCAAGGCGTGCAGAGGAAGAATACCATTTGCACATGTGAGAAACCTTAAATATAATTCACCTAGGGATTTTGAAGAAGCAGCACATTTATCATCTGATGGTTCTATGGATATGTATAAGATTATGAAAACATTATATGATACAGGTTTTGACGGCATTATAAGACCAGACCATGGAAGAATGATATGGGATGAGGTGGCTATGCCAGGTTATGGTTTATATGACAGGGCTTTAGGTGCAACATACCTTAATGGCTTATGGGAAGCTATTGATAAATCATCAAAGTAATTATTAACATTGGGTTTTTATGACATAATGGAGGATATTATGAAACTTTCAATAAATGGTATTAAGAATACGACAGATTGGGAAAAGGCTGGCATAAAGCTGCCTTCATATGATGTTGAAAAGGTTGCAGAGGATACAAAAAAGTCACCTGTATGGGTACATTTTGGTATTGGCAATATTTTCAGGATATTCATTGGTGGAATTGCAGATTCATTATTAGAACAAGGAGTTTCAGATAAAGGCATTACATGTGTTGAAACATTTGACTTCGATGTAGTAGATAAAATATATAAGCCATTTGATAATCTTGTTATGGCTGTTACATTGAAGGAGGATGGAAATACAGAAAAAAAGGTACTTGGTTCACTTACAGAAGCTATTAAGGCACAATCATATTCGCAGAAGGAATGGGAAAGATTAAAGGAGATATTTGCTGACCCTGGGCTTCAGATGGTGTCATTTACTATTACAGAAAAAGGTTATGCGTTGAAGGATTCTAAAGGAGAGTTTTTTTCTTTTATCAGGGAAGACATTGATAATGGACCAGAAAAAGCAACATCAGCAATGGCAGTAACAGCAGCACTTTTGTATGAACGTTTTAAAGCCTGTAAGGCACCGATTGCAGTTGTATCAATGGATAACTGCTCACATAACGGAGAGAAACTTAGAAATTCGATAACCGAGATGGTAACTGAGTGGAATAAAAAAGGATTTGTTGGTAATGATTTTGTTGATTATGTGAATAATGAAGAGCTTGTATCATTTCCATGGTCTATGATTGATAAAATTACACCAAGACCAGCAGATAGTGTTGCTAAAGCATTAGAGGAAGCAGGTGTTGAGGATATGAGTCCGGTGATAACATCTAAGAAGACATATATTGCACCATTTGTAAATGCTGAAGGACCACAGTATCTTGTAATAGAAGACAGGTTCCCTAATGGCAGACCTCAGCTTGAAAAAGCAGGTGTGTTTATGACTGACAGACAGACAGTTAATAAGGTTGAGCGAATGAAAGTAACAACCTGCCTTAATCCGTTACACACAGCCTTAGCAGTATATGGCTGCTTATTAGGATATAATCTGATTGCTGATGAAATGAAAGACAAGGAACTTTCAGAGCTTGTGAGACGAATTGGGTTATCTGAGGGAATGCCTGTGGTAATTAATCCGGAGATTATTTCACCACAGAAGTTTGTGGATGAAGTTCTTAATGTAAGAATACCTAATCCTTTTATGCCTGATACACCGCAAAGAATAGCGACAGATACTTCACAGAAGGTAGGAATACGATATGGTGAAACAATTAAGTCATATGTCGCAAAGGACGGAAGTGCCAAAGAATTAATAGCGATTCCATTGGCAATTGCAGGATGGTGCAGATATCTTCTTGGAATTGATGATAATGGCGAAAGCTTCGAATTGTCTCCAGATCCGATGGCAGATGAATTAAAGAAGCATTTATCAGGTATAAAAATAGGTGACATATCATCTTATACAGGACAGCTTAAGAATTTATTGTCAAATGCCAATATATTTGGTATAAATTTATATGAAGCAGGAATTGGCGATAAAATAGAAGAGATGTTTGTTGAAGAGATAGCAGGAAAGGGTGCTGTAAGAAATACACTTAAAAAATACCTTTAATATATATAACAAGCAGGCTCATAGTATAAGAAAGGCCGCAGGGTTATGGAAAAATCATTAAACGAAGACACATACGAAAAATTAAAATACGATATCATGAATTTCAAGCTTGTACCTGGGGATTCAATAAGTGCACAGAAGATAGCTGTAAGGTATAATGTTTCAAGAACACCGGCAAGAGAGGCAATTGTTAATCTTGAAAAGGAGGGACTTCTTAAAATAATACCTCAGTCAGGCACGTATGTTGCAAGTATTAATTGCAGACGTTTTGAACAGGAATGGTTTGTCAGAAAAAGTCTTGAAGTGGGGATGGTAGACCCGGTTTTTGAGCATGTCAGCAATGATATGCTTGATAAGATGGAAGAATTAAACAGCCGTCTCATTAATTATGATAAATGTAACGAAAAAGTTCCAAGGATTGAAATCGATAATGCTTTTCATGAACTTATATATGAAAGCTCAGGAGAACAGCTTGCTGCTAATATAATTAAAATGCAGATGAGTCATTATAACAGAATACGTTTCTTAGCAGAACTTAATAGTTCTATTAGTGCTAAAACTAATGAGGAACATGAGATGCTTATAGATGCAATAAGGAAAAAAGATAAAAGAATGTATCTTCGTGTTATTAAAGGACATATTAACAGAATTTTTAATGAGATTGATAAGTTAAGAATAATTTATCCTGATTATTTCGAAAACAATTAAAAACAACCATCTGGATACCGGAAATCAATAAGTATCCAGATGGTTGTTTTTATTTATTGAATCATTTCTCTATATTGAGAAGGAGTCATGTTTTTGATTTTTTTGAAAAGCTTGGTGAAATAATTAACATCTGTAATTCCACATTGTACAGCAATGTCCTGTATAGGAAGCTTGGTTGTATTGAGCAGGTAGATAGCGTGTTCAATACGTTTATTATTAACAAAATTAGTGAGCGTTGAGCCGGTTTCACGTTTAAACAGAGAAGATACATAACTGCTGTTTAAAGCAAATTCAGCAGAAATAGTATTAAGGCTGAGATCATCAGTAAGGTTAAACGAGATATAATTAATAATATTTTGGACAGGTTTGCTATATTTTCTTAAAGAATAAGATTGAACAAGCAGACAATATTTACGCGTGATTTCATTTTCCAGGGTTTCAAGCTGGGCAATTGTGGTACAGGATTCTATCCTGATAGCAAATTTGCGTGATATCTCATCAAGATGAATAGGATGAACATATGCTGATTGGGCAGCTTTCCTGCAAAGGGTATTAAGAATTATCATGAAATTCTTTCTATCGCGGATTGAATCTGACAGGCGGGGCTTAATTCCAGATGAATTAAGATGAGCAAGCTTGTCAATTGATTCAAAATCACCATGAGCAACATATTCCATCAGAAGAGATTCATCATTATAGCGTTGTTCTAGAACCTCAATGGATTGCTTTGTCGGTTCGGGGGTATAATCATTGTACATGTATTCAGAAGCATTTTTATTAAGGAAATGTTTTTTCTCAAGTGTGTAACTGCTCCATAATTTACTACATAAACAGTTTATAATTGCTTCTATACATCGTTCATCTGCAAATACCGGGAGTGCGGCATAATAAAGCTGCATAAAATCAGTGAATTTTGGTGGTATTGAATTGTATGAACATAAATCATCAATTCTTTGATTGGTAAACTTTTCAAATGAAAAAGGTCCGGCAAAGAAAGCTTTTTTTGAGTCGGGCAATTTAATATATATAAAATCACAGGCGAAACTGTCATGAATCAGAAGAATTGTATTATTTTTGCCAGAACAGTTAATAAAGTTCTGAAATGTTTCTTTATGATTAATTAAAAAAGCATCACTGAGGATAGTTTTTCTTAATTCACCATCATATCTGTCATCCCAGAGAAATGGTGTGTCAATTATATAAGATGGTATTTTTATCTTAGATAATAGTTCCATGGTGTAGTCCAGATATACTTTATAGTCCATATAAACCTCCAATCTCTATCAGTTTTTATTACTATATTATAATAACAGAAGAAAACAAAAATTCAAAGCATAAAAATAAACTGACATGTCACACTGACTAATACTAACATGTTACTAAACTGATGCTGACATGTTAGTATTGATTTGGCTTTTTATAGTACAATTTTTGCCATAAAAAATGTATGGGTAAAAATAATACTAGATATACTAAAATCTGTAATAACGGGTATGTTATTTATAGGTTAATATAAAGACATAGAAAAGAGAGCACACAATAGTGCACATAATATTTAAGGACGGTCTTTAAAGAAAAAATATCTATAATATTTAATAAAGTGATGGAGGTTTTATTATGACAGATAACAATGGAAAGGTGAGGCCATTTGGTATAAAAGACAAGCTTGGTTATATGTTTGGTGACTTCGGTAACGATTTTACTTTTTTGTTATCAGCTATGTTTTTGTTGAAGTTTTATACTGATGTTATGGGGGTTTCAGCAGCACTGGTCGGTCTTATGATGATGGCGGCAAGATTTGTTGATGCTATAACTGATGTAACAATGGGACAGATAGTTGACAGGAGCAGGCCGGGAAAGAAAGGCAAATTTGCACCATGGCTCAGACGAATGTGTGGTCCTGTTGCATTAGCATCATTTCTGATGTATGCGACATGGTTTAAAGATATGCCGATGGGATTTAAGATTTTCTGGATGTTTTTCACTTACCTTCTTTGGGGAAGTATATGCTACACAGGAATTAATATTCCTTATGGTTCAATGGCATCAGCGATTTCAGACAATCCGACAGACAGAACTTCTCTTTCTAACTGGAGAACAATAGGAGCTACACTTGCTCAGACAGCGATAGGTGTTGTATTACCACTTGTAGTATATTATACAGATGAAGCAGGAAATTCAGTATTATCAGGTCAGAAAATGATGCTTGGTGCTTTGGTATGTTCAATAGGAGCAGTGATCTGCTATATGCTTTGCTACAAAATGACAACGGAAAGAGTTAAGGTTGGACAGAACACACAGAAATTCTCGTTTGGCGAGCTTATAAAGGAACTTGCACATAACAGATCATTAATAGGTATTATTGTTTGTGCACTGGTATTTTTACTTGCACAGTTATCATTAAGTAACATGAACGCATATATTTATCCAAATTATTTTGGCAATATAAAAGCAATGTCGATTGCAAGTCTTTCAGGAACAATAGTAATACTTTTACTTTCAACATTTATTACAAAGCTTGCATCAAAAATTGGAAAGAAAGAATTGTCAGTTATAGGATGTATTATCAGTGCAGCTTCATTTATAACATTATTTATAATTCATACACATAATGTATGGATATGGATAGCTTTAATAATTATAGCAACAATCGGTACTTCAATGTTTAACATGGTTATATGGGCTATGATTACGGATGTTATCGATGAATCAGAAGTCCAGAATGGTGTACGTCAGGATGGAACAATTTACTCAGTATATTCATTTGCAAGAAAGTTAGGACAGGCATGTTCATCAGGCTTAGCGGGTGTACTTCTTTCGATTGTTGGTTATACAACAGCTACAGCATTTGATCCTAAGGTTATTGACGGAATCTACAATGTAACATGTCTTATGCCGGCAGCCGGAATGACATTATTATTGCTTGCATTAATATTCATATATCCTTTGAATAAAAAGAGAGTAGAAGCAAATGCAGCTAAGTTAAAAGAAATTAGAGCAGCTAAGGAACAGCAGTAAAAATATTATAAATATAAATCAGGAGGAATTAATTATGTTATATCCAGTTTTAACACAGTCAAGATTATTAAGCGATTTAAGCGGGGTTTGGAATTTTAAGTTAGATAACGGAAAAGGTTTTGAAGAAAAGTGGTATGAGAAACCTTTGAAAGATGCAGATACTATGCCTGTGCCAGCTTCTTATAATGATCTTAAGGAGGGGATAGATTTCAGAGATCATTATGGATGGGTATTTTATCAGAGAAATATATCAGTTCCAGAATATGTAAAGAGCCAGAGAATTGTACTACGTTGTGCAGCAGTTACACATTATGCCATGATATATCTCAATGGTAAACTGATATGTGAGCATAAAGGAGGATTTCTTCCATTTGAAGTAGAATTAAATGATCATTTACAGGATGGTGATAATCTCCTTACCATTGCGGTTAATAATGTTATTGATTACACAACTCTGCCAGTTGGTGGTAAGGCTAACATGATGAGTGGAATGATGGGTGGCATGGGTGCAGGTGCATCTGACAAACCACAGAACAATCCTAACTTTGACTTCTTTAATTATTGTGGAATTACAAGACCTGTAAAAATCTACACAACACCTGAGACATATATCAATGATATTACAGTTACAGCTGACATTGATTTCACAAAAGAAGAACCATCGGCAGTACTTAATTATAATGTTGAAATTAAAGGAAAAGATTACAACAACATAACATGTAAAGTTGAATTATTTGATGAAGAAGGCACAAAGCTTTCAGAAACAGAAGGGTCAGAAGGCACATTTGAGATAAGTAATGTAAGATTATGGCAGCCATTAAATGCTTATCTTTATAAGATAAAGGTTACAGCAGGACAGGATGTGTATACACTTCCATATGGTGTAAGAAGTGTAAGAGTAGATGGCACAAAGTTTTTAATTAATGAAAAGCCATTTTACTTTAAAGGTTACGGAAAGCACGAAGATACATTTCCTAATGGCCGTGGAATAAATCTGCCTATGAATACAAAGGATATATCAATTATGAAGTGGCAGCATGCTAACAGCTTCAGAACAAGTCATTATCCTTATAGTGAGGAGATGATGAGACTTTGTGATGAAGAAGGTATTGTTGTTATCGATGAAACAACAGCAGTAGGAGTCAATCTTCAGTTCGGCGGAGGAGCTAATTTTGGTGGAGAGAGAATAGGAACATTTGATAAGGAGCATGGAGTGCAGACACAGGAACATCATAAGGATGTTATCCGTGATTTGATATCAAGAGATAAGAATCATGCATGTGTTGTTATGTGGAGCATAGCTAACGAACCTGATTCAGCAGCAGAAGGTGCATATGACTACTTTAAGCCTTTATATGATCTTGCAAGAGAATTAGATCCTCAGAAACGACCATGTACATTAGTAAGTGTTCAGGGAACAACTGCTGATACAGACTGCTCATCTCAATTAAGTGATGTAATCTGTCTTAACAGATATTATGGATGGTATTTTGGTGGCCCTGATCTTGAGGTGTCAGAGACCGGACTTCGTAAAGAACTCTCAGACTGGGGCAAACTTGGAAAGCCTGTTATGTTCACAGAATATGGAGCTGATACAGTGAGCGGACTCCATGATACAACATCTGTTATGTATACAGAAGAATATCAGGTAGAATATTATGAGATGAATAATAAAGTATTTGATGAATTCGACTTTGTTGTAGGTGAACAGGCATGGAACTTCGCAGACTTTGCAACAAGCCAGAGCCTGTTAAGAGTACAAGGTAATAAGAAGGGACTGTTCACAAGAGACAGAAAACCAAAGATGGTTGCTCATTACTTCCGTAACAGATGGAGTGCAATTCCTGAATTTGGTTATAAGACAAAATAAATTGTTATAATAAAAATGTCATATAAAAGCTGCCACTTTATAGCAAATGAGTGGCAGCTTTTATAATGTGGGCATTTATGAAAATTTCGTAAACAGATAAAAATCTATATACTATATAAATAATTAATGATATTATAGTTAAATAAATTAATGGTCAGATATGTGAGAAAGATATCAGGCAATTAAACAGAGCTAAGAGGTTTAATATGAAGAATAATAATATGACGAGAAATCTGGGAGAGGGAAATATAACAAAGCTTCTTGCTTCGCTTGCAATTCCCGCAGTTGTAGCACAGGTTGTTAATCTGTTGTATAACATAGTTGACCGTGTATATATAGGACATATTCCGGGTATTGGGGCTAATGCTCTTACAGGGGTCGGACTTTTTACCCCCATACTTATGCTTATTAATGCATTCGCAATGCTTGCAGGTTCAGGTGGAGCACCAAGGGCAGCAATATTTATGGGGAAGAAGGACAACGGAACAGCCGAGAGAATTATAGGAAATTGTTTTACATTTATAATGATATGTGCGGTTATATTGACAGCTGTGTTCTATGTATCAGCACCACAGCTTTTAAGATGGTTTGGTGCAAGTGATGCAACGCTTCCGTATGCTCTGTCATATGCAAGGATATATATTCTTGGAAGTGTATTTGTCCTGATTGTTATGGCAATGAATATGTTTATCACAACACAGGGGTTTGCTAAGATCAGCATGCTGACTACAGTAATTGGTGCAGTGATTAATATTGTTCTGGATCCTATATTTATATTTGTATTTAATATGGGAGTAAGAGGAGCAGCACTGGCAACAGTGCTTAGTCAGGCTGTCGGAGCTGTGTGGATTCTGCATTTCCTGACTGGTAACAAGACAATCCTTCGTCTTAAGAAAGCTAATCTAAGACTTGATGCGAAGATAATCGGACCGTGTCTTGCACTCGGAATATCAACATTTGTAATGTTATCTACAGAGAGTATTTTGTCAATCAGCTTTACATCAAGTCTTTCCAGATACGGCGGAGACCTTGCGGTAGGAGCAATGACAATTATAACAAGCACTAATCAGCTTATTGTTATGCCGTTACAGGGAATATGTCAGGGTGGACAGCCGGTTATCAGTTACAACTATGGAGCAAAGAATAATGACAGGGTTAAGAAAGCATTTTTTACGCAGTTTAAAGCATGTGTAATATTCACATGTATAAGCTGGGCAATTATGATGCTTACACCACAGTTGTTTGCCGGCATATTTACAAGTGACAAAGTACTTGTGAATTATACAGCATGGGCATTGAGAATATATATGGCAGGAATATTTGCCATGGGATTTCAGGTAAGCTGCCAGCAGAGTTTTATGGCGTTGGGACAGGCAAAAGTCAGTCTTATACTGGCATGTTTAAGGAAACTTATATTGTTGATACCGCTTATATTCATATTACCATTGATTTTTCAAGATAAAGTATTTGCTGTATTTCTTGCAGAGCCGGTAAGTGATATTATTGCGGCTATTGTAACAACGATAGTATTTATGTTTAAGTTTAATAATATATTATCTGAAAATGAATAATATAAATATTTTTAATGAGTAGCAGGAAAGGGGTAATGGGAATGAACAATATGGATAATTACATGGAGCAGATGGCGGTTCTTTGTGAAAACAATGATAGTATTAACAAGAACCTGTATTCGGAGTATGGCGTAAAGCGTGGATTACGAGATGAAAATGGTCAGGGAGTATTGACAGGGCTTACTAATATATCTGACATAAAGGCTTTTGAATACCGTGATGGTCAAAAGTGTCCATGTGATGGAGAACTGTCATACAGAGGATACAATATAAGGGATTTTGTTGCAGGAAGCAAGGGGAAAAAATATGTTTTTGAAGAAGGTGCATATCTGCTCTTGTTTGGAGAACTTCCTGACAATGACCAGTTAAAGGAATTCCGTGACGAGTTATCAGAGTGTATGAAGCTGCCAACTAATTTTACAAGAGATGTTATAATGAAGGCTCCTACAGCGGATATAATGGGCTCAATGACCAGGAGCATTCTGACTCTTGGTTCATATGATAAGAAAAAAGATAACTTGGATATACCTAATGTGTTAAGACAGAGTATGCAGCTTATTGCAACATTTCCGATGATTGCAGCATATGCATATCATGCTTATAATCATTATGAGAAGGATCAGAGCATGTATATTCACAGACCAGAAAAGGAATTATCTATAGCTGAGAATTTCCTTAGAATGCTTAGACCAGATACATGTTTTACGGATTTGGAAGCAAGGGTTCTTGATATCGCATTACTGTTGCATATGGAACATGGTGGTGGTAATAACTCTACATTTACTACAAGAGTTGTAACATCCTCTGGTTCTGATACATATTCTGTTATTGCTGCAGCTATGTCATCATTAAAAGGAAAGAAACATGGTGGCGCTAATCTTATGGTTATGAATATGATGGATGATATTAAGGAGCATGTTAAAGATTATGCAGATGAAGAAGAAATAGCTGCATATCTGGATAAATTGCTTAACAAGCAGGCATTTGATAAAAAAGGTCTTATATATGGTATGGGACATGCAGTATATTCTATCTCAGACCCAAGAGAGAAAGTGTTTAAGGGATTCGTGGAGCAGCTTGCAACAGATAAGGGACGCAATGAAGATATGCTTTTATATAATAATATTGAAAAAATTGCACCAAGGCTTATTGCAGAACAGCGAAAAATATATAAGGGAGTAAGTCCTAATATAGATTTCTATAGTGGATTTGTATATGATATGCTTGATATACCAAGAGAGTTATATACACCTTTATTTGCTTTAGCCCGAATAGTTGGCTGGAGTGCACACAGACTGGAAGAATTAATAACTACAGATAAGATAATACGTCCTGCATATAAGAGTCTTGTAACTAAAAAAGAATATATTGACAGAGAAAAAAGATAATTTTAACACCATATTCTGATTATAATGCAGGATATGGTGTATTTTTGTATATTTTGCTATAATAAAAAAATGGGGGGTGGAAAAACATATGATGAATAAAAAGAAATTATGTATAATAATAGTTATAGCTATAATTGTAACAGGATTAGCTGTTACATTTGCAGTATTATCAAAATCAGGTAAACATAAAGAAAATGTTAATGAAGAAACTACAGTGAATAACGAGAAACAGACAGATTCTGTGACAGAGGCAGCTAAGGCAGATGAGAGAAAACAGGTACAGACATCTGTAACAATGCAGTTTAAGCAGTCTAATTCATGGGAGGGCAATGGCAGATTTTATGCACAGTACGACCTTATTATTGATAATAAGGAGGATGTAAAGATATCAGACTGGACATTTAAGATTAATACTACCAATGGCACTACATTGGAGCAGAGCTGGAATTGTACAGTTGATACTTCGGATTTACAATGGAGTGTCGTGCCGGTTGATTATAATAAGATAATTGAGAGTCAGGCGCAGATGAATAATGTGGGCTTTATTATCAGTTTCGCGTCTAAGGAGGAGCTTAAGAAATATACACTTGATTTCAAGCTGGAATCGGGAATGGAGATAGTGCTTGCTGATGATGGAAAGGCATATAAAGCGGGAGAAGAAATTGCAGATTCAAGTGAAGAATCAACAGTGGTGGAAAATACAGCATCAGGAGATGATACAGCACAGCTTGGTGGAAGTGATTCTGGAAATGATTCAGGAAATAACTCTGATACGGGAAGCAATGCAGGTATAGTCACAACAGTTCCTACAGGAAGACTTCAGGTATCCGGCACGAAATTAACTGACGAATCAGGTAACATTATCCAGCTAAGAGGGGTAAGTACACACGGAATATCATGGTTTCCAGACTATGTTAATTATGATGCATTTGCAACCTTAAGGGACGACTGGGGTGCAAATGTAGTGAGAATTGCTATGTATCCTGAAGAATATAATGGATATCTTTCAGGTGGAGACAAAGTAGCATTAAAACAGATAATTGATAATGGAGTTAATTATGCAACAGATCTTGGAATGTATGTAATTATAGACTGGCATGTGCTTAATTATGCACCATCAAGACACACTCAGGAGGCGTGTGATTTCTTTGCAGAAATGGCATCTAAGTATTCAGGTCATGATAATGTAATATATGAAATATGTAATGAACCTGTTGGTGCTGACTGGAATTCAGACATTAAGCCATATGCAGAGACTGTAATAGGCACAATAAGACAATTCGACGACCATGCACTTATACTTGTAGGAACTAACACATGGTCACAGGATGTTGACAGCGTTGTTGGCAATACGCTTGATGATGGAAATGTTATGTATGTGGCACATTTTTATGCAGGAACACATAAGGAAAATATAAGAAATAAGATAAGCACAGCACTTAATGCCGGAGTTCCAGTGTTTATCAGTGAATGTAGTATATGTGACGCATCAGGCAACGGCGGAATAGATTATGCATCTGCCAACGAGTGGCTTGAATTCATGAACAGCAATCAGCTGAGTTTTATTGCATGGAGTCTTAGCAATAAGGCAGAGACATCAGCACTTATATCATCTGGCTGCAGTGCCAAGAGCGGCTGGAGTGATGGTGATTTGTCTGAGACGGGAAGATGGTTTAAGAGTGCGATATCGGGAAGGTAGTTTAAATATGCTTCTTATTAGTGCAATATAGAAAAGAAAGGTATGTCTGAATGAGCGAAAAAATACAAATAAGAAATAGTACAGTGGATTTTCTGGTATTTACCCGAGATGCAGGAGATGATGGAATTGAAGTAAGAGTGCAGAATAATGATGTATGGCTTACTCAGAAGGCGATAGCACAACTTTTTGATGTTGATAGAAGTGTCGTTTCAAAGCATTTAAGTAACATATTTAAAGATGGAGAGCTTGATGAAAATTCAGTTTGTGCAAAATTTGCACAAACTGCAGATGATGGAAAAGAATACAAGTATAAGTTTTATTCATTGGCTGCAATCATAGCTGTGGGATATCGAACTAATTCTGAAAGGGCGACACAGTTTAGAGTTTGGGCGACAAAGGTTTTGGAAGCATTTACAAAACAGGGATATGTGTTAGACAAAAGCAGGCTGATTAATGGTCAGATTTTTGATGAAGATTATTTTGAACATTTAATAGCTGAAATTCAAGAAATCAGAGCAAGTGAACGGAGGTTTTATCAAAAGATTACAGATATATATGCAACTGCTGTTGATTATGATAAAAATTCTGTAGTAACAAAGGAGTTTTATGCGACAGTTCAGAATAAGATGCACTATGCCGTACATGGAAATACGGCAGCAGAAGTGATAGCTGCAAGGGCTGATCATAATAAAGAACATATGGGGCTTACATCTTGGAAGACTGGAAAACTAAGCTGGATGCATTTCTTAGATTTAATGATGCCGATGTGTTGCAAGATAAAGGAAAGGTGACAGCCGCGATAGCAAAAGAATTTGCAGAGAGTGAATTTGAGAAATACAGGGTTATTCAGGATTCTTTATATCAGAGTGATTTTGATCGTTTACTAAATAGTGTAGATGATGAAATATAAGATAGACATTTTAAAGAAAGAAGGCTGACCATGAAAAACCGTATTTTAACATACAGAAAATACATAGATTCATTGTTACAGTCAGAAGAAGACTGCGACTGGAAATACATCAAGCAGGAGCATCTTACACAGGTGGCATTCTTTCAGCATGAAAGGCTTGTGCATTTGATTGTAACCATAACATTTGCAATATTGGAACTGCTTACAGTGTGTGCATATGTGATAGTAGGGGCGATAGACTCTGCATTAAGCATGCCTCTGCTTGTCCTTGCAATTGCAATACTTATCCTTCTTGTTCCATACATCAAGCATTACTATCTGCTTGAAAACGAGGTGCAGAAAATGTATAAGCAGTATGACAGGATATGTGAAAAGGAACGGAAATTATGATAGCTGTTGTTGAAGATGAGAAGGAATTATGTGAAAGCCTTAAAATGCTGCTGACTGAGAAGGGGTATGAGATAGTTACTGCCAGAAGCTGCGATGAAGCGGATAAATATATTGGCAATCCACAGATTGATATGTTTCTGTTAGATGTCAAGCTGCCTGATGGAAGTGGATTTGACATATGCAGGAAGATAAGAAAATCAAGCGAAGTGCCGGTTATATTCTTAACCTCATGTGATAATGAGGAAGAGATAGTTACAGGGCTTGATATAGGCGCAGATGATTATATAACAAAGCCGTTTTATACGAAGGAGCTGCTTTCAAGAATAAGTGCCAACTTAAGAAGAAGCAAGTTCAATGCAGACAATATCTATAAGAAGGGCGATATTGTCGTTGATTTTGACAGATATAAGATAAGCCGCTGTGGCGAAGAATTGAATATATCGACGAATGAATTCAATATTGTAAGAATACTTATAGAGAATAAAGGCAGAGTCGTAAGGCGTGATGCTATATATGAGAAAATATGGGATATTCACGGTAATTTTGTGGAATATAACACGCTTACTGTTGCAATGAGCAGAATAAAAGCAAAGCTTGGAACATATGGAGAGAAACATCAGCAATACATAGAGACTATCAGAAATGTGGGCTACAGGTGGATTGACTAATAACTTTCAGGGGGATTTATGGATAACACGGTTAAGAAGAAACTGTCTGTATTCAGAAAAAGGCAGACTGTTTTCGTTATTATATATGGATTGATTAACGTGGCTGTTATAGATGGAATTATAGCTTATTACCGGCTTAAAGAACAGGCACTGGCAGGTGCATTGTATTTACAGGATAATGCATACGGTGAAGCATTTGTACGAAAAATGTTTTCATCAGGGATAACAGATAACAATATCAGAGCGGGTAGGACAGCCATGGAAAGTGCCGGATACGGCAGCCATGGTTTTTCGTATATGAGCAGACTTAATGGGGAAATGTACGCTTTAATAGCAATAATAGCTGTCCTTTTAATTGCACTCGGTTCAGGATTATATAACTGTTACATACTTGGACATAAGGACTTTGTAAAGAAAGTGTGCGATGTATATGCAGATAACGAGAGGCTTTCTAAGCAGTTAGATAACGAACACATTTATAATAAAGAGCAGCATCAGAAGATGCAGGATTTTATTGAGAATATTGCACATCAGATTAAGACGCCGCTGGCAATTATAACTATGAAACTGGAAATGCTTGAGGAAAAATGTGATGACAGTCCGCAGTGTAAGGAGATAGCTGATTGTACAGGTAATGCGTTCAGAATCAAAACATTTATAAAGAAGCTGCTTGACATAAGCCGCTTTGAGGCTGGAAAAGTTGTTATGACAAGTGATGAGGTTGATGTTGCGGCAATACTTCAGGAAAGCATTAACAGCAGTGTTGTAGACAGAAATAGAATTACCACAGATTATGGTGACGAAAAATTGTGTATGTATGCAGATGAAGGCTGGATTGTCGAGTGTTTCATTAATCTTCTCGACAATTGTGCAGAATATTTAGAAGATGACAATACTAAGGTATATGTTGATGTAACAAGAAAGAATGATGACTGCGTAGTTACGATTGCTGATAATGGCAAAGGATTAAGTACGGAGCAGTTTAACAGCATATTCAATAGATTTGAGACTAATGGCAGTGCGGCGGATTTTAAGGCAGGTATCGGACTTAACCTGTCAAAGCTTATTATTGAGGCACATCATGGAAGCATAAAGGCAGGAAACAGTGAAAAGTATGGCGGAGCTGAGTTTGTTGTGACGCTTCCGATGTACAGATTAAAGACGAAATATCAGTCCATGTAAGCTGGGTGTAAGTTTTGTAAGATATAATTATCCCAGATAGAAATCGGGGATGAGAGGGGGAGACGTATGGACATAATATTAAGCGCAAAAGGTATATCTAAAACTTACACAGCAGGACAGGTAAAGATTAATGCGCTGAACCAGTGTGATATTGAAGTAAGAAAGGGCGAATTTACTGCAATTGTCGGAAAGAGTGGTTCAGGCAAGTCAACACTGTTAAGAATTCTTGGAACTATAGACAAGCCAGATGAGGGAAAGGTGTACATAGCAGGAAAAGACATAAGTAATCTTAAGAATTCAGAACTGGCAAAATTCAGACGCACGCATATTGGGTTCATATATCAGGATTATAAGCTGATTCCTGAATATACAGCATATGAAAATATAATTCTTCCGTTAATTCTTGACAGTGAGGAAGATGATGAGGAGGAAGTTACTGAATTAATGGAATCACTTGGCATAGATTATTGTAAGGATAAATTCCCTGCACAGATGTCAGGTGGTGAGCAGCAGAGAGTCGCAATTGCAAGGGCATTAATTACCCATCCTTCAGTTATATTCGCTGATGAGCCGACCGGAAATCTTGACGCGGCAAGTGCAGAAACAGTTGCTAAAATGCTTACACTTGCGGCATCCAAGTACCAGCAGACTATTGTTATGGTTACACATGACAGGCAGATGGCAGAATATGCAGACCGCATACTCACAATCACAGATGGCAATGTGACAGGGGGTGTTGGTGTATGAACAGCGAACTTATTGCATTGACATTTAAGGGACTTTGCAGACGCTGGAGAGAAGTAGTACGAGTTGTTGCGGTGGTAATGATATCATTTATGTTTGTTACAGGAGTTCTGTTATATTCGGGAAATATGAAGAAGTGGCAGACAGCTATTAATAAACAGCATTTTGGCAACTGGTTTGTTATGTTTTATAATAGCACCAATAAGAGTGAGAATGATGTGATTAAGAATCACCCATATCTTGAACAGGCAGTGACAGCAGTAACTGTCAGAAGTATAGAACCGCTTTCTGTAGATTCCGACAACACAATAGAAGCTATTTCTGCAACTGATAAGATTATGGTTGGTACAATGTCAGATGAATTCATAAAAATGGGAAGCATTACAATGGAACAGGGACATATGCCTGAGATGGACAATGAAGTGGCTGCTGACAGGAATACGTTGATAGAGCTTGGACAGGGGATGAATATAGGGGATATTCTGACTATTGATGATACGACATATACAATTTGCGGGATAATTAATAGTTATACTAATGTATGGCAGAGCGGAAACCGTCTGCCAGGCGTGATAGTCACAGATACGCAGGCTGATGTAATAGCAGACGAGATAACATATATATATGCATACAGGCTGCGTGATTTCATTAGTGAGACTGACTATAATACAATGTATCAGTGTATTGCCAGTGAAAGTGGCATAAGGAACAACATAGCTTATAACAGCGGTGTATATGATTATCAGTCATGGGATAATGAACGAGTAAACAGATACATGTATATGCTCATTATGATTATTGGAATTGTAGCAGTCACATATCAGATTATTATATATAACAGGTCTAGAAACAATGTCCGATTTATTCAAAAAACTCTTGGAGCAACAAGTGCACAGACGATAATTATTACTTTTCTTGAAAATGTAGTGATTCTTGGAATATCAGCAATAGCGGGAAGCTGCATTGCGCTGGGAGCAGGAAAAGTAATATGTCTTGTACTTGAACATACAAAAGGAGTTACATTTTTCAGAATAGATAAAGATATATACATAAAAGTAATAATAATGATGGTTATCTCAGTTGTGGTAAGTATAATCAGCATATTGCTGTCTGGCTGTCATAAGAAAAAACAAGGAAGTAACCGTACAGTTAAGATTACTGGTAATCTTATGAAAAAGAATTTTATAATCAACACAGCGACAAGATTAATGAGAACTAATGGTATTATTGTTAATATTCTGGTAAGGGTATTTTCATTTGTCATGGCAGTTATAACAGTATTGTGCGGTATAGGAATAGTTACATCATATGGTAATTATAAAGAGCAATGCAGTACACCAGATTGTATCAATTACATGGTTGATAATGTGTCAACTGTTCCATGTATATATTATGATTCTTTACATGAATTAATAAAGATAGAGAATGGAATAAGATATACTGAGAACAGTAGAGTAATTCCCGGTTGTAATGAATTTAATATAGCAGATGGTCACAGTGCACGGGCTTATTATTTTTCAGGATTTAAATCAGGAAAAAGCGGGATATATAATTCTGCTAATGATGATATTATTAATAATTTAAAGCAGATTGAAGGAATAGATGATATCTTTTATGGGTATTACGAAACTACAAGATCATTTACATGGGATAATATGAATATTAATATTACTACGAATGGTGTAGGAAGTGAGACTGAAGGCGGCTCCAGTGAAAACAGAAAATATATGTTTGCAGGCGAGTATGTAGATATAGATAAAGAAATATTCGATATACTTAATGAGTGTGCTGGTGGTAAGCTGGATTACAATGCATTAAAAGAAGGAACACAGAGTGTTGTCTTTCTTGATGCAGATAATAATGGTGAATATGATGATACTATGAAAGATGGTGTTACACTTAACCTTAATAACTATTATATGGGAAATCCATTTTATAATATAAAATCATTCTACATGGATAAATATACTGTAGCATGTAATAAATTTTTCACGGATCTTATATCAGAATATAGATATACAATAGACAGTAAAGATATGTATGAATACATAAGTGATAATATTTCAAGGGAGCAGATTATAGAAATAGTTGATGAATATCTTCGACACACATATGATGATCCAACAGATTATTATAATATGTATTTAAATACAGATGACTTTGATCAGGATTATTATGAATACAGAAAAGCCAACTATGATTTATATATGGCATATAAAAGAGGTGAAGTATCAAAAGAAGAATTATTTGAGAATCTTTCATGTAAAGGTGAAGTACTGGGTTCATGGTATAGCAAGTATACATATTATTCATTATTGGAACCGGCAGCCAGTACTAATGTTGCTAAGGTTATAATATTAACTGATGAGATAAGGGACAAGCTTAAGTATTATGTGCCTGAGTTTGGACAGTATACGATAATAGGTTCTACACAGCTTTTACAGAAAGCATTGGATAATCAGAATAATGTTATGAAAAAGTATCTGTTTCTTGATGAACTTCCAGATTATGTTACCTTGAAGTTAAGACCGAACCAGTTTAACATAAGATATAATCTTAAGTCATCATTTGCAGCAACAGACAATGTGGTCCGTTCATATCTGAAAACAGCGGGCTTTGATACCATATCATATTCAGAAGAAAAGAATCTGTTAAGACAGCGTACAATAGAAAGTCTTATGTCATATGGCGTAACAGCATTTGCAGCAATTATAATATATATGATAGTCAGCATGATAATTGTAAAGAACCGCCTTGAAAAGTACAGAAGCAGGCTGAAACTGCTTTCTGACACAGGTGCAGAGAAAGAGCAGCTTGTAAAGATATGCATGTATGAATGTATTAGGGAATCATTGTGGTTTATAGTGTTGATGCCATTAGAGCTTCTGATATGTCTGGTGATTGTAAAAAAATTTGTTAATAGAATTTGATTTTTTGCTTTGATTAAGGTCGCTTTATCATCTTACAATTAAAGATAAGTACTGAAGTCAGGCATAAAGAACGATTGAGTTGGCATAAACCTACAAATGCATTACTTTTATTCAATTGTGTAGGTTTATTCCAATGGTTGTAGAATTGCAAATTGAGAAATAACCCACTAAAACAGCAAGTCAATGCGTTTTAGTGGGTTTTTAATCTTAGTTAGGATACTCACTGGTAATTCCAAAGTACTCTTCAAGTGATAACCAGTCGCCATTGTTATATAACTTAGTGGCAAGGTCTACGCCTACATAACGAAGGTGCCATGATTCATACTGATATCCGGTAGCTGAATCTTTTCCTTTAGGGAAGCGGATACAGAAACCGTATTTGTAGCAGTTATCATTAACCCACTTGCCTTCGTTAGTGTACTGGAAGCTGTCTTCAATAGTGTTAAGGTCAAAGCATAAACCAGTCTGATGTTCAGAGTTGCCAGGTCTTGATGAATATGTGTCTGCTACAGCAGCACCATCACTTTTAACATATCTGTTGTATACATTTACCTGATAATTATATGAGCGGTAACCGCTGGCAATGTAGATGTTGAGCCCCTTAGCTGTGGCATCCTTTAACATAGTGTTCCATGCACTCATAAGAGTTTTGTCAAGACATGTTGAACTCCTGTCTGCGTTGACCGGCTGGTCAGGATTAGTTGGAATAAAATCCTGAGGAAGGGCATATGTCTTATTGGCAATAAGAACACCATCAATATAAGTTGCTCCATTGATTTCCTGAATCTTGAAGCCTTTAGATGTAGTGCCTTTGGAAACCACATTTCGAGATGGTATCTCTGGCGCAGGATATTCAGAACTGTTAGAAGAAGCAGTAGTAGATGTAATGTCTGACATGGTGGCAGATGAATTATCGGCGTTGGTTGAATCAGCTCCTTCACTTGTATTTTCATTTTCTTTTGTCGGTGTTGATTCTTCAACCTTAGCAGTTGTAGATTTTCCATTCTTATCTTCGTTCTTAGACTTAGAACAGCCTTTCATAGAAACTGATATTATTACAATAATAATGATAAGTAAAGCAGCCGCTGCACAGGCGAGAATAATACGGTTTCTTCTTACCTGACGCTGTCTGCGTGTCAATCGTCTTTTAGTCATGATGAATTAATTCCTTTCAATTAAATTATTCAAAAGTAATTATTGCATTGTTTACTGGATATTTCAAGGATAAATGTGTTAATATGTTTACTATATTGATATGTGAAAAGAAAGGGTAGATATGTATACTAAAGAACAGTTAAAGAAGCAGTTAGAGAATATGGACTTAACAGGGGAGGAAACAATTCTTATTCATTCATCAATGAAATCTATCGGTGAAGTTAAAGGTGGAGCAGATTCAGTACTTGATGCATGGATTGAATATTTCGGACATGGACTTTTACTTCTTCCAACACATACATGGAAGAATATAAATGCGGATTCACCTGTGTTTAATTCTAAAGAAACACCATCATGTGTCGGACTGCTTACTAATATGTTTCTTAAAAGAGACGGAGTAATAAGGTCACTTCATCCTACACACAGCATGGCAGGGATTGGAAAGAAAGCAGCAGAGTATCTGGCAGGCGAGGAGAACAACAATACGCCGTGTACACCCGGCGGCTGTTATGACAGATTAAGAAGCTGTGGAGGAAAAGTTCTGCTTGTTGGAGTAGGACATGAGCGCAATACATTTATTCATAGTGTTGAAGAGGTACTTAATGTACCACACAGATTATCAGATAAGCCGATGAAGTTACAGATTGTAATGCCTGATGGCAGCATTAAGGATTCATATATGAGAAAGCATTACAACGCAGACCAGCCTCACATATCAGAGGATTTCGTTAAGCTTAATCAGGCATTTCTTGACTGTAAGGCTGTGCGTGAAGTGACATTTGGTGACGCAGAGAGCCTGCTGTGTGATGCACAGGCGGTGTTTGAAGTTGTAAGGCATGTCATTGCACCAGACCCTGAATGTATTGTGACGAGCAGTTCAATTCCAAAGGAGCGCTGGGAAGCACTTGTTAGGTAAATATACATAAAAACAGGGGCGGCAGACCAATCGGTCTGTCGCCCCAACTCCGTTATATGGAATATTATCTTATACCAAAGATAAGGTAAAGTAGATTGTAGTTGTAGAACATTACTGCTGCAACGAGTGAAACAGTAGACATAATCTTGATAAGGATATCAAGAGATGGTCCTACAGTATCCTTTAATGGATCACCTACAGTATCACCAACAACGGCTGCATCATGTGCTGGAGAGCCTTTGCCCTGTCCTTCAATAGCACCTGATTCAATGTACTTTTTACCGTTATCCCATGCACCACCAGCGTTACCTGTAAAGATGGCAAGCATGATAGCTGAAAGAGTAGCACCGATAAGAAGACCACCTACGAAGTAAGGTCCGAAAAGGAATCCGGCAATTACAGGGAAGATGATTGAGATGATAGCTGGCATACGCATTTCCTTTAATGCACCCTGAGATGATATCTCAATACATGTCTTATAGTCTGGTTTAGCCTTTCCTTCAAGGATGCCAGGAATGTCTCTGAACTGTCTTCTTACTTCTTCAACCATTTTACGGGCAGCATTGGCAACGGCTTCAATAAGCATACCTGAGAACAGATATGGAAGAGCACCACCAACTAAAGCACCGGCAAGAATAAGTGGGTTAGTGAAGTTAAGGTCGAGGCTGCTTCCCTCTGGCTGGAATGCATAAAGGAAACTAACCATAAGTGAAAGTGCTGCAAGTGAAGCTGAACCGATAGCAAAGCCTTTACCGATGGCAGCAGTTGTGTTACCAACGGAATCAAGCTTATCAGTAATCTCTCTTACCTCAGGCTCAAGCTCTGACATCTCTGCAATACCACCGGCATTATCAGAGATTGGTCCATAAGTATCAACAGAAACAGTTGCTGATACGAATGAAAGCATACCAACGGCAGCCATTGCGATACCAAACATGCCTGAAACTGCATATGAGGCATAAGTTGTAATGCCTAAAACAATAAGTGGATACATGCAGGATTTCATACCAACTGAAAGACCCTGTGTAATAGTTAAAGCTGCACCTTCTTTAGAAGCCTGTGCAATTGTCTGTGTTGGTTTGTAATCATAGCTTGTATAGTACTCTGCGATACCACCGATGATAACACCGCTTACTACGCCAAGTGAAGCTGCAATCCAAGGTGATATGAAACCAATGTTAAATCCGGCAACCTTGAGAATATCTGCATTCTCGCCATTGAATAACAGATAAGTAGCAACGAAGCCGCCAATAATAGTGATTCCGGCAGCACTCCATGTAGAAATGTTAAGATCTCTGTGAGGATTATCGGAACCCTTCTTTAAGAGAACATATGCAATACCAAGAATAGATGCGATAAGTCCGATTGCAGCGAATACAAGTGGGAAATACATCATCTTAGAAAGCATATCATCTGAAACTTCAAGGTTGTTAGCTACATTTGAAAGGTAAAGACTTACTGCAAGAATGATTGCTGATGATATAGCACCAACGAATGATTCAAGAAGGTCAGAACCAAGTCCGGCAACATCACCTACATTGTCACCAACGTTATCTGCGATAGTGGCAGGATTTCTTGGATCATCTTCAGGAATGTGTGCTTCTGTCTTACCAACAAGGTCAGCTCCCATATCAGCTGCCTTAGTATATATACCGCCACCAACACGGTTAAACATAGCAACAATAGAGCAGCCAAGTGCGTAGCATGAAAGACACTGTGTGAATACATGAGCACCACGGAGCGCCTCAATGTCAAGCATGTTAAGACCAAATCCAAATATGATGTATACAAGGAAAAGTCCTAAAAGTGCGAAACCGCCAACGCAGAGACCCATAACTGAGCCACCTTTTAAAGCTACCTTAAGTGTTGAACCAATGTTCTTAGTGTTGCGGGCTGTATTAGAAACTCTTACATTAGCGTAAGTAGCAATCTTCATACCTACCCAGCCTGCTGATGCACTCATGATAACACCAATCATGAAACATACAGATGGCTCCCAACTGAATTCTCCATACTGGACAGTGAATATAGCTGCAAATGCGATTGCAATAATAACAACTACTACTGCAATAATCTTATACTCGTATGTAATAAATGCGTTAGCACCAACTCTTATGGCTGCTGCGATTTCTTTCATACGGTCTGTTCCTTCATCAAGTTTCTTAACACCGATGAAGTTGAATGCTGCATAGCCGAGCGCAAGCAGGGCTGCAACGATGACTAGAATTAATAAAGCTTCCATGTTTTTCTCCTCGTTAAAAAATTATGTCCGTTACGCGTGCCTGTAGAGATAATAAATATGGCGTCATTTATTATCATACTTCAAAACACCAACTTGTTAAAGTTTACTAAAAAACATTATGAAAGTCAAATGAAATTATGCACATTCACTATATAATTATGTTAAATTATTTAATGAAAGCGATAGGGGCACAATTGCTTAATTATTAAGAATAAGATATAATTAATGCTTAAATAAGGCACTATATATAAAATTAATTGAAAGGATAGTTTACCCTATGAAAATGAAATTAAGAAAATTAATGCAGCAGGCTGCCTCATATGTTGAGATTGTATTATCTGCATTTTTACTGATAGTTATAATTTTTCTTGCAGGGAAATTTATTGTGGAAAGCGTGCTGGGAATAGGCTGTGATAATGCCACGCTTGAGTATTTCCTTGAGAATGTTATGACATTTGCAATTGGAGTTGAGTTTGTAAAGATGCTTTGCACTCATACTCCGGGTACGGTTATTGAAGTTCTGCTTTTTGCTATTTCAAGACAGATGATAGTAGGACATGTATCAGGTTTTGAGGTACTTGCTGGGGTGGCTGCAATTGCGGGATTATTTGCAACACATAAGTATTTGTATTGCAAGAGTCTGGGGGATTCAGATGAAAAAGAAACAGTGAAAGATAATACATCAGAGGGGAAAGAATGTAAGTAAGAAGGGAGGATATCTAGGTTATGATATCATTTTCTAAGCATTTCAGGCAGATTAAACCTTATGATGATTATAATGTTACAGATGTGCCGTGGCACGAAGCTATGGCAGCAGGTAATGGAAGGCTTGGGGGGCTTGAATCGTGTGCGCCTGTAGAGGACAGCATTATATATCAGAATGTTGAATTTGTTATGCCATCGGAAGAACCGAGACATGTGCCATATGAGGTTACATCACAGTTAGAGGAAGCAAGACAGTCGGTTATTAATTTTGATGACACATGGAATATCCATGACAGAAAAAGAACTAATATGTACTGTTATCATCCGGGGCATATGGTAAGAATTGTTCTTGATGGACAGCTAGATATTGAAAAACAGCCAGATATTAAAGGGCAGCCGGATATCTCTGATTACAGAAGATGGACTGACTATAAGACAGGTACGATAAATACTACATTTAAAGCTGATAAAACCTCTGTTTCCAGAAGTACATTTGTATCCAGAAAACAGAATGTAATTATAACTAAGATAATATCTGATAAGGCAATTGATATGTCTGTATCAATAGACGATTTTGAGTCTATGCCTAAATTCGGAGTCCAGAAGAACAATGTTCCTGCACCGGAACGCAATATGTTGTACTCAAGATTTGTGAGTGGTGACATAATAGGCACGGTTGTGCATTATCCTGAATATGAGGGAAGTGAGCTTGCAAAGGGAGGATTTGCAGGGGTTACAAGAATACTGACTGATGGTGACATGAGTGTTTCATCAAAGCCCAAGGACAGCCGTGCATACACATGTATTGATGAGACTGCGCCAGTTATTAACATTTTACATGCGCAAAGCATTACGCTTGTGACTTATATTGACTGGACAGATGATATGGGAGAATATTGCGAGTTCAGGGACAGAGTGAAGAATAAAGATACATTTGCATTATTAGACAAATGTATTAACAGAGTCAAATGTGCAGATATTACAGAAGAACCCGTAAGCTTAGGACATGATAACATAGAACTTAAGCTGGGTGGCGGTTATTCTGGAGAGTTTGCTAATGAAGAACTGCTTGATTTACAGAAAAATGAACATGATATTATACCTCAGCTGCTGGAGAGATTATATTATAACGGTCTGTATGGAATGCAGGCATGCGCAGGAACGACAGCACCAAGACTCAGCGGCTTGTGGGTTGGTGAGTGGAATCTGTTGTGGAGAAGTGCGTACACAATGGATGCCAATGTTAATATTCAGGTTTCGGGAATAAACAGCTCAGGGTTGTATGAAGCAGGTGCTGGTTATATGTGGTTTATACTTCGACAGATACCTGACTGGGTTAACAATGCGGCAATGGTGTATGGAATGAAGGATGCAGTGCTTATTCCGGTTAATACTGATGGACACAGGGCAATGATGGTAGAGTACGATATTAATTATCCATTCCAGTACTGGAATGCCGGTGCTGGCTGGATGCTTATTCCTATATATGAATTCTTACAGACTTACGGTGACGCTGTGATAACAACTGATGATGTGGCGCTGATTAAGATGTACGGCAAAGATACATTTGATGTAAGAAAAGATGTATATGAGCCGCTTCTTAAGAAGACTTATAATTTCTGGAAACAGATTGGAAATCCTGAGTATTACACAGATACAGACGGTAATGCAAGGTATGAGAAGGGTAAATGCAGTCTTAATGAGAGTGAGCATTATCTTATTATTCCATCATTTTCACCGGAGAATAAGCCTTTTGGATATCATAGTGCGATTACTGCCAATGCAGCAATGGATATCTCTGCGGCTAAAGATGTAATTAATATGTACACGGAGATGCTTAATTATACGAAGGTTGATGGATATGAGCAGGCTGTATCAGAGGCGGAAGCACTCTTAAGAATGTTACCTGATTTTATGTATGATGAGTCAGGCGCAGTTAAGGAATGGTCTATGAAGGAGTATGGCGAGAATAATGCTCACAGGCATATAAGCCATCTTTATCCGGCATGGCCGGCTTTGCAGACTCAGCATGACAGTAAGTTAGCATCTGCGTGTCGTCAGGCAATCATTAACAGAAACCATGAGAATAAAGGAAAAGATGATACCGCTTCACATGGCTGGATACATAAGGCGTTAGTAGAGGCTCGTCTTAAAAATGCAGATGCTGTATATGATACGCTTAATCTGCTTGTACACAGTGACATATTTTACACAACTTTATTTACAGACCACAATACTGACAGGAGCAAAGGTGTATATTGTACAGATACTGCATTTGGACTGGTTGGAATTATTAATGAAATGCTTGTATATTCGGACGAACACACAATTGAACTGCTTCCGGCATGGTCAGACAAGCTTGGAAGCGGCATGGTTAAGGGACTTCGTACAAGATGCGGAATAACTATTGATGAACTTAAGTGGGATGTTGATAAGAAGAAAGTGTATGTAAGTCTTGACTGGGGTAATGCTGATGAAATTAATATAGTATGCGGGAAATACGAGATTGAAAAAATCGGACATGAAGTGAAGGCGTAATATAATGAAAAAGAAATTGTTTTTTTGTATGGTGATGGTTACTATATGTATGTGTGCATGTGGAAAAAAGAATGCTGCGACAGATATGGAAAGTAGTCATGATGAGACACATTTGTATGAATCACAGACCGATATTAGTACTGTTGATGAGACAACACAGGAGGAAACAGCTCTGGAAGAAGTTGCAGAAGAGACAGAATTTACAGAGGAAGAGACGACTTTGGAAAATGCTGTGGAATCTGTAGCAGAGGGAAATATTGATGCTACAGAAGAAGTAAAACCAAAGCAGGTTGTTATATGTATTGATCCGGGTCATGGTGGAGACAGAGAAGGAACAAAGCAGGAATATGATGGAGTTCTTGTGATGGAGAAAAATCTTAACTATCGTATTGCAACGACTCTGAAAGAGTATCTTGAAGAGAATGAAGGGATTAAGGTTATTCTTACAAGAAACAGTGATTACGATTTAAGTCTTTCTAACCGTATAAAGTATGCAGTTGATAACAATGCGGATTATTTTATTTCTGTTCATGTTAACAGCAGAAGTACCGATGAGGTTGATTCACATGGTTGTATGGTTCTTATGAGCTGTAGCAGATATCAGCCATCAAATGCAAAGGTGGCAAGCGTATATGATTCTGAGATGATGATGGCTAAATCAATAATATCTAAATTAAATGTGTTAGGACTTTCAATAGCCAATGACTGGAATACTGAAAATACCGGAGGAATTTTGCAGAGGGTAACAACAGTAGGAGAAACATATCCTGATGGTTCGCCAGCGGATTATTATACATTGTTGTATTGTGGTACCAAGGCAGGGCTTCCTTCTATTATTGTTGAACATGCTTTTTTGAGTAATGAAGGAGATTACAGAAATTTTCTAAGTACCAATGAAAAACTTGACGCACTTGCGAAAGCAGATGCAGAGGCAATAATTGAATCTATAAGGTAAAATTGATTGAAAAAATCGGACATGGAAGGTAGAACTGATGATAACTACAACTTTATGTTATATAGAGAAGGACGGGAAGTATCTTATGCTTCATAGAGTGAAAAAGCATAATGATATTAATGAAGGTAAATGGATTGGAGTAGGCGGTCATGCTGAGAATCAGGAGACTCCTGAGGAATGTCTTGTGCGTGAGGTAAAGGAAGAAACAGGTCTTACGCTTACTTCATACAGATTCCGCGGGCTTGTAACATTTATAAGTAATGAATGTGAGCCAGAGCTTATGTGTGTATTTACGGCAGATGGCTTTACAGGTGAGCTTATTGAATGTGATGAAGGAGAACTGGCTTGGGTTGATAAAGAAGAAGTTCCCGAGCTTCCGACATGGGAGGGCGACAGGGTATTTCTTAACCTTCTTCTTTCGGGGGAGGAGAGATTTTTCTCGATAAAGCTTAAGTATGAAGGCAGCAGACTTGTGGAAAAACAGGTCAATCTGTATTAAAATACAGGTTTGAATATATTTACAGATGGAGTAATTTAGCAGCAATGCTTGACAAGTTCAAGAATATGGGGTGGAAGAAATTCTATCTCATATATGCAATGTGTACTATTGAAACTATGGCAACGCGTTTTCTTCCGTTTATGATATTTAATGAAAAGAGGACAACACCAAAGTACATAACTTATCTTGGAAAGGTGCTTCCGGGAGCTATATTCTCAATGCTTATTGTGTACTGCCTTAAAAATGTTAATGTGACAAGCTACAGCTATGGCCTGCCAGAGCTGATTGCAATTATTGTGACAGTTTTTCTTCACAAATGGGAAAAGCAGATGCTTGTTTCTATCGCAGGCGGAACGATATGTTATATGCTGCTTGTGCAGTTGGTGTTCATATGATTGAAATGAATTGAAGATTAGATTTGAAAACTGTTTTCAAATTATATTGACAAATTATAATTTCTTGATAAAATGAAAATTGTTTTCAAATTGAGAAAGGAAACAACATGGCGAAAGCACAATATAAAACAAAGCAGATGGCTGAATTGATAAGCTATTTGAAAAAAGAAGAGGGCAGACATGTTACAGTAAGTGAGATAAGTGATTATTTTACAGAGAAAGGCATATCTGTAGGAACAACAACCATATACCGCAATCTTGAAAAAATGGTTGAAGAAGGTATTGTTGCAAAATATACTGTTGATGGAACAAGCAGTGCATGCTTTGAGTATCTTGGTGATGAAGAGCATGTACATGCTGGTGCCTGTTATCATTGTAAATGCGAAAAGTGCGGAAAGCTTATACATTTGCAGTGCGATGAGGTTGAAAATTTAAGGAAGCATATGATGGAACATCATAGCTTTGAAATGAATCCGGTAAGGACTGTTTTTTATGGAATATGCAGTGACTGCCGGAAATAATAAGGTCAGGAAGGAGAGAATGATATGAAAAAGCAAAGAATAGCTGCAATAATAGCCTGTTTCATATTAATGGCGGTAACATCCCTCTCTCTTTTCTATATTGAAAAAGAATTAAACCATGACTGTACAGGTGAAGACTGTGCTGTGTGTGTATGCATACACCAGGCAGAGGCTGTATTAAAAAATATCGGTAATGGTGTTTCTTTATCTGTTCATGCAATAAACATGATGTTATTCACAGTTTATATGGGAATATCAGTATGTTTTATTCTTGTATTTAAGACTTCTCTTATAAGTAAAAAAGTCCAGCTTAATGATTGAGTAATCCTTTTATGATTGAAGGGTATAGGTGTACCCTTTTATTTTTGCACCCTTTTTACATATTTTTAGGAGGATTTATTCATGAAAGGAAAATACTTATCTATATTATTAATTGCTGTTATGGCAATTCTTGGTCTGGCTGCGTGCGGTCAGAATTTATCAAATAATTCATCAGAAAACGGAAAAATTAAAGTTGTTACTACTATATTCCCAGAATACGACTGGGTGAAACAGATTGCGGGAGAACAGGCATCTGATATGGATATTACAATGCTTCTGGATAATGGCGTAGATCTTCATAGCTATCAGCCGACAGCAGCTGATATTATGAAAATATCTGACTGTGATCTTTTTATATATGTTGGTGGAGAGTCTGATACATGGGTTGATGACGCGCTTAAGGAAGCTGTAAACAAGAATATGAAGGTTATTAATCTGCTTGATGTACTTGGAGACAGCGTAAAAGAGGAAGAGGTTGTGGAAGGAATGCAGGCAGAGGAAGAAGAGGAATCTGGTGAAGAAGAGGAAGAACCAGAATATGATGAGCATGTGTGGCTTTCTTTAAAGAATGCCAAAGTGCTGTGCAAAGCAATAGCTGATAATTTATCTGAAATAGATTCAGAACATAAAGCTGTGTATGATGCAAATGTGTCTTCGTATATTGGGAAATTAGATGAGCTTGATGCCCAGTATAAGAGCGCAGTAGAGAGTTCTTCAAAAAAGACAATTCTTTTTGGCGACAGATTTCCTTTCAGATATCTTGTTGATGATTATGGATTAAATTATTATGCAGCATTTGTCGGTTGTTCTGCAGAGAGTGAAGCAAGCTTTGAGACAATATCTTTTCTTAGTAAAAAGACTGATGAGCTTGGACTTAAAAGCATACTGACAATAGAAAAATCTGATAAGAAAATTGCTAAAACTATCATAAGTAATACCAGGAATAAGAATCAGAAAATACTTGAAATGGATTCGCTGCAGTCAACAACATCAAAGGATGCAGCTAATGGAACAACTTATTTATCAGTAATGCAGAATAACCTTAATGTGCTTAAGGAAGCATTACAGTAACAGGAGAATTTATAATGCAGATATTATGTGAGAATTTATCAATAGGTTATGGCAACATGGTGCTTCATCACAACATTAATTTTTCGGTAAACAAAGGTGACTACCTGTGTATCATAGGAGAGAATGGGTGTGGAAAGTCAACACTTATGCGGACATTGCTGGGATTGCAGCCACCATTGGAAGGGAAAATTGTTTTTGGAGATGGACTTGAACAGAATGAAATTGGTTATCTGCCGCAGCAGACTGCTGTTCAGAAAGATTTCCCGGCATCAGTCAGAGAAATTATTCTCTCAGGTTGCCAGAATAAATGTGGGATAAGACCATTTTATAGTAGAAAAGAAAAGCAGGTTGCCAGTGAAATGATGGAAAAATTGCAGATAACACACATTTCTAATAAATGCTTCAGGGAACTTTCAGGTGGGCAGCAGCAAAGAGTGTTACTTGCGAGGGCTTTGTGTGCAACAAGTAAAATTCTTCTGCTTGATGAGCCTGTTACAGGTCTTGATCCAAAAGCGTCAGAAGAAATGTATCAATTTATCAGCAGGATAAACAGGGAAGAAGATATTACTATTATTATGATTTCACATGATGTCGACAATGCTATTAATGATGCAACACGCGTTATGAAGATAGGAAAAGATATAAGTATAAGGAGTGCAGAAGATGATAGATAAGCTTGTTTTTTATTTTCAGTATCCGTTTGTGAGATATGCATTAATAGTTGGAGTACTTATTGCACTGTGCTCCTCATTGTTAGGCGTCACGCTTGTGTTGAAGCGCTTTTCTTTTATCGGGGATGGACTTTCACATGTTGCATTTGGAGCAATGGCAGTGGCTTCTGTACTTAATCTTACCAACAATATGCTGTTTATACTTCCTGTTACTGTTCTATGCGCAATACTTCTTCTTAGGACAGGTCAGAATACAAAGATTAAAGGTGATGCAGCAATTGCCATGATTTCTGTTGGAGCACTGGCTATAGGATATCTCCTGATGAATATATTCTCCACAGGACCTAATCTTTCAGGTGATGTGTGTAGTACATTATTTGGCTCTACTTCTATACTGACAATTACTTCTGAACAGGTAAAATTATGCGGCGTATTATCAGTAATTGTTGTTGTGCTTTTCATAATGTTTTATAACAAGATATTCTGCGTAACATTTGATGAAACGTTTGCTAAAGCCACAGGAATGAAAACGCAGATATATAACCTTATTATTGCGGTGATTACTGCAGTTATTATAGTGCTTGCCATGAATCTTGTTGGTTCTTTACTGATATCTGCATTAATAATATTCCCGGCATTATCTGCTATGAGAATATTTAAAACATTTTTTAGCGTTACAGTCTGCTCTGTAATAATATCAGTTATATGTGCAATGGCAGGAATTGTGATGTCAATTCTTGCCGGAACACCGGTTGGTTCCACTATTGTTGCAACAGATATAGCAGCATTTTTTATCAGCAGTATTATTGGAAAAGCAGCAGGGAGAATATGATTATGAGAAAATTAAAAATATTGATTGCATGTGCCGGAATACTTCTTGTTACAGGTTGTTCAAAAAATGTGCATACAGGAAAATCTACAGCAGGCAATTCGGTTAATAATGTAATTAACAGTCAGATTGCTGAATCGTCTGAGGCTCAAAGCATCAAGGCATTCAGCACAGATTTGGTTAAGTCTAAGAATAGTTATGATTCAGCGGATTATGACCTGACAACAATGAGTGGCGAAATGGTCTATGCAACTGTTTATCAGATGATGACTAATCCAGATAAATATGTTGGTAAGGTTTTTAAAATGGATGGAACATTTTATTCATCATATTATAATAGTACAGACAAATATTATCATTACTGCATTATACAGGATGCAACAGCATGCTGTGCACAGGGAATGGAATTTGTATGGGATGATGATTCTCATGTGTACCCAGATGATTATCCGGCTGAAAACAGCAATATAGTAGTTACAGGTGTGTTTGAAACATACAGAGAAGATGGTGATAAAAATCTGTACTGCAGATTGTCTGATGCATCATTAGAACTTGATAATTAATGCATATATAGTGCAAAAAAACTGCCATATCTGTATAATAGTATGAAAAATGACAGGAGGCAGGATATGAACAAGAAATTATTAGTAGTTATTGACATGCAGAATGATTTTATTACAGGAGCATTAGGCAATAAAGAGTGTCAGGCAGTTGTGCCTGCAGTGGCAGCAAAGGTTAAGAGTGCAGAAGGAAATGCAAATATTGTATACACACTTGACACACACATGGAAGATTACATGAATACACAGGAGGGAAGAAATCTTCCTGTGAAGCATTGTATAAAGCCTGATAATGGTTGGAAGCTGATACCTGAGCTTGAGGGAATCAAGGCAGTAAGAAGCTTTGAAAAGCCGACATTTGGCTCAATTGAACTTGCTGAATGGATTAAAGAAAATGGTTATACAGAGGTTGAGCTTGTCGGTGTATGCACTGATATCTGTGTTATCAGTAATGCCATGACAATTAAGGCTGTTAATCCCGAAGTGGTAATATCAGTTGATGCAAAATGCTGTGCTGGAGTTACCCCTGAGTCGCATGCCAATGCACTGGCAGCTATGAAGGCATGCCAGATACAGGTGGAAGAGTAAAGCTGGCTTGTGGGGGGGGTGAGCAAGCTGGTGCGGGAAATTTTGTGAATTGAGCTTCAGAGCGGTGAGAAGTTATCATGATGAGCAACAGCAAAATATATAGGCTTTTGAAAAGACCTACCAAATTATTATAAATGTTTGTGATAGTAGGTTGGGTTGAGAGAATGCAAACGTTCCTTGTATAGGCAAAACCTACTCAATGACATATGTTGTAGTATTTGGTAGGTTTTTTTTATAATAATTTGAAGTATTTTACTAAATGTGATTACATTTTAAAAGAAAAAGACCTACTTGATGTATGAATTTTGTTAGTTGAGTAGGTCTTTGAGACAGATGTGTAATATTTGACTGTTTAAAAGACCTACCAGTGTGTGCACCGGCAGGTCTTTAGTAGGTTTTTATAGGTTTATATGATAATAAGCAAGCATTATATTGAATTACTTAGGTCTTACTGTAAGTCTCTTGATAAGCCCATCTTCTGTTATTTCACGGACTGTAGCGATGGCCATGATGTTGTAACCGCCGAAGTTAGCGATGAATTCTGCCTGGGTAGAATTCACAACTTCACCATCTAAGATAGAGTATTTGCGGAAGCCAAACTTGTTACGGAAGAACATGTTGATAGCTTCACGTCCATATATATGATATTCGTTCTGGGCTGCTGAGTTAGTACAATAATCGTTGATTATTCCGTTTGGAGAAAAGAGATTGGCAAGTCCTGCGTAATCTTTGTTTTCCATTGCTTCTACATATTTTTCAATTGCTGTCATGTTTAATGCCCTCCTTAATTAATATACTTTCTCTGTGTTTAATAATGCGTCTGTTCCACCATCAACGAACATGATATTTCCATTGACGCCTCTTGCTGAATCTGAAGCAAGGAATACCATAACCTCAGCAATTTCCTCTGGAGCCATGAGGCACTCCTGACCGTACTTGGTTGGGATAGGAAGGGCATTAAGAGCCATCTTTGCTGTAGTGCTCATTGTTGCAGTCATGGCTGTGTGTACATTACCAGGAGCAACAGCATTTATACGGACACCATTGGCAGCCCATGTTGCAGATACACGGCGTACCCATCTTGCAAGTGCGTATTTAGTAGAAACATAAAGACTGTTTCCTACTGAAAGGTTAGTGCTGTCCATAGAAGAAATAAGGCTTAATACACGCTTTTCATCACCGATGTTATTAAGAAGATCAACGATATCCTTACGGCCTGCACCCTGTGAAATTGTGTTAGAAACAGTTACAACACAGCTTCCGTGCTTCTTCTTTAAAAGGTCATATACACCATTTGCAACGGCTACTGTTCCGAAGTAGTTAAGAGAGATAATGAGTCCGAGATTACCGCATGCACCTGAAACACCAGCGTTGCATATCATTCCGTCAAGTCCGTCAGGGCACATAGTATGTAACTGATCAACAGCAGACTGTCTGCCTTCCTGCGATGCAAGGTTTACGCAGATGTCACCGTCTTTAAGATCAATATTAATTACCTTATGTCCCTGCTGTATTAACAATTCTTTAGTTTTCGCACCGATACCGCTTGAAGCACCAGTAATAGCATAGATTCCCATAGTATTTCTATTCCTCCTTGTTTTTCGAAGAAAAATCCGAAGCCTTCAGGTGAGGAGAGGGATTTTCCTCCTTGTTTTTTGCTTATGAGCTTATTATAATTAGAGCTGATATCTTTTAAATATCCAAAACACATATATAATAGGAGATCAGATTTGCTTACATATGATTTAGATAAACGCGGAAACAAAACAATGTATGAATATCTGTATGAACTGATTAAGGAAGATATAGCTGACGGGAAGCTTAAGGCTGATGAGAAGCTGCCATCAAAGCGAGGGCTTTCACAGCATTTGCAGATAAGTGTCAAGACGGTGGAGAACGCATATGAGCAGCTTCTTCTGGAAGGTTATATCCGATCTGAGGAAAAAAGAGGGTATTATGTTAATAAGATTGCCGTGGTTACAGGTGGTGCACCAGGGTATGCTGCTCCTGTGAAAAGATTCCAGGAGGAGACTTATCTTGCTGATTTGACGGCAAATAATATCCGGTATGATAGATTTCCATTTGCTACATGGGCAAAGGTTATGAGGGAAACCCTGACCGATTATAACACTTCTCTTCTTAAGACTGTACCTTTTAACGGTGTGCTGCAGCTTCGTGAAGCAATTGCAGACCATCTTAACAGATACCGTGGAATGCAGGTTTCAGCAGACCATATTATTATAGGGGCCGGAACGGAATATCTGTATAACAGGTTGTTACAACTCTTAGGTCCAGATGTGAAGTTTGGTGTTGAGAATCCCGGATACCGTAAGATTACCAAGATATATGATGAAAATGGTGTGGACTGGGATTATGTTAATATTGATGATAAGGGTATGAAAGTCGATGAACTTAGAATGAAAGACATAAATGTAGCACATGTAAGTCCTGAACATCATTTTCCAATTGGCCTTGTTATGCCGGTTGCAAGAAGACAGGAACTGCTTAATTGGGCGGCGGAGGAGCCAGGCAGATATATAATAGAGGATGATTTTGACTGTGAATTCCGTATGCAGGGCAAACCAATTCCGTCCATTCAGTCGAGAGACAGAAGTCACAGGGTAATATACATGAATACATTTTCAAAGACAATGGTTCCTTCGCTTAGAATAGGATATATGGTGCTGCCAGAAAAGCTGATGGAAAAATACATCTCAACAATGAATTTTTATTCGTGTACGGTGTCGGGCTTTGAACAGTATGCGATGGCGGCATTTATTGAGAAGGGATACTTTGAGCGCCACATTAAGAGGCTTGTCAATGATTACAGGGGACGCCGTGAAAAGATTTGCAGGATGTTTCGTGAATCAAGGCTTAATGAAATCAGTACGATATATCAGGACGATGCGGGAACACATTTCCTGCTGCATGTGAAGACTTCCTTAAGTGATGTTGAGATTAAATGGGCAGTCAGGCAGAAGGGGATTCTGATTAACTGCCTTTCAGAGTATTGTTTCGCTGATGCGGATAAGTACCACGGAATACTTGTAATTCATTATTCGGATATGGACGAAGCAACTCTTAAGCTTGTAATTGCTGCTTTTGAGGAAATATTCCTGTAAAAAATGTGATGCAAAGCATGAATAGCATAATTAAATATATGAAAAAAGGAATCCCATAAGCAGAGAGGCAACATCTCCCTGCTCACAGGATTCCTTTTATTATAATATCTTAATCAGCCGATTCCGCCAAGAACAATTCCAAGTATAAGAACAAGGAAACATACAGGGCAGAAAATATATTTGCATATAGGATAGAATTTATCAGTTAATTTCTTATCGCGACCGGTATTAACCTGAGTTTCAACATATTTCTTACCACATACCCAGAAGAACATAATTCCGGCAAGACCTGCACCAAGTGGGCAGATGTAGATAGAAAGTATATCCATCCATCCAGAGACAATTCCCTGAATACATATTGAAACTACAAGTGCTATTACAGCGATTATGGCACAAGATGCCTTTCTTCCAAGATGAAGCTTTTCCTGAATAGTTGCAATAGGTGCTTCATACAGGTTGATTAAAGAAGAAAGTCCTGCCATAAATACAGCAACGAAGAATATAATTGCGACTATGTATCCGCCTGGCATTGATTTAAAAAGTGCCGGGAGGAAGATAAACATAAGTCCGGGGCCACCCTGATTAAGCTGGGCACCGGTTGTTGCCATTGCAGGAATGATAACAAGAGCTGCGAGCAAGGCTGCTATAGTATCGAACAGAGCAACGCGTCCGGCAGCAGCAGGGATATCTTCATTATCTGAAAGATAAGAACCATATATAAGAGTACCATTACCAGCAACAGAAAGAGAGAAGAATGCCTGGCCAAGAGCGAATATCCATGTCTTAGGGTCAGCAAATGCCTCAGGGTCAACTCTGAAAATGTATTTGTAGCCTTCTATTGCACCAGGCTGGAAAGCAACATATATTCCAAGTACAGCAAAAAGAATAAAGAAAACAGGCATCATGATTTTATTGGCCTTTTCAATTCCGCGTCCGACACCGAACATAAGGATAATAATACCAATAACAAGAGCTACAATCTGCCATACATTATTACCAAATGCGCTTGCCATACTTCCAAATGAAGCAGCAAAGCCTTCTGTGTCAGCAGATGCAAGTGTCTTTCCTGTAAAAGCTCCAATCATGTACTTAAGAATCCAGCCCATTACAACAGTGTAACCAATTGCCATTGCAAGTGCGCCAAGTACTGGAATAAAGCCGATAGCCTCACCAAGCTTTCTCTTATTCTTAGTTTCGCATGCATATCCAAATGCATCAACAGGTCCTGACTTAGTAGCACGACCAAAACTCATTTCTCCGATAACACCAGTGAAACCAATAAGTGCAACGAATATGAAATATGGTATCAGGTATGATCCACCGCCATACATTGATACTCTTGTCGGGAACATCCAGATATTACCCATACCAACGGCAGAGCCAATACAGGCAAGGATGAATCCCCATTTGTTGTTAAAAGAATCTCGTTTGTTCATAAAACAAATCTCCCACATATATTTTGCCAGACAGCAATATATTTAATATACAGTATATTTGTGGATATGTAAAATAATTATCTGAAATTATATTTTATTATTAAATCATTCTTTGACAATACTATATTAATCGTGATATCATTTATCATTATATGCATAGTTATAATTTAACAATATATAGGCAGGTAGGCACATGACAATTAAAGAATGCTATGATGCGATGGGAGCAGATTATCAGAATACTTTGAATAGATTTCCAAATGAGGCTTTTATTAAAAAATTTGTATTGAAATTTTTAGATGACAACAGCTACGCCAATCTGAAAGAGGCTATAGCTGCTGGAAATGTAGAAGAAGCATTCAGGGCAGCACATACACTTAAGGGAGTATGCTTAAATCTTGGGTTTGATAATCTTTATAAGGCGAGTTCAGCTATTACAGAGATTTTTCGTGCAGGAGAACTTGCAGGAGCTAAGGAAGCATTTGAAGAAGTTGAGAAACAGTACAATATAACAGTGAATGCAATTAAGGCTATGTAGAGAATTATTAGCGGCGAATGCGGTTTGTTTAATATCAGGACGCACTTTTTTCACAGTTTTTACATGTGAAAAGGGTGCGTTTTTTGTCAATATATGTTACTATGTTGCTAGTTATAAATGTATTGAATTGGAGATGCATATGAAGACGAAAAAGTACGAATCAATTATGAATAAAGCAATGAAGGCAGCAATGAATTATGAAAATCCAGATGATCAGATTAATGAATTTATCAGATTTTTTGGAGAACATATCGGGTCTGAAAGAATATACATATTTGAAGATAATATTAGAAAAAAGGTTACTAATAATACTTATGAGTGGTGTGCGGATGGGATTGAGCCTCAGATAGAGTTTCTTCAGAATGTAGATATGTCAATTATAGAATGGTGGTATACATCATTTAATGATGGAAGAAATATTAGTACTAAAGATATTGAGGAGATTAAGGATGAATATCCTGCAGCATATGAACTGCTCAAAGTTCAGAATGTAAAGAGCCTGGCAGTAAGTCCATTCAGATATAAGGACGAGATATATGGCTTCTTTGGTGTTGACAATCCACCAGAAAGTGAGATGGACGAGATTTCACGCTTTCTTGATATGATAGGCACATTTTTAGTACTGCTATTAAAACAGAGAAATGTATTTAAAAAATCCAAGCGTGAGGCTATGTTCAGCGCATATTCAGCACTTGCCGGAATATATCTGTCAATGCATATTATCAATTTAAAGACAGGAAAATTTCATGAAATAAAGTCAACAGATTTCATAAGGGATAATATGATAAAAGGTGAGCATACTTTTGCAGAACAGATAAATAGTGTAATGAAGAGTCTTCCTTCCAGGAAGTATGTAGAAAGTGTACTTGAATTTGTTGATATATCAACACTTCCGGAGAGAATGAAGAACAAGACTACGATTGTTCATGAATTCCTTGGAAATTACTCTGGATGGTGTCGTGAAAGATTCATAAGGGTAGATGAGGATAGCAACGGAGAACTGTGGCATGTTGTATATGCCGTTGAAGTTATCGATGCAGAGAAACGTAAGGAGAACAGGCTTTTATATCTTTCAGAAACAGACCTTATGACGGGAATAAGAAATAGAGGAAGCGGAGAGAAAGCAATTACAGACCTTATTAAGGAAGGAACTAAGGGGCTTATGTGCCTTCTTGATTGTGATAAGTTCAAGAATGTTAACGATACATATGGACATGTTGTCGGGGATGCAGTAATTATAGCGGTTGCAAGAAGTCTTCAGAGTGTATGCAGGGAACATGATATATGCATGCGCCTGGGAGGTGATGAATTTGCAATGTTCATCCCGGGAATAACAGAAACTAAAGATGCTGAAAGCTTCACGATGAGAGTATTTGCAAAGCTTAAGGACATAAGAATTCCAGAGATGGGAGATGAGAAGATATATGTAAGCATGGGTGAAGCGTTTTATAAAGGGAAAAAGGATATTGATTTTGATGAACTGTACAGACGTGCCGACAGTGCCATGTATAAGAGCAAGAATAATACAGGCTACTGTGCGACACTTGAATGCGTAACTAAGACATTTTAATCAGTTGTATGCTTTAAGAAATTAATAAGTTTTTTGGCTGCAATGCTTTCGGTATGTCTTGATTCACGTATAAGAACAATATCTCTGTCAGGTGCGGATTCGTATAGATTTACAGGAAATATTTCACCACGCATTATATATTCAGAGGCAAGTTCCTCCGGATAGAAGCCAAGCCCTAAGTTTGCCTGAACCATTGCAAGAACCTGATCTGTAGTTGAAGCCTCCAGGTCAAGGTTAAAGTGAAGATTGTTGTCATAGAAGAATTTGGTGTAGTGGTCATGTGTACCGGTACCTTCTGCCAGACTTATGAAAGGATAATCCTGCAATTCTTCCAGATGAATTATTTTGTTATCCGGCTGACTGTATTTTGGACCTGCAATAAGTATATCATGGAATGAGCATAGGCTTTCAGATTTCATATCGCCAGTTAAATTAACAGGTGTGGTTACGACAGCAAAGTCTACCAGACCGGCTTTTAAAGCATTAACAGCCTGATTAGTAGAGTGGTTGGTAAGCTTTATCTTGACATCGGGAAAAAGTTCTGTGAATTTCTCAAGTTTTTTAAGAAGGAATATTCTAAGAGCAATCTCGCTTACTCCTATGCATATTGTACCACCGGACAGACTTTTGCTTTTGATAATGGCATTCTCAGCGTCTTCAAGCTGTTTCATTGCGATTGATACATGAGAATACAATGTATTTCCTTCAGGTGTAAGAGTGATGCCTTTGTGAGAACGGTTAAGCAGCTTGCAGTCAAGTTCACTTTCTAATATATTCATGCAGCGGGTTATGTTAGGCTGGTTATTGTCGAGCATGCGGGCTGCTTTTGAAAAACTCTTATATTTTGCAACATAGTAAAATATTCTGTAATAATCTAAGGTCATAGTAATTCTCCAATATATAATTATGATATAAGTGACATATTAAATATACATTTTACATATAGAAAATGCAATACTATAATATAGAAAAAGATGAAAGAAGGCATCGGTATGTTATTTAAGAAAAAGACATTAGATGAAAAAATGGAGAAATATGTAAAGCACCATGACTGGTATGCTATACAGGAAGTAATTACAGGAAGTAAAGAAGAAAAGATTGCAGCAGCCAAGGCTCTTGGTGCAAGTGATGATCAGACCAGTGTGGACTTGCTGTTAAGATTTATTGATGATGCAGATGATGATGTTGTATTTGCAGCATGTGAGTCGTTAAGAAAAGTTGGTTCTGAGCATGATACAGCGGATTTACTTGCAAGAATGCAGAAGATTCCGGAAGACAGACAGACTATAAGGGAAGAAATAGGAAAGACTGTCCAGGAGCTTCATCACAGACCTTAAAACATATATTTGCCAGTTGTTTACATAATGAAAAAACCATGGGTGCAAATCAAGAATTTACTTGATTTGTACCCGTTTTTGATATTAAATAGGAAGTGGTTGCATAGTTGTTGGACGGTGTAACGAAGGATGTTAATTGCGGAGGTTGGATATGTCTGGTAAATCAGAAAATATAATAGAACTTAAACATATCAGTAAGGTATATAGTGATAATGGATTTAAGGCGGTTGATGACTTTAATCTTGAAGTAAAGCGGGGGGAATTTGTAACATTTTTAGGACCATCAGGATGTGGAAAGACAACCACACTAAGAATGATAGCAGGATTCGAACTTCCGACAGACGGACAGATACTTCTTAACGGAGAGGATATATCACAGCTTCCAGCTAATAAAAGACCGATTAATACCGTGTTTCAGCGTTATGCGCTGTTTCCACATATGAATATATATGAAAATATTGCATTTGGACTTAAGTTAAAGAAGCTTCCTAAAGAAGAAATAAGAAAAAAAGTTAAGCATGTTCTTGATATGGTTGACCTTGAAGGATTTGAGGACAGAAAGATATCTACGTTGTCAGGCGGACAGCAGCAAAGAATTGCAATTGCAAGAGCACTTGTCAATGAGCCAGAAATTCTTATGCTTGATGAACCTCTAGGGGCACTTGATTTAAAGATGCGTAAGGAGATGCAGATTGAGCTTAAGAATATGCATGATCAGCTTGGAATTACATTTATATATGTAACACATGACCAGGAAGAGGCGCTTACAATGTCTGATAAGATTGTTGTCTTATCAGAGGGTAAGATTCAGCAGATAGGAACTCCTGAGGATATATATAATGAGCCTAAGAATGCTTTTGTTGCTGACTTTATTGGAGAGAGCAATATTTTCAAAGGTATTATGACAGGACACATGAAAGTAAGATTCTGTGGCGGAGAGTTTGTCGGAATGGATGATGTTCCAGAGGGAACTTTAGTTGACGTTGTTATAAGACCGGAAGATGTAATTATTACAAAGCCGGAGGATGGAACTGTTGTTGGTGAGGTTACTTCAGTTATATTCAAGGGAATGCATTACGAGGTTGCTGTTGAATCCGGAAAGTATGAGATGATAATAAGAACTACCAGGTGTTATCATGTCGGTGATACAGTAGGAATGCAGCTTGAGCCTGATGGAATTCATGTAATGATTGCAGAGGACCATACCACAAGTTTTGTTACAACAATTAATGGAGATTATACGCTCGACTTTAATGGCAAGATAATAAGCTGTGATTTAACACAGGTTATTCCTAAGACTAAGATGTCAGATGGAGTGCTTGTTGATGAAAATGGTGAAAATGTAGATGTTTCAAAGTTCAGTGTTGTTGTTTCAATCCAGCCTGATGATATTGAAATGAGCGATGATGTAACAGCAGGTCTTGTATCAGGTAAGATTATTAACCTTATCTATAAGGGTGACCATTACAGTTATGTAATAAGAACTGAGTATGGTCATGACCTTATTGTAGATGATGAATATCTCTGGAATATGGATGATCAGGTTGGTCTTATCATGCCTGAAGAGAAGATGAAATTCCAGTTGAAGAAGTAGGGGGATAGAAATATGTCTTTTTCACGCAAATATCTTGGAATCCCTTATGGGCTGTTTCTTATATTATTTGTTGCAGCACCACTGCTTGTCCTTGTATATTATGCATTTACTAACGGACAGGGACAATTCAGCATGGTTAATCTGCAGAATTTTTTTACAGACCCTAATACACTTGGAACTCTGTGTTACAGTCTTGTACTTGCATTTGTTGCAACTGCAGTCTGTCTTATAATTGCTTATCCTGTAGCGTATATACTCTCACAGAGTAAGTTAAAGAGAAAAGCGGTAATACTTCTGCTTTTTGTTATGCCTATGTGGATTAATTTCACATTAAGAATTACCGCACTTAAAGAGATATTATCAATGATTGAGGGAAATCTTGCGTATTATCCGTTTATCAATACGATAATAGGAATGACATACGATTTTCTTCCATTCATGATACTTCCGTTATATACAACGCTTTCAAAGCTTGATAAGAGTGTTATTGAAGCAGCATCGGATCTTGGTGCGGATAATTTCCAGACATTTATCAAGGTTATACTGCCATTGTCTGTTCCGGGAATTGTCAGTGGTGTGTCAATGGTATTCCTTCCGGCAATGACTAACTATGTAGTTCTTGATATGCTTTATAACAGCACATATATTATGGGTAGTCTGATTGGAAGTTATTTCAGTGCATATGACTGGCACAATGGCTCAATGATAGCACTGATACTTCTTGTTATTATATGTATTGTCACTCTGGTTTCGGGTGATAAAGAGTCAGAAAGTGCTGGAAGAGGAGGACTTGTATAATGAAGAAATTTCTGAAATATATGATTATATGCATTGTCCTTTTGTTCATGTATATTCCAATTCTTGTGCTTGCAGTATACAGTTTTACGGATGCCGCTAATATAGGAGCAATACATGCATTTTCAATGCATAATTATGTAACACTTTTTACGACTCCGGAGCTTATTAATATGATAATCGGTTCTGTGCTGCTTGCTGTTGGAAGTGCTGTACTTGCAACAATACTTGGAACAACAGGTGCTATAGGTGCATTTTATTCAAAGGGAAAAGTAAAAGGAGCAATGTCAGTTCTTAATCAGGTTCCTGTTGTCAATGCAGATGTAGTTACAGGTTTTTCTATCTGTATTCTTCTTGTAGTTGTATTAGGTGTCAGCAAGGATACTTATATACCTCTTGTTGTGGGACATGTTATACTGAGTGCACCGTTCGTATATCTGGCTGTTGTTCCTAAATTAAAACAGATGGATCCAAGTCTGTATGAAGCAGCACTTGACCTTGGTGCAACACCTGTGTATGCACTTTTTAAGATAATAATACCTCAGATTGCTTCCGGTATAGCATCAGGATTTGTTATGGCAGTTACATTATCACTGGATGATTATTTCGTTGCAACATACACTAAGCCTGCAACATTTGACACAATAAGTACTTATGTTGTTAATGCAACCAAGGGTTCACAGACTGATATCAAGACTGCTTTGTGGGCTTTATCTACAATAATATTCCTTATTGTTATTGTAGTTGAGATAGCAATTAATCTTGCACCAGCAAGAAAAGCTGTACGAGAGGAGGCTGGAGCTGATGAATAAGATTATTGGAAAGATAAATGCGTTAATACTTTCAGCTTTAATGATAGTAAGCGGTACAGCAGCAGTAACAGGAGTGTTTAATACAAACCGTCTTACAGCGGTGGCAGCAGACGATACAATCATACTCCGTGTGTGCAACTGGGAAGAATATATTGATACCGGAGACTGGAGTGATGATGATATAATTGACCTTGAGAGCGGAAGCATAAAGGGTGAGAATTCGATAATTACTGATTTTGAGAACTGGTATTATGAGAATTATGGCAAGAAAGTTAAGGTACAGTACAGTTGTCTTGGAACTAACGAGGAACTGTACAACATGCTTACTCTGGGTGATGATTACGATGTAATCTGTCCTTCAGAATATATGATAATGAAGCTTATGGCAGAGGACTGGCTTGAGCCATTTTCAGATGATTTCTATGATACATCGATTGCTAATAATTACTATGCTAAGGGTGTATCTCCATTTATCAAGAAAACATTTGACGAGAATAAGATTAATGGTGAGTCATGGAGCCGCTATGCTGCAGGATATATGTGGGGTATAACAGGAATCGTGTACAATCCTGATAAGGTGACAGAAAAAGAAGCATCTACATGGACGATAATTGATAACAGCAAATTCAGACGTCAGATAACGATTAAGGATAATGTAAGAGATTCCATGTTTGCAGCTGTTGGTGCAATTAAGTCAGACAAGTTAAAGTCAGCGTCATTTATAAACAGTCCTGATTATCGTGAAAAACTTGCCGAGGAGATGAATGATACTTCTGAGGCAAATGTGGACAGGATACAGGAGTATCTTCAGTCAGTTAAGAATAATGCCTATTCATTCGAGACTGACAGTGCCAAGACTGATATGATAACAGGAAAGGTAGTCGCAGGTTATCAGTGGTCTGGAGATGCTGTATATACTATGGACCAGGCTGACGAGGATGATTTTCAGCTTAATTTTGCAGTACCTGAAGAATGTACTAACCTTTATTTTGACGGCTGGGTAATGTTAAAGTCTGGAATTAATGGCAATTCAGAGAAAAAGCAGGCAGCACAGAGCTTTATTAACTTTCTGTCAAAACCTGAAAATGCTGTAAGAAACATGAGCTATATTGGATATACATCAGTTATATCAGGTGGTGACAGTGATGTTGTATTCGACTATGTAAAGTGGAACTATGGAGCAGATGAAAGTGATACAGATGTTGTAGATTATCCTCTGGGATATTTCTTTTCAGGTGATTCTGATGATGAAAGATATATACTTAAAGTTCCAGAAGAACAGACATACAGACAGTTATCAGCACAGTATCCTACGCAGGAGGTTATGGATAGAAGTGCCATTATGCAGTATTTTGATGCTGAAGAGACAACAAGAATTAATCAGATGTGGATTAATGTAAGATGTTATAACATTAAGAATGTTCCTGTGTGGGTATGGGTTCTTGCAGGTATTATTGTCGTGGCTTTAATAGCATTATCTGTAAAACTTAAGATAAATAAGAAATATGATTAATAAGCATTTGATTATAAATTGACAAATAACCAAATGTTGCTATTATATATGTCAGACAGAATGAATCTGTATGACAGTGCAAAGGAGCACAGAATTTCTGAGAAATCAGAGGTTCTGTGCTTTTTCTTTTTGCAGAATGGAGGAAATTATGGCAACAGAATCAAGTATTATGGACTCAAACAGTTTTAAGGAAGAATATGCATCTATGTTAAGTTCTAAAACAAGGGAAATGATTAGTAAGAGAGAAAAATACCTTGGAGGTGCTTACAGACTTTTTTATAGAAAGCCACTTAACATTGTCCGTGGAGAAGGAGATTATCTGTGGGATGATGAACGTAACAAATATCTTGATATGTATAACAATGTAGCTGGTGTAGGACATTGTAACCCTGCTGTTGTAAATGCAGTTACAGAACAGATGAAAACGCTTAATACACATACAAGATATCTTCATGAAAAAATTCTTGATTACAGTGAAGAACTGCTTGCACTTATGCCTGATGAGATTAATAAGATAATGTATATGTGTACAGGTTCAGAAGCTAATGACCTTGCACTTCGTGTGGCAGAAGCCTATACGGGTGGTACCGGTATAATTATCACACAGGAAGCCTACCACGGAACAAGTGCATTAACATCAGGCTGTTCACCTTCACTTGGAGCCGGTCAGCCATTACTTCCTAATGTAAGGCTTATAACAGCACCAGATTATTACCGTCATGGTGGAACACCAGAAGAATTCACAGCATGGTATGCGTCAGAGATGCAAAAGACTATAGATGAATTAAATGAGGCAGGATATAAGTTTTCTTGTTTCCTTGCTGATTCAATATTCTCATCAGATGGTATATATCCTGACCCTGTAGGATTCTTAAAAGCAACAGTAGATGTTGTACATAAGAATGGCGGAGTATTTATAGCAGATGAGGTTCAGCCGGGATTTGCAAGAACCGGACAGGCATTCTTTGGATTTGCGAGACACGGAATTGTCCCTGATATGATAACAATGGGTAAGCCGATGGGTAACGGAATTCCAATCTCAGGACTAGCTGCAAAGGAGGATGTACTTGCAGCCTTCAGCGACAAGCTTCCTTACTTTAACACATTTGGCGGTAATCCTGTATCAATAGCCGCCGCTCAGGCTGTTCTTAAATATATTAAGGATGAGAATCTTCAGGAACACTGTAAGAAAGCAGGTGCGGCACTTCTTAAGGCACTTAAAGAGGTGCAGAAGCGTCATCCTGAATCAGTAGGTGATGTAAGAGGCGCAGGTCTGTTCCTAGGATTTGAATTCGTAAAGAATGATGGTAATAAGACACCTGATAAGGATATGGCGTTGAATGTAATAGAGATGTTAAGAGATGAGCATATTCTTACATCAGTTATAGGCCATTACGGAAATATCTTAAAGCTTCGCCCACCAATGGTATTTTCAGAGAACGATATTGACTGGTTTGCAACATCTCTGGATAAATGTATTACAAAGCTTGAAAATAAATAAATTGAAAAAATCGGACACAGACATTAAACATCTGTGTCTTATTTTTTGCTTACAACAAGAATTTTACATAAGATTTACAGTACAATTATTGTAAGTTTACCACATAGGGATATAGTAATGACAATTCGTTGTACAACAGTATACGAATAAATATATCTCATTATGTGGAGGAAAAAATGAAGAGAAGTAAGAATTTATTAAGAAAAGGTGCAGCACTTGCTGCAATGTCAACAGTTCTTGTAAGTCAGGCACCACTTATTAATGCATTTGCATATGGTGAGGCAGATGTAAGTCAGAGTACATTCAAGCAGGATACAGATAATTCAGCTGATTTCCAGAACTGGCTTTCTAATGTATGGCAGGGAGGAGAAAAAGCTTATGCACAGACTGAAAATATAGCTTTAACTCCAGGTTCAGATGCGGCAGATCTTAATTTTTCATGGTATTCAGCTGGAAAAGGAACACCGGCAGTAAAGGTATGGAAGGATGGTTCAAAGTCATCAGCCAAGGTTGTAACAGGTAATGCAGAGGCTATCAGTGCTGAGAACTGGCAGGGAAAGTCATACAGTGCAGCCAATAAGGTAAACATAGCAGATTACTTTGAAGAGAACACACAGTATCATTACCAGTACACAGACAATTACACAGGAGATGACAGTGTATGGTCTGCTGAATATGATTACACAACTAAGGCAACGGATAAGTTTTCGGTTATTCTTACCGGTGACCCTCAGGTTGGTGCTTCAGGAAGCAGTTCAGATTACTCAGCTAATGATGCCAGTGTTGCAAGAGATGCATACAACTGGAATAAGACAATGCAGCAGGCATTAAAGACATGTCCTGATGCATCATTCCTCTTATCAGCAGGTGACCAGATTAACCAGTCAGGAGCAGCTAAAGCAGAGGATAAGAAGACAAGAGAGAGTGAGTATGCAGGATATCTTTATCCATCAGTATTTAGAAGCCTTCCAATCGCTGCCACAATTGGTAACCACGATATGGCTGGTGCAGATTACTCAGCACATTTTAACAACCCTAATTCAGAGGATAAGTTAGGAAGTACAGCAGCAGGAAGCGATTTCTATTTTAATTATGGAGATGTGTTATTCATATCATTAAACAGCAACAACCGTAATCAGGAGGAACACAGAACATTTATGAAAAAAGCTGTTGCAAGCAACCCTGATGCAAAGTGGAAGGTTGTAATATTCCATAGTGATATCTATGGTTCAGGACAGCCACATGCAGATACAGATGCTGCTACTAACAGAATTGTATTTGCACCATTAATGGATGAATTTAACATTGATATATGTCTTACAGGACATGACCACACATTTTCAAGAAGTTATCAGATTCTCGATGGAAATGTAGTTGACTATGATATAAGCAGCGGTTCGGTTACTAATCCAGATGGAACTCTTTATATAACAACAGGTTCAGGCTCAGGTTCTAAGTACTATAACTTACTTAACTATACACCATATTACATAGCTGAGAGAACGAATGCATGCCTCCCATCATTCTCAACAATTGATTTCTCAAGCGGCTCACTTACAATCAAGACATATGACTACAATGGTAATAAGTATGCTGATGATTTTACAATCAATAAGACTAATACAGATATGTCTGTGGATGAGGTTATTAATAATGCAGAGGCTTTAATTAACGGCACAGAGGTTAATTATACAGAAGCCTGCATGAATTCCCTTAAGGATGCTCTCTCAGCATTAAAGAAGATTAAGGCAGCATATACAACAGACAAAGACCCAATGCTTGCAGATATCGTAAATAATTATGGTAAAGATACTGACAGGGTGTCAGGATATGGTTCTGTAAAGAATGCAGCAGACAAGTCAACGTCTGAGAGCGGAAAGAGTGTTAACAGATTTAAGAAGGGCGTATCAACACTTCTGGACAAGACAATATACATTCAGGCACAGGAAGGAGCACAGGCACAGCTTGCAGATTATAAGTCAGATAATGCACCTAAGATTGATGCCAGGGCATTAGAGGATGCAAAAACTGCAGTTGTTAATGCAATTAATGCACTTACTGTACAGGAAGATAACAATACTGTAACAGAACCATCTGCACCGGCAGAAGGTTCATCAGCAGATAACTCATCAACCAATAATTCTTCGACAGATAATGGCAAAGCTCCACAGACAGGAGATAACATGCTTGCAAGAGTATATGCCTGTATGGCTGCCGCAGCAGCAGGCATCGGTGCTGTTATAGTTGGAATCAGAAAGAAGGAAGACATTTGCGAAAGATAATAGACACATTTGGTAAATACCTTGTTGTGGCACTTATTATGATTGCGATGTTTCTATTCTACACCAGTGTAGAAAGAAAACCACTGCTTGCCAAAGATAACACTAAGTTTGTTAAGGCAGTAGTTATACAGAATGATAATGAAGACCTTCAGGCTGCCGCTGACTTAGAAAGCGGCGACAGCCAGGAGGTTGTTTTACGTATTAAATCAGGAAGCCACAAGGGAGAAGAAGTAAAAGCGTACAGTCTTAACGGATATCTGTACGGAGCCAACTGTAAGGTTGGAACAAGGGTAATAGCTAATATAAGTGAATATAATGGAAATCTCTCAGCCAATGTATATAATTATGACCGTGAACCAGAGATAATTGCGTTATTAGCAGCATTTTTCGGACTTATGTGGCTGGTTGGAGGAAAGAAAGGTTTCAATTCAGTACTCGCACTTATATTCACATTTGCAGTTGTAGTAATGATGTATATTCCGATGATGTATATAGGTGTTTCACCATTTATTGCAGCTACATTATCAGTTGTCATAATTACGCTAATAACATTTATTCTACTGGCAGATTTTCAGAAGAAATCAATTGGCGCTATGCTTGGTACAATAGCCGGAGTGGTTGTATCAGGTCTTATAGCACTTGTTTTCGGACATTTTGGACATGTAACAGGATATAATGTTGATGATATAGAGAATCTTATATATGTAGGTCAGAATTCAAAACTTGATATAGGCGGTATGCTGTTTTCAGGAATACTGATTGCATCGTTAGGAGCTGTAATGGACGTTGCAATGTCAGTTTCATCATCATTACATGAGATTAAAGAAAACAGACCTGACATATCAGCAAAGGAAATATTCCGTTCAGGAATTAATATTGGACGAGATATGATAGGAACAATGTCTAACACACTTATTCTTGCTTATGCAGGAGGAAGTCTGGGACTTGTCATGATAATATACGCATATTCATACCAGATGCATCAGATTCTTAACATGTACTCAGTTGCAATTGAGATAATGCGTGGAATATCAGGAACGATGGGAATAATACTTACAGTGCCGATAACTTCATTGATAATGTCAGTTCTGCTGACACAGAAAGGGAAGAAGTAAGATATGAGCTTGCCGTGATGTGAGTTGGATTTCTGGGCTTTTGAGTCAGAAACATACTAGAATTGATTTGCGCGATATTGTAGTAGGTTTTTAGAAGGAAGCTTATAAGTTGAGAAGAGGCAGAAACCTACTAAGTGGGCAAATATATCAAGTTTAGTATGCTTTTTTCAGTTTAAATGCATCTCTTTTGGAGAATAATTGCTGGGAAAAGCCTACTAAAATGTATCTGGATAATGAATGAGTGGGTTTAATAATTGGAATTAACTTATTAAGTTGGAAAATATACCTACGAAATCGAGAATTCACAGGCGTTTAGTAGGTTTTCACCAATAGGTTTTCAATCCATTCATCACGAGAAAGAATCTGGTTGAATAATTAAATATTATCGTGTATCATTAAAAAAAGAGCCACTCGTTGGCTCTTTTTTTACGAAAAGGACAGGTAGTTAATATGAATCAGACATATATGAAGGAGCAGAAGATACTCCCATTGTTATTAAAAATGTCGCTCCCAATGGTAATATCTATGATGGTTAATTCATTGTACAATATTGTTGACAGCTTCTTTGTTGCTAAGATAAGTGAAAATGCGATGACAGCTCTGTCACTGGTATTTCCGGTACAGAATCTTATAAGCTCGGTTATGATAGGATTTGCAATAGGAATTAATGCAGTTATATCATTTTTTATGGGCGCACAGAACCAGAAGCAGGCAGATAAAGCAGCCAGTCAGGGCATGCTCTTAAGTTGTATACACGCTGTTGTGCTTACCGTTATATGTATTGCGGGCATGCCGGTATTCTTAAAAATGTTTACAAAAGATGCAGAGATTGTTTCACTGGGACTTAAATATTCCAATATTGCATTTGCATTTTCAATAATGCTTGGAATCGAGCTTATGTTTGAGAAGGTGTTTCAGGCAGTTGGAAGAATGAATGCTTCTATGGTATGTCTTATGACAGGCTGTATAGTTAATATTGTGCTTGACCCGATGATGATATTCGGAATAGGTCCATTTCCTGCAATGGGAATTGAAGGCGCTGCACTTGCGACAGGAATAGGCCAGACTTCGGCAGCAGTGCTATATATCATAATATATATTGTTAAGCCTATTCCGGTTAAATTCAGAAAATCGGAGATGAGAATAGAAGGTTCGATGGCAAAAAGACTTTATTCTATTGGTATGCCTGCAAGCTTAAGCCTTGCACTTCCATCTATTCTTATATCAGTGCTTAATGTAATACTTGCTGCGTACTCGGCTGTGTATGTATTCGTTCTTGGAGTATATTACAAGCTGCAGACATTTCTGTATCTGCCGGCCAACGGAGTTGTACAGGGAATGAGACCGCTTATGGGCTATAACTATGGAGCAGGAGAGCATGAGAGAGTAAGAAAGATATATAAGACATCAATGGTACTTATATTTGCTATTATGGCAGCAGGTACAATTCTCTGTCTTGCAATACCGGGGTCACTTATCGGTCTGTTTACAAGTAATCCAGATACAATAAGTGCTGGCGAGACAGCGTTAAGAATAATAAGTGCCGGATTTATTGTATCAACGGTATCAGTTACTTCGGCGGGTGCACTTGAAGGACTTGGGAAAGGATTTCCGTCACTTATTATATCTGTATGCAGATATGTTGCTGTAATAATTCCGGTTGCATTCATAATGTCAAGGATAGCCGGAGCTGTTGGCGTATGGCATGCTTTCTGGATTACAGAGGTGATTACATCAGTAATTTCTTATATGGTTTATAAGAAAAATGTAAAATAATTATAAAAATGTCTTCTTGACATTGCTTGAACTTGAAAATACAATAGTTGTATATGCAACAATTGGAGGTGCAAGTAATGTTGAGAAGAATTTTTTCTTATATGAAAGAATATAAGAAATACGCATGGCTGGCGCTTATATGTATAGGTGTTGAAGTTGTGCTTGAGATTATGGTACCTAAGCTGATGGCTGACCTGATTGATATAGGTGTGACCAATTCAGATGTTCCATATATAATAAACAAAGGTATCCAGATGGCTGTATGTGCAGTTGCAGCGCTTATATTAGGTGTGGGAAGTGCAAGATTTTCTGCGCTTGCAGGTCAGGGACTGGGTGCTAATATAAGAAAGGCTGAGTATGAGAAACTTCAGTCTTATTCATTTTCTAATATAGACCATTTCAGTGTTTCGTCATTGGTTACACGACTCACAAGTGATGTGACTAATATCCAGAATGCTGTATCAACAGGAATGCGTCCATTTGGACGAAGTCCGGTAATGCTGATATTTGCAACGACTCTGGCATTCAAGATTAATTCAACACTGGCGCTGGTCTTTCTTGTAGCACTGCCAGTTCTGGCAGTCCTGCTCATCATAATAATCATTAATGTTGGTCCACGATATGGAAGAATGCAGGGAGCAGTCGACCTTGTAAACAGGTGTATAGAGGAGAATCTTACAGCAGTAAGAGTTGTTAAATCATATGTGCGTGGCGATTACGAAATTGAAAAATTCGGACACGTTAATGATAATCTGAAAAACGAATCAGAGAAAGCATTTGGAATAGCTGTACTTAACATGCCTGCTATGCAGTTCGTTATGTATTCTACAATTCTTGGTATTCTACTTATTGGCGGAAGACTGATTAATTCAGGACAGATGATGATTGGACAGCTTACTTCTTTCTTGAGCTATGTTCTTCTGATACTTAATTCACTTATGATGATGTCAAATGTGTTCCTTCTTATGACAAGGTCACTTGCTTCTGCAGAAAGAATCATGAAGGTAATTGACGAGCCGATTGATATAACTGATGAGAATGCAAAGGACATTGAAGTTAAGAAGGGTGAGATTGAATTTAACCATGTCTGGTTTAAATATAAGGATACCGCCAAAGAATATGTGCTGTCAGATGTTTCGTTTCACATTAATGCAGGTCAGACAGTCGGAATAATAGGTCAGACAGGTTCATCAAAGACGACGCTTATCCAGCTTATTCCAAGACTCTATGATGCAAGTAAGGGTGAGATTAAGATAGACGGAATAAACGTTAAGGAATACCCGGTAAGACATTTAAGAGATGCAATCTCAGTTGTATTGCAGAAGAATACGCTGTTTTCAGGCTCGCTTATTGATAATTTAAGATGGGGCGATGAAAATGCGACTCTGGATGAGATTAAAGAGGCATGCAGCATAGCGTGTGTTGATGAATTCATAGACAGGCTTCCTGGAGGATTTGATGCAGAGATGGGACAGGAAGGTGTTAATGTATCAGGCGGACAGAAGCAGAGAATATGTATTGCAAGAGCAATATTAAAGAAGCCTAAAGTGCTTATTCTTGATGATTCAACGAGTGCGGTTGATACTGCAACTGAAGGAAAGATAAGAAATGCACTTGCAAATAAGCTGCCTGATATGACTAAGATTATAATCGCACAGAGAATTTCATCAGTGCGTCATGCGGACCAGATAATTATTATGGACGGTGGATGTGTGAATGCGATTGGAACACACGAGAGTCTGTTAAAGACTAATAAGATATATCAGGAAATATATGAATCCCAGAAGGAAGGAGCTGATCTTTAATGGCTAAGTATGTTGGATATAAAAGACCAAAGGACACTAAGAAGACTGTTAGGCATCTTCTCTTATACCTTGGTCATTACAAATGGGCTTTCCTGCTTGTGGCAGTGCTTGTATTTATAAGCGCAGGTGCAGGAATTATGGGAACATTTTTAATAAAGCCAGTGGTGAATAATTTTATCGTGCCGGGCAATATGAAGGGACTTATCATAGCTGTGTGCGGAATGGGTGTTATGTATGCGTGTGGTGCACTGTCAACACTTGGCTACAACAGGCTTATGGTGCATACTTCCCAGAAGGTAGTAAGCGAGATTCGAATGGATCTGTTTAAGCACACACAGAAGCTTCCGTTAAAATATTTTGATAATAATACACATGGTGAGATTATGAGTCATTTCACTAATGATATTGATACGGTTCAGGAAGCAATGAACAATAGTTTTGCCATGGTAATACAGAGCTTTCTTACGCTTTTTGGAACTATAACAATGATGCTGGTATTAAGTGTAAGGCTGACTATTATTGTTGTTGTTTTTCTTATTCTTATGTTCATCTTTATCAAATACAATGGTAAACGCAGCAAGAAATATTATCACAGACAGCAGAAGGAGCTTGGTAATATCAACGGTTTTGTTCAAGAAATGATGGCAGGTCAGAAGGTTGAAAAAGTATTTAACCATGAGCAGAAGAATTTTGAAAAATTTTGTGAGATGAATGAGAGCTTTAGAAAGGAATCGACTAATGCACTTGCATATTCGGGCATGCTTATCCCGGTAATTGTAAGTCTGTCATATTTCAATTATGCGCTTTCTGCCTGCGTTGGAGGCATATTTGTAATAAAAGGAATCATGGACCTTGGCAGCATATCTGCATATCTTGTGTATGTAAGACAGAGTGCCATGCCATTAAACCAGTTCACACAGCAGGTTAATTTTATACTTTCAGCGCTTTCGGGAGCTGAGAGAATATTTGATATGATGGATGAGGCAGAGGAGCCTAACGAAGGGAAAGTAACTTTGTGCAATGTCATTAAAAATGCGGATAATACCCTTACAGAAACTTCTGATAAGACAGGATTTTTTGCATGGAAGCTACCGGCAGGGGAGCTTATTGAGCTTAAGGGCGATGTAAGATTTAATGATGTTGTGTTCGGATATGTGCCTGAAAAGAGGGTACTTAACAAGATTTCGTTGTTTGCAAAGCCAGGACAGAAGATAGCATTTGTTGGTTCGACAGGAGCGGGAAAGACTACTATTGTTAATCTTATAAACAGATTTTACGATATCCAGTCAGGTACGATTACTTATGACGGCATTGATGTAATGAATATTGAGAAAGACGACCTGAGGCGTTCACTTGCAATGGTAATTCAGGATACACATTTGTTCACAGGAACTATTGCAGATAATATAAGATATGGAAAGCTTGATGCAACTGATGAGGAAATCAGGGAAGCAGCTAAGATTGCCAATGCTGATTCATTTATAACAAGACTTCCCCAAGGGTATGACACGATGCTTACTGCTGATGGCAGCAATCTTTCACAGGGACAGAGACAGCTTCTTGCTATCGCGAGAGCAGCGATTGCCAAGCCGCCGGTGCTTATTCTAGATGAGGCGACAAGCTCGATTGATACAAGAACAGAGCGGCTTATTGAGAATGGCATGGACGCAATAATGGAGGGAAGAACAGTATTTGTTATCGCTCACAGACTTTCGACAGTAAGGAATTCCAATGCCATAATGGTGCTTGAAAAGGGCGAGGTAATCGAGCGCGGCAGTCACGATGAACTGCTTGAGCAGAAAGGCAGATATTATCAGTTGTATACAGGACAGTTTGAGCTTGAGTAGACAGTGTCGTATACCGCATGAAATCAGTGCATAAGAGGGGAAATGTAATTATGGATAATGAAATTAAAAATGTGTTCTTTGATATTGAAATGCTTCGAAGACGGCTGATAAGGCCATTTTTTATTGAACTTGGGCTTACAGTTGGCCAGGGGCAGCCAAGAATTCTTAAGGAATTAAGAGAACATGGGATTATGAATCAGAAAGAGCTGGCGGATGCTTGCCTTATGGATGTAACTACGATGTCAAGAACATTAGACAGAATGGAAAAGGATGGTCTGTTAAAGAGAGAAAATAATCCGGCAAGCAGAAGGTCGTGGAATGTGTTACTTACTGATTATGGCAGCCAGAAGGCTGATGAAGTTATCAGGATATTTAACAGAATTGATAATGTTATATATAATGGATTCAGTGAAGAAGAGGTGCAGACACTATCTGTTATGGCAGGCAAAGTTGAGAAAAACCTCTGGGAGGCAATTAAGAATGAAGAGCATAGATAAAATTAAGGATATATCTTGTTGGTAAGAGCCGGAAACCTACTAGATAGAGAGATATTAGGATATTAGTAGGTCCATTGGATGTGAGATGTATGGCATGTAAGGTCTGGAAACCTACTAAATAGAATGATATATGAAATTTAGTAGGTGTTTTGGATATGAAATCTGTCTTTGAACAACAGAATAACTATAAAAAGACCTACTATATTCGATGAGAACATCAAGATAGTAGGTCTTTTAAACAAAATTCATATGTAATTGTAAGAATTAAACCTACTAGATTAAATCCTATGAAGCTTTTAGTAGGTTTTGCCAACATCCCCGTCCACAAGAATACGAATTACAGACTTACCTTCTTATCAAGAAGCACAGCACTTCCGAATGTGCATGCAACCACCATTAATAACTGGAATATGGTAGCTGGAAGGCTTGACATTAATGCCTGGGATAAGCTGTCTGGATTCTTATAAAGTTCAGGCAACAAAGAAGAAATCTTAATTGTTGCATATGCAAGGACACAGAATAATACAACTGAGATAAATCCTTTAATCTTCTTGTTCTGCAAGGCAGTTGAAGATAGTGTTATGGCAAAGTATGCAAGTGATATAAGGAAGAAGAAAGCTATAAGGAATGATATTATTCCAGCTACAATATTAATAATTATATTGACAACATCAATACCCATAATCTTTAACATTTCTGAGAAATTCTTGAGTGCGTCAGCCAGATCACCAAAGACACCAGCCATCATGAATATATCAAGAACTCCGAAGCCGATGAATATTGCTGAAATTCCTATTCCAATAATCAGTGTATAGAGCAGCTTTGATGTAATTATGCTAAGAGATGAATTAGGTGTCATAAATATCAGGTAACTGCTTTTGCTTGAAAGTTCTCTATAATATGTTATAACTCCAAATATAAATACAATAAAATAACTTACAGAGGCAGCTATTATTAAAAGTCCTCCGAAAAGGCTTGTATAGTTAAGATTTTCAGTCAGGCAGAAAAACATAAACAGAGCCTGAAGTACACAGATAATACCTGCCACGATTCCTATACCGAGAAGATTCTTTCTCAATTCGTATTTTGTTAATTTTAACATTGAAGATTCCCCCTTTTAATATGCATAAATGCGTTTGTACTGGTCAACGATTGACATGCCCGAAGCTGTTCGTAAATTTTCAGCATCTCCCTGTGAAACAATCACACCGTCTTTGATAAATACTGCGTAGTCAATAACAGCTTCAAGCTCATCAACAAGGTGGCTCGACATGATGATAATCTTATCAGGTGAAGCCTTGCTGATTACCGCATTGATAACCTGCTCTCTTGCAACAATATCAACACCGTTAAGTGGTTCATCAAGCATAATAACAGATGCATTTCTTGAAAGATTAACAGCAAGCTTAAGCTTAGCCATCATTCCTGATGACATCTTGCTGGCTTTCATGTCAGGCGTAAGCTTCATCTCATTAAGATAGTTGTAGTACTGGTCAAGTGAGAAATCCTCAAAAAAATCAGCATAATACTTTCCAATATCAGCACAGCTCATATAGTTATAAAAATAACTTTCAGTAGGCATATAAGCTATGTGTTTCTTAGTTTCTACTCCTATTGGAACACCTGAAAGAGTGATGTCCCCGGAAGTGGGTTTTACCAGACCTGCTATCATCTTCATTAAAGTTGTTTTACCGCTTCCGTTAGAGCCGAGCAGAGCGTATATTCTGCCAGGCATGAAGTCGATGGAAACACCATTAACGGCAGTCATCTTCATATACTTTTTAGTAACATTTTTACATTGCAGCATAATTAAATCCCTCCATATTTTATTCGTGATAATTCTTAATGAGATTAATAATCTCATCTTTAGAAAAACCAAGGCTTGTCATTCCGGAAATGAAAGTCTCAATCATTTCACTGGAAAGTTCTGCCTTTAATGTATCAATCAGATGCACATCCTCTGATACAAATGTGCCAAGACCTCTTTTGGTATAGCACAGACCACACTGTTCAAGTTCATTGTATATTCTTGCAGCAGTGTTAGGATTGACCGTGTACTGTACGGCAAGTTCCCTGGTTGATGGAAGCTTGTCGCCAAGCTTAATCTCACCGGTAAGAATTCTTTTTTTAATATCATCGATTACCTGAAGATAAATTGGTATATTAGCCTTATAGTCCATAATCCCTCCTCCTGTAATAGTAATGTACACATGACGCGCACCTGTGTACTAGCACAATAGTACACTATAACAATATAACTGTCAACAGGAATAATAAAAATAGTAAAATTTTTAAAAATGGTGTATGATAACTTAGAAAAAATGTAGAAGGAATACAGTATTTATGACGGTTCAACAGGCATATAAAATATTTGATGTCAGATCAGATATTACTAAGATGGAATTGAAGAAGCGGTACAGACGGCTTATGCATATGGTGCATCCGGATGCTGTGCTAAACAGAGATAAATCAAACAAAGAAAATGTATATAGATACAGTGCATATGAAATTAATGAAGCATATACTGTTCTTTTCAATCAGACTGGACAGGAATCATTGAAGAGTAACTATAAATATGATTATAAATATTCCGAATATGATGAGAAATATTATGGCACTGATCAGGAAAATGAAGAATATGATTTTACAGCTCCAGAGAATGAACATGCCTTTTGCCAACGCAATGTGTATCATTATGCTGAAGATTACAATGGCAACAACATTGGAAGATTTAAGGTTGCACGAGGCAGATATATGTGGATGCCAGATGAGGATTTTAAGTTGTTTCTGCGCAGTATATATGAATGTAGTGAGGAACTTCTTAACAGAATTGATGAAGAAACAGGAAGAGTGCATGATTCAGAATACAAAATCATATATCAGGCAGAACTTGCATATCTGTTAGCACAGCAGTTTACTGCAACATCAGATACATTGGGAAATATTCTTACATCAATTGATGATGCTGCAAATGTATTTTATGTCGGAGCAATGCTTGAAATGTCACCTGAATCTGGATTTATCAAAGCTGGAATGAAGCTGTTTCCGGCAGGAATAAAAAAGCATAGACTGTATTTAATGACTCGTTCGGGAAAAGAAGCGGGATACATATCATTTAAAGATGACAGATTATATTATGTGCTTATTCCGATACTTGAGCAGAAGCGTGCAATGGTAAAGATAGAAGTATCTTCGAAGCAGGACAGACATAATACAATGGGAGAGAAGAAATATAAGAACATTGATTTGTGGGTTAAAATCGGAAATGATGCAACATTTCCTGAAAATATTAATATGAGAATTGAAGATTTGCTTAACAGCTACCATGAAAGCAAGTAAAAGTGGTAAGAAAAGCGGTCATATCAGAACAGAATCTGATGTGACCGCCTTTATCATTTAATTCTTAGATTGTGCGTCAGTGTTGTTGTCCTGACTGTCTGACTTGGCTCTGTCAAGCCACACACCAAGTCCACAGGCAGCAACAGCAAGAACAATGACGATACCGACTGTTATATTACCTAACATATTATTATTCATCCTTTCAAACTTAGTCAAACATAGATATTCCGAAACGAAGCTTTCTGTAAAATTTATATACAATGGTCCCGAAAATACCTACAGTTATTCCAACGGTGGATGCAACAGATACACCTCCACCCAGAATAATACCGATTATCATTAAAATATTCATATTTATTGCCTCTTCACATAGTTGTTTAATATTACTGATAATATATAAAAATAATGTATTACCAGAAAATGTTCTGATTTAATGATAATCTGTTATTTTTTGCCGTCAGTCTGGTGGATATAATTAAGAGTGACAGTGGTGCTGCATGTGATAGAATCATGCATTACGCCTGTCGATTTGAAATAGATACTGATACCGATAGCTGCACACAGACCGCAAAGTAAGAATTGGAATATGCGTAATACATTGCGGGAACTGCTTCTGTCTGCTGTAAGATTGGTGATTGATGTTCTCACAAGTCCAAGCATTTCAGTTGTACATGGCATGGTATCACTGACAGAGGCTTTTGGTGTAGCGAATACCTTAGCTTCTGATGTAGAAAAAGAGTTCACTTCAGGAATATTCACACGAGCCCTGTCGAGGCACATGCCAATAAGGAAAAATGTTATTACAAATATGCAGCTTAACAGTCTTTTAAAGCTTTTCTTCATAAGAACATCTCCTTTCTAAAGTGAATCCTATCTGCTTTACTATATCATATTCAGCAGAGGGAATAAAGAAAAAAATATATGAAAATGTATATTTTACAATGTTTGACAATCCAATGTGAAATAGGTAAAATACATATAAATATATGCATTTTCAGACATGAAAATGCATCGTGAATCAGGAGGAATTTAATATGGCATGTTTTATAGTACCAGGTACTGAAGCTATCGTTACAACAGCGATAACTAAGATTGTTGAAAAGAAAGAGAAGAAGGAAATATGTTCGTGCGAGACAGAAGGTGCTTTAGAAGCAGTTAAGGAAGAAAAGGCGCTTCCATTTTCAAGAAAGTTAAAGTGGCTTAATAATATGCTTTGGGGTGGAACAGCTTTACTTGCATTCGAGCATGTATGGCATGGCGAGGTTACACCATTCTTTCCATTCTTAACAGCTGCAGGTAATCCAGATGATGCTGTGCAGATGTTACATGAGATGGCAACTGCAGGTGTTGGTATGGCAGTGGTTGTTACAGCTGTGTGGGTCGGCATGGTAGCAATAGCTTCCGGAGTAGAAAAGAAAGCAGCTAAGGAAGCAGAAGTTAAAGGATTGGAGAGATAATTATGACATTACTTATAGCTGTATTTGCAGCGGTTATAACTACTATCATATGGTATACTAATGACAGGCGTTCGCAGTTAAAACTTGGAACACTTGCGCTTATGTACTGGGGTGCATCACTTATGTGGATGGTAGATGCAGTTGTGGAATATATTGAACTGGGGGCAGAGTATTTTACTCCGGCATCATCAGATATGCTTAATGACGCATTTTTGGGTTTATCAGTGGTAGCTTTTGGACTTATCATATGGATTGTCATACTTATGGTTAAAGATCCGCTTGGAGTAGTACGCAAGACTGTACTTAATAAGTAAAGAAGATTGTTGGGATATGGATTTTAAGAGAAAAGAACTTGCTAAAAATGCTAAGAAGAACTTAAAAAAACATTACTGGCTGTTAGTAGCAGTCTGCCTTTTTGCGGCTTTCATTGGCTCTGAATTTACAGAGACGATGGAAGCCTTTAAAAGTTTAGGAACAGTTAATAATGAAATTCAGGGTGCAGCATCGGTTGAAGCAAATGTTGATACTGTTGCTAACAGTTCGGTTGTAAGTTCAGTGGTTCAGGCAATGGGCGCAGTAATCACGGGTGACGATGATTTTGGAAGGACGCAGTCTGATGCGAAGGTTTCAGAGGCCAAAGACAATGCAACCAAGGTATTGGGAAGAACAAGAGGAGTATTTGCATCTTTAGTTAATGGTATAACATCAGGTGGAATTGTATTTACATTTGTGGATTCACTATCATCAGTCATAAGTTCAAGAAGGGCAGTAGTGCTTATACTTCTGATAGTGGCACTTATGGTATATGTGTTTATAATATTTTTTATCAAGAAAACTTATCTTGTTATATCAAGAAGAATAGTGCTTGAAACGCGCACATATGATGCTGTTCCACCTGGAAAGTTTATGTTTCTTCTCCGGGTAAAAAGATGGATGAAGGCATCGTGGGTGCTTATTGTCAATAATGTATATGAAATATTATGGTCACTTACAATTGTGGGTATATTTGTGAAGCATTTTTCATACATGCTGGTGCCATACATTATCGCGGAGAATCCTGATATGAAGGCAAATGAGGCTATAACCTTATCAAGAAAGATGATGAAAGGCTACAAATGGAGGGCATTTCTGTATGGATTATCATTCATTGGCTGGACAGTGATTGGAATGGCAACGTTAGGAGTTGTAGGAGTGCTGTTTGTGAATCCTTATAAAGCTGCATTTTATGCAGAATTCTATGCAAATGTAAGAGCAGTATATCTTGAAAAAGAACCAGAGGCGGTTCAGTGGCTTAATGATTCATATCTGTATGAAAGACCATCAGAAGAGCAGCTTAAAAATGTATATGCAGATGTATTTAAACTTATAGACAGCCCACAGCCACAGATTGATTTTGATGATTACCACAATTCGAGAATAGGAAGATTGAAGAAATTAAGAGTATTTTTAGCCAACACATTTGGCATAATACTTATTAACAGCAAGGCTGAGCTGGAATTTGAAGAAAAAAAGAAGGAAATGCTTCGTATGAGTAAGAATAAAGCAGAAGCAGTTGGAAAAGCCTATCCTGCCCGTCTTTTCAATCTTAAGGAACACAGAGTTGACCTTGAAAATACAGTGTATATGCGTAATTACTCAATACCATCGCTTATACTGATATTCTTTTCATTATGTTTTGTGGGATGGATATGGGAGGTTACGCTTCATCTGATATCGTCACATACATTTGTAAACAGGGGTGTTCTTCATGGCCCATGGCTTCCTATATATGGTTCAGGTGGGATACTCATACTGATATGTCTTAAAAAATTAAGAAATAAGCCTGTTGTGGAATTCTTTGCATCAGTAGTTTTATGCGGATTTGTTGAATATTTTACATCTTTGTATCTGGAAATCAGCTGCGGTAGAAGATGGTGGAATTATAACGGGTATTTTCTTAACCTTAATGGAAGAATATGTGCTGAAGGTCTTTTAGTATTTGGACTTGGAGGAGTTGCAATCGTATATATTATTGCACCGCTTCTTGATAATTTCTTCAGAAAGATTAAACTGAGGGTTGTTGGTGCAGTGTGTGCGGCATTGATAGTTGCATTCATTGTAGATATGGTATATTCCAAAAAGAATCCTAATACAGGTAAAGGAATATCAACATTTAATGATAATACACCAGAATATATGCTGGCAGAAATGTATCAGGGGGCAGAGGACAGGTATGAGGATAGAATATCTTTTAATCAGAAATTTTAAATCAATCAGAGAACTTGAGATTAATGATATTGAAGATGTACTGATTCTTGTTGGCAGAAATAATGCAGGAAAGAGTGTGGTTCTTGACGCAATAAGAGCGGTTACCGGGGATTATGAAGTTTCATTAAGAGATTTCAATGATAACGAAGGTAATATAAGCATTACAGTTCGCATCAGTATTGAAGATGAGGATCTGGCTGTATTGTATCAGAAGGGACAGGTCAGTTCTTTTAAGCATTATGACTTGTGGTATAAGGATTTTTGCAATAAACTTCCATCGTTAAAGGATGGTATCCTTGAATTTGAATATGTATATAGCCGTGATGGTAAGATTAAGTACAGGGACGGAATTAAGAAGAACAATATTTATATAAAAACAGTCCTTCCCAGAATATTCTATGTTGACCATGAGAGACGTAAGTCATCCATTCAGGAAGATCTTATCATGTTGCAGGGCGGAACTGAATATGCAGACCTTAAAGATAACGTGTGTATATTTGATAAGCATAAGATGTGCAATCAGTGCTTTAATTGCATTGGAATTATTAACCGCAAGAAACCGGAACAGTTATCTTTATTAGAAACAGCGAGACTTATGCAGTATAAGCTGTTTAATTTTAATCTGGCTAATTTTGAGAACAAACTTAATGAAAAATTTAAGAACAATGGTGGCATTGGAGAAAGGATTCATTATCAGATTACATTTGATGCAGAAAAACTTATGCATGTTGATACAATTGTTCACAATGAAATGCGTGACATTGATGGGGATGTCAATGACCTTTCTGATGGACTGAACAGTATCTACATTTTGTCACTGCTTGAAACCTATGCGGAATATGGAAGTACTGTGCCATACATTATTCTGATTGAAGATCCGGAAATATATCTTCATCCTCAGTTACAGAAGATAGCAAGTGAAATTCTGTACAAGCTTTCAAGAAAGAATCAGGTTATATTCTGCACGCATTCACCGCAAATGTTATTTAACTTTACTACAAGACAGATTCGTCAGGTGATTAACGATAAAGATAATAATACAGTTGCTACTCCGGAGGCGGATATAGATGATATATTAGATGATCTTGGGTATGCTGCCAATGACCTTATGAATGTGAGCTTTGTATTTATAGTGGAAGGAAAACAGGACAGAAGCCGTCTGCCGCTACTTCTGGAGAAATATTATTCAGAAGTTATAGATGAGAATGGCAATCTCAATCGTATAGCGATAATTGCAACTAACAGTTGTACAAACATCAAGACTTATGCCAATCTGAAATATATAAATACATTATATCTTAAGGATGAGTTCCTTATGATAAGAGATGGAGATGGTAAGGATGCTGACCGTTTAAGAGACCAGCTTACCAATTACTATAAGCAGCGTGCAAAGCAGGATTATGGCAATCTGCCAAGAGTAACAGACCGTAATGTGCTTATATTAAAATATTATTCATTTGAGAATTATTTTCTTGACCCTGAGATAATGACTAAAATAGGCGTCGTAAAAAGTGTAGACCAGTTCTATGATATTTTATATGCCAAATATAAAGAATACCTGTACCGCCTTGTCAGCACTAAGAAAATGTTAGAAAAACTGAACATAACAATTGAGACAAGACAGGACATCATAGACAACATGGAGAATATCAGAAAATATGTCAGAGGACACAACCTGTATGACATATTCTATGGACGTTACAAGGGTGAGAAAGAAAATGCAATATTAAGAGCGTACATAGACGCAGCTCCAAGGGAGAATTTCGAAGATATATTTACGGCTATTGATAATTTTGTATACTTTAATAATCGTAGGAATGAATAAATCGGGTTATGGGCATGAGGACATACAACCGCCGAGGTACTTCTATATAGTGCGTATCCTGATGAATTGCCGTATATGAAGTGAATAACAGCCGTGGCGTCTGTATATATGATATGTTCGATTTATTCCGAATCGTGTGTGAGTTAATGCCGCTATCTAGAAAAGTTCAGTGCTGGAAATCTCGTTCAAGCGAAGCGCGTTTGATTTCCAGCACTGTAATAAACTCTATAGATGGCGGCATTTACTCACACTAGATGCAGGAATCCATGAGAACATGTCATATATACAGACGCCACGGCGTCATGTACACTTATGAATACCAATATTTAGTTGCATGACTTTTTAATTAAGTCAGAATACCAGTACGCAGAATCTTTTGGGATTCTCTGCTGGGTTTCGTAATCGACATAGATTAAGCCAAATCTTGGGTCGTAGCCGCTGTGCCATTCGAAATTATCTGTGAATGACCAGTGGAAGTAGCCGAGTATTGGGACACCGGCTTTGTAGGCTTTCTCAAGGTCTGTGAGATATCTTGTCAGAAAGTCGATACGGTTGCTGTCGTGGACTTTGCCGTCAAGACTTATGATATCGTTGCAGGCAAGTCCGTCTTCGAATATGTATATTGGAAGATTATACCGCTCATACATGTATCTTATACCATAATTCATAACTCCTGGAGTTACAGGCCAGCCAAGTGCTGTTCTTGGACTTCCAGGCTTTTTCTTTATATGTCCTGTGACACTTACCTCGTGGCCGTTATATACATTGATTCCTAAGAAATCTATAGGCTGGTGCATCAGTTCTGAATCTCCGTCTTTAACGAATGGGAGTTCTTTATAATGTCCGATTTTTTCAAGACCTTTTTCAAGATGTAATCCTGTTCCTGCAATATCGGGGTACCTGCCAAGGCATGTCATATCGCAGAATATAGTGTGGTTAAATGTCATGTTTCCGGTAACAATCTTGAAACTTTCAGCTCTTGCAGCATCAATATCTTCATCACATTCACTTGCAGGAAAACACAAGTCGCCAGTGCTTGAAAAACCAGTCTTTATTGGCTGTTTTGCAACGGCACGCATTCTTGTGACAGCAAGACCGTGTGCAAGTGCAAGATGGTGTATGACTGACAGCACGCTGATGCAGTCCAGTTTCTTTCCGGGAGCATGAAGTCCATTCATATATCCAAGACCTGAGATTATCTGTGGTTCATTGATAGTTGCGATATTAACGACTCTGTCAGAAAAATGCTCACATATAAATTCTGCATAGTCAGCAAATATATAAGCTGTCTGTCTGTTCAGCCATCCGCCATTATCTTCAAGTGCCTGTGGCAGATCCCAGTGATAGAGTGTTATAAAAGGCTCAATACCATTTTCAAGACAACAGTTTACAATATTATCGTAGAAGTCAAGTCCGGCTTTGTTGAAATGCACATTGCCGTCAGAATCCTTAACAATTCCATCAGGAAATATTCGTGTCCATGAAATTGAAAAGCGGTATGCCTGAATACCAAGATTTTTCATAAGTGCAATATCCTCGCGATAGCGGTGATAGTGGTCACAGGCTTCGTTACCATTCTCGTTGTGTGCGATATTTCCTGGCTTATTAGAAAATGTATCCCAGATAGAAACGCCTTTGCCGTCTTCGGTAAAGGCTCCCTCTATCTGATATGAACTTGAGGCAGTTCCCCATAAAAAGTTCTTATCAAACATAATTATTCTCCTTAAATATCAGATATTAACAATTACATTGAATTCTTTAGTGTCAGCATTGAAAGGCACTGTGTTTCCTGTAATTTCATTACCATTGACAATAAGAGAAGAAACTCTTTCGTGCTTATTGTTATTGATGGTAATGTTATAGACAGCATCTCTGAATTTTCTTGTAATTGTCAGATTCTTAATAGAATCCGGCAGACAAGGGTCAATGGTGAGTCCTTCAAATGAAGCTCTTACACCAAGTATATATTGAGATATACTTGTAAATGTCCATGCAGCGGTGCCTGTAAGCCAGCTGTTTTTGGCTTCACCAAAGCTTGCGGCATCTTTGCCGGCAATCATCTGTGAATATACATAAGGTTCAGTCCTGTGTATCTCACTTATCTCTTCAAGATATGCCGGACATATTTTCTTGTATGTTTCGAATGCTCTGTTTTTATCATCAATAACGGTTTCAGCAATAGATACCCAAGGATTATTATGACAGAATATACCAGCATTTTCTTTGTATCCAGGCGGATAAGAAGATACCTCGCCGAGTTCAAGATGATATGACCTGTAAGCTGGTTGTAAAATCATGATTCCATACTTAGTATCAAGAATTTTTTCAACAGAATCCATAGCTTTCTGTGCGAGTCCTTCTTTGACGCCTATACCTGCCATAACACAGAAGCCCTGTGGTTCAATGTATATCTGTCCTTCTTCACATTCATGTGAACCAACCTTACGGCTTTCGGCATCATATGCACGAAGGAACCATTCACCATCCCAGCCTGCATCAAGAACAGCTTTATACATGTCATCAACATGGGAACGTACAGCATTTTCTTCATCTGTTAGACCTGTCAGGTGGCATATGTCTGCATATTCATTGCCGTATTTTACATACATTCCAGCGATAAATACCGACTCAGCAACAGGTCCTTCTGATGGTCCGGTAGTTTGGAAAGATTCACCAGGAGCAGAAGAGAAGCAGTTTAAGTTGAGACAGTCATTCCAGTCAGCTCTTCCGATAAGTGGCAGCTTATGCGGTCCAAGATGAGTAGTTGTATAATTGAAGGATCTTCTTAAATGTTCCATAAGCGGCTGTGCCTTACCTGCATCACAGTCAAATGCTACATTTTCATCAAGAATGCTGAAGTCGCCTGTTTCTTTAAGATATGCAGCTGTTCCTGCAATAAGCCATAGAGGATCATCATTAAAGCCAGAGCCAATATCAGAATTACCTTTCTTGGTTAATGGCTGATACTGGTGATAAGCACTTCCGTCCTCAAACTGTGTAGCAGCAATATCAAGAATTCTCTGTCTTGCTGAATCAGGAATAAGATGTACGAAGCCAAGTAAATCCTGGCAGGAATCTCTAAATCCCATACCACGACCGGTTCCAGACTCATAATAGGAAGCAGATCTTGACATGTTAAATGTTACCATGCACTGATACTGATTCCATATATTAACCATACGGCAGAGCTTCTTGTCTTCTGTGTCAACAATATAAGACGAGAGAAGATGAGTCCAGTAATCTTTTAAAGCAGCAAGAGCTGTATCAAATTTTGCCGGAGTGTTGTATTTTTCAAGAAGGGCATATGCAGGTTCTTTGTTAATGATTCCGAATGATTCCCACTTCTTATCATCAGGGTTCTCTGCATATCCTATAATGAATACATATTCTTTCTCTTCGCCCGGCTCAAGGTCGATATCGATTCTGAAAGATCCAACAGGTGACCATCCGCTTGCAATAGAATTATAAGATGTACCTTCTTTAACAGCTTTAGGCATTGCAGGACTTCCGTATGTACCTATGAAACTTTCTCTGCTTGTATCGAAACCGCTGGCAGCAGTGCTGACGGCATGAACAGCATAATGGTTACGCCGTTCACGGTATTCTGTCTTGTGATATATTGCTGACATGGCAGCGGTGCCAATATTAATCTCCGGCTGAACTTCAACTTCGCCTGTGCTGAAGTTACGCTGGAAGTTGTTGCAGTCATCAACTGCATTCCATAAACAGAATTCTATATAAGAATATACAGATAAATGTTTAGCAGCATTTCCTGTGTTCTTAATAGTAAGTTTATCAAGCTCGCAATTATCTCCGATAGGAACAAGAGCAGTCTGTGTAGCCTTGATGTCATTCTTAGATGAAGAAATAACTGTATATCCAAGTCCGTGACGACATGTATAATCCTCAACTGGTGTCTGGGATGGCTGCCATCCAGGATTCCATATGGTATCCTCATCTTTAATATAAATGTAGTGGCCATTGTTATCTAAAGGAGAATTGTTATAGCGATATCTTGTGAGTCGGAGCAGCTTGGCATCCTTATAGAAACAGTATCCTCCGCCGGTATTGCTCTTAAGACTGAAAAAATTCTCGCAGCCTAAGTAATTAATCCATGGCAATGGAGTTTCTGGTGTGGTTATGACATATTCTTTATTGATGTCATCAAAAAAACCGAATTGCATATTATACCTCCTGTACACATATAATATATAGAAAACGATTAAGTGCATCAAGGTACAAGTTTTAATATTGATTTTATATTAATAAGTATATTTTAAGGCTTGGATTAAATCAATGATTATTTTGGATTTGAGTAAGAATTGGTAGAAATGCACAAAAAATACGACGATATATAGAAAAATAAATAAAATTTGTAAAAGCACTTGCATTTATATCTGATATGAGTTATAGTAAAGCTACGAAAACGATTAAGTAATGCATGAAAGGAATGAATCTATGGTATCTATGAAAGATGTTGCTGTAGAATGTGGTGTTTCAATTGCTACAGTAAGTAAAGCTCTCAATGACCATAGTGACATCAGTGAAGAGACACGCAGGAAAGTTAAAGAGGCAGCTAACAGACTTGGATATTATCCGAATTCAGCAGCCAGAGCACTTAAGACGAACCGTTCATATAACATAGGAGTTCTTCTTAATAATGGTCTTGCACATGAGTATTTCGCCGAGGTTCTTGAGAGTTTTAAGAATGAAGCAGAGAAGAAGGGGTATGATATTACATTTGTAAGCAATCACTCTAAGAAGATGACTTTCTACGAACACTGTTTATACAGAAATTTTGATGGCGTGCTTGTAGCTTGTGAGGATTTCAGCAATCCTGAAATCTATGAAATGGTTAACGGGAGATTACCAGTTGTGACCATCGACTACATTTTCAATGGCAGTACATCGGTCAATTCTAACAACGTGAAAGGGATGAGTGAATTAGTACGTTACGCGTACAGCAGGGGACACAGAAAGATAGCTTATATTTATGGAAATGTTGAATCAGAGGTTACGAAAGAGCGTCTGGCAGCCTTTTATAAGACAATGGATGAATTAGGGGTAGAAGTTCCAGATGAATACATTAAAGAATCAACCTATCTTGATTCAATAAAAGCTGAGAAGCTTACATATGAGCTGTTAAAATTAAAGGAACCGCCAACATGTATTTTTTATCCGGATGATTTATCTGTGGTTGGAGGAAAGAATGCTATTAAGAATATGAAATTGCATAGTCCGAAGGATGTGTCTGTTGCAGGTTACGATGGAACAAGATTCTCGCAGATGTTAAATCCTAAGATTACAACAATTTGTCAGAATACCAGGGAAATCGGCAGGATTGCCGCAGATGAGCTTATAAGTGCTATAGAGAATCCCAGGGCAACGATAGTAAAGAGGGTTGTTGTAGATGCGGAACTAATCGAAGGGGAAACAATTAGAAAGATAGGAAACTAAAGGTGTCGTCTAAGATTTATGGAGGGTTTTTTATGAAAAAGAGATTATTAAGTCTGGCACTTGGTACAATGATGGTGCTTTCCACATTAGCAGGTTGTGGATCAAAGGATGGTGGTTCGGCAACAGTTAATACTAAGCCTGAGGAACAGGGTAAGGTACTTAACATTTACTGCTGGAACGAAGAGTTTAAGAGCAGATTTGAAGGATATTATAAGAATGTTCCTTCAGATGTTAAGGTAAACTGGGTAATTACTCCTAACGAAAACAACGCTTATCAGAATGCTCTTGATGCTGCATTATTAAAGCAGAAGGATGCAGCAGCAGATGATAAGATTGATATGTTCCTTATCGAAGCTGATTATGCTTTAAAGTATGTTAATAGTGATTACACACTTGATGTAAAAGATGTAGGCCTTACAGATGATGACCTTAAGGATATGTATCAGTACACAAAGGATATTGCAACTGACAGCAAAGGAAAACTTAAGGCTACAACATGGCAGGCTACTCCGGGACTCTTTGCTTACAGACGTTCTATTGCTAAGGATGTTCTTGGAACAGATGATCCGGATAAGGTTCAGGAAGCACTTTCAACCTGGGATAAGTTTGATAAGGTAGCTGAACAGGCTGCTGCTAAGGGTTACAAGATGCTTTCAGGTTATGATGATTCATACAGAGTATTCTCTAACAATGTATCAGCTCCTTGGGTTGATTCTAATAACAAGATTGTTATTGATGATAACATTATGAAGTGGGTTGATCAGACTAAGAAATATACAGATAAGGGCTATAATAATAAGTCATCTCTTTGGGATTCAACATGGGCAGCAGATCAGGGACCTTCTGGTAAGGTATTCGGATTCTTCTACTCAACATGGGGAATTAACTTTACACTTTTAGGTAATTCACTTGCTACTCCTGTTAAGGAAGGTGGTAAGGAAGAAGTTGGTAACGGTATCTACGGCGACTATGCAGTATGTGAAGGTCCACAGAGCTACTACTGGGGTGGTACATGGATCTGTGCAGCAGCAGGAACAGATAACGCTAACCTTGTAAAAGATGTTATGAAGACACTTTGCTGTGATAAGGCTACAATGAAGAAGATTACAGAAGATACTCAGGATTACACTAATACAACATCAGGTATGAATGAAATCGCTAGCAGTAACTTCAAGTCAGATTTCCTTGGTGGTCAGAATCATATCAAGTTATTTGCTAAGTCAGCTCCTAAGATCAGCATGAAGAATATTTCTTCTTATGACCAGGGTCTTAACGAAGAATTCCAGAAGGCTATGAAGGATTACTTCGATGGCAATGTAACTAAGGATAAGGCTCTTGATAACTTCTATAAAGCAGCTATTGAGAAATATCCAAACCTTTCAAAGTAATTAGTAATTGCTAGTCATTAAGGCACAGTCATTATAATAAGTATGTTATATGGCTGTGCCTTTTTATATGGCAGGAATGGAGATATGTATGAATAAAAAGAAGAAAAAGTTTGTAAGCTATGCAAAATGGGGATACATATTTCTTATACCGTTCTTTGCAGTATATATTGTGTTTTCATTAATACCACTGATATCTACATTTTATAATAGTTTTTTTGAGAACTATATGGTTGGACTTATGCAGGTCGGACCTAAGTTCGTTGGATTTGACAATTACAAGGCCATACTGTTTAACGGTGATACATTGCTCTATCTGAAGAATACAATGATAATGTGGCTGATGGGATTTATTCCCCAGATTCTTATATCATTGCTTCTGGCGTCATGGTTTACAGATCTTAGATTAAGATTAAAATGTACAGGATTTTTCAAAACTATAATCTATATGCCTAATTTAATTATGGCATCTGCATTTGCCATGTTATTCTACGCAATATTTGCAGATCAGGGACCAATCAATAACATGCTTAACAGTATGGGATTGCCTACATATAGATTCCTTGCGGAGGTAGCAGGAGCGAGAGGACTGATTGCTCTTATGAACTTCCTTATGTGGTTTGGTAATACAACAATTATTCTTATGGCTGCCATCATGGGTGTTGACCCTTGTCTTTTTGAAGCAGCAAGAATTGATGGTGCTAATTCCAGACAGATATTTGGAAAGATTACACTTCCGCTTATTAAGCCTATTCTGGCATACACACTTATCACATCATTGATTGGTGGTATCCAGATGTTTGATGTTCCTCAGATTCTTACTAATGGTAATGGTAATCCGGATAGAACAAGTATGACGGTTATCATGTATCTTAATAAGCATCTTTATAGTAAGAATTATGGTATGGCAGGTGCGCTTTCAGTTATTCTGTTTATTGTAACAGCAGTACTTAGTATATTTGTATTTAATTATATAACAAAGGATATGGAAGCAGCAGGAATCAGAAAAGCTAAGAAGAAAAAAGCAAAGGAGGCGAAGTAATATGAGTAATTCAGGTAAAGCCTCTGCAAGTGCTGATATTAAAGGCACTAATGCTGGAGTGAAAGACAGGATAATACTTACAACAGAGAGAGTGCTATGTTATATCGTACTTATTCTTATAACATTTTTGTGCCTTTTCTCATTCTATGTACTTATTATTAATACAACGAGATCACACCCTGATATCCAGAAAGGATTCTCGTTCCTTCCGGGAAAGTCGTTTATAGTCAACATGAAGAATGTTCTTGCTAATGAGAATATTCCTGTTATAAAGGGTATGTTTAACAGTTTGTTTGTTGCGGCATGTTCAGCAGTTCTGTCAGTGTATTTCTCAGCACTTACAGCATTTGCTATTCATGCATATAACTTCAGGTTAAAGAAGTTTGCATTTACATTCATTCTTCTTGTAATGATGGTACCAACACAGGTATCAGCACTTGGATTTGTTAAGATGATGGGAGACTGGAATCTTCTTAATTCTTACATACCGCTTATTGTACCTTCAGTTGCAGCACCTGTAGTATTCTTCTTTATTAAGCAGTATATGGACAGTGTGCTTCCAATGGAACTTATTGAGGCAGCGAGAATTGATGGTGCGAGAGAGTTCAGAATATTTAACCAGATTGTTCTGCCTCTTATGAAGCCGGCTCTGGCTGTTCAGATGATATTTACTTTCGTATCATCATGGAATAATTATTTTATACCTTCACTCCTTATTAACAAGGCAAGTAAGAAAACCCTTCCTCTGTTGATAGCACAGCTTCGTAGTGCGGATTTCCTGAAGTTTGATATGGGTCAGGTATATATGATGATAGCATTTGCTATTGTTCCGGTAATTATAGTATATATCTGTCTTTCAAAGTTCATTGTAAGAGGTGTTACACTTGGTGGTGTTAAAGGTTAGATATGCTTTTAGATTAAAAAAGAACCGTCCTGATTTCAAGGGCGGTTCTTTTTTAATCTTGTATCATGCACTTTAGTGATATGGCTGCTATTTAGAAAATATATTCTATGTATCTGTCAAGATGTTCTCCGGCTTTAAGAACTGGGGATGGAAAATTATTATGATGCATTGAGTCAGGAAAAAACTGAGGTTCAAAACATATGCCATGTTGATTGTTGTATGGCAAATTGTATTTACCGGTACAGTTACCTATATAATTACCGTTATACAGCTGTAATCCTGGGAAACTGGTCTTTACAGACATACTTATGCCTGCTTCGGGGTCGGTTACTTTAGCGGCGTATTCATATGCATCAGATAGAACATAATTGATATCAATACAATCTGTTCCAACTTTTACCGGACTACGGAAATCATACATTGTTCCTTCAACAGGCAGAATATCACCTGTAGGGATATTGCTGCTGTCTACCGGTGTATAGTAATCTGCTCCTACAGATACTATATAATTACAGACGTTCTTTACCCCGGAAAAATTAAAGTAACTATGATTGGTGAAGTTACATACCGTATCCATATCTGACACTGCGTCATAATGCACAAGTATTGAATTCCTGTCAGTAATAGTAATTGTCTGGGTGACTTTAAGATTTCCAGGGAATCCATTCTCAAGATGCGGGCTGTAAAGTGTGAGAATGAGAGCCTCAGGATTAACATTATACTGCCACATACATTTGTTGAAGCCGTGTCCGCTGTGAAGAGTGTTATTACCTTCGTTGGCGGGAAGATGCCAGTCTTTGCCATTAAGAGTTATGCATGCCCCGGCAATTCTGTTGGCGAATCGTCCCATTGTCCCACCGAAGTTCTGCTGGTCATAATAATATTCTTCCGGGGTATCATAACCAAGGATTATGTCGTGTTGTGTGCCGGATGAATCAGTCACGAACATTGACTGAAATGTTGCACCATAGTCTGAAACATAAAGCGATATGTCATTATATGAAAGCTGAATAATATGACACATTGTACCATCGGGGAGAAGCCCCCATTTTTTGACATTATATTGCATAAATACTCCCTTCTGTGTATATGATTAATACGAACAATAAATATGAATTAAGTATACCATTTTATACAAAGAAGTTCTATGTTTTTATATAAAAATGTGATATATTTATTTATATGTCGGATTAATATATTTAACTTAGGAGTGCAGCAGATTATGCTATGGACAGATTTATTTTACATGATTGTCATAACTACATTTACGGGTAGCGTACTTACTGTTGCATGGCTTATAACTTCATATTTACTTGATAAGACAGGATATCTTAATATGTCATACAGACTTGGAAAAGTTGTTGTATTGTTCTGGATAATTCCGGTAATGTATTACGCGATAAGAATGATTGACCGCTTAAGGTTCGTGTGGAATGGTTACGCATTTGATACATCACCGCTTATTATTAATGTGACAAGAGCTGTTGCTATTGTGTGGATAACAGGTCTGGCTGTTGCAATAATGATTTATGTGTTTAAGAGATTCAGAATTTTATCAATAAGGAAAGAATCATTTGCCTGTAATAAGGAGATGAACAGGATTTTCTATGAGATAAAAGAACAGATGGGACTTGGGAAATGTAAAATTACATTAAGGCAGTCATACAGAACAACTACTGCATATGTGACAGGAATACACAGACCGTGTGTTATTGTTAATGCAGATCATTTTTCTGAGAAAGAGATGAGAGTTGTATTTGCACATGAACTTACACATGTGGTTCATAATGATATATGGTTCAGATATCTTCTTGCGGTGGCAAGTATACTTAATTTCTTTAATCCGGTTATATGGATTTTTTACAGAAGATTTATTAAATATGCTGAGTATGCATGTGACTATTCTGTATGTATGTCAGAGAATGGACTACATGAATATTATGAAACAATATTTAATCTTGCTGTGAGAAATAATAATCTTTATGACATGCTGTCTGCAAGTCTGTATGAAAATAAAAACAGTTTAAGAGAAAGAATGGAGCATGTTATGAAGAGTTATAATGTTAAGAAAAGACCAATGGCTGTTGCAGCAGCTATACTGACTTTATTTGTTGCTATGAGTTCTGTTATGGTGGCGGGAGCAGCTACAACCGTAACTGAAACATCAGTTACGGTTGCGGAGGTAACTGCTGATGAAAAAAGAGAGCTACAGGTATCAGGAACAGAATATTATGAGGCTGCTGATTATGAAGATTCAGCTGTTACAGACATGTATGAAGAAGATGTTAATCCTGATGAAATAATGCCATGCGCTTCAAATGGTACAATCTCATGGGATGTGTATGCCGGGGTAAGGAGGTCAACATCAAGCTTTCATGCATCTTCTGGACAGAGGATAGTTTTAAGTGTTTTTTCGGTGGAACCATTTCATAGTGTCAGAGCAGGAATTATACAGCCTGATGGTTCGAAAAGATATATTATTGCCAATGGCAATGATTCACACGTATTTGAGCTGACAATGAGCGGATCATACAGAATATATATCCAGAATGAAACAACAGAGAGTGTTCATGTTGAAGGAGCGTATTCTACATATTAATTAGTATATATTTGTTGAGGTTGAGAAGATATGAAGATTTTGCATTGTGCAGATATTCATCTGGATTCAGCGATGACGGCTAATCTTGATAAAGATAAGGCAAGAGAACGCAGGAGTGAGCTGCTGGCATCTTTTAAGGATATGGTTGGATATGCTGTGAAGGAGTGTATCGGGGTTATTATAATTGCGGGGGATTTGTTTGATACAAGGAACATATCAGTCGGAGCAAAGAAAGAAGTATATAATATAATAATTAATAATCCGAGTATTACATTTTATTATCTGCAGGGTAATCATGACAATGGAAGCTTTGTGTCGTATCTGGATGAGATTCCTGCTAATCTTCGTATGTTTGGAAAAGAATGGACAAGTTATAACGCCGGTATAATCAATAATGGCAGTATTACAAAGGATATTGTTATTACCGGCGTGGAACTTGACAGTGATAATGCGGGTAAGATATATGGAAGCCTTTCTCTCAATGCAGGCAATTATAATATTGTTGTACTGCATGGGCAGGAGGCTTCTCATGTTTCTAAGAATAACGCACAGATAATAAGTCTTAAGGATTTAAGAAACCGTGGAATTGATTATCTTGCACTTGGACATGTGCATGAATATTCAAGTGACAGGCTGGATGCCAGAGGAGTGTATTGTTATCCGGGATGTCTTGAGGGAAGGGGCTTTGATGAGGCTGGAGAGCATGGCTTTGTAGTGCTTGATATTGATGAAACTTCTGGAAGTTATGATACATATTTTGTTCCATTTGCAAGAAGAAATATTTATGTTGCACAGGTTGATGTTACAGGGTGTGAAAGCACATTTGAAATTGAACAGAAATTAAGCAGTTTTCTTAACAATGCAGGTTTTACGAAAGATAGTCTGGTTAAGCTTGAACTCACAGGTGAATTGGATGTTGAATGTGAGAAAGATACGGACTATCTGTGTAAGCAGTTTGAGAACAGGTTTTATGCATTTAAGATAAAGGACTGCACCGCTTATAGGGTTGATTATATGTCTTATGAGCATGATGTTTCACTTAAGGGAGAGTTTATTAGAAATGTTATGGGGAGAGACGATATCAATGAACAAGATAAAGCTGTAATTATACGATATGGATTACAGGCATTGCAGGGGGAGGAGATAGTCTGATGAAACTTATCAGTTGTACAATCGAAAATTTTGGAAAACTGAATAATGTTACATATGATTTCTCTGGTGAATGTAATACGATATGTGAGGATAATGGCTGGGGAAAGAGTACACTTGCATCCTTTATCCGTGTTATGTTTTATGGATTTAAGAATGAAAGCAAGAAGAAATTAGTCGATAAGGAAAGAAATCGTCTTATGCCGTGGCAGAAGGGTGTTTATGGTGGTGAGATAGTATTTGAAACTGGTGGAGTGGTTTATTCACTTAGAAGAACCTTTGGGAAAAAGCAGGCGGATGATGAATTCCTGCTTGTAAGAAAAGACACTAATGTTGAATGTGATGATTTTTCGTGTGATATTGGAGAAGAATTGTTCAAGATAGATGCACAGTCTTTTGAGAGAACTGTGTTTATAGGTCAGAGTGATTGTGTTACGGCAACTACTGACAGCATAAATGCTAAGATTGGAAATCTTGCAGATAATACAGATGATATTAATAATTTTGAAACTGCTGTGGGAAGACTGACCGCGGTGCTTAATAATATAACAAGTACGAGGTCTACAGGATCTATATCTAAGAGAAAATCAAGAATAACAGAGCTTGCTGCCAGAATTAACAATTATTCACAGACAGACAGAATTATTGAAGAGCAGACAGATATAAGAGATAATCTGTGTGCTAAGAGAGAAGAGCTTAAAGCTGACAGAAAGAAAATGCAGGAACAGCAGAAGCATTTAAGTGTGCAGAAGGATATACAGGCATTGAAAGAGAAGTATCAGCTGCTTGATAAGGAATGTAATGATAAGAAGAATGCATTTGAACAATATGAACATTACTTTAATGGGGAACTGCCTGAAAAGGAAGATGTGCATAAGCAGATTGAAATCTTTGATGAAGCAGGAAGATTAAGTGGAAAATTCACACACATTGATGATGATGACAGTGAAAGGCTTGAACAACTTAGAGGTATGTTTGAACAGGGGGTTCCTGATAGTGAAACTATTGATGAATGGCAGAATACTGCCGGACAATTAGATGAACTTAAAGAAGCTGCTGCGAAGAACCGTTTGTCTGACGATGAACTGAAAAAGCTTGAATGGTATAAGAAAAGGTTTGCAAGAGGAATTCCCGATGAAAACAAAGTCGGGAAGATTCATGATATCTGGATTTCAGCACAGAACAAGCAGAATTCTATTGTTGGCAAGGAAATGAAGCTGGATCTTGCAAGAGAGAATGAACAAGCAAGACTTGAAAGAGCTAAGTTATATAAAAATTCATGTGTGCCTGGAATTATAGCAGGAATCGTAATGGCTGTAATAGGCGGTGTGCTTGTTGTGCCTGTAATGGAAGTTGGAATTGCCATGATTATTGTCGGCTTGTGTATGGCAGTAGTATTTTCAGTGATAGGAACTGTGAAGAAGAAACAGCATGATAGTGAATTTATGAATATAAGTGCTGAATCTGATAATAAGCTTAAGGCAATTGAAGCGGATATTAATGATGATAAGAATTTTATCAGCGGAACGGAGAATGTTGTAAGGCAGTTCTGTGAAGAATATGAGATTACATTTAGCAGAGATAATATTGCATGGGAGCTTTCGGGTTTATGTCATGATATAGAAGATTATCGTGAACTTGAGAAACGGGCGGCTGGTCAGGACAACGAATTATCTGAACAGATAAAACAGCTTGAGAACAGGCTGGATGAATTTCTGAAACAGTATAATTGTGCCACTAATGGTAATAATTATAGTCTGACAATTGAACGTATAAGAAATGACATAGCGGACTATAAAAGAATTAATCAAGAAATGTCTAAACAGGATATCTATAGAAATCAGTATGAGCAGAATATGTCAGGTATTAAATGCTTTCTGAGAAAATATATTAAAGGCTTTAAGAGTGAGGAAAGTATTGGAGAAACACTTAGAAACCTTGACAAAAAGCTTGATGGATATTATCGTGCTAAAAGTGAGTATGATAATGCAATGATGATTAAAGCTGATTTTGAGTCAGAGAATGATATCAGTATGTTCACTGCACAAAATGAAGTTGATAAGATTTCACTGGAAGATATAGCGTCAGATATGACACGGATTGACAACATGATTGAAGAATATGCACAACAGATATCCCAGTGCAATAAGCAGTTAGAGAATCTTCAGATTCAGGCTGATGAGTGTGAAAGCTGCAGGCAGGAACTTAACCAGCTTACAGATATTCAGGAAAGCGAAAAGAATAAAGAGAGATTGCTGAAGCTTACAAAACAGATTATGGAGGATTCAAAGCAGTCTTTTACTTCTGAATATATGGGACCTGTTATGTCGGGCTTTAGGAAGTATTATACTATACTTACCGGATGTGAGCCTGATGCATACAATCTTGATGCAGATACAAAGCTTACTGTCATGGAGCAGAATATGCCAAGAGATATTGGATATCTTAGTGCAGGAAAGCAGGATCTGGTTGGAGTATGCATGCGAATGGCGCTTGTCGAGGCAATGTATAAAGAAGAGAAACCATTTCTTATATTTGATGACCCATTTGTCAATCTTGATGATAATAATATTAAGGGGGCTATGAAGCTTCTCGACGAGATTGCAAAGAATTATCAGGTTATATATTTTACTTGCAGTGAAAGCAGAATACACAATTAGTGTAGGATATACATTTATTAAGGAGAGATACAATGGAAGAAGTTATTCAGTATGTACCTAATCTGTATGCAACCTTCTGGGCACTTATACCACCGCTGGTTGCTATCATATTAGCGTTAATTACCAAAGAGGTTTACAGTTCACTTTTTGTAGGAATTGTAATAGGAGGACTGTTCTATGGAAATATATTCCAGAGCGGGTTCAGTTTTGAAAAATCAGTTCTTCATATATTTGAAGATGGTCTTGTAGGAGTATTGTCAGATCCTTACAATGTAGGAATTCTGGTGTTCCTTGTTGTACTGGGAATCATGGTGTGCATGATGAATAAAGCAGGTGGTTCTGCAGCATTTGGAGAATGGGCTGGAAGACATATTAAGACAAGAGTTGGAGCACAGCTTGTTACGGTGCTTCTTGGAATTCTTATATTTATTGATGATTATTTTAACTGTCTTACTGTTGGAAGCGTTATGCGTCCAGTAACAGACAAGCATAATGTTTCGAGAGCAAAGCTTGCATATCTTATTGATGCAACAGCGGCACCAATCTGTATTATTGCGCCTATATCTTCATGGGCAGCAGCGGTAACAGGTTTTGTTGAGGGCGAAGATGGTTTTGGAATATTTATTAAGGCTATTCCTTACAATTATTATGCATTATTTACTATTGCAGCAATGATTCTTATTGTAGCGTTAAAGGTTGACTTTGGCTCGATGGCAGTTCATGAAGCAAATGCAGCTAAGGGAGACTTGTATACAACTCCTGACAGGCCATATGCTAACGCAACAGAAGATGTAATTAAGGGACGCGGAAGAGTGTTAGATCTGCTGTTTCCAATTATTACACTTATAGTTTGCTGCATAATTGGAATGCTATATTCAGGAGATTTTTTCAAGGGAGTAGGTTTTGTTGATGCATTTTCAGGAAGTGATGCTTCGGTAGGGCTTATGCTTGGAAGTTTCTTTGCACTTATAATAACAATTGTGTTCTATGCAGTAAGAAGGGTACTTTCATTCAATGAATCATGCTCATGCATACCGGAAGGATTCAAGGCAATGGTACCAGCAATCCTTATTCTTACATTTGCATGGACACTCAAAGCAATGACAGACAGTCTGGGCGCTAAGGAGTTTGTTGCCGGACTTGTAAAAGGAGTATCGGGCGGATGGTTAAGTATTCTGCCGGCAGTTATATTTCTGGTTGCGGTATTCCTTGCTTTTGCAACAGGAACATCGTGGGGAACATTTGGAATTCTTATTCCTATTGTTGTAAATACATTTTCAGGAACGAACCATACAATGATGATTATATCAATCTCAGCATGTATGGCTGGAGCTGTCTGTGGAGACCATTGTTCACCAATATCTGACACGACAATTATGGCTTCGGCAGGAGCACAGTGTAATCATATGAATCATGTGTCTACACAGCTTCCATATGTAATTGTAGTTGCAGTTATTTCTTGTGTGACATATGTTATTGCAGGATTTGTACAGAATCCTGTTGTTCCTCTTATTATAGGTTTAGTTATTCTTATAGGTGCATTTACAGGTATCAAATATATTAATAAGGGTAAGAGTAATGAATAATATAAAGGGAAGCCTGATACTGCTTCTTGCTGCATTTATCTGGGGGACGGCATTTGTTGCACAGACAAGTGGTGCAGGAGCAGTTGGGACATTTACATTTAATGCTGCAAGGTCTATAGTGGGTGCACTGTTTCTGGCAGTTGTAATTGTAATTAAAAATGTGTTGGATAAAAGAAATAATTCTGGAAAAGTAATTAATACAGAGAATAACAGTCGTTTACAGACATGGCCACTGGGTGCGGGCATAATATGCGGAATTGTTCTTTTTGCAGCAATGACTTTCCAGCAGTATGGAATAAGTGTATATCCACAAGGGGTCGCGGCATCAGGAAGGTCAGGCTTTATTACAGCAACTTATGTTGTTATGGTTTCGGTAGTTTCGGTTTTTATGGGTAAGAAAATGCACTGGATAATAGGAGTTTCTGTTACAGGATGTGTTGCCGGAATGTATCTTTTATGTATGTCTGGCGGTGTATCAGGAATATACCTTGGTGATGTCCTTGTGTTTATGGGAGCAATATGCTTTACAATACACATTCTTGTTATTGATAAATTTTCAAGTGCTGACAGTATGAAAATGTCCTGTATACAATTTATTGTTATTGCAATTATTTCAACATTTGCTATGATATTTAAGGAAAATGTTACATTTGCAGGAATTAAAGCTGCGCTTGTTCCGATACTTTATGCAGGTGTATTCTCAAGCGGCATAGCATATACTCTTCAGATGGTTGGACAGAAATATGCACAGCCTTCGGTGGCATCTATTGTCATGAGCCTTGAATCAGTGTTTGCGGTGCTTGCCGGATGGATTGTACTTGGGGAATTGTTAAAACCAAAAGAGATAATGGGGTGTGTACTTGTGTTTACAGCGGTTATTCTGGCACAGATACCAGGAATGAAGAAGGGTGATACGAAATGAGAAAGAAAATAATTGGGATAATATTACTTGTATTGATTGTGTTTGGCGGATATAAACTTTTTGCAAATGTGTCTGCTAATAATGTTAATTCAAACAGTATACAGTTTTCCTATGAGGATATTCCGGCATATAATGGAGATAATCCATATGTTGTAGTTAATGATAATAAGCCATATTTTACAAGCTCTGAGATAGTTAAGGATTCATATATAAAATATGGACCGCTTGACAGTATCAAAAGGGTTACTTCTGCAATGGCATGTTTAGATTATGATTCAATGCCATCTGAAGATGATAAGAAAGGTGAATCAAAAAGTATCTGTCCTACAGGATGGAATAATATCAAGTATGACAGTATTGCGGGAGATGGATATTGCCAGAGCAGAGTGCAGAGCATTGCATGGTGCTTTGGAGGTTCTGATACTGATAAGAAGAATTATATAACAGCAACTCCATATATGAAGAACTATATGAATGCATATGTGGTAAAGATTGCAAGATATCTGGAGAAAACTTCTAATCACGTTATGTACAGGACTACTCCGGTATTTGTTGGTGAAGAACTTATGTGCCGGGGGGTTCTTATGGAGGCTTATTCTGTGGAGGACAATGGAGAAGGAATATGCTTTAATATATTTTTATATAATGTACAGCCGGGTATTAATTACATATATTCAACAGGAGAGTCTGAATATACAGGAGAATTCCTAGATATGGCTGCACAGATGAAGGATTCATCAATGGATTTCAATTATATTCTTAACAGTAAAACAATGACATTTCATAAACCGGAATGCGAAAAGGCATCAAGAATAGGGACTAAGAATAAGATATATTCTTATGCTGAAAGAGAAGAACTTATTGGAGCGGGATATACGGCAGCGGAATGCTGTAATCCATAGTTTATAACTTTTTAATAATTGTTCATGATTGTTATACAGACATATAAGGATTTTTCTGATAATATAAATCTATCGAATCATTATTTTAAAACAGAGAGGAGATAGGGGCATGAACAATAGTTTTGAAAGCTTCGAATTATCTACAGAACTTATATTTCAGAGGTTCCTGATGGATAAGGAGAGAAGAAAGAATTTTTACAATGGTCTTGAGTTGGCAGATTATATTGCGCTCAAGGTAATGGAGAAAGATTGTATTGATGGCAAGGATAAGACATATCTTAAGGATTTGTCTTCATTTATGAGAATATCAATTCCACAGACATCGGCAATCGCAAGCAGTCTTAAGGACATGGGCTATGCTTTATGGAAACATGATGGCAAAGGAACAGATGGTACATATCTCGTATTCACTGATGCCGGAAGGGATTTCTTGAAAAAAAGAGAGGACAATAACAGAGAATATTATGGTAATGTTATTGCTGAACTTGGTGAAGAAAGAACTACACAGATACTTAGTGATATGAGAACTCTTGTTGAAGCTATGGAGCATGCATCAAAAAAGATGCACTTTAAGGAGGCAGAATAATATTACAGAATATAAGGGAGAATAAAAGCAATGAGTAATGTTAATACTAAGAATAATGTGAGAACGATAGCGGTGACGGGTATGCTTTCAGCAGTAGCAGTAGTTCTTATGTATCTGGAGATACCGATTCCTATTATGCCAGGATTTATCAAGTTTGATTTTTCGGATCTTCCGGCGTTACTTGGTGCTTATGCACTCGGACCAGTTGCAGGCATTATAATATGTCTCATTAAGAATGTTGTGCATCTGGCAGCTTCACAGAGTATGCTTGTTGGCGAACTTTCTAACTTTATACTCGGTTCCGTATTCGTGTTTACAGCAGGAATTGTTTATAAGAAGAAAAAGTCTAAGACAGGAGCATTGCTTGGCGGTTTATGCGGTGCCATGGCAATGGGTGTATTCAGTGTGTTCTCGAATTATTTAATAGTGTATCCTGTGTATTATAAACTGGCAATGCCAGAGGTGGTAATATTAAGTTTGTATCAGGCTATAATTCCATCTATGAAATCAATCATGCAGTGTCTGATATGCTTTAATCTTCCTTTTACAATAGTTAAAGGTCTTATAGATGTAGGGATATCAATGCTTATATATAAGCCATTATCACCACTTCTTAAGGGAAAACATTAATATAATAATATATAATACTAATATGCTGGAACTTTGGCTGAGTCTGAAGTTCTGGCATATTTTTTTGTTTTTGACCGATACTGAAAGTTATGAAGTTGATACACAATGCATATTTAGAGAAAGTATTTTGATGATAATTTGTGGAAAATGCACAAAAATAATCTAAAAGTTTGTGAATGAATGTGATTGATTTTGAATGAATGTGATTGTATTATAATTATAACAAAAAGGTCGTGAAGCCAGAAAGGAGAGACAATGGTATATACAGTAACATTTAATCCGTCACTGGATTATATAGTGGAAGTTAAGAGTTTTGAACTGGGGATGACGAACAGAACATCATATGAGCATATGCTTCCAGGGGGTAAAGGAATTAATGTTTCAATAGTTCTTAATAATCTTGAATTTGATACAACAGCATTTGGTTTTGTAGCCGGGTTTACCGGAAAACAGATATGTGACATGGTATCAGAGTATGGCATTAATACAGATTTTATTCAGGTTGATAATGGTTTTTCAAGAATAAACATGAAGATTAAGAACATAGATGGAACAGAGATTAACGGAATGGGACCTCAGATATCAGAAGATAATCTCCATTCTCTTGTAAGTAAGATTGACAGACTTTCAAGTGGAGATGTTCTTGTGCTTGCAGGAAGTATTCCCTCATGTATATCAGACGATATATACAGAAGAATAATGGGAAGACTACAGGGAAGAGATGTTAAGATTATAGTTGATGCGACAAGCAGGCTTTTACTTAATGTCCTTGAATATCACCCATTTCTTATCAAGCCTAATCAGCATGAACTTGGAGATATATTTGGTGTTAAGCTTGAATCTAAGGAAGAGGTTATTCCATATGCAAGGAAGCTGCAGGATATGGGAGCTGTCAATGTGCTTATATCGATGGGTGGAAAAGGCGCAGTTCTTATTGATGAACATGGAAACGTATATGAAGCAGATGCACCAAAGGGCGAGCTTAAGAATTCAGTAGGTGCAGGTGATTCAATGGTTGCAGGATTTATGGCGGGATATCTTCAGACATGTAATTATGAAGATGCATTCCGGATGGGCGTTGCAACAGGAAGTGCCAGTGCATTTTCAGAAAATCTTGCAACAAAAAGAGAGATTTCAGAGGTATTAAAGCGGGTAGAGGTTACCTGCAAGAGATAATGTAAAGGAGGTATTTTATGAGAATTACAGATTTACTTGATAAGAGAAGCATTAATCTTAATGCTGCTCCTAAGACAAAGAGTGAGGCTCTTGATATGGCTGTAGAACTTATGGCAAAGAGCGGAAAGATTGATGATATTGAAAGCTACAGGGCTAAAGTATATGCAAGAGAAGAAGAAAGTACAACAGGTGTAGGAGAAGGAATAGCAATTCCTCATGGCAAATGCAGTGCTGTTAATGCACCAGGACTTGCAGCAATGATTATTAAGGATGGAGTTGATTTTGAATCGCTTGATGATGAGCCGGTAAAGGTTCTTTTCCTTATTGCAGCGCCGGATACTAAGGATAACGTACATCTTGATGTATTAAGTAAGTTATCAGTGCTTCTTATGGATGAGAATTTCGTAGCAAAGCTTATGAAAGCCGGAAGCCCTGAGGAATTTATTGAAATCATAGATGGGGCTGACGAAGAAGCCAAGAGTATAGATGAAAGACTTGAAAAGGAAGACAATAAGCCGGCTAAGATTCTTGCAGTTACTTCCTGCCCTACAGGTATTGCACATACTTACATGGCAGCAGAAGGACTTGAGAAGGCAGCAGCTAAGGCTGGATGTGCAATTAAGATTGAGACAAGAGGTTCTGGCGGAGCTAAGAATGTACTGACAGATGCAGATATTGAATCAGCAGAGTGTATTATTGTTGCGGCAGATGCACAGGTTCCAATGGAGAGATTTGATGGAAAGAATGTAATTGAGTGTCAGGTTTCAGATGGAATTAATAAAGCAGATGAACTTATAAAGAAAGCTCTTGCAGGAGATGCACCTGTATATAAGGCAGGAACTTCTGAAAAGAAGGAAAGCACATCAGCAAAGAAAGGCGGCGGAATTGGACATAAGATATATACACAGCTTATGAATGGTGTATCACATATGTTACCTTTCGTTGTAGGCGGAGGTATTCTGATTGCAATTGCATTTCTTATTGATGGACTTAATGTTGATATGAATGCACTGTCAGAGGCAGAACGAAGCAACTTTGGTACGATAACACCTGTTGCGGCAATGTTTAAGTCTATCGGTGGAGCAGCATTTGGCTTCATGCTCCCTGTTCTGGCAGGATTTATTGCAATGGCCATTGGTGACAGACCGGCACTTGCACTTGGTTTTGTTGGTGGTTATATCGCAGCTAATGGAAAGTCTGGATTCTTAGGCGCTCTGGTAGCAGGTTTTGCAGCAGGATATATTATAGTTCTTTTAAGAAAGATATGTGATAAGTTACCAGAGGCATTGGAAAAGATAGCACCTGTACTTATATATCCGGTAGTGGGTATTCTGGTAATAGGACTTGGAATGACATTTATTGTAGAGCCTGTAATGGGTGGGATTAACACAGGACTTAACAGCTTCCTTGCAGGAATGGGAAGTACAAGCAGGGTTCTTCTTGGATTCATACTTGCAGCCATGATGGCAATTGATATGGGTGGTCCGTTCAATAAAGCAGCATATGTTTTTGGAACTGCTTCCATTGCAGCAGGTAATTATGATATAATGGCAGCAGTAATGATAGGTGGTATGGTTCCACCATGTGCGATTGCTCTTGCAACAATACTTTTTAAGAATAAGTTTACTAAGGAAGAAAGAGATGCTGGTCCAACTAACTTTATTATGGGACTTGCATTTATAACAGAAGGTGCAATACCATATGCGGCAGCAGATCCTTTACATGTAATACCAGCATGTATCATAGGTTCAGGTGCAGCAGGTGCTGTCAGTATGTTTTTCAAATGTACTTTAATGGCACCACATGGCGGCATTTTCGTATTCCCTGTAGTAGGCAATGCAATATATTATGTGATTGCACTTGTGGCAGGAACTATCATTTCAACAATATGTTTAGGGCTCTTTAAGAAGAAAGCAGCCTAAGAAAGGTGGTTTTTAATTATGAAGGAATTTAAGTACGTTATTACAGATGCAGAAGGCATACATGCTCGTCCAGCAGGAGAGCTTGTAAAGGCTGCTAAGGAATTTAGCAGTAAGATTACAATTACTAAGGATGGCAAGTCAGGAGACTGCAAGAAAATCTTCGGTGTTATGGCACTTGCAGTAAAATGTGGAAATGAAGTTACAATTACTGTAGAAGGTGAAGATGAAGAGGCTGCAGCAGCTAAGATTGAAGAATTCATGAAGAGCAATATGTAGCAGTCAGGAGGTGCACATGAATAAATATACTGGAAAAAGTGTATTTGGAGGCATTGCTATAGGTAAGATAATGGTGTATGAGAAAGGTGAACATCAGGTTAAGCGTGTAAAGATTACTGATGCAGAAGCAGAGAAGAACCGTTATTATGAAGCTGTAGAAATAGCCTTTAAACAACTGGGGGAACTTCATGATAAAGCACTTCGCGAAGTTGGCGAGGCTAATGCGGCAATATTTGAGATTCATCAGATGATGCTTGAGGATGACGATTATAAGGAATCTGTTGAGCATATTATCGAGAGTCAGATGGTGAATGCAGAATATGCCATAGCCCAGACAGGGGATAATTTTTCACAGATGTTTGCAGCCATGGACGATGAATATATGCGTGGAAGAGCAGCAGATGTCAAAGATATTACAGAAAGACTGTTGGGAATACTTTCCGGCAATACAGGGAGCGGTGTAGATGCAGATGAGCCTGTTATTATGGTGGCAGAGGATCTGGCACCATCAGAGACAGTCCAGATGGATAAGAGCAAGATATTATCATTTGTTACACAGAAGGGTTCAGTTAATTCACATACTGCGATTCTTGCAAGAACAATGGGAATTCCGGCTTTAATTGGTTCAGATATTGTCATTGATGAATCTCTTAATGGCAAGTTTGGCGTTGTCGATGGAACTAACGGTGTCGTATATATTGAACCTGATGAGGCAACTCTGTCAGCAATGCAGGAGGAACAGCGCAAAGACAATGAGAAGAAAGCTCTTTTACAGGAACTTAAAGGCAAGGAAGATGTGACTTTAGATGGCAAGAAGATTAAGCTTTACTCTAATATTGGTAACATTAAGGATCTTGCAAATGTTATTGCCAATGATGCAGCAGGAATCGGACTGTTTCGAAGTGAATTCATATATCTTGAATCTGATACATTTCCAACAGAAGAAGAACAGTTCAACATATATCGTACTGTAGCTGAAAGCATGGCTGGAAAACCGGTAATTATAAGAACTCTTGATATCGGTGCTGATAAGCAGTGTGATTATTTCGGACTGGATAAAGAGGATAATCCTGCTCTTGGTCTTCGTGCAATAAGAATATGTCTTACAAGACCTGAGATATTCAAGACACAGTTGCGCGCCCTTTACAGAGCAAGTGCGTATGGAAACATATCTATCATGTATCCTATGATAATCAGTGAACAGGAAGTTGATAAGATTAAGGTTATTGAGAATGAAGTTAAGGCTGAGCTTACAGAGCAGGGAATTGAATTCGGTAATCCTAAGAGTGGAATTATGATTGAGACTCCGGCTGCTGTAATTATGAGCCGCCAGCTTGCTAAGAAGGTGGATTTCTTCAGTATAGGAACTAATGACCTGACACAGTACACGCTTGCGATTGACCGTCAGAATACAAAGCTTGATGATTTCTACGATGCTCATCATCCAGCCATTCTTGCCATGATAAGAATGGTTGTTGAGAATGCACATGCAGAGGGCATCTGGGCAGGTATCTGTGGTGAACTCGGTGCAGACACAACACTCACAGAAGAATTTCTTAAGATGGGTGTCGATGAGCTTTCAGTTTCAGCAGGCAAAGTGCTGGCTGTGAGAAAGGTGATTCGTGATACGAGAGTGTCTTAGGGGCTTGCTGGCTAGTTTGCTTGATTGCTGCGGCGTTGGTGATGGCAGTATCACTGCATCGGCGAGATCTGGCAGCTTTGGCGATTTCGCATGAGGAAATTCAGTCGCTAATGTATAAAATATAATGTGGAATTGTCGTCTTCCTATAAAAAACATTTTTTATGTTGACTGATAGGTAGTTTTGGCAGGTAAATTGAATACTTAGAGTTGAAAAGCCTATAAGATTGTTTTGCTTGAACATCTTATAGGCTTTTTTGATGCAGTATTGACTTGAATATGATGATTTGATGGAAAAATTACCCATAAGAAGTTGTAAAATGCGACTATTGATAGGTATCAGGTGTTAGATTTTATTATATTTGTGTGACAGAATATAGATGATTAGTATATTGAGAACTGAGCATGGATAGAACTCTAAGGAGATATTGGCTTATTATATTGCTTATTCCCTTAAAAATAGGAGAGATTTTAGGGAATAGAATTGATATGTTATTTCATATTATGATATAATATGTGCACTGTTATAACAATGCATTGACAAAATATGCGAAAGAATATAATAAAATAGAAGATGAAAGGAGTGATGATAATGGCAAATACAAATGTTACTATGAGAATTGATGAAACATTGAAAAGTCAGTTACAGGAACTTATGTCTAATCTAGGGTTGGATATGACCACATTTTTTACAATGGCAGCAAAACAGGCCGTAAGGGAACAGGCGTTGCCATTTCACCCAGATATGAATAGTGGTATATATGGAATGCAGGCGTATAAGCTGGCTATGAAGAATACGAATTATAACAATACAAGAAAAGCAACTGTATCATCTGCGGATGAATGGAATGATGAAACAGAATGGGATGATATATTTGAGCAGATGAAAAAAGAAAGATGTAACATTTAATGAAAAAGGGTGAGGTATGGTCTGTTGAATTTCCATTAGAGGAGGATCCTGACAGAATCTTAAATAGACCAGTAATTGTTCTTGATGAAATTTATTGGGTGTATTATCTGTTAAGATTACAAAACACAAGGCGAAAATTGAAGATCCATATGATATACCTATTATTTATTGGGATGAAGCTGGGTTGAGATTGGCATCTACCGCAAGAGTATCAAAAGTAACTCTTCTGACAAAAGATAGTTTTATATTTAAGATAGGAGATTTTCATAAAGATGATTTGAAAAGAGTTGAAGATATGTATAGGAAATTTTTATCTGATAATGGTGTTATATAATTATATAATAATTAGAATAATTAATCAGTTAACTGAAAGATAAATTTAGGAGGTAATACCAATGAAAAAAGCTTTAGGTATTTTATTAACAATTATAGGTCTTATTGTGGCGTTTTATTTATTAGTGATTGTAACGGCATGGACATAGGAGACCAGATATGAAAAAATGTTTTAAGATAATTTTGAGTATTTTTGTTTTGGTACTTACATTTGTTGCTGGTTTTCAAACTGCTAATTTAAGAAATGAAGGCAAATGGAAATTAGAGCAAAAGAATAATCAAAGTGGCATAGACCTTAAATTACCAGGAGAAAATGAAAAAAGTATAGTTACTGTTGAAGAAGTAGAGGCAAAGCTGAAAGGAATAGCTGAATTATCAAGTTATAGTGGTGAGTATACTGTAACTTATGGTAAAGATACTGCAAGATGTTGGCTTGATAACATCAAAATTTTCGGAACAACGAATTCTATTGAAATAAAAGCAAGTGGTGTTGTTAAAGTCGGATATGATATGAGCAAAATGGTTATTAATGTTGATAATGATAGTAGTAAAATATATATTAAGTTGCCTGAAATACAGTTGAATGATAATTATGTAATATGGGACACAGTAACATGTTCAGAATCAAATAATATTTTGAATCCTATTGAGTTTTCGCAGTATGAGGAAATAGTAGATGAAATTGAACGAATGGGACTTGAAGATGTTGAATCTAAGGGCATTTATGATAAAGCGTCTGAAAATATAAAAAATATTATAAAAGGATTTTTGTCGGGATATGAAGATTATACAATTATTTACATGTAATTGGGGGTTGAATATTAAGAGTAGCGCTCTAGTCAATTGACTAGGGCGCTTTTTTCTTACATTCACCTGCATCATCACAATCATTTTTCGCGAAATTTACATGGCCTTTTATGAAAATCAAATTTTTTGTAAAAACCATTTGACTGCTCCGTTGGAGCAGTCATAGGTTAAAGGAGGGCCTATGAGGAATGATTTAATGACACTTAAAGAAGTATGCAAGGAAACAGGAGTGACGAGAAAGATTGTGCAGACATATGAAAACTATGGCTTGGTTAAAGCAACTACAAAGAATAAGTATGGTTACCTGCTATATGATGATGCTGCAGTAAAAAAGATTAAAAAGATAAGATTGTATCAACGGTTTGGATACAGATTATCAGAAATTGCAAAGCTTGAATACATGACAGTAGATGAGCAGGTAATGATTCTTAAAGAAAAGATTAATAATATGTATGATAATCAGTCAGAAACGGCAGAACTTATTGAGATGGCAGAACAATTATTGGAAAATTTGAGGTCACATTAAGGAGGATATATAGTTATGAAAGAAAATGAAAAAGAAATTTTTATTGATGAGATGGCAGATTTAGGAGATGAATGGACTATTGAAGAACTTAAAGGTACATCTTATGAAAAAATGTCATTAGAGAGGGCTATAAGAGAAAGAAAATCAGCTCTTGGGAAAATGGATGGGATAATAGGCACCATTACTTTCTGATAAACATTAATTTCTAATCCGCCATGGACAATTTACAATTCCCCATAATATGCTATCATGATGAAAATTTACAAAAGTGATTTATTATGTTGGAAAAATTTTAGGCATTTCTGAAATGCAAGGATATTGAAGTTTCAGTTAAAAGGTATGGAATTGATGCACTGGGAGCGATGGCACAGGGATTGTTATGTTTGATGCTTTCGGATTTGCTATATTCAGTCTGTTTAATACCAGATTAATTAGAATTATAATGCTTTGAATAATAATGCTATAAAATTTTTCATATAATGATGGCTCTTGGAATAAAACAATTATGCTTCGGCTAAAATATAATAAAAATAGAAATTAGCCGAAAGGAAGCTGACGTATGAGTTATATTAAAAGAAATTTGGATGATATAGGGTAAGTAAAAATTGCTATATTCACAATCCCCCTATAATATGCTATCATAATGAAAATTTACAAAGTGAGGTCTATTTATGTGGGAGAAATTTAAATCCTTCCTGAAGCGGAAGGATATTGAAGTTTCAGTTAAAAGGTATGGTATTGATGCACTGGGGGCGATGGCGCAGGGATTGTTCTGCTCACTTCTTATAGGAACAATTCTTAATACATTGGGAACACAGCTGCATATTGGTTTTCTTACTAATACTGTGGCAACAGTGAGCGGTGTCAATTATACAGTTGGAGGGCTTGCGTCAGCAATGAGCGGACCGGCAATGGCAGTGGCAATCGGTTATGCACTGAAATGCCCTCCACTTGTACTGTTTTCACTTATAACTGTTGGATTTGCATCTAATGCGCTTGGAGGTGCAGGTGGTCCGCTTGCAGTATATTTTGTTGCAATTATTGCAGCAGAAGCAGGTAAGATGATTTCTAAAGAAACTAAGATAGATATTCTTGTTACACCGCTTGTTACTATAGGTGTTGGAACAGGAGTAGCGGCTCTTATTGCACCGGCTTTGGGAAAAGCGGCAATGAAGATTGGCGAACTTATTATGCTTGCAACTAATCTTCAGCCTTTCCTTATGGGAATTGCAGTATCAGTTCTTGTTGGAATTGCACTTACACTTCCTATATCATCAGCCGCGATATGTGCTGCATTTGGACTTACTGGGCTTGCAGGCGGAGCAGCAGTTGCAGGCTGCTGTGCGCAGATGGTTGGATTTGCAGTTATGTCATTTAAGGAGAACCGATGGGGAGGACTTGTTTCTCAGGGAATTGGTACATCTATGCTTCAGATGGGAAATATAATTAAGAATCCGAGAATATGGATAGCACCGATAGTTACGTCTGCAATTACAGGTCCTATGGCAACATGCCTGTTTAAGCTGCAGATGAATGGCACTCCGGTATCATCTGGTATGGGAACTTGCGGATTTGTTGGACAGATTGGTGTATATTCTGGTTGGGTAGCTGATATTGCTAATGGAACAAAGACTGCAATTACAGGATTTGACTGGGCTGGATTGATACTTATATCATTCATTCTTCCGGCAGTGATATGTCCGCTTATTAATATGCTTCTTAAAAAGATTGGCTGGGTTAAAGATGGAGATATGAAGCTTTCTTGATTTGGGGAACTTAATTGGAGAAACTAGATTGGATAAAAAGATAGGTTTATGTTAAAAATAGTGGCAGGACTTCAGGTATTTCTAAAGACTGCCACTTTTTATATGCATATTAATTAAAATGTTCTTTCAATTCACCAGAAAGCTTTAAGACATGCTCGATGCCATCGTCAACATTCGAAACGGCTTCTTCCTGCTGGCGGATGCTCTCTGAAATATTAGATATCATTGCAGCGTTCTCTTCAGAGGTAGCAACAAGCGTCTGAATGTCTGAGTTAACGCTGTCAAAAGCTGTCCTGACAGATTCGATTACCTTATACTGTTCCCTTACAAGATCGTGTGCAACTTCTGTTGAATCATTGATTCCGGTGAGGACATTGACAAGAGTGTCCATCTTGGAAACAACATCATTAGCTGATTCAGCACCTGCATTCACGCGGTTAGAAACTTCATCTGTCATACCTGAAAGACCGTTAATGATTTTGTGGATATTGTCTGCAGCTTCTGAACTTTGTTCAGAAAGATGACGGATTTCATCTGCAACTACAGCAAATCCTTTACCATGTTCACCGGCTCTTGCGGCTTCAATTGAGGCATTAAGAGAAAGAAGATTAGTTTGGGCTGCAATTGCATTGATTTCTTCAAGAATAGAAGTAATCTTAGACATCTCGTTCATAAGCTCAGACATAGCTCCTCTGGCAGAGCCAACAGTTTCTGCCATCTCCGAAAGAGTGTTTTTAACAACATTTACTTCGTTATTACCGGCTCTGACTGATGTATCAACTTTTTCGAAGCCAGCATCAAGCTCTTTGGAAAGCTCATAATTCTTATTGATTTCATCGGTTGCATCCTGAATTTTCTCAGTAACAGATATAGTTGCATTGGTTGTATCGTCAATAACGGTATTCATCTGAGAAGCAGCTTCATTTACCTTAGTTGCCTGTTCAGATAAGTTATCAAGACCGTTTTTACAATTTTCGATAGCTGAATTAAGATTAATGGCTATGTCATTTGCTGCATGTGAGTTGTTGTTAATAGTAGATAGTGTTTCTTCGCTCTGAGAAAGGAGATCGCGTCCTCTGTCAACAGCTTTGTATAAAACAACAGCAACAAGGTCAAAAAGAAATACCTTTGTAAAGGCATCTACTCTGTCGTAATTAGCCCCATCAATAACGAATGGGAAAAATATGGCACATATAAGTGCAATATTAGCAACAGGAACAGAGTAATATATAATGTACTTCTTATCAAAATATAATGCCATCATTGATAGAAATACAAAATTGGCAAGAAATGCAACTGAGTTGCCGCCTAAAACAAAAGCATATACAAATGTAGCAATTGAAGGCGTAAGATTAATAAGCAAAGCTTTAATAAAATGATTCTGAATTAAGAACTTACCAATACCGGCAGCAATAAGACTGGCAAGCATTATGCCGATTCCGATAAATGCACGGATATTAATCCCTTCTGAAAAAAATGTCATAACTGATAATGCAATTGATCCAACTAAAACAATAAGATAGTTGTGTGAATGTAATTTATCCATTAGTTCCTCCCTAAAAATAATATTAAATTGTTCGAAAATTAATATAAAAATAATAGCATTTTTAAATATAAAAATCAATGATTAACAGGTTGACATTATGTAAAATTTGAAATATACTTCTTACTAAAGTGTTGACGAGAAGAGTACTATGTTACGGTTCTACAGAGAGAAGCATATATGGTGGAAGTGCTTTAGAATACGGATATGGGAAAACCACCTCTGAGCGGCCCCAATACGGCACGGTGATTCCGTTATAATCATAATGAGATGTTCTCCTGATTGAGAGAATAATAAGGGTGGAACCGCGGATTGAATATTCGCCCCTTATACAGCAAGCTGGAAAGCCACTGTATAAGGGGCTTTTTTGCGCGAGTAGCGATGAGAATATACAGGGAAAGTCAACAACTGTGCTTGCACAGGGTGTGGACTTTGCATGGATATTCGAGGAGCACCGCGACAGTGACAGAGCGAAGCTCTGGAACATGAGCTACGAGCGCGAGTAGCGATGAGAATATACAGGGAAAGTCAACAGCTGTGCTTGCACAGGGTGTGGACTTTGCATGGATATTCGGGGAGCACCGCGACAGTGACAGAGCGAAGCTCTGGAACATGAGCTACGAGCACAAGCAGCGATGAGAATAGCAACAAAAATATTAACACAAAAGGAGATTTATCATGGTTAATTTTAAGGAAGATGAAAGACTGAATACTCTTAATCATTCATGTGCACATGTTATGGCACAGGCAGTAAAGCATTTATATCCACATGCTAAGTTCTGGGTTGGACCAGTAGTTAAAGAGGGATTCTATTATGATATAGACCTTGGAGATGATGTAATCAATGACGAAGCTATTGAAGCTATCGAAAAAGAGATGAAGAAAATCTGCAAGGAAGGCAAGAAGATATACAGAAGAGAAGTTTCTAAGGAAGAAGCACTTGAGATGTTCAAGGACGATATGTATAAGCTTGACCTTATAAGCGGTCTTGAAGATGGCAATATCACAGTTTATGACCAGGGCGATTTCACAGACCTCTGTCGCGGACCTCATGTTGATAATACTAAGCTCTGCAAGAACTTCAAGCTTGTTAAATATTCTGGTGTATACTGGAAGGGAGATGCCAGCAATCATGTAATGCAGAGAATCTATGGTGTATGTTTCCCAACAGCAGAGGAACTTGAAGAGCATCTTAAGCTTCTTGAAGAGGCAAAGGAACGTGACCACAGAAAGATTGGCAAGGAAATGGAACTTTTCATGTCAGATGACTTAATCGGCCGTGGACTTCCAATGTTCTTACCAAAGGGATATACAGTATGGCAGGAGCTTGAGAATTACATTAAGGACAAGGAAAGAAAGCTTGGCTACCTTCATGTAATGACACCATGTGTTGGTACAGTTAATCTTTACAAGACATCAGGTCACTGGGATCACTACAAGGAAAACATGTTCCCGGCTATGGAAGTTGAAGGCGAATCATTTGTATTAAGACCAATGAACTGTCCTCACCACATGATGATATATGCTAACAAAATGCATTCTTACAAGGATCTTCCTATAAGAATCGGTGAGATTGCACATGACTTCAGATTTGAGGCAAGTGGAACATTAAAGGGTATTGAGAGAGGAAGACATTTCTGCCAGAATGATGCCCACCTTTTCGTAACACCAGAGCAGATTGAGTCAGAATTTGCCAAGGTAGTAGACCTTATATTTGAGACATACAAGGATTTCAATATTACAGATTACCGCTGTGTTCTCTCATTAAGAGATCCAGAGGATAAGGTAAAATATCATGATGATGATGAAATGTGGAACAATGCTGAGAACGCATTAAGAAAGGTTCTTAACGATATCGGAATTGAGTACACAGAGGAAATTGGAGAGGCTGCATTCTACGGACCTAAGCTTGATGTAAATGTTAAGCCTGCTATCGGTAATGAATATACATTATCAACATGCCAGCTTGATTTCTGTCTTCCATCTAAGTTCAACTTAACATACATTGATAAAGATGGACAGAGAAAGACACCTGTAGTTCTTCACAGAGCTATCCTTGGTTCTCTTGACAGATTCATGGCTTATATACTTGAGGAGACAAAGGGTAACCTTCCATTATGGCTTGCTCCTGTACAGGCTACAATTCTTCCGGTTAAGAATGAAGATGAAGAGTTAAATGTTTATGCTCATGGTCTCTATAATTATCTTGCAGATAATGGAATCAGAGTTGAGATTGATGAGAGAGCAGAAAAGCTTGGATACAGAGTAAGAGAAGCTCAGGTAAAGAAGATTCCTTACCTTATTGTACTTGGTAAGAATGAAGCAGCAGAAGGAACTGTAAGCTACAGACTCCATGGAGAGCAGAAGTCAACTACAGTATCTAAGGACGAATTTGTTGCAATGCTTAAAGATGAGATTGCTACTAAGAAGAATAATCCTGCAGCAGCTAAATAATCAGACTGACCTTACAGAAAGAAGCGTGACAATATGTAATGTTTTATGTATTGTCATGCTTCTTGTTTATATTTCATAAAACAATAGGAAAATAAATGGCTAGATATTACTATAAAAAGAAAAAGAAGAAATTCGTACCTAAAGATTTAGCAAGTCTTAAAGAACTTAAGATAAAGACTGCATTAATGGAGAGTATTCCTGAGGATATAACACAGCTGTATCCTGAAGCCAGAAATATAAAGAGACATTTCATACTTCATATAGGAGAGACTAATACAGGAAAGACACATGATGCACTAGAAGATTTTTATAATGCCGATTCAGGAATGTATCTCGCTCCCTTGAGACTTCTTGCACTTGAGATTCAGGAGATGAGTCTTGCAAGAGGAATTAACTGTTCGTTGACGACAGGCGAGGAGAAGGATATAAGAGATGGTGCAAAGCATTTATCCTGTACAGTTGAGAAAATGGATATGAGCAGACATTTTGATGTCTGTGTAATAGATGAGGCACAGATGGTAGCCGACTCAGACAGAGGCTGGGCGTGGACAGAGGCAATTCTTGGCGTCAATGCTGATGTTGTACATGTATGCATGTCGCCGAATGCAATACATATTGTTAAAATGCTTATAAAAATGTGTGGAGATACATATACGGATATAAGACATAAAAGGAATTCAAGACTTATTGTTGAAGACCATGATTTCATATTTCCGGATGATATACGGGATGGAGATGCTTTAGTAGCATTTTCACGTAGAAAAGTTCTTATGCTTGCAACCCTTCTAAAGAAGGAAGGCTATAAAGTAAGTGTTATATACGGTTCACTTCCATACAGTGTGCGAAAAGCAGAGGTTGCCAGATTCTTAAATGGAGAGAGCAGAATTGTAGTATGTACAGATGCTATTGGAATGGGAGTAAATCTTCCTATAAGAAGAATAATATTTACTGAGTCGAAAAAATTCGATGGTAAATCCAAAAGATTTCTTAACATGAGTGAGGTTAAGCAGATTGCCGGAAGAGCAGGAAGAAAGGGCATGTATGACCAGGGGTATGTCAACTCAATAGAGGACAGGGATCAGATAGGTGAACTGCTTCATGGAAGATATGAGCAGATAACAAGCTGCGTTATACAGCCGCCAAGAAAAGTCCTGGATATGCCATACAGCCTTTCAGAGATATTTAAGATATGGTTAAAGACGATTGAAAAGAAATGCTTTTCAGTTGCTGACTTAAAGAACAGGATTAAACTTGCTGAATATATTGAGAAAAAGCATGGTGAGAAGATTAATAAAGATCTTGAATACAGTCTTATTAACATTCCATTTGACGAGAATAGCGAGAAACTTAAATATTTGTGGCAGGATCTTGTTGATATGACAGCTGACGGTGAACCGGTAAGCAGGATGTGGTATTATGTTGATACTGAATCTGAAGATATAGAAGCCATGAAGCTGGATGACCTTGAACAGTTGTATAAGAAACTGGATCTGCTTAATTCATACTGTAATGCGCTTAATATATCAGAATATGATGAGCGTATCAGAATGCTTAAAGAGAAGATATCAGAACTCATAGTAAGAGAACTTACTAATGGGGAATTCTTCAACAAATGTAAACGCTGTGGAAAGAGACTGGAATGGAATCACAGATTTGGTATGTGTGAAAAATGTTATGAGATAAATAAGCTGGAAAGAATGCGCTATAAAACAGATAAATGGAGATGAAAAGGTCTACATTTTGCTTTTTTGTGCGAACATAAGCAATTCGAACTGACAATATATAGGGGATATGTTATATTTAATGCACCAAATATATGTTTTTATAAAATGTAGACATTTTTGGAGTAAATTATCGTTGTTAAGTGATAATACATTTATAAAGTAATAATTATTGAAAGAGGAAAATGCTATGAGTGAAAGTATTAAAGGTAGAATTCATCAGGTAGAAAGCTTTGGTTCAGTTGATGGACCAGGGGTAAGATATATTGTATTTCTTAAGGGCTGTCATATGAGATGCAGATATTGTCATAATCCTGAGACATGGAAAGAAGAAGGTGGAACATTAGAGACAGCGCAGGAAGTGTTCGATAAAGCTTACCGTTACAGAAATTACTGGAAGAATGGTGGCGGAATCACTGTAAGTGGTGGAGAGGCGCTTCTTCAGATGGAATTTGTGACAGAGCTTTTTGAAATTGCAAAAAAGAATGGTGTGCACACAACTCTTGATACATCAGGTAATCCTTTTAAGATGGAGCCGGAATATCTGGAAAAGTTTGACAGGCTGATGGCTGTTACAGACCTTTTTCTTCTTGATATTAAGGAGATTAATGATGAGAAGCACAAGGACCTTACAGGCTGGACTAATAAGAATATTCTTGACCTTGCAAAGTATCTTTCTGACCATGACAAGGATATGTGGATAAGACATGTTCTTGTTCCGGGAGTGACAGACGCACAGGAAGACCTTGAGCAGTTGAGGGATTTTGTTGCCGGTTTAAAGACTGTTAAGAGATTTGAAGTGCTTCCATATCATACACTTGGAGTATTTAAGTGGGAGGAATTAGGAATTCCGTATACACTTTCTGATGTAATGCCACCTGATAAGGAACAGATTGCAAGAGCTAATGATATATTAAGAACAGCAGAATACACAGGATATCTTGAAAAATAAGATATTGGAACAGAATAAATAAGCCCCCGGACAAGATTGTGTCCGGGGGCTTAATGTGCTTAATGAAATTATTTGCAGACTGACCTTAAACCGTCATTAAGACCTTCAATATATGAAAGAGCCTTTTCCTTTCCTGAAGCATTAAGCTTCTTATAGTAGCCTAATAATCTTGTCTCATTGTCGGATAAAGATTGAACCTGAATCATATTTCTGACATCAGATTTCATCATTATGTAATCCATGCTCGCATCTAATATACTGCTTAATTTCATAAGAGATGAGACACTTGGAAGATGCCTTCCTTGTTCGTATGCACTTATTGTTTCCTGGGCAACTCCAAGTTCAGTGCTTAATCTTACCTGTGTTATATGTTTTTCCTCACGTAATTCACGGATTCTGTTACGATATTCCTGCATCTGGTATTCCTCCATAGTTCATCTGATTGCAAATCCACTATAAGAAAAATAACATTTTATAAGCCTGATATTAGTGGCTAGAGTGGTAAAATGTGGTAATTATATAGGTTGACATGGTAATAAACGGTAAAAAGATATATGGTAAAATATATGACATTGTGTTATCATTCTAAATAGCAGCGTTGCTGTTGTAGAGAGGAAACAGGGGTATACAATTATGAGAAGAAAAAATGCAGCTGTATTAATGACAGCAGTCATTATTGGAGGACTGCTTACAAGTTGTGGCAGTGCCTACAATAATACTAATGGGAAGAATTCTGACAATACTGTAGAGACACAGACTACAGCAAGAACCGTTGTTAATGGAGAGACCAAAACTGATGGTAATAATGCTAAGACAGATGATAAAGAAACAAAGAATTTCACACAGGAAGTAAGCAGTGAAGAGAACAACCGGACAGATAATGAAATTGCTGGTAATACAGAGGCATCAGAAGAACAGGCTTTTGATGATTTGTCACAGGCAGATGGTTATGAGAATAATTCCGGACAGGAATCAGGGAAAGACAGTGGTTCGGGAGATGATTACAAGAATAGTGATGGGGAATCATATGGTGACGGAGATTCACCGGATAATAGCGAAGAAACAGATATTCCGTCTGCAAGTGAAGATGTTAATTCTGATTATAACCTGCTTGCGCGTGCACAGATTAACACAGTTACATATAGCACATATGCCAATGAAGTTTTAAGACTTGTTAATATTGAGAGAGCCAATGCTGGTGCAGCTCCACTTGTATTAGATGAAGCGTTGTGTAATGCAGCTAATATGAGAGCAATTGAGATGGACTATTCGGGAAATTTCAGTCACACAAGACCGGATGGAAGAGACTGCGTTACTGTTTTTTCATTTTGTGAAATCAGTTTTTATACATGTGGTGAAAATATCGCAGCAGGGTATCCGACTCCGGCAGCAGTTGTTGAGGGCTGGATGAATTCAACGGGGCATAAAGCTAATATATTAAATGTAGCATTTACAAAGATGGGACTTGGATACAGTACAGGAGGAGGCGGAGAGTACGGCCATTACTGGGCACAGGAATTTGCTGGATAAAAAGAATATGTAAAATAGAAAGAGCCATGCCGGATAATCCGGTATGGCTCTTTCCGAGAAGGAAATTATATGAGAAAAATTAAGATATAGCTTTCTTAATAGCGTTGAATGATTCCTTGCTTATATCATGTTCGATACGGCAGGCATCTTCTTCAGCAACCTTAGGATCAACACCAAGTCTTATGAGCCATGATGTAAGGAGCTGGTGACGCTCATATATCATCTCAGCAATCTCTTTACCGGATTCTGTAAGATATATGTAACCTTCTTTAGTTACCGTTATATGATTAGACTCCCTCAGATTCTTCATTGCAATACTGACGCTTGATTTCTTGAAACCTAACTCATTGGCAACATCTATTGAACGAACCACAGGAAGCTTTTTGCTTAACATTAATATTGACTCAAGATAGTTTTCTGCTGATTCATGAATAACTGACATAATTATATCCCCCGATTACTTATAACGATATTGATATATGAATTATAACACGCATGTATATTTAATGCAAATGTGCTGAATATAAATTAATCATAAAATTTATCATAATACTTGGTAAAATATGGATGTAAAGCCTTATCAGTGTTGCAAATAAACTGAATGCAGTTTAAAATGTAGAAAGTGTATGTAAGATATTATTATGTTAGAGGGTGTTTTTTTGAATATAAGCAATATAGAATGGATAGAAAAACTGAATTGCCTTACAGACTTGCATGTACATCTTGATGGTTCACTGTCACTTGAATCTGTAAGACATCTTTGTGGTATGCAGAATATAGAAACAGGTGATGATGCAGAATTGTCAGCGAAGCTGAGTGTGTCATCAGATTGTAAGAATCTTAATGAATACCTTGAAAAGTTCGAATTTCCACTTCAGCTTTTGCAGACGCGTGAGGCTGTTAAATATAGTGTGTGTCAGCTTGTTAAGGAGCAGGAAGAACAGGGGGTAATATACAGCGAGATAAGATTTGCACCACAGCTTCATACAAGAAAAGGATTGTCACAGCAGGAGATTGTTGAAGCAGCATGTGAGGGACTTGATGAATCAAGAAAGTACTGGAAGTCATATTCCTGTCACAATCTTATATTATGTTGTATGCGTTCGGATGATAATAAGGATGCTAATATGGAAACAGTAAGACTTGCTGCATTATATGCCGAAATGGGAAGAGGTGTTGTGGCAGCAGACCTTGCAGGTGCAGAAGGACTTTATGCAACAGATACATTTGCAGATGTATTCAGGGATGCAGTGCAGAAAGGAGTGCCGTTTACTATTCACGCAGGCGAGGCAGCCGGAGCAGAAAGTGTTGAATGTGCGTTGAATTTTCAGGCTGTAAGAATAGGACATGGCGTAAGATGTACAGAGAATCCTTTAGTTATGCAGGAACTTGCAGACAGAGGTGTTGTGTTGGAATTATGTCCCACAAGCAATCTGAACACTAAAATATACGAGACAATAGGGGATTATCCGATACAGCAGCTTATGAATAAGGGGATAAGAGTTACTGTTAATACGGATAATATGATGGTTTCTAACACTACAGAGGCGAGGGAACTTGCATTGGTTGCAGATACATTCAATATGGAGAAGAAAGATGTTAAGCAGCTGATAATGAATGGTGTTGAAGCTGCATTTACAACAGAGGGAATAAAAAACCGCTTAAGGGCAAGAGTGGAGACACAGTTTGCCAAAGTGGCTGGAATCAGAGGTTAGGGTATGAATGAAGTTAATGAATTATTTACTAAAGAAAATGTAGAAAAGATATATGTTCCGGATATTGTTAAGGATGATCTGCTAAGTATTATAGAAGAAAAGCTTAAGAAAGCAGGATTCTATTACAGGGTTGCATACAGGGTGAAAGCTCCTGATTCAATGCTTGATAAACTTATATTAAAGGATTACAGAAGACCGGGGACAGAGAATCAGGATAAAAAGATGCAGGATCTTATAGGAATAAGAATTATTCTGTATTATGCGGATGATGTTGAAATTGTTAAGAATTTTCTTGATACAATATTCTCTATGCCGGGCGTGTGGAATACAACAGAGGCTAATGAATATGAGTTCAGGGCAATGAAGATTAACGGCATATTCAAGCTGCCGGGATATCTTAGCAAGACCATTGTTAATCCGGAGCTTGGAGATTATGTGGATGATACATTTGAGATACAGGTAAGAACTAATTCTTTTGAGGGCTGGCATGAGATTGAACATGATATGAGATATAAAGGCTCAGCTTTTGGCACGGGTAACGAAGCACTTGCAAGAAAGATGAACAGTATTCTTGCGACACTGGAGTTATGTGATGATTCAGTTGTAGGGCTGATTGAAGATTTAGGACATCAGCATTACAAAGACAGAAAATGGAACTATATGTTAAGGTGCCATTACAGACTGAAGTTTACAAGAGAACCGCTGCATCCATATATTGAAGAGATATTTGATGAAGATACAGAACTTGCCAAGAAGTTTTATAAATTTAAAAGAGAACCGTTACTAAGACAGTTGTGGGATAATACAGGAGATAAAGGTCCGGAGATTACTGTTAATAATATTGTTAAGATAGTTAATCAGATAGGACCTGAGGATGAGAGACTCAAAGAAGCATTTGCAAGGATAGAACATGAGAAGAAACAGGAGACAGAAAGCGTTGCCAAGAGAAGAAGGTTTGAGCCGTTTAAACAGCTTGGTTCTTATATGGTATTCAAGGCTGATACATATATCGACTTAAGCAATCTTGCAATGCCTGATGCTTTCAGAAAAGCCACAGGGTACATATATTCATGGGTTAAGTCAAGATATGAGGATGTATTCACAGATTTACCTGAGAGTGCAGAAACTTATGTTAATGCAGAGCCTGGATATTCAGTTAATCTTTCGTATGATGCAGAAAATGTGTATTTTTCTGAAAAAACTACACATCTTGATACTAAGATACCAACAAGAGTATGGATATCTGAAGCGGTTATATGCAGGGAAGGTGACAGACTCAAATTCACGGTATCTAACAGATATGCAGAGCCGTCAGACAGATACAGAGATAATGAAAATGTTCTGTTCTCAAGACCTAATTTCTTTGGAGAGATCGCAGACAATATAGGAATTGTTGATGTGGAAAGAATGAGGGAGTCTGTAAGATATGTTGAGGACAGCAAGGATTACGATGATCTTACAACATTGATTGCAGATGAAGAAAGAACATTCCCTGTTATAGTATTTATGGCAAGTGATGGCAGATGGCTTGATAAATTTGATATGAATTATTTTGCTTATCTTGTGGGTTATTATGCGCATATCAAGATGATAAGAAGCCCTTATGAATCACGGAAATTTGCTAAGGATTACGGCCTTAAGATAGATGAATGCGCTGATTCTATAACAGTATTTTATCCGGGCAGAGAGCCTTATACAAGCTATAAGACAGATATATTCCATACAACATTTGAAGTTATTAAGGTTGAAAAGAGAAAATACTGGAATGAGAATGGCTGCAGGGCATACAGAAGAAAGCTTGTTTCAGAAATAAGAGAGAATAACGTACTTTAGTAAGTGTTATATTAGGAGAGAACGGAATGGATAAATGTGTCCTGATAGTTGATGATAACGATTTTAACAGGGAACTTGTAAAAGATATTCTTGAAGATGAGGATATAACAGTTTATGAGGCAGAAGATGGCAGTTCGGCGATTGAACTGCTTGAAAGTGAACAGGCGGACGACATAGATGTAGTTCTTATGGACATGAGAATGCCGGGAATGGATGGCATAGAGACCACTAAGATTATAAGGACTAAGAATGGAAAATGTATGGAAGTGCCAATAATTGCAATGACAGCAGATGGTTTTGAAACAGATATAGGTATGCTGCAAAAGGCAGGCATGAACGGACTTATATCTAAGCCTGTGGATGTGAATACATTGGTAGAACATATAACAAAACTGGCAGGGTGGTAAACACTCTGCCAGTTTTGCGTGTATATTATCTTGATTCACCCATAAAGAAGAGTGCAACTGTTCCAGGACCGGAATGTGTTCCGATTGTAGGACATATATAATTAATCCATATGTTATCTATGCCGAATCTTTCTTTAACAAGACCTGCTACGAACTGTGCATCTTGTAAGCAGTCACCATGACTGATGAATACAACATCATTCTTATCCCTGTATGAACCAATATGTTCCTCCATACGGTCAACTAAAGCAATAAGTGATTTCTTTCTGCCACGGACTTTTCCAATATTAATAAGTCTGCCTTCATTATCTACATGAAGGATTGGCTTGATGTTGGCAAGCGTACCGATAATGGCAGTAGTCTTAGAAACACGACCGCCTCTGTATAAGTGGTTAAGGTCATCAACCGTAAAATTATGTACTACATTAAGCTTATGATTGTTGACAAAATCTATTATTTCGTCCATAGATTTTCCGGATTTTTTCATCTCAACAGCTTTATACACGATAAGACCTTCACCCATTGAAGCAGCTAATGAATCTACTACAACGATTCTAGCTCCTGGATGTTCTTCCATAACTTCATTGGCTGCTATGCAGGCGTTATTGTAACTGCTTGAAAGTGCAGATGAAAATGCAATGTGAAGAATATCAAAGCCCTCATTGACACGCTTTTCAAATATTGTCTTACAATCCTGCGGGTTACATGCCATAGTTGTTGGCATATCGCCATTACGCATGCGGTCAAAGAATTCCTTCTCAGGCATAATGTTATCTGTTCCGTAGATTACTTCACCAAATGCATAAAAAAGAGTGTGGATATCAATGTTGTTTTCTTTAACATAACTTGCAGGTAAATCAGCAGTTGTGTCAGTTGATATAAGAAAATCTTTCATAAATGTCAGATCCTTTCTTGATTTATTTTCTGTATTATAATATCATTAATTAAGTGATATTCCAAGATATAAGATTAATTGCATTGTAATAAATTTTGCGAATAAATTTTAATAATGGGGTTGACATATATTGTTTAGGATGATATCATGCAATAGTTGCAAAGCAAAGCAGAGTATCCACTCTCACCTCAGCGCATAGGGCGACTCGGGTTGATATTTAAGAATTACACATAATATAGGATTGTGTTTTGATTAAAGAAAGTGGATAGCTGAGCTATTCACTTTAATTTTTTATATGGGGGTGTACCGCTATTAACGAGTTAATGATTAACGAACAGATCAGATGCAAAGAGGTTCGTGTTATTGGAGAAGAAGGACAGCAGCTTGGAGTTATGGCATTAAGAGATGCTTTAAACATGGCTAAGGATGCAGGAGTAGATTTGGTAATGGTTTCGCCATCAGCTAATCCACCTGTATGCAGAATTGTAGATTATGGCAAGTTCAAGTACGAACAGCTCCGCAGGGAAAAGGAAGCTAAGAAGAAACAGAAGACAGTAGAAGTTAAGGAAGTTCGTTTATCACCTAACATCGATGTCAATGACCTTAACACTAAGTGTAACTCAGCAAGAAAGTTCATTGAGAAAGGTAACAAGGTTAAAGTATCATTAAGATTCAGAGGAAGAGAAATGGCTCATATCGATTCTACTAAGCATATATTAGAGGATTTTGCAGAAAAGCTTAGCGATATAGCTGTAATTGAGAAGGCTCCTAAGATGGAAGGCAGGAGCATGATGATGTTTTTAACTGAAAAACGTTAAAATAAATAACAACTAACAGACATTTTTAGGAGGATTATTATGCCAAAGGTAAAGACAAAAAGAGCAGCTGCAAAGCGTTTTAAAGTAACTGGAACAGGTAAGTTAAAGAGAATGAAGGCATACAAGAGCCATATTCTTACAAAGAAGTCAGCTAAGAGAAAGAGAAATCTTAGACAGGCAGCTATGACTGACGCAACTAATGTTAAGACAATGAAGAAGATTATGCCTTATCTCTAAGATTAATGGTATAACAACATTTATTTAGAGATATAGTTTAAGGAGGAATTTATAAAATGGCAAGAATTAAAGGCGGATTAAACGCAAAGAAGAAGCATAACAGAGTATTAAAGCTCGCTAAGGGTTATAGAGGAGCAAGATCTAAGCAGTACAGAGTTGCTAAGCAGTCAGTTATGAGAGCTCTTACAGAGAGTTATAAGGGCAGAAAGCAGAAGAAGAGACAGTTCAGACAGTTATGGATTGCCAGAATCAATGCTGCTGCAAGAATTAACGGACTTTCATACAGCAAGTTCATGTATGGTCTTAAGTTAGCTAATATCGATCTTAACAGAAAGGTATTATCTGAGATGGCTGTTAACGATGCAGAAGGATTTGCTAAGCTCGCAGAGGTTGCTAAGTCTAAGCTTGCATAATTGATTATATATTATATATCAGAGATAATAGGCTGTCGTGAAAGCGGCAGTCTTTTCTTTTTAAAATGTATGATATTTCTGTGAACTAATATGAACAGATATGGATAAAATCTCTTTTATGTGATATAGTATGAAAGTCAATTTTTTACTTCTGTATAAAGAAGTAAGAGCGGAGGTTTATTGTGAGAAAAAGTTTTTTAAGAAAAGCATCAATAGTTTTATTATCAGCAACAATGCTTATGGCAACTGCATGTAATAAAGAGATTGAAGTAAAATACGATTATAATGTTAATGATTATGTACAGCTTGGGAAATATGAGGATATAGCTGTAACAGTTGATAAAACATCTATAGAGAATCAGCTTGTTGATGATAAGATTGCTGAAGATATAGAGAATAATACTACTTATTCAGAAGTCAGCAGAGGTGCTGTTGATGGGGATCAGATATTGGTTACTTATGTTGCTACAAGTTCGGGTTCACAGTCAACAGGGCTGTCTAATACAGATGGTGTTACAATGATACTTGGCAAAGATAAACTTGGACTTGATATAGAAGAGCTTGATGAAGCACTCTATGGAATGAAGGCTGGAGAGACTAAGGTTATGGTAATCGACTTGCCGGAAACATATAGCAATACCGTATATGCAGGAACTAAAGTAGTGTTTGAGCTTACCGTGCAGACGGTTTCACAGCCTAATGTGCCAATGCTTACTAATGCATATGTTAAGGAAACATTTGGATATGATACAATCGAAGAATATAGAGCTTCTGTTAAAGATTCATTAGCATCTACAATCGATTCTAAGGTTGATGATGAGATTCAGAAACAGGTTCTTTCAACACTTCAGGATACATGTAAGGTAAGTGGTTATCCAGATACACTGCTCAGTACATTACGAGACAGATATGACCAGTCTGTCGGATTCTATGCTGATTTTACTAACCAGTCAAAGGAAGAGTATTGCCAGCAGTTATATGGAATGTCATATGATGATTTCATTAAGAAGTCAGCAGCACAGCAGCTTATTATGGAAGCAATCGTGAAAGATCAGAAGTTCTCTATGAGAGAATATGATTACAAGGGCGATCTTGATGAATTCGCAGGAGACAATGGATATTCTGATGAGAATGCATTTGTTGAGAAATTCGGAAAAGATAGTGTAGTTAAGGCTATGCTTGTGCAGAAGGCACAGGATTATGTTATTGATCATGCCAATATTGCGTATAAGTAAGGTTGGTTGACAGAATTTAGGTTGTGTGTGGGAACCGGCAGCATATTATTGTGCGAGTCCTCATGGCGGCTGCACCTAGTGGGAGTAAATGCCGCTCTACACAGAGTTTATTACGGTGAGAGAAAACAAACGCGCTTCGCTTGAACGAGTTTTCTCTCACCGCTCTTTTGTATAGAGCGGCATAACTCCCACACGGTTCGCGCCTTAAATCGGACTTGCACAATAATATGCTGCCGGTTCCAATTTATGTTAATTCTGTCTTGCCTTGCTTATGCCTTCGGCATGTTGCAAGGCGGGCTGTTGATGTGTGACCGGGGTAAAAAAACCATCTTGCTTATGCCTTTGGCATGTTGCAAGGTGGGTTGTTGATGTGTAACCGGGGTGGCTATGAAATGTGGTGGGAAAAAAATCCATCTTGCTTATGCCTTTGGCATGTCGCAAGATGGATTTTTTTACTTTGTGCCTGTTGAGCCGAAGCCGCCTTCGCCTCTTTCTGTGTCGTCAAGCTCTTCTACTTCGTTGAATGATGCTGTGATGTATGGTGCTAAGACTATCTGAGCGATTCTGTCTTTTGGTTCTATGGTTACAGGTTTATCTGAATGGTTGTGGAGGGCTACTATGATTTCACCTCTGTAGTCAGAATCTATTACACCTACTTTGTTGGCTGGGGCAAGACCTTTTTTGCATGCCATTCCGCTTCTTGCATAGATGAGGCCTACGAGTCCTGTTGGTATCTCCATTGCTATTCCTGTTTTGATGAATTCAGTTGTGCCTGGCATAACTGTTACAGCTTCGGACATTCCTGAGTAGAGGTCTGCTCCGGCTGAGAATTCTGTTCCGTATGTTGGGATACAGGCGTTAGGATTTAATTTCTTAATATTAACTTTCTGTGACATTGTGTAAACTCCTTTATATTATTAATCGTACAGAAGTACGATATTACCTGATTCGAGTGATTCTTTTACAAGGATTGTCCTCTGGTTTGATGAACCTTTGAACTGAAGCATCATATCTTTCTTGTCTTCTTCATATTTGCCGTCAACTATGACGTCAATGTATTGAAGCATTTCTTTAGTTTCTTTCCATTCATTGCACATTCTTCCAACAATATCTTTGTCAAACAGATATCCTGTAAAGCACCATATACTCAGGTCAGGATATATTCTGCGTACTTCCCTCAGCAATGGAAGGAGTCCCTGCTGGTTGCTGTGTTCAAATGGTTCACCTCCTAGAAGTGTGAGACCTGTAACATAGTCTGGGGCAAGGGAATCAATGATTTCTTTGATTGTATCGTCTGTGAAGTCCCTGCCATAATTAAAATCCCATGCAATTTCGTTAAAACAACCTTTGCATCGGTGTGTGCATCCACTTACAAAAAGAGATGTACGCACCCCTGGTCCGTTAGCAATATCGCAGGTTTTTATCTCGGCATAATGCATAATATAAACCCTCTTTCTAAAAGTTGCAATAAATCTGTATTATTAGCTGATAATGACATCTTATCACATGAATTACAGAATTATGAATGCTATATTAAGACTATAGCAAATGATTTAAATCTGTTGTACAATTATAGCAGATTTGCTCGTGACAAACAATGGAGGGTACATATAATGAAAATTTATTTTGACAAGCTTTACAGGTATGACAGATTACAGGAACCGGCAGGCATAGCACTTCCTTTTAAGGAAGGAGAGTTAAAGACTGCTGACAGGATAGCTATTACACAGGATGGCAGAAAATGTATGGTTCAGCCAAAGGTTACATCGAAACATGCAGATGGAAGCATAAGGTACCTGTATGTGGATTTTCTTGCTGATATTCCGGCTAATAAGGGCGCAGTGCTTGAATTTGAAAAAGAGTCTGATGGAAGCTGTGAAGAAAAGGGAGTATCTGTTACTCAGACTGGGCAGGGACTGTGTGTTGACACAGGCTGTGTTACATTTACAGTAAAGAATAATTCCCAGAATATATTTGAAACACTTGATGATGGAAGAAAACATTATACCGCTCAGAATTTTGAAGGACCATATCTGAAAGACGATATGGGAAAATACGATATTAATATTGGGGAGTGGAAGATTATAGATGCAGGTCCTGTAAAATGTGTAATCAGGGCTAAAGGAAGTAACATTCTTAATAATAAAAAAGTTGATTTTGAGATAACACTTACATCATATGCAGCTAAGTCATGGATTGATGTATCATACAGAATTATTAATACGACTTATGATGAGCTTCATATCAAATCACTGGTATTTTATGCAAAACCGGATGAGACAATCACTGCAAGTGATGATTTGTTTGATATGCACATTAATATGGATAATGATTCTACCGGATGTGGAGATGTACTTACGGATAATTCTAAAGAGAATGGACCTGTGTATCACACAAGAGGAACCGGGGAATTAGAGATGATATCTGGCAAAGCACCTGTTTCCAATGTAAGAACACTTGTTGGAAGCTCTAATTATAAGACTGATTTCTATATTGGAAGAGATGGAGTGCAGGTTAATAAGATTATCGATGATGCATATCTTGTAAAGGAAGCAAATGAACATTTTGCAGAGGTATTCTATGGTACATTTCTTGCAGATTATACTGATGGAAATGATGGATTGTGTATAACTGTATATCAGGCACAGCAGAATTATCCGAAGGCAGTTAAGGCATATGACGGCGGAGTAGCTGTTATGCTTGTTCCAGAGGATATTGGAAATGTTGTTATGCAGTCTGGTATGGCAAAGGAACAGAGATTCCTGATGCATTTCCATGAACCGGATATGCAGATGTGGGAACTTGATAACAGAAGTACAATATACCAGATGCCTGACAGACCATGCATAGCACCAGAGGAATTCAAGAAGGCAGAAGTGTGTATGGATGTATTCCCTGAACATCTTGTGAATGAAGTTGAAATCGCACTTATTGCAAGGGCTGATAATCATTCAAGATGCTACGGCATGCTGAATTGGGGCGATTCTATTGATATGGGATATACTTTACAGGGAAGAGGCGGCGGAAAACCTGTATGGAGTAATAATGAATATGATTATCCGCATTCATGTGCTCTTATGTATGCAAGAACTGGAATCAGAAGATTCCTTGACTATTTAATAGTTTCAGCAAAGCATCAGATGGATGTTGATGTATGCCATTACAGCAAGAATCCATTAAGAATAGGTGGACAGTGGGAACATACAGCAGGCCATTGTAAGAATGGAATAATGGTATGCTCACATGAATGGGTTGAAGGAGTGATTGATTACTATCATTTTACAGGTGATGAGAGAGGTCTTGAGACAGCTATAAGTATAGGTGATAACATATTAAGACTTCTGGATACACCAATGTATGCAAAACCGGGAGAAGCCAATGCGAGAGAAACTGGCTGGGCTTTACGTGCACTTGTTGCATTATATGTGGAGACAAGAGATGAAAAATGGCTTGCAAAATGTGAGTGGATTATTGACAGCTTTAAGATATGGGAAGAGGAGTATGGCAACTGGCTTGCTCCATATACGGACAATACTCTTATAAGAGTAGGATTTATGATATCAGTAGCTGCAGGAAGCGTAATGAGATATTACAGGGTATTCCCAAGAGAAGATATTAAGCAGATGCTTATAAGAGCAATTGATGATATTGTAGAGAATTGTACTCTTGACAATGGCTTGTTCTATTATAAGGAACTTCCTTCACTTTCAAGAAATGGAAATAACACACTTCTTCTGGAATCACTGGCAATTGCCTATGAGCTGACAGGTGATAAGAAGTATCTTGAGTATGGTTTCAAAACATTTGAAACAAACATTAATAACACAGGCAGGGCAGGAATTGGTTCTAAAAAGGTTATAGATGATGCTGTTATTGTTTCCGGTGACAGCACGAAAGGATTTGCACAGAGCTTTATACCGCTTGTTACATATTATAAGGCACTTGGAGATACAGGATTAATTAATAATGTAAAGCTGTATTAATAGTTTATTACGGTGAGAGAAAGCAAACACGCTTCGTTAGGGCGGGCTTTCTCTCACTGCTTTTTTTGTATATAGCAGCATTAACGCCCTCACAGCTTGGAAAAGTCGCAGATATTTACTGGTTTTTTTATGTAATATATAGTATAATCTTCCAAAAGTGTTTGTAATTGACGGAAAGGTGGTTTTTTATGAGAATCGGAATAAGAGCACATGATGTAGCATACGCTCCATTAGAGGAGCTTATACCTAATATACATGCACAGGGTTTTCACTGTATGCATATAGCATTAAGTAAGTCTATTAAGGAGTTTAAGCCGGGCGTGGAGACTATGACACCGGGACTTGCCATGTATATAAAAGAGTTATGTACAGAGAATAAGGTTGATGTTGCAGTACTTGGCTGTTATCTTAACCTTTGCAATCCTAATCCTGAGAAGCATAAGGAGATTGTTGAGAAGTATAAGGCACATATAAGATTTGCAAGTATTCTTGGCTGTGGAGTTGTTGGTACTGAGACTGGTGCGGTTAATGAGGAGTATAAGTATGAGCCGGCTAATCACAGTGAGGAGGCACTTCAGTGCTTTATTGATAATTTAAGGCCAATAGTTAAATATGCTGAACAGTTTGGCGTCATTGTAGCAATTGAGCCTGTATGGAAGCACATTGTATACACTGTCGAACGTGCAAGAAAGGTGCTTGACGCTATTGATTCACCTAATCTTCAGATTATATTCGACCCGGTTAACCTGTTATGTGTTGATAATCTTGCACAGCAGGATGAGATTATTGAGAAAGCATTTGACCTGTTATTAAAGGATATTGCTGTTGTTCACTGCAAGGATTATATTGTTGAAGGCAGTGAGCTTAAGTCAGTGGCAGCCGGTACAGGAAAGGGTAATCCTGTGACAGGAGGAGGTCTTAATTATCCACTTCTGTTAAAGAAGATTAAGGAACATAAGCCATATGTACACTGCACACTGGAAAATACTGTTCCTGAGAATGCAGTGGCTACAAGAGAGTTTATGGAAAGAACATATGCCAGTGTATAATTAACAGGCTTAAGAAAACTATAACGCTGGACAATTACCAGAGAATGGAGGCACGTATGCCAGAGAATATAGAGTTACCAGGCGCAAGCCATAACAAAACTAATCAGGTTGAAAGAGCGGTGGATACACCAGCAGATTTTACAAGTCCTGAGGAATTATATAAGGATCTTATTACAGCTATAAAGAAATACCATCCATCTACAGATCTGTCAGATATCGAGAAGGCATACGAGACCGCAAGAAAGGCACATGAGGGACAGTTCAGAAAATCGGGTGAGCCTTATATAATCCACCCTTTATGTGTTGCTATTATTCTGGCTGAATTAGAGCTGGATAAGGAATCAATTATTGCAGGACTTCTTCATGATGTTGTTGAAGATACAGTTATGACAAGTGAAGATGTTGCAAAAGAATTTGGTGATGAGGTAGCACTGTTAGTAGATGGTGTAACAAAGCTGACACAGCTCAATTACCAGCATGATAAGATTGAGGTCCAGGCAGAAAACCTTAGAAAAATGTTCCTTGCAATGGCAAAGGATATAAGAGTTATCCTTATAAAGCTTGCCGACAGACTGCATAATATGCGTACAATGCAGTATCAGTCGCCGGCAAAGCAGATTGAGAAATCAAGAGAGACAATGGAAATATATGCCCCAATTGCTCATAGGCTGGGTATTTCCAAGATTAAGGTAGAACTTGATGATTTATCAATGAAATATCTGATGCCTGATGTATATAATGATCTTGTTGAACAGGTCAACTTAAACAGACCGGGCAGAGAAGCATTTATAAAGAGCATAATTAAAGAAGTCGGCATGCATATAAGCAATGCCGGTATTGAGGCAGAGATAGACGGAAGAGTTAAGCATTTTTTCTCAATCTACAGAAAAATGGTTAACCAGAATAAGACGCTTGACCAGATATATGACATATTTGCAGTAAGAATCAAGGTTGACACAGTAAAAGACTGTTATGCGGCACTTGGTGTAATACACGAAATGTATAAGCCTATTCCAGGACGTTTCAAGGATTATATCGCCATGCCTAAGCCTAATAATTACCAGTCGCTCCATACAACACTTATTGCATCTAACGGACAGCCGTTTGAGATACAGATAAGAACTTACGAAATGCATAAGATTGCTGAGTATGGTATTGCAGCCCACTGGAAATATAAAGAGGGAAAAACTGGCGAGAAGGACAATCAGAGTGAGGAAGCAAAGCTTAGCTGGTTAAGACAGATTCTTGAATGGCAGAAGGAAATGTCTGATAACAAGGAATTCTTATCATCAATCAAGAATGACCTTAACCTTTTCTCAGACAGCGTATACTGCTTTACACCTACGGGTGATGTCAAGAACCTTCCGGCAGGCTCATGCCCTATAGATTTTGCGTACAGCATTCACAGTGCTGTAGGTAATAAGATGGTAGGAGCGAGAGTTAATGGAAAGCTTGTTACTATTGATTATGTTATTAAGAATGGTGACAGAATCGAGATTATAACATCGCAGAATTCAAAAGGACCAAGCCGTGACTGGCTTTCAATTGTAAAGAGCACACAGGCAAAGAATAAGATTAACCAGTGGTTTAAGCAGGAGTTAAAGGAAGATAATATCATTAAGGGCAAGGAAATGGTTGCTAACTACTGTAAGACTAAAGGAATTGTTCTTTCTGATATTACCAAGCCTGAATATGTTGAAAAATGTCTTAACAAATATGGCTTTAAAGACTGGGATTCTATTCTTGCAGCCGTTGGACATGGTGCACTTAAAGAGAGTCAGATAGTAAACAGGCTTAATGAGGAGCATTTAAAGACCAAGAAGGCAGAAGTTACAGACAAAGATGTGCTTGAGGAAATCGTTGCCGCTGAGTCTAAGGAAAAGGCAAAGAAGAAGGAAGGCAAGGGTGGAATTGTCGTTAAGGGAATCCATGATGTTGCTGTCAGATTTTCAAAGTGCTGTAATCCGGTACCTGGTGATGAGATTGTCGGATTCGTTACAAGAGGAAGAGGTATATCAATTCACAGAACAGACTGTGTTAATATAATCAACTTCCCGGCTAATGAACGTGCTCGTCTTATAGAGGCTGAATGGGAGCAGGGACAGACAGCAGGCGATACCTATGAGGTTGAAATCAACATATTTGCCAACAACAGAACCGGACTTATTGTTGATATATCAAGGATGTTCACAGAAGCAGAGATTGATGTAAAGTCTATGAACTGCCGTCTTAATAAGAAAGAATTTGCTACCATAAGTGTCGGTTTTGATATTCATGGCAAGGAAGAGCTTAACAGAATTATAGATAAATTAAGAAAGATAGACGGAGTTACTGATATAACAAGAACTGCCGGCTAAGAAAGGTTTGCAGATTATGATTAAGATAGAATCAAGAGTATTGGGACCGGTAGCTACTAACTGTTATCTTATAATTAACTTAGATAACAACGAGAGCATAATTGTTGACCCGGCAGATTCACCAGAGTCTATATATGATATGGTTGTGCGTTCAGCAAGCAAGCCACAGGCAATACTTCTTACACATGGACATTTTGACCATATAGGTGCTGCTAATGAAGTGCGTGAGCATTATGGAATTAAGATATATGCATCATGTGATGAGGAAAAGCTTCTTGCTTCACCGGCAAGAAACCTGTCGAATGCATACGGCATGAGTCTTAAAGTTACAGCAGATGTACTTCATAATGATGGGGATATTCTTGAACTTGCAGGACTTAAGATAAAGGCAATCCATACACCGGGACATACAGCAGGCGGAACATGCTATTATATTGAATCAGACAAGACGCTTATGTCAGGTGATACACTTTTTGCCGGTTCAGTAGGAAGAACAGATTATCCTACAGCAAGCTCTGCTGCAATGATGGAGTCGCTTCATGACAAGCTCTGCAAGCTCCCTGATGATACAGACGTATATCCCGGACATGGAGAGTTCACAACGATTGGATATGAAAAGCAGAACAATCCGTTTATGTGATGCCCGCAAGAGAAAAGGAAGCAACGCGAAGCGTTATTTACTTTTCGCGGGGCATCAACGAGCAAACAGCCTGCGAAGCAGGCGGAGAAGCACGATAGTGCGGGTTTGCGAGTATGGAATCAGCAGGCGAAAAGAAACTGACGCGAAAAGGAAGCAACTATGATATATATTAAGATTGATAATGATGTTTTTTATGATGATGCGGTTGTGCTTGTCCGTTCATTTTATCCAAGAACTGAGGTTATGGCACTTAAGGCAGATTCCAAGCCGGAAGAGAATGATGAGATTCTTTCAATAGAAGTTCCTGATATCACAGGGCTTGATAAGAAGAATGCCCATGAAGTGTTTAAGGACAGCTTATATAAGAAGCTTTCAGAAAAGACAGGCAAGAAGCTGCCGTGGGGATATCTTACAGGAGTAAGGCCAAGTAAGATTGCGTATACAATGCTTGAAGAAGGTGCAACAGAGGAACAGATTAAGAAACATTTTATGGACAAGCATTATGCGAGCGAGGAAAAGGCAGACCTTGCACTTACAGTAGCAAGGAAAGAGTTAGATATACTTACGGATATGGATTATAAGACAGGCTACAGCCTGTATATTGGAATTCCATTCTGTCCAAGTATATGCCTGTACTGTTCATTTTCATCATATGCACTTGGTGCGTACAAAGACTATGTAGATAATTATGTTGATGCACTTATTAAGGAGATAAGATATGTCGCTGAATCCATGAAAGGCAGAAGACTGGATACAGTGTATATGGGTGGCGGAACACCTACAACTCTGAGTGCAGCACAGTTAGATAAAGTACTGACAGTGGTTGAAGAAGCATTTGACTTGAGCAGATGCCGTGAGCTTACTGTAGAAGCCGGCAGGCCGGACAGCGTGACACCAGATAAATTCAAGGTTCTTAAAGCTCATAATGTGGGAAGAATATCTATTAATCCGCAGACAATGAATCAGAAAACACTTGATTTAATCGGAAGAAAGCATACGGTTGAAGATATTAAGAATGCTTATGCAATGGCAAGAGAAGCAGGACTTGATAATATCAACATGGATATGATTCTTGGACTTCCGGGAGAGGGTGTAGACGAGGTTTACCATACACTTAATGAAATTAAGGAGATGCGGCCGGAGAGTCTTACCGTTCATTCACTTGCAATCAAGAGAGCTTCAAGACTTAACATATTGCGTCAGCAGTACACAGAGCTTTCAATTAAGAACACAGACAGCATTATCGCAATGACTGAGCAGACGGCAAGAGATCTCAACATGCAGCCTTATTATATGTACCGTCAGAAGAATATGGCTGGTAATTTTGAGAATGTTGGCTATGCAGTTGCTGGACTTGAATGCATATATAATATTCTTATTATGGAAGAAAAGCAGACGATAATTGCATGCGGCGCAGGAGCTTCAACTAAGGTTGTGTTCCATAATGAAGGTGATGAAAACCATTCTGTGCGTATTGAGCGAATCGAGAATGTCAAAGATGTCAGAAGCTATGTTGAGAGAATTGATGAGATGATTGAGAGAAAGCGGAAGTTCTTTGGGGAGAATGAGTTTTGATAAATGGAATGGATTGACTGGCATGGGGAATGTGATAAGCATAGGTAATCAGGGCTTTGATAGTATAAGAGAGAACAATTACTTTTTTTATAGATAAAAGCAGTCTCATTAAAGAATGGTGGGATTCTGGTGATGTTGTTACTCTGATAATACGCCCTCGCAGGTTTGGCAAAACGCTTAATATGAGTATGCTTAATTGTTTTTTCTCTAGTAAATATGCTGGAAGGTCAGACTTGTTCAAAGGCTTATCAATATGGGATGATTCCAGTTACAGAGATATACAGGGAACTTATCCTGTCATATATCTCAGTTTTGCTGATGTTAAGCAGACAAGCTATGCCGAGGCAGTTTCTAAGATTAAGAGCATAATATTGGAAATGTACTCACAGTATGAAAGAATGATTGATAAGTATGCTTTGACGGACAGTCAGAGACAGCTGTTATCAACAATTAAGGTTGGAATGGATGATATTGCAGCCCAGAATTCATTAAAAATATTATCTTCTGTACTTGCAGAGACAACAGGAAAGAAAGTCATAATATTATTAGATGAATATGATACTCCTATGCAGGAGGCTTATCTTGACGGTTATTGGGATGAATTCACAGCATTTATAAGAGGATTCTTTAATGCAGCATTTAAGACAAATACGTATCTTGAGAGGGCTATGCTCACAGGTGTTACAAGAGTTTCAAAAGAATCAGCATTTTCAGATCTGAATAATCTTGTGGTTGTCACAACGACATCTGACAGATACAGTACATGCTTCGGATTCACACAGCAGGAAGTATATGCGGCACTTGACAGTTTTAATCTGGGTGAGCAGAAAGATAATGTCAAGAAATGGTATGACGGTTTCACATTTGGCAGACGCAAAGATATATATAATCCATGGTCAATAACGAATTATCTAAAAGAACAGAAGTTTATTCCGTATTGGGCACTTACAAGTTCTAATAGTATGATAAGCAGACTGATACAGTCGGCATCGATAGACATGAAGATGGATATGGAAACTCTCCTTAATGGTGGAGAAATAACCGTTTGCTTTGACGAGCAGATAGTATTCAGCCAGCTTGAAAATGATGAGAATGCAGTCTGGAGTCTGATGGTTGCCAGTGGATATCTTAAAGTATGCGAAGTTGAATACAGAGGCATGATGGGTAAACCATGGTATCATCTTGCTGTTACTAACATGGAAACACTCAGCATGTTTACAGGTATGTTTACAGGATGGTTTGCTGACAAAAGCACTAATTATAACAGCTTTGTCAAAGCATTTATCAGTGGGAATGTAAAAGAAATGAATATATACATGAATGATGTTGCTTTATCGACAATAAGTAATTTTGATTCAGGTATGCATCCTTCATCAGTCAGTGAACCTGAGCGTTTTTACCATGGTTTAGTCCTTGGATTATTGTCTGAATTGTATGATACTTACGAAGTGAAATCAAACAGAGAAAGCGGATATGGAAGATATGATGTTATGGTGATTCCTAAGATTGATAAGCAGAAAGATGCTATGATTCTGGAATTCAAGGTATGTGATATCGACACAGAAGGTACGCTTGAAGATACTGCGGAGGCGGCATTGCAACAGATTAAAGAAAGACAGTATGATGCTGAACTGATAGCGAGAGGTATAGACAGAAAACATATAAGACATTATGGTTTTGCTTTCCAAGGCAAAAAGGTGTTAATAAAGGAACAATAATAGAAAGTCCTTATAATGATATCGTCAAAGTGATATCTTTATAAGGACTTAATTTAATATTGGGGCAGGTTTTGTCGTCTTTATATATGGGAAAATGTGTCGCAAAGGCTGCAGAAGGCATGATTTGCAAAGCCCACTAATTAGTTATAATTCGTATAATGTGTAGGTCTTTTTTGCTACGAAATGGAGCTGGATGAGTTGAAAAACCCACTAATTATGAGCAAAGTTAGAACATAGTAGGTGTTTACCCTGTAATATGTGTGTATAATAAAAATGAAGGGGAAGAAAAGACCTACTCAATGAAAGATTGATGGAGATTGAGTAGGTTTAAAGTAGAATAACAATAGGTCAACGCATATAAGGAGGGAATATGTATATGGTGGAAAAACTGATAGATGACATCGTAAAGACTAATTCAACTAATTATCTTACAGAGGCAGGAAAAAGGTTTGTTAGTAATATAAAAAATAAGAATGATATTAAGAAGCTGCTTGCGGATAACCGGGATTTCTTTATTAAATATGAATTCAGTGCAGACAGAATGATGGATGATATAGCGACAGTTTTGTCAGATAAGAATCTTGAGGAACTGGCTGGAAAACTGTGTGAAGATTCGGGATATTCTTTTAAGGCAATACTTATAAAAGGACTTACAGATTGTATGAGTGAATATGAGATACCACATGAGGTGGCATGTCTATATGCTAACAGGATAATAGGTGCAGTATTGCATGAGCTGCCACAGGTTGCTCCGGACAAGTATGACAGGTATTTTCAGAGTGAATGGAGAATAGAACAGCAGCAGGCAGAGGAACAGATTAACCAGAAGCTGGAGAAGATAAGCAGTCAGATGGCGGTATATACAGCTAAAAAGATGGCGATATATTCAACAGATGCTTTGGATTTACAGTTAAAGAGGCAGACGGTGAATCCTAAGATAGGCATAGATTTCTTTGACATAGATGATGATGAATTTATAAATAAATTCAATAAATTAAAGAATGATGAGAAGGTCTGTGTGAGGGCAAGATGCAGGGAAGAGGCTGTATACTGCATAATAAATGAATTGTGGAAATCAGGGGAGAAACGACCGATATTCGTTGTAAAGAGCAGGGAAGACTGGGATAAACTAATGGCTGTCAAAGAATCAGGAAATATATATATACCATGGTTCTATGCGGATGAAATAGTATCAATAGAGAATAATACTAATATATTTGTGTTTACTGACGAGGTGCCATCATTTTCAGATAACGAGATAGAGTTAAGACCAAGGACATATGAGACAATACGCAGAGCACTGACTAGAGCAGGAATGGGAGTTAATGAAGCAAATGAACTTGTAAGTGAAACACATGGATTATATATTCCGATGAAAAGAAGAATATTTAATGGGGCATTTTTAAAGAAACCAGAATGGATTGATGGATTGTCCGTAAAAGTAAAAGCTACATGTCTGCTTGCAGGTCAGTGGACAGATGCTGACGGAGATAAGGCAGTAATAGAGGAACTTAGTGGATGTGAATACGAAGAATTTATAGAGCAGATTACAAAATATGCAGGTGGAGAAGAACCATTTGTTTATATAATAGGAAAAGGAAGTGAGAAACAATACTATCTGGCAAGTGTTCAGAATACATGGGAATATTTAGATGTACAGACAGACAGTGACATATGGGGAAAGTTTACAAGGGCAAGCATAGATGTGCTGAATGAGTCAGAAACATTATTTACATATACATACGCAGAGCGTTTTGCTGCAAGATACAGAGGAGAAAAATTATTCTGGTCAGCTAATATAAGACGCGGAATGTTAAATACACTGTTAATAAAGGTGCTTCATAAAGACCACGGAGATTCACAGGTGGTTCTTGATGATATGGTTTCTGAAATACTTGGATATGTAAAGACAGAACAACAGTGGAAATACATATCAAGATACTTTAGAGAACTATGTGAGTTATCCCCTTCCATGGTACTTGACAGATTAGAGAATGAATGGGAGAAGTCCACAGGATTGTTGCAGCTTTTTGACAGGCAGAGTGATAACTTCCTGTTTGAAAGAAATGCATATATAGATATACTGTCTGGAGTTGAAACAATGCTTGTACAGAAACAGTATGCTGCGAGAGCACTAGAATGGCTGCTTCGAATAGATGATAAGTCATATAAATATACATCAAATACACCAGAAAGTATAATACATAAAGCAATATGCAGCTGGATTAATCTGTCAGCCTTCAGAACAGTAGATGAGAAAGTAAATGCTGCAAAAATAGCTCTTAAGTATGACAGGAATGGATGGGAACGCATATATAAGGCATTGCCACAATATGACAGTAACATTATTGGAAATATCATATGCCCACATTACAGAGAGCATGTGACAACTGAATGGATGGCAAAACAGGATATAGTAGAAACAGCAATACAGTATGTACAGCTTCTTATAAAAGAAGCACATTTTAAGCCAGAACGGTGGGAAAAGCTTCTTAATATAGCGGATGATGTACCAGATAATATTAGAGAAAAACTGATAAATGGCATGCTATATGAAATAAGTCAGATGACAGATGAAGAAAAAATACATCTGAAGAATTTCATTAGAAAGATAATATATAAAAACAGATATTTCAATACAGCAGAATGGGCACAGCCTGAAGAAATTGTTGAACAATACGAGAAGCTTTTAGATGAGATACATACGGATACTCTTGAATATGAGTATGAGTACCTTTTTGTGCAGGAGAATGACGGAGTACTGCTTAATCCTGTTGAAACATGTGATAATAATGCCAGACATGATGACAACGAAAAACAGGTGCAGGCAATAATAGCAGATGAAGTGACACATTTTAAGAAGCATAACTTAAGTGTGGCAAAGCTTGCTGCAATATGCTCGAAAGAAAAATGGACAACTCTTGGAAGGAGTCTCGCCAGATATTGGAGTGGTGTTTTTGATGAAGAAGTATTCTATGATTTATATAATGCACAGAGCCTGAACAGAACGATGGCTATTGATTACTGCAGAGAGCTGGCTTATAGTGGTGAAAATGTATATCTGTATATAATGGAAATACATAAAAAGAAAAAATTAGACGATGAATTTCTTGTTGGAATATACAGATTAGAAGCGGAATGTTCAGGTGAGGATATACCACAGATAGATAAAGCACCAGAACATATAAAGAAAATGTTCTGGCAGCAGGCAGACTACTATATGACATCAAAATATATCTGGGCGCTTGGCGAATGCAAGAAATATGGAAATGTAGATGTGTATATTAAGCTGTTATACAGAGCAATGTCGGATAAATATTTTGGTACGGAACAGATATACGATTATGTTGTATCATTAAAAGATATAGACGATATAAGGAATGTGTCGGATGTATCATATTATCTGAAAAAAATATTAAAACAAATGCATAAAAAATAGTAGAATTTTCTGCCGTTCCACACAATAAAATTTGATAGGTAAAACGCTGAAAAGCCGCATAAACACTATGTTTTTGCGGCTTTTCGCGTTCCTGCGTCAGCGGTCAAAAAATGCCGTTTGACGCTTTTTTGCCGCCCTAACTCGACGGGGTGATATAAAAGGCTATAAGAAGCGGTAAAAAGATAAGTCGGTCAAAGCTCCATTTCCTTGTGTTTTTTCTTTGTCGTTCCTTTTTCTGTTTTTGCGCCTGCTTCCTTTGCCTGTGCCGGGGCTGCTTTTTCTACTGCGCCGTGGTAGGCGTCCAACACCTCCTTTTTTCGCTCCAGGCGCACATCAACATATCGGGCGGTTACTGCTTCAAAGTTCATGGATAAGCCAAGCGACGCGCCGATACCCGCAAGCGTATGTCCCAAGACTTCGCCCACGGTATAGAAGTCGCCTGTCAGTTGGTGCATATTCGTAGCTGCTGTATGGCGCAAATCGTGAAAACGGATATGCGGCATTTCCAAATCTTCAAGAAGTTTACCAAACTGCGACGATACCCAAGACGCATTGATAGGCGCACCGTCCGGCTTTGCCACAACAAGGTCATTGTCGTAGTAGGGCTTTCCCTCCTTTGCTGCCTGTTCCTTTTGCACTTCCTGCATAGCAAACTGTTTGAGGAAGAACGGACGGGCAAGCTCGGTAATCGGTAGCTTCCTGCCGTTGGATTTTGGCGGTGCCATTTCTTCAATGACTTTTGTTTTCGGCGGCACCTTAAAGGGTAGCTGCTCGGTAACGTCAAAGGTATTGTTTTCTAAATCCACGTTGCGCCAACGCAGCCCCAAGATTTCAGAACGGCGCATACCATAAAGCCCGCCAAGAATAACGGGCATTTCCCAAACTGTCCCCTCCACCCGCTGCATGAGCAGCTTGACTTGTTCCGGCGTGTAGGGGTCGGGTGTCTTATCGCCTTTTCCAAACTTCGTAAGGGTGTCCTTTGCAGCGTTTGTTTCAATATAGCGATATTTCCGGGCATGGCTCAACGCCACGCTCAACACGCGCTTTGCCCCGGCTGCGGTGGACGGTTTCAAGCCCTTGTCAATAATCTGCTGAAACATCTTGTCTACCATAGCCGGGGTAAGCTGATTAAGGGCAACGCCGCCAATGTATGGATTGATATAGTTTGCAATGGTCTTTTTGTACCCGTCGTAGGTAGAGGGGCGCAAGTTTACTCTTGCATAGCTTTCCACCCAATCATTGAGATAGGCGGCGACGGTCTGCTTGCGCTGTGAAGTAATGGAAGCGATCTGCCCCGGATTTTGGAGTTTCGTTTTCATTTCCGCTTCATGCTGCGCCGCTTCGCGTTTGGTCGCAAATCCTCGTTTGGTATAGGATTTTTTCGCCCCGTCGGGGGCGGTGTACTTTATATCAACGTCGTAAACCGTACCCGGTCGCCCGGTCAGTACGCCGTTACTGTCGCGTTTGTTTTTCGCTTGTCTTGTTCTGATTGCCATAGCTTAACCCCCTTGCGTTGCCGGGGGCTTTGCCGCTTTCTTTGCTCTGTGGTACCAATCCCAAATAGCAGCGTCGGCAATCAAGCGGCGGTTTCCATTTTGGATATATTCAAGCTCGCCACTATCCATAAGCTCGCGCAGCTTGTTTTCGCCAATGCCGCTAACCTTGCTCATTTGCTCTACTGTTTTCAGCATAGGCAGCAAAGGGGCGGCATAGCTTGTAGTTTCTTTTTTTGCCATAGAGATTACCCCCTTTCGTAAAAATGGCAAAAGGTTTGTTTACGAAAAGTGGGTTTCATCAGACGGTCGATTCGCTTCTCAACCTCACGGGAATTGCACCCCTGCGCGGTTCTCGCGCAGCCCTACCCATTGCCTGCGACGCTTTGAACGCTCGGACTATGGCGATAAGGGAGTATCATTATGTATTTTGCGCTTCGTCGCCGACAAGCTGCTGTGCCTGTTTTCCGGAGTCGGTGTTGATCGCTCGGCAATCCGGAGCGGGGAAATCCCGCCGGGAATGCGTCATGGCGCACCCGCCGCATGGCTCGACGCAAAAGGAACGTATCTGATTTGCCCTATGCTGCGCCGCCGTTATCTTGCGTCGCTTTCTTTTTCAAGGTACAAAAGACAGAAATATACAAAGAGGAAAGGGGAGGAACACTTTGCGTTTATTTCTCTGTCTTAAAGGATAGGACAGCCCGCATGAGCTTTGCTTGCAGCCGTTCGCGCAAGTCCTCGTCTATGCCGTAATAGGTATTGCCGTTCTCGTCACGGATTTTCCGCATAGACAGGTGGGCTATGTAGCTTTGGTAGTGCTGCATTACAATTTTCATGGCGTCGGGGTCGCCCTTTGTCGCGGCTAAAATGACCGGGTAGGGTAATAAGCCGCGCTCATTGTCATTACAATTCGTTCCATTCATCAGCGCGTTCCTCCAAATATCGTTTTAGCAGTTCAAAAGAGCTTGTCCGTCTATACTGTACTGTGCTGCGGGGTACTTTCATAAGCTCCGCGATTTCAGCGTCGGTCATGCTGAAAAAGTAATACAGTAAAACGGCTTGCCGTTTTTCTTCCGGCAGGGAGTGCATTGCTTCGGCAAGCAACTTCGCCGTAATCTTCAAACCGCCTGCACAAAAAGCGTCCTCGTCCTCATTGACAAAATATCTGTCAACGGTATAAAGCTGCTTTTCCTCATGCGGGGCAAGGTCTGAAAAGTTGACTTCGTGCTTTCGCCGACTTTTGCTTTCCCGGCAGGCGTCAATCAGTTCGTTGCGTAGCGTGTGTTTGCAGTACGCATTAAACTCACATCTTGTCTGCCATTCCAACCGATTAGGATAATCCATGTTCTCACCCCCTTTCGTCCCGGGGGCGGGTTATTTATCCCCTTTCGGCTGCCTTCCACGGACGTGCCGCAGATTTGCCAAACGGAATAGAAAAGTTTTTCAAAAAAGTTTTGAAAAACACAAAATGCGCCCGTCTGCAAGGCGCAGACGGACGCAAAGGAAATGTAAGCAGTATTCAGATGATTTGACAGTTCATACTCATGGGTAGACTTGCCCGGAGGTGGAGCTATGCTTTTTTTAATTGATGAAGCTCATGGGTATTATGGAATACCAAAGTAGACACGGCGGCAACCTCCTAAAATACCGCCGTGTCAGTTCATGGTGTCCGGGTCGTCGCAAGTTTGGGATAGATTGACGAAAAGAAACGGCGGCTCTGAAAAATCAAAGCCGCCGAGATAAAATAAGCGCGTGAAAATATGGCTGCTGCACGACGGCTTTTTTTCTTTTGCCGTCGTCCGGCAGATTACTATTTGCTATCAAAGAAAGAGCCGATAACCGCAAATTTATGTTTTGCGGATTATCGGCTCTGCGTCTGTGCGTCTGGCTCTTTGATAACAGTAATATTCAATTTGTGGACGCTAATAAGATTTTCTTGTTTACACTTTGGGCAATATAAAGGGAAATTTTTAAGCACAGTATCATCTCGAATTTTTAATCTTGTTTTATTGCCGCACACTGGGCAAAATATCCACTCACATTTTATCATTTTTATACCTCACGAACATAATAACAAAAAGAGTACCTCTATAACGCTTGATAAAGGTGTTCTCCTCGCCTATTTAGACAAAGTACCAAAATACTTATTAACAGTAGAATAATGCCGCACACAATATACCCACCCAACAGCAATGAGTTTGAGAAGTATTTCAGAAGCAAATAGCATGTTCCACAGGTTGAGAGTGTTCCAATCAGTGCGCTTAATATTGCAGGTAGACTTTGCTTGATAATATGTGTAATATTTTCCCATTCAAAGTTGGGGAAAAATATGTTTATTAAACATCCTATTATGCCAATAAATAAAGAATATAGAAATGGCATAGCATATCCTAACATGACTTTTTCCAAAGACCAATGCAAGTAAAAAGCCATTACTGTATTCAAAACTAATATAATAGGCCCCGATACAGAAAGATGTAACAGTATCTTTGATTTGATAATGTATTTTGCGGTTATCGGCAAAGATTTCAATATTTCAATTTGTTTTCCCTCAATGGAAATACTGGGATAAGTCGTGCTGGATAATGTTACTAAAACAGTAAATACAAAAATATAAAACACATCATATTCCGCAGGGGCAACTTTCAAGTATTCGGCTAATTGATAAGCATACAGGCTAATTTTGTCTGTCATAAAAACAATTAACACTACAAATATAGCAGCAAACAAAAAACCACAAGCAGTATTTGTTAAATATACAGGCAACGAAAAATAGCGTACTCGTTCTCTTTTTACAAGCGCGGTCATAAGACTGTTTTGCTTAAAAGATTGTTTATTCCGATTAGTATTTTGGTATTTTGTATGATGAATGATGTTACAGTACCAATTTTGATATATTCTGCTTAAACCAAATAGTAACGAACTACCTATGATAAGCACAATTCCAGTATATAATCCTAATGATAAATAATCACAACAAAGAATTAAGTGTACATATCTGCTTCCAGGAATAGAAATAGCTGAAATTGAAAAGTTAAAACCCGTATCTCCCGCAACTATATCAGGAAATTTGCAAAACATGAATGTCATAAATGCAAATAAAATCAATACAGCTCCGATTGTTTTTAATCGTGTAACGAGAGCAGATGAGCTTTTCAATATATGATGAACTTTTGTTCCAACAATCGTTCCCAAAAGACCGGGAATGATAGGAAATAGCAAAACAACCCCTGCCATGACTGGATAATATGAAATTTTCATATCGGCAGTTAAGCCGAATAATACTGCCATAGGAAACAATAGCGTCATATCAAGGACGGCTTGAACTAAATATAAAATGCTTAACTTTGAGATTATTAACACCATTAAAGGAACAGGAAACGCAAGCAGGTTATCTATGTTCGTATCACTAAGGAGTAGTCCACTTCCCCAAAAGATACTGATAAAAACATTGAGTATCATGCAGATTAGGATCACTGGAAGAATAAGATTTATGATTATTTCGTCCAGTGTCCATGATAAAGAGAAAACAATGTTCAAAGAATAACTTAAATATACAAGCCCACCTATCAGGATAGTTCCAACAAAAATGTAGAGATAAATAGTGTTTCTACGCTTCTGGTTATCTGCATAGCGCAGTTGGTTAAGCCGGCACAACTGTATCAAATTATTTTTCAATAGAAGTAATAAAATTTTCATCGCTATTCATCTCCATAAAAACTTCTTCCAACCCCTTTGTTCCGGTGATTTCTACTGTCGGGCCGGAATATAGTAAATGCCCTTGTTTAATGACCGCTACTTTATTGCATACCTTCTCTACCACATCGAGAATATGACTTGAAAATAGAACGGAGCTTCCGTCCGCACATAATTCTTTCATTTGCTCTTTTAAGATTATAAATGCTTCGGGGTCTAAGCCAACGAACGGTTCATCCAAAATCAAGAGTTTCGGTGCATGTGAAAATGCAGCAATCAGCGCAAGTTTTTGTTTCATTCCATGTGAGTAAGAGGAGATTAAACTGTTCAAATGCGGTTCCATTTGAAATGTCGAAGCTAACTTTTCGATAATGTACTTGCGATTTTGAGATGGAACGGCATAAATGTCAGCAATAAAATTAAGGTACTGTATTCCTGTCATATACTCGTCAAGTTGTGGATTGTCTGGTACATATGCCATTTTCTTTTTGCAAACTATTGGTTCTTTGAGTATTGAAACACCGTCTAATAGGATTTCACCCTTGTCAATACCAACTATACCTAAACAAGATTTTAAGGTAGTTGTCTTACCAGCTCCATTTTTCCCAATGAAGCCCATTATGTCGCCGTCCTCAACTATTAAATTTAGATTACATACGGCTTTCTTTTCACCATAGCTTTTGGATAAGTTTCTGATTTCTAACATAGTGTCCTCCATTCTCATTTAGAAAAAAATCGAAATGAAAGTTAAAAAAATAAACCGTTCCGCTATCAATTCTCATTTCATACCTAAATAAATCATAATACCTGTCACAGCAAACGCCACCACTGGCATGATATAAAACATGTATGTCTTTTTATTTTCATGCTGGCTAAGAACTGCATCAACAATCAGATTGAGCAGGACACAAAATGCGGGAACACCAAAGACTACGACATTACGAGGCCAAAAAGAGTTCGCATTTCCGGCAGAATCAAAGTGCACTGGAACAGACTCTGGCAGTTTGCCAGAAAAGGCGATAAGGACTGCCAATGTCAATGCACATAGTACGGTACTGATAATGATATGTTTCTTTACAGATTTCATAAGTATATCCTCCTTAAATTAAGTGTTCTTCTTTCTTCTGAAATAAAGAAAGAGTGAATAGGCCAATGGAACAACGCCAACTAATAGAATAATTAGCGGAACGGTCACAAAGTAAAATTTGTGCAATGGATGTAGGATAAAGACTAATCCAGAAAGAAGCCATGTATAACTTCCCAATTTGTGTGTTTTATACCAACTTTCTTCATCATTGAACAGCCACGGGAATTTCAATCCAACATAAGGATTTATATGATTTTTAGGAAAGTAATTTCCGCTGATAATGAACATTATGCCAACAAACACATAGATAAATGCTTCCGTTATATCCTGCTCTGGAAATAGCAAAGAATAAAACTGGGGAATTAAATATACCACACCCGTAATCGGCATAATCCATTTGCCTAAAAATATCAGACTTTTAGCCCCGTTGGTCGAAGCAACCTTAATACTTAGTCCAAAGTTCAAGACTATATTAAGCAGAATGGCAATTACATAAAGTAGGATATACATGTCAGCATTGCTATTCTTTAGCTTTGAGATTATCAATGTTGTAAAAGATAAAATAATACATGCTATGGTTGAGATGATTAAAGTACGCTTATTTTTCTGGTTCATTCTTATCCTCCTGAAACTGCATAAGCCACATAACGGCGTCTTCAAATACAGAAATGTTTATCTCGTAATAAATGTATTTCTGATAACGTGTTTCAAAAATTAAATCAGCCTTTTTTAGAGTAGAAAGATGATATGAAATAGTGGCATTTGATAAATCAAATTCTGCGGCAATCTCTCCGGCAGACATCTTTCGTTTTTGTTTTAGTTTTAGTAATATTTCCCGTCGAACGGGATCGCTAAGTGCTTTGAATACATTTGGTAAGCTCACGGTATTATCACCTTTGGTTCTTCTCATTTTGATTTATTTCTAAATGACAATCACATTATATCACGGGCGTGCTAAAAATCAATATCATTTTGAAGATTTTCTAAATGAAATCGCTAAAAGCGAACAGTGAAACCAAAATAATGAATTATTTTAGTGCATAGTAGGAAGTATATAGACATATCCAACGAGAAAGGGGAACAGTAAAATGTAACTGGGTGAATGAATATGGCAAAAAGACCAGTAGAAAAATATGACTTCAAGGCTTTCGGGCAAGCAATAAAAGCAGCGCGGACAGCAAGAAAGGAGAGCCGCAAGAAAGTAAGCGACGAAATGTTTATTTCCCCTCGCTACCTTGCGAACATTGAGAATAACGGGCAACACCCAAGTCTGCAAATCTTTTTTGAGCTTATGCTCCGTTACGATATATCCGTAGACCAGTTCCTTTTAGAGAAGCCGGATACGAAAAATACGCAGCGTCGGCAGCTTGACACGTTGCTTGATACCATGAGCGATAAGGGAATACGGATTGTAACCGCAACGGCGAAAGAAATTAAGGAAGTTGAAAAAGAGGACAAATGAAAATGTCCGGCAAAATTGAATATGGATTTTAGGAAGCGTTGTAATCTTTTTTTGAGATTGCAGCGTTTTTCTTTTGGATAAGTTCGGCAAAATAGCTTTTTCTCCGTAGTGGGAAATAAGGACAGAAGAGATAAAAAACTTGAATAGCAAGCATAGGAAGCGGGTACCCACTTCCCGTCCTGCGCTGCGGCAGCGTCGGCAAAATTGCTTGTTGGGAAGTGTCCCAAACCCTCGGAATGGAAAGGAGCATTTACACATGGACGGAAGAAAAAGAACGGTGCAAATCAAGTTCAGAGTAACAGAAGCGGAACGAGATTTAATTCTTGAAAAAATGAAGCTCGTTCCCACCCGGAACATGGCGGCGTATCTTCGCAAGATTGCCATTGACGGCTATATCATACAGGTAGACCATATCGACATAAAGGCAATGACAGCGGAGATACAGAAAATCGGCGTCAACGTCAATCAGATTGCAAAGCGCGTGAACAGTACGGGCAGCGTCTACCAAGAGGACATAGAAGAAATAAAGGGGGTGCTTGCGGAAATATGGCGGTTACAAAGATTAAGCCTATTAAGGGAACGCTAAACAAAGCCCTTGACTATATCCAAAATCCGGCAAAGACCGATGAAAAAATGCTTGTGTCCTCCTTTGGCTGCTCCTATGAAACGGCAGACATTGAATTTACATTTACTTTGTCGCAGGCGTTGGATAAGGGCAACAACCTCGCCCACCATTTGATACAAGCCTTTGAGCCGGGAGAAGTCGATTACAGAGAAGCCCATGAAATCGGGCGGCAGCTTGCCGACGCAGTAACCAAAGGTCAGCACGAATATGTTTTGACTACTCACATTGACAAGGGGCATATCCATAACCACATTATTTTTTGCGCGGTCAATTTCGTAGACCACCACAAGTACAATTCCAACAAGCGCAGCTATTACGGTATACGGAACATGAGCGATAAGCTGTGCCGGGAACATGGCTTATCAGTTGTCCTTCCGAACCGGGGCAGCAAGGGAAAAAGCTATGCAGAGTACCAGGCAGAGAAAACAGGTACCAGTTGGAAAGGCAAGCTGAAAATTGCCGTGGACGCTCTCATTCCCCAAGTGTCAAGTTTTGAGGAATTGCTATCACGGTTAGAAGCGACGGGCTATGAGGTAAAACCGGGGAAATATATTTCCTGCCGCGCTCCCGGACAGGAACGGTTTACCCGCCTTAAAACTCTCGGCGCAGATTATACAGAGGAAGCTATCAGAGAACGGATAAGCGGCAAACGCGCCCGCGCTGCGAAAGCTCCCCGCGCAGATCGTGGCGGCGTTAGTCTGCTCATTGATATTCAGAACAGTATCAAGGCGCAGGAAAGCCGGGGCTATGAGCAATGGGCAAAAATCCATAATCTGAAACAGGCAGCGAAAACCATGAATTTCTTGACAGAACATAAGATTGAACAGCACGCAGAATTGACCGCGAAAATCACGGAAGTTACCAAAGCAAGCGAACAGGCAGCGGACAGCTTGAAAGAGGTTGAAAAGCGGCTTACCGATATGACGCTGCTTATTAAGAATATCACTACCTATCAAAAGACAAAGCCCGCCTATGCTTCATACCGCAAGGTAAAGGATAAAGACAAATACCGGGCAGCCCATGAGAGCGATATTATTCTCTATGAAGCAGCGGCAAAGGCAATTAAGGCGGCGGGGATAACCAAGCTACCAAGTCTTGCCGCCCTGCAAGCAGAGTACGCAGCACTTCAAGAGCAGAAAGAAGCCCTGTATGCCGACTATGGGAAGCTGAAAAAGCAGGTCAAGGAATACGACGTTATCAAGAAGAATATCGACAGTATTTTGAAAGTGGAACGTCAGCCAGAACGGACAAAGGGAACAGAGCGCGGATAAATGAACACAAAAAAAGAACGGACGCGGCAGCCGGTATGTTGGCCACCGCGCCCGTTTTCTCTATGGGTGCAAATTATTTTTTGTTACGCAGTAGAACCGCGATTTTAAGGGAATAGGTATTAAGATATTACCGCCCTTCAAAACGGCTGTCAGAGCCGCATAAAACAAGGCTTTTTTCGCCCCTACTGCGTAACAAGAGCGCGTCTTTTCCTCATGCGCTCGGCTGCCTGTCTGCGGGTAATCCGCTTCCGGCAATCCGGGCAGTATTTGACGCTGTTTGAAGTAGATACAAAGAACGTGCCGCACTCGGTACATTTCTTTCTGTCCTCGGTCTGATTGAGTTCTGCATACAGGAGCTTGTCGGCGGGAAGTACGGCAATCCGAAACCACTTGCAGAGCAGCGAATAGGAAATGAGCTGCGGGCATACGCAAGTGTCCCCGTCGTCCAGTAAGATACAGTTGCCGTTATCGCAGTTGCAGCACTCCCGGCGTACAAGGGTATTGACTTTCCGGCTTTGGGGCGGCGTCAGCCGCTTAATCCCAGTCATACTTCATCAGCGGCGTAAATGGGAAGCCCCGCAAACTCCGCTTCGGTCATGGCTTCCACTTTGGAAAGGGTGCGCTTTGCAAGCTCTCGCATATCCTCGTCCATGAAAGGCAGCGCGGCGGTCATGTTCTCTACAAGCTGCGCTTTGCTTCCCTCGTGGTAAATGCTTAAAAGGTTTGTTTCCTCAACAGTCAATCTATTCATGCTCATACCTCCAAATCGTGATTTTTTGCTTTTGTCGTCGTCTTTTTAGGGGCTGTCTTTGTCTTATCTGCTTTTAGCTGCGCCCGGACAGAGGGGCGTGGCTTTTTAATCTCTTTGTCCCGGTTCTCTCCTTTGTCAATCAGCGCATACGTCCCATGTCTGCCCTCGATTTTGGAAAAGGAAAGGG